>Ga0209990_10000102_pt1 | contig 82786 bp, 62 predicted proteins | sample NOAtaG_6_FD_187304 | JGI IMG/M metagenome (GOLD analysis project Ga0209990, IMG submission 187304) | Freshwater lake microbial communities from Lake Erie, under a cyanobacterial bloom - NOAA_Erie_Diel5S_2200h metaG (SPAdes) (version 2) | ecosystem: Environmental > Aquatic > Freshwater > Lake ... | reverse complement strand
GTCTTCGACGACTACCAACACCTGCTGGACGCCGGCGCCGAGGCTTGGCAGCAGCTCACCCCCGAACTGCTCCGCTCCGTCTGTGCCTGCGACTACATCACGCACGACTTGGAGAGGTGATCCGTATTAGTGGAATGGCCGCGCGACTGCAAGATCGTTTTGAGGAAGTTCGATTAGAGCACAAAAAATGACCATTATGGGGTGGGTGCCAGCAATGGTGGATCGCCGGATCGACTTTCCTCATGACTCTGTGCGCCGTTGCTCTGTTGGTTTCGTTGGGCAGCGAACCCCAATGTTGCCGCGATCGATAGCCAAGGCGACATCACGGGTCTATGTCCTGTCGATGCTGTTGCCGGGCTATTCCACCGGCATGCGGTCGAGATCTCGCGCAGCGATTGCGTGCCCAAATCAGGCGGTTGTCGCACCATCGCCGCGCCATTCCGAGATGGCGCGAGGTGCCGCGTCGAGCTGGTCGGGGACCTGGCGCAAGTCCAGGGTGACGAAGGGGACTTTGGTGACCGCGCCGAGGGTGATGGCGTAGCGCTGGACATCGAGGCGACCGCCGAGGCTGCGGGGGCCGCCGACGGCGCGTCGGCCGGCGCTGGAGACGTCGCTGAGGCGAGCGGCGCGGAGGGATGCGCCGAGTCTGGCGGCGATGGCGATGGGGTCGCCGCCGGCCATGAAGATGCTGGCGGGGTCGACGCCGGGGCCGATGGGCGCATCGGGCGAAGGCGGCGCTTTCGCTGGGTTGGGCGGCGTGCTGGCGCTGCCGCCGGTCGGCGAGGGCGCGGTCTGGGTGAAGGTGAAGTCGGCGACGGGCACGCCGCAGGTTGTGGCGCGGTCGCCGATGGTCTGAATGATGCTTTCGGGCGTGTTGGCGGGGAGCATCAGGCTGAGCGGCGGCGCGCTCGGGGTTGAGTTCAGTTGGGCCAGGTCGGCCAGCAATTCGATGGCGTCGAGCACCGCGGCGACGGCGCGGTCTGCGTGTTCGAGGCGGATGAAGTGTTCGGGCGGGATCCAAAGGTCGCCGCCGCTGAGGGCGACATCGCTGCGACGCAGGAGCGCGGCAAGGTCGCGGCGGCCGGTGCGTGAGAGTTCGCGTGCCCGCAGCCCCGCCGCGGCGGCGTTGAGTTGTACCGCGGCGATTCGCCATCGGCGAGCGAGATCGAGTTGCGCGCGGAAAAGCGGCTCGCCCAGCAGGAGCGTTCCGGCGGCATCGGAAAGGTCGAGGCCCGCCAGTGCAAGGCTCAGCGGGGTGGTGGTCAGCAGCGAGGCGGACATGCATTGAGTCTATCGCGTGCCTTGGGCGGGGCGTGGGAGCGGGAGCAAAGAGGCCGAGCGCCGTGTGTGGCGCTCGGCCTTGGAGGATGATCGGCTGTTGGTCCGGCCCGGGGTGTGGTGGCCGCGGGCCGGGAGGGGTTGAGGGCTCAGTCGAACAGCGCGCTGGTGGCGGGCAGGTCCGCCGAGCGGAGGGTGAGGGTGGTGTCGATGCGCATGTTGGATTGGGTGCGGTGGCGTTCGGTGAAGAAGAGCTTGAGCTCGTACTCCTGATTGTCGTTGAGCCACGTGAGTCGATCGAGGTCGATCGTCTGGCTGATGGCCCCGTGCACACCGCCCAGGTCGATGACCAGTCGGCCGTCGACATACACGAACACGTCGTCGTCACCGGCGAACGTGAAGACCTGGCCCGAGCCGCGCTTGTAGGTGAACTTGGTGGTGAGTTCGTACGTGAAGTGGTAGTTGGTGTTGGCGACACCGCCGCCGCCGGAGTTGCCGAAGAGCTGGCCGTTGATGGGGAAGAAGCCGGAGCGCGAGCGGTAGAGCGAGTCGGACTTGTCGTCGAAGGTGTAGATGTTGGTGCCGGGCTGTCGGCGGAGGGTGATGGGGACAGTGGTGGAGACGTTCACGCCGGGGACATCGCGGTACCACTGGGCGAAGGACTGTGCGGAGACGACGGCACCGCCGAGTTGGGTTTCGAGCGTGCCGCGGGTGTCGCCCTGGCGGGAGGCGATGTAGGGCTTGGTCACGGGCATGATGTTGCGGCGGTTTGCGTCCTGTGCCTGAGCGGTGACCTTGTAGCCGGTGGTGGCCAGGGTGGGCTTGCCGTCGGCATCGAGGGTGTCGGAGGCGAGGCCGACGTAGTGGCCGAAGCCGCGGGTGGGCTGGCGTTCGAAGTCCGGATGGCCGCTGGTGACGGATCGCTCGCGGAAATCTCGGGCGATGCCCGTCAGGACGATGGTCTCCGGGAGCGAGGCGTTTGCGTCGGACGACGATTGGGTGTTTGCGCTGGCGGGTGTCGGGCCGACGGACGAGGCGACGCCAGCGAAGGCCACCAGGGCCAGCGCAGCGGAGCCGCGAGCGAGCCAAGTGCGGAAGCGGTGGTTCGTGCGGGCGTTCATGGCAACTCCTGAGCCGGTGCGGCTCGCCAGTGCAATCGGGCTCGGTCCTGTCGCACACTGCGGCGGATGGCCCGACGTACGAATGGTGCGATTTGCCCGGTTTCACGCCAGCGTGCGGGGCGACAAGCCGGTGAACCTGGTCCGTTTGTGCGGGCGAGCCCGCGACGGTGATGCGGCAAACGGGGGCCGCGGCGTGCCGGATGATGGGCGGGGCGTTGTGGGGGGTTCGGTCGTGTGCGATCCGAGGCGCTGGGCCGCCGATGAGCGGGCCAATTGTGTCGTAGGTTCGGTCGGCGGGCCGATCTATCCTGACGTTCGCCGGGTCGGATCGCGGCGGGTTGAGCACGTCGGCACGGATGCCCGACGGGCCCGCGGACCGGGGGTCACTCCGGGCGAGTCGTCACGGACGCGTGGAGCGGAAGATGGATCGCTTTGATGTGCGGGGCGGGAATCGGCTGTCCGGTCGTTTGACGATCAAGGGCTCCAAGAACGCGGCGCTGCCGCTGATGTGCGCGTCGCTGCTGACCGACGAGTCCTTCGTGCTGCGCGACATTCCTGAGTTGGCGGACATCGCCAACATGCAGCGGCTGCTGCCGGAGCTGGGCGTCGAAGTCGCGTACGACCGCGCGAGCGATCCGGAGTCGCCCGGCGGCGTGCTGCGGATGAAGGTCACGGACCTGACGGCCTCGCACGCGAGGTACGACGTTGTGCGGACCATGCGGGCGAGCATCAGCGTGCTCGGTCCGCTGCTGGCGCGGCGCGGGTATGCCCGCGTGTCGCTGCCGGGCGGGTGCGCCATCGGCGAGCGGCCGGTGGATATCCACCTGCGTGGGCTCGCGGCGCTCGGTGCCGACATCTCGCTCGACGGCGGCGACATCATCGCCCGCGTTCCTCGCGCGCCGGGCGGCAAGCCCGGGCGGCTTGTCGGGGCTCGCGTGTTCCTTGGCGGGCCGTTCGGCTCGACGGTGCTGGGCACGGCGAACGTCATGAGCGCCGCGACGCTCGCTCGCGGCACGACGATCATCGAATCCGCCGCGTGCGAGCCGGAGATCGTCGACCTTGCCAATCTGCTCAACGCCATGGGCGCGAAGATCACCGGCCAGGGCTCGCCCCGCATCATCATCGAGGGTGTCGAGTCGCTCGGCGCGGCGGATCACCGCGTGATCCCCGACCGCATCGAGGCCGGCACGTTCATGTGTGCCGCGGCGATCACCGGCGGCGACATCACGCTGGACAACTGCCCGGTCGATGCGCTCATGGCGCACATGGACCGTCTGCAGCACATGGGCGTGGTGATGCAGTACGAGGCCTCGGCCGATCCGATGCGAGCCACGTGCCGGATCATGTTCGATTCGATCGCCAAGGTGCTCCAGCCGATCGAGGTCACCACGCAGCCGCACCCGGGCTTCCCGACGGACCTTCAGGCCCAGCTGATGGCCGTGCTGGCATTGGCCGACGGCAACAGCGTCGTGACCGAGCGCATCTTCACCGAGCGATTCCTCCATGTCGCGGAACTCAGCCGCATGGGCGCCAAGCTCTATCGCCAGGGCTCGACGGTCGTTGTCTCGGGCGTGCGGCACCTTGTCGGAGCGCCGGTGATGGCCAGCGACCTGCGGGCCAGCGCGTGCCTCGTCCTCGCGGGGCTGGCGGCCAAGGGCACGACGGTCATCAACCGTGTGTATCACCTCGACCGCGGCTACGAGCGCATGGAAGAGCGGCTGCGGACGCTCGGCGCGGAGATCGAGCGGGTCAACGAGCGCGAGAGCGCGACGCTCGCCCCCGGCGTCGCGTGAATCGAGGCGCGGGGTTCTGCCGCGTGCTCGGCCCGTCGGTGCGCTCCGCGGATGCGGGCCGGGCTTGCGGTGCGCTGGAGCGATGGCCCATTCGGGGCGTGTGATCGCGAAGATTGATCGGACCGTGTGCGCATCGATCTCGGGGATCTGCCGCGATTTGCTGCTGATCAAGCGCTTTGCGCGCCGGGTTCGGGGTCGCGAGCCTCGGGCGGCACCCGCGGTTTGCTAAAGTCTGGGCATGCTGCCAGGCACCATGAACATCACCAAACTCCTCGCAGGGATGAAAAAGCTCGGCGCATCGGACCTGCACATCAAGGTCGGGTACCCGCCGACGTTTCGCGTCAACGGTCTGCTCCGGCCGGTGCAGACCGATCCGATGACCGCCGACGAGGCCGAGCACTTTCTCGACGGCATCGTGCCCGAGAAGATCAAGGGCCGCTTTGAGGCAACGGGCGATCTGGACTTCGCGGCGTTTGTTGATGGCGATCGCTTCCGCGTGAACATGTTCCGCGCCGGCGGCGGGGTGAACGCGGCGATCCGGCGCGTCAAGGCGGAGATTCCGACGTTCGAGAGCCTCGGCCTGCCCAAGGTGTACAAGGACCTGTCCGACACGACCGGCGAGGGGCTGGTGCTGGTCGTTGGGGTGACGGGTTCGGGCAAGAGCACGACGCTGGCGGCGATGATCGAGCACATCAACGCGACGCGGGCCGAGCACATCATCACGGTCGAGGACCCGGTCGAGTACCGGTTCGTGCCGCAGAAGTCCATCGTCAGCCAGCGTGAGATCGGCATCGACGTGACGGACTACAAGGCGGCGCTGCGGTACGTGGTGCGCCAGGACCCCGATGTTGTGTTCATCGGCGAGCTGCGCGATCACGACACGGTGCTGGCGGCGATCCAGGCGGCCGAGACGGGGCATCTGGTCTTCGGCTCGATGCACACGGCCGACACGTCGCAGAGTTTTTCGCGCATTCTCGAGTTCTTTCCGACCAGCGAGCACACGTTCCTGCGATCGGCGCTGGCCAGTTCGCTGCGGGCCATCTGCGCCCAGCGGCTGCTGCCGGGTGTCGGAGAGATGAACGAGGGCAAGGGCGGCATGGTGCCCGCGACGGAGGTGCTGCTGAACTCGCCGATCGTCCAGCAGAAGATCCGCCAGGGCGAGGATGAAGACTTCCCGGCGATCATCAACGCGTCCCGCTCGGAGGGCATGCGCTCGTTCACGTACTCGCTGAGCGAACTGGTCAAGCAGGACCGCGTGTCGCTGCGCGTGGCTATGGAGTACGCGCCGAATCGCGAAGCTTTGGACGCGATGATCAAGGGCGTCGAGGTCCGGGCCCAGACGCTCGTCGGCAAGATCCGAAGCTGAGTTCGTGGACGAGTGTCACGCACGAGCGGCGCGGCGCGCGGACTTCCGGCGCTCTCGCGATGTCACCGGCGCTCGGCGTCGTTCCGCGGCGTCGTGTTGCGCCCTGACGGTTCAGCGGGCCAGGCGCGGCGTGCTGGCGAAGTTCTGTTCCATGAACCGCGCCACGTAATCGACGATGCTCAGGGCTTCGGGAATGTCGGGGTTGCTGGTCGCGCCCATGGGCTCGAAGCGCATGCCCTCGAAGCGCTTGCACGCGTCTTCGACGCTGAGGCCGTGCTGAAGCGCCAGCGAGAACGCGCGGCAGAAGGCCTGGCACATGCCGCTGAGCGTGGAGCCTTCCTTGGAGATCTTCAGGAAGATCTCGCCCGGACGGCCGTTGGCGTGCATGCCGATGGTGAGGTAGCCCTCAAAGCCATCGATGGTGAACTTGTGCGTGAGGCTCGAACGGGTCGGCGGCAGGGACTGGCGAGCGATCATGCAGCATCCTTCGCGGGGTGTGCGGTCGGTGTGGCCGACCAAGGGGAAGAAGACTGGATACGAAAGTTCGGGGTTGTTCGGAAAATAGACGGGTTTGCTGGGCCGGGAACAGGGGGCGACCAAACCTGAATGTTTGAGAAGATCGGCCGTGCGTGCTCCCGGCCTGCAGTTTGCGTTCGTGAACCCCGATGTCAGACGTTATGATGGTGATCGGCCGACTGCTGTCGGCTTCAGGACGCGAATGAGCACGATCGGGCAGCATCGAGATTCCGCCGCGTTCCGACAATTGGTCGGCGGGGTGTCGTTGCTTGTGCTGGTTGCTCTGGTGCTCTCGAGCACCAGCGAGTCGGGGCTGTCGCTTCATGGCCGCGGCGGTCGGGGGATGGATCGGACTGCCATCGCGGCAGAGATGATGTCGTCGGCGGCGTCTGTTCGGCGGGTCAGCCGGGAGGACAACGATCGCGCTCGGGGCGAAGTCGGGGGCGAGGAGCACCTCCCCGCCGGGGTTGCGTCGCGGCGGTGGGGGACGGTTGCGGTCGACTCCGGCACCTCGGTGTCGGCGGCGGAGCGGGCGGGGTATGAGCCGATCGGATCGGCGGGTGGTGCGGGGCGTGTGCGGGTGGCGCTGATGAACCTGCCGCCGCCGTCGTGCGGGCGCGGGGTCTAAGGGGCAGATCGGCCGGGATGCGTACGAGCATCCGGCCCCGGAGTGCGGCGCACGAGCGTCGCCCAATCGGCCGAGCGCATCGCGTTCGGCCCATCATCGCGTAAACGACAGTCACCACAGGTAGATGCCCGGTCGAGCGTCAATCGCTCGGCGAGCGTGTCGGCGTTGATCGGGGGTTCAACTCCCGATGGTCGATCGGCACACGGGCGGCAAGAAGCGACCGCGGTCGCACAGGTACCAGAACAATGGCCAAGCAGGAAATCCCGGTCGTAGGTCCGATTCTGAACTTCTTTCTGGGCAGCCGGAATGAGAGGTTCGTCAAGAAGTACACGGCGCGCGTCAACGCCATCAATGCTCAGGAGAGCAAGTTCCGCGTCCTGACCGACGCGCAGTTGCGGGCGAAGGTGGATGAGTTCCGCTCGCGTGTGGATCGCGGCGAGAAGCCGGTGGACCTGATGATCGAGGCCTTCGCCGCGGCACGCGAGGCGATGGACCGGTCGGTGGGTCTGCGCAACATCTTCAATCCGCTGCACGCGGAGAAGTTCAACCCCGATGCGCTCCCCGCCGACGCGCGGCAGATGTACGAGGCGGTCAAGGCGGAGATCGCCACGCGTCAGCCGGCCCCGCCGACGGGCGAGTTCCTTGGCTGCTCCGAGCCCGTCGGCCCGTACCTGCAGGTGGACATTCCGCCGGCGTTGTACGAGGCGGTGCGTGCGCTCTACCCCGAGAGCCGCCCGCCGTTCCGCGCCCGGCCGTTCGATGTTCAGCTCATCGGCGCGATGGTGCTCAGCGAGGGTCGCATCAGCGAGATGAAGACCGGCGAGGGCAAGACGATCGTCGGCCCGCTGGCGACATACCTGGCGTGCATCGAGCGGCTGAAGGTGCACGTGGTGACGGTCAACGACTACCTGGTGCAGCGCGACCGGGACTGGACGTTTCCGTTCTTCCACGCGCTCGGCCTGACGGTCGGCGCGATCCACCCGCAGCACATGCAGGGCGAGGATGTCAAGCGTCGAATGTACCAGTGCGATGTGGTGTACGGCACCACGGCGGAGTTCGGCTTCGACTACCTGCGCGACAACATGAAGCGGTTGGTCGAGCAGCAGGTGCAGCGTCGGCGCGAGTTCGCGGTCGTCGACGAAGTCGACTCGATCCTGATCGACGAGGCGCGCACGCCGCTGATCATTTCCGGCCCCGCGCACGAGGGCGTGCCGCGGTACGCCGAGGCGGACCGCCTGGCGCGGCACCTGGTGGAGAAGAACCGCCCGTGGCAGGAGGCCAGCGACAGGGCCGATGAGTGCGAGCGGCGGATCAAGGGGCTCGAGGGCGATGTGCGCAACGCGCGCGACCGCTCGAAGATTCCGGCGATGCAGCAGGAGATCGCGGCGCTGCGTGCCGAGCTGCCCAAGCTGCAGGCGGCCAAGTCTCGCCACGTGCAGTACTACGAGACGCAGCTGGAGCGCAAGCAGTGCCATCTGACGCACGACGGCATCGCCGAGGCGCAGCGCGTGGCCCAGGTCGGCTCGTTCTATGTCGGCGAGAACATGGACATGCCGCACCTGCTCGAGCAGGCGCTGCGTGCGCACGTCGTGTACGAGCGCGACAAGGACTATGTGGTCATGCCCGCGGAGAATCCGCAGACCGGGCGCGTCGAGCCGAGCGTGGTGATCGTGGACGTGAACACGGGCCGGCCCATGGTCGGGCGTCAGTGGTCCGACGGCCTGCACCAGGCGTGCGAGTGCAAGGAAGGCGTGACGATCAAGCAGGAGACGCAGACCGTCGCGACCATCACGATCCAGAACTTCTTCAAGATGTACAAGCGGCTCAGCGGCATGACCGGCACCGCCGACACCGAAGCGCAGGAGTTCTACGACATCTACAAGCTCGATGTCGTGAGCATCCCGACCAACAAGCAGGTCCGCCGGCGCGACTACGACGACCTGGTCTTCCTGAGCATGAAGGACAAGTGGTCGTTCATCGTCGATGAGATCCGCAACTTCAGCGACATCGGCCGGCCGGTGCTGGTCGGCACCACGAGCGTCGGGCGAAGCGAGGAGCTGAGCAAGCTGCTCACGGCCCGCTACGGCATCAAGCACGAGGTGCTCAACGCCAAGCAGCACGAGCGCGAGGCGCTGATCGTCGAGAACGCCGGTCAGCTCGGCGCGGTCATGATCGCCACGAACATGGCCGGCCGCGGCACGGACATCAAGCTGGGCCAGATCTCCCGCCAGACGCTGCTGGATCACTGGCTGCGACGCAACATCGCCCCGCGCGAGGTCACGGTGGACTTCAGCGACGAGCAGCTCCGCGAGGCCTGCTACCGCAAGATCGCCCCGGGCATCCGCGACCTGGGCGTGTCCAGGGCCGACGTCGAGAAGATGCCCTTCGCCGAGCTGGAACTGATGCTGCTGCGATACTGGGTGATGATGCACACGACCACCCCGCCCTCGGAGAAGGAGGCGGCCCGCATGGACGCCGAGACGCTCCGCAAGGAGCTCGACCGCCACGGAAGGTTCCTGCTGCACCGCCTGCGCTGGTTCAGCGACATCGAGGATCTCGGCGGGCTGCACGTCATCGGCACCGAGCGGCACGAGAGCCGACGCATCGACAACCAGCTGCGCGGCCGATCGGGCCGCCAGGGCGACCGCGGCTCATCGCGGTTCTTCATCAGCCTCGAAGACGATCTGATGAAGATGTTCGCCGGCGACAAGGTCAACTGGCTCCTGGGCCGCCTGGGCATGAAGGAGGGCGACGCGATCGAGCACCCGATCCTGAGCAAGAGCGTCGAGAACGCCCAGCGCAAGGTCGAGGAGATCAACTTCCAACGCCGCAAGTACATCCTCGAGTACGACGAGGTCATGGAGCATCAGCGTCAGCGGTTCTACGGCCTGCGCCAGCGTGCGCTGGAGGGCCGCGACCTCAAGGGCCTGATCTTCGACTACATCCGCGACGCGACCAAGGACGCGGTGGCCGAGCTCATGAACGAGAGCTATCCGGCTCGCTGCCTGAGCGACTACGCCAAGCGCGTGGCCGACTGCACGATTCCGCCGGCACGGTTCAAGGGCGCCGAGATCAACGAGGCGGAGGAGAAGATCCGCATCGCGATGAAGGAGGATGCCCGCAACCTCGTGAACATGACCCTGGGCGAGTATCTCCCCGACGAGCTGACGCCCGAGACCGCGAGCGATGTCGACGCGGCGGGGCTGATCAAGTGGGCCCGCGATCGCTTCGGGATCGAGATCTCCCCCAGCGATCTTGAGAACTTCGACGAGTCGCGCCGGCGCGAGCTGGTCGATCGTCTGCTCGACGCCGCCGAGGCGCGGGCGGATGCGATCGAGCTCCGCGACATCCCCAAGTACATGGACCCGGCGTACGGCCCGGAGGAGCTCGCGCGCTGGGCGCACACGAAGTTCGAGATCACCATCACGGTCGATCAGATCCGCAAGGCGCAGACCGAGTCGCTCGAGGCCGTGGAGAAGCTGATCATCGACGAGGCCCGCAAGCTCTACAAGGTGCGCGAGATCGAGCATCCCGTGGACTTCAGGCTCGAACTGACCAGCAACCGCGTGCGGATGAACCCGCAACTGGCGCTGTCGGACTTCACGCAGTGGGCCAACACGCGCTTCGGTCTGTCGTGGACCGTTGACGATGTGATCGCCCGCCCGCCGGCGCAGGTCCGCGAGGAGCTCATCAAGGCCAGCCGCGAGTTTGTCGAGAGCGATCGGCTGGAGAAGGCCGTGCAGGAGGCGATGGCGTGCGCCGATGACGAGGCGCGCGACAAGCACTTCCGCGAGAAGCTGCGCAGCAGTTGGCCCGAGCACCTGCGCCGGCTCAAGGGCCAGGAACTGGCCGACGCGGTCCGCGCGCGGGTCGAGAGCGTGCTCCGCGAGGAACTGGTGTTCTTCGAGCGGACGATGCTCCTTGAGATCCTCGATGGCATCTGGAAGGACCATCTGTACTCGATGGACCAGCTCAAGGACGGCATCTCTCTGCGGGCCTACAGCCAGCAGGATCCGCGCATCGAGTTCAAGCGCGAGGGCTCGCGCATGTTCAACGACATGATGCAGACGGTCCGCGAACGGATCACGGACTTCGTGTTCAAGTACCGCGTCCCGCCGCAGATGCTCGTGAGTCAGGCCCCCGCTCCCGCGGCACCCGCACCCCGGCCCATCGGCCCCGGCATCAGCATCATGACCGGCGGCGGCAGTTCGTCGCAGCTCATGCCCCCGCCGGTGTCGGCTCAGGGTGCGATGCCCGCGCCCGCCGCGCCGCGCCCCGTGGCCGCTCCGATCGCCGGCGCGGCACCGGTCGCCCCCGCTCCCGGACGGGTCATCAGCGTCCCGCGCACGATGCTCAACCCCGCGATCGGTTCGTCGGCGGACCTGTACGTCCCGCCGAGCCAGCGCAAGGCCCCGCCCGCGGACCCCGCCGCGAACGGCGGCTCTGCGCCCGCCGGGACGGATCAGGCCGGCGGTCCCGGATCGCAACCCGGCTCGCCCGCGGACCCCGCCTCCGGCGACCAGCCCCGGGCCTGAGCCATCCGGACCCGGCGGCCGCTCATCGCGTCCCCGGCCCGGCACAACCCCAAACGCAGCGCCCGGGCGTCGGATGATCCGACGCCCGGGCTGCAACCGTTGGCCGTCGCGGCTCGTAGGGACGGTGGACGTTCGGCGTCCGACATCGCGCCGGACCGGTGATCGTGCCCTCCGAGCCGGGTTTGGTGTACGCTTGTTCGGGAAGTTCTGCCGCGGCCCTATTGGGCGCGATCGCGGCCGGGGTCATCGGAGCGATTGAGTCACGCTTGGGGTCGGGGTCATGACGGGGGTATTGAAGGGGAGGAAACGCATGGGTATGCACATGAACACACAGCAGTTGCAGCAAGCGGATCCGTGTTCTGGTCGCGTGGTCCGCGGTCGCTCACGCTGCGCGTTCACACTGATCGAATTGCTGGCGGTCGTCAGCGTCGTCCTGATCCTCGCCACGATCTCGCTCGTCGTCGGGCGGCGTGTCGTGGACACGGGTCGGACGCGAACGGCGCAGAATCTTGTCCGCGTGCTGGATCAGACGCTGGTCGAGTACCTCAGTTCCACGGGCCAATCCACGCTGCCGAGCACCTTCACGGCCGGCGACGGCACTCAGTTCCCGATCATCGATGCCCGCGCGGCGACGAACTATCTTCCCGCGCCAACGCCGCAACTGGCCAACGCATGGCAGTTCGCGCATCCCGCCGAGCCGAGCCTGGCGCTGTACATGGCGCTGCTCGCCGACGCTCCGAGCGCCGAGAAGATGCTGAGCCAGATTGACGCGAAACTTCTCAGGCAGAATGACAGCAAGTCCGGTCTGGTGACCGAGGTCAGGACGGCGCTCGGACCTGTGCTGGATGCCAACAGCAACCCGCTGGAGTTGGCGACCATCGTCGACCCCTGGGGCAACCCGCTGCGCATCGTGCACCCGGCGTATCACGGCGGGTACGGATTGTTGTTCACATCTACCGCCTCGAGCCCGGGCGATTTCTCAGGTACTTTGCGACCCAATCTCGTGTTCCGCGACCCACGCTCCGGCGCAGAATTTCAGTACCGCCGCAGCGCGATGCCGTTTCGCCCAGACACCGCCCCGGAACCCGGTGATCGCCGCGAGTACAACTGGGTTGGCGATGCCGATGAGGGTCTGTGCACGAACAGCCGCCCGTACTTCTACAGCGCCGGGTCGGACTTCAATCCCGGCACGCGTGAAGACAACGTCTACTCGGTGATCCCGACCTTCCCGTCTCAGAGCGTGCAGTACAACAACTGATCCGCGTCTCCGGGCCGCTCGGCGGTTCATCCGGCCGCGTCATCCGCGCAGCGCGGACTTGACCCGGGGCGTGCGGGGTGCTTTGCTCGATCCATGCGCATCATCGCGGGAGAGTTCCGACGTCGACAACTGGTCTGCGCCCCCGGTCTGGTTACGCGGCCGATGCCCGATCGTGTCAAGGAATCGATCTTCTCGATGCTGGGCCTGCGCATCGAGGATGCCAACGTTGTCGATCTCTTCGCCGGCTCCGGCGCGATGGGTCTTGAGGCGCTCAGCCGCGGCGCTCGCTCGTGCCTGTTCGTCGAGCGCGATCGCATCGCGGCCCAGTACCTCAAGCAGAACATCGACACGCTCAAGTGCGAAGCGCGATCCACGATCGCCCAGGGCGACGCTCTGGGCCTGAGCATCGTCGCGCGCTGCCCTCGCCCAACCGACCTGATCTTCATGGACCCGCCGTACCCGCTGGCGACCGACCCGGCGGGCTGGGATCGCATCCGTGCGCAGGTCTCCGCACTCGGGCAGACGCTGGCCGATGATGGCTTCGTGATTCTGCGGACACCCTGGCCGTTCGTCATGACGATCCCCGATGATCCGGCGTCGGGCGAGCCCGCGGTCGACGAGAAGAAGCCCATCAAGGGTTCGAAGAAGCGCCACGAACGCCGCACGGGCAAGGTGCGATGGGACGAGCCCGAACGCGGCGGGTGGCGGGCCAAGGACCGCCTGGCGCGGAAGAAGGCCGAGGGAGACGCCGACGAGTTCGCCGACGCCGAGCCGATCGCCGATGAGGACGACGGAGCCGGCTTCGCCGACATGCGCCTGCCCGCCGATGCCCAGTGGCTTTCGCCTCGGGAACTCCAACGGGCGCTCGACCGTGCCGCGGCGGAGGACCGGGCCGAGGATGAACGCGCCGAGCGTCTGGCCGAATCCCGCGACCGCGAGTCCGACATCCCGCCGATGCCCGATCCCGCCGTCGCGAAGGTGCCGGTCCTTGGTGATCTGGCGATCGCGGGCATGCGCGGTCCGGAGACGCATCCGTACGGGTCGACCGCGGTTCACTTCTACCAGCGATGATCTGCCTCCGCGGGCGCCGGGTGGTCCGTGACCGATTCGGGCGTTGCAACCCGATGTCAGCCGGGTCATATCGCTCGGACGTGACCGCACCTGCTCTGACGCTCCCGTTCCGATCGCGACGCCCGGCCTCTCGGGCAACGGCCGCGGCATGGTCGGGGTGTGTCCGGGGCGGCGCGGCGGCGTTGGCGCTCGCGGCGGGTCTGCTGCTGGACGCCACGGGTGTTTCGGCCATCGGCCAGACACGCCCATTGGTCCCCGCGCTCGCGCCCCGCGAGGAGGTCTGCCGCGTCTATCGCGATGCCGGCGTCTACGCGATGGAGCTGTCCAACGGCGTTCGGCTGGTCGTGCGCCCCATGAAGCCCGACGACCGAGGCGGGACGGTCCACATCGTTGCCCGTGTCGTCGGCGGGGTTATGCACGAGTGCGGCAACTCCGCCGGGATGAGTGAACTCGCCGCTCAGGCCTGGACGCCGCCCGCGGCAAGCCCGACCGACTCGCCGCGGCCCGACGCTCGCGGCCGCACGCAGGGCTCGCAAGGAAGAATCAGCGCCGTCGCCGCGCCCGAGGGGCTCATGCTCCGCGCGCAGGTTCCGTCGACCGATGTTCCCGCAACGCTCGAGGCGATGGGCCGGATGCTCGCGTCCCCGACGGTCGATGCGGAACGCTTCGAGCGTGCGCGTTCGCGGGCGCTGGCCTCGGCCCGGGCGATTCTCGCCGACGACGTTGCCGAGCCGCAGGACACGCCGCCATCGACGCGGCCTTGGAGTTCGTCAGCCCGTGGCGACCGGATGATGCTCCGCGCGATGGTGGCCCTTCGCGACCTGATGGACGGCGGCATCGTCGAGCCATCGGTCGAGGCGCTCGCCCAGGCGAACCCGGAGTCAACGCGCGATTGGCTGGCCCACATCGTCAACGCTTCGGGGGTCGAGGTCACCATCGTCGGCGATGTTTCGCCCGGCCGGGCGCTCGAACTTACGCGCGGCGCACTCGGCGAACTGCGCTGCGGCGAGTGGGCGGAGGCTTCGACGCTGCGTCAGTCGGCGATCGACGCGGCGGCTCGCAAGCTGCGATCTCCGCCCGAGCTTGCCGAGGGCGACGACGCGCTGCCAACGCTGCGCATCGAGCGCGTCCTGCCGCGGGGCGTGCCCGGGCGGATGGTGGTGATCGGGCCGGGGCCGTGCATGGGCGACATCGCCAGCGTGCGGGCGTGGGCCGTGGCCTCGCGGATCGTGCAGTCCCGTCTTCGGGCGACCGGGGCGGTGGGGGGTGCGGGTGAGGACTCGGCGGCGCAGGCCGTGCTGCGCTCGGCCCGAGCGGAGGCGATGCCGCGCCGGCTGGTTGGTTCCGCCAGCGGGCTGATGGTGACGATGGACCTCCGCAACGAAGGCGACGGGCCGAAGATGAGCGATGAGCGTCTGCGTGCTCTGGCGGTCGATGTGTGGGCGGAGATCGATCGGGTGCTCGCGGGCGATGTGACCGATGACGAGGTCCGCGCCGTCGGGCAGGCGCTGGCCGCGGATGCCCGGCGACGCATGGGCGATGCCGGCTACTGGGCGTCGGTGCTGTCGATGGCCAGCGCGTACGGGCTCTCGCCGGATCGCCTGGCCTCGGCCGAGCGCGAGTATGCGGAGATGAACGCCCGTCGTTTGGCCGAGACCTTCCGAAAGCGCCGCGAGGCCATCGCGGCCTCGGGTCTCGGGGCTTTGTTGGAGCATGGCGAACGGCGCGGTCTGGCGCTGCTGCCGACGGTCGAACCGCAGGCCGACGGCCCGCCGGACGACGCAACGGTTGCCCCGGCACGAACAGAAGGGGAACGAGATACGGGGTCTGCTCGGCCCTGAATCCGGTAATATTGCTGATTCCTCGCAACGATACGCCCGAGCAGGACTTATCAGAGCCTCAGGCGCATCGGGATGCGGTCGGCGATCCGATCGCTGCGTGCGCGGAGCTCGGAGCGTCGACGAGGCGTCACGTCAACGCGGTATCTCGTTCAACACAAGGAAATGATCCATGAATGGTGGCAAGCGACTCTCTTCGGTGGTCTCCGGTGGCGTTCGCGCCGGTGCGATGGGCACGGCGACGGCGCTGGCCCTGCTGCTTTCGCTGAGCGGCGGTGTGCTGTCCATGCCCGCACCCGCCTTCGCTCGCGCCGTCGCGGCTGACGAGAAGCTCCCCACCGATCCGGCGCTTGTCACCGGCACACTCGAGAACGGCCTGTCCTATGTCGTCCGCAAGCACGCCAATCCCGCCGGGCGCGTGAGCGTCTGGATCCACGTCTCTTCCGGCTCGCTCAACGAGGTCGAAGAGACCCGCGGCATGGCCCACTATCTCGAGCACATGGCCTTCAACGGCTCGGCGAACTTCCCGCCCGGCAAGGTCGTGGACTTCTTCCAGAGCCTTGGCCTGCAGTTCGGCCGCGATCAGAACGCCTTCACGAGCTTTGATCAGACCACGTACCAACTGGCCCTGCCCGACGCCAAGCCCGAGACGATCGAGAAGGCGATGCTGTTCTTCAGCGATGTCGCCGGGCGGCTGCTGCTGAACGAGAAGGAGATCGAGAGCGAGCGCGGCATCATCATCGAGGAGCGCCGCACCCGTCTGAGCGCCCAGCAGCGCGTGCAGGACTACATCCTCGAGCGCGTCGCGCCCGAGAGCACGTTCGGGCGTCGCCTGCCCATCGGCACCGAGGCGACGATCATGGGCGTGCAGAAGCCCGCGTTCGAGGAGTACTACCGGAAGTTCTACGTCCCGAGCAACATGACGCTCATCGTCGTCGGCGATGTCGACGCCGACACCGTCCGTCCGCTAATCCAGAAGCACTTCGGCGAGTTCGCGAAGGTCCCGCGTCCTGCGGATCTGCCGGTCGGCGTGACGCCGACCAAGGGCGTGCGAGCGATCGTCGCGACCGATGCTGAACTGACCGACGCGTCGATCTCGCTCAACCGCGTCGATGCGCCGCGCCCGCCGACCACGACGCGCGCGCAGTTCCGTGATGACCTTGTCGAGCAGATCGGCTCGTGGGCCTTCGGGCGCCGCGTGACGAACGAACTGGCCAAGGGCACGCCGCGGTTCCTCTCGGCAAGCGCCAGCAGTTCGACCGTCGCCAGCACGCTGAACTGGACCAGCGTCAGCGCCGACGGCAAGCCGGAGAACTGGAAGGAGATGCTCAAGGATGTGGCGACGCTTGTCCAGCGTGCGCGGCTGCACGGCTTCCGCGAGTCGGAGCTCAAGGACGCGACGACGGAACTGCTCGCCCAGGCCGAGGAGGCCGTTAAGCGCGAGAGCACGCTCCCGGCACGCGTTCACCTTCAGCGGATGAACGGCGCGATCGCCGAGGGCGAGCCGATCATGTCCGCCCAGCAGCGGCTGGATCTGCTCCGCGAACTGGTGCCGACGATCAAAGTGTCCGAGGTCTCCGCGCGCTTCAAGGAGCTGTACGACCCGACCAACGCGATCTTCATCGCCGAACTGCCCCTGAGCGCCGGCGTGCCCAGCGAGTCCGAGCTGATCAAGCTCGGCACCGAGGCTTTCAGCGTTCAACCGGCTCCCGACGCCGAAGAGGCCCGCGCCACCGCGCTGCTGGCCCGCGAGCCCGTCGCGGGCAAGGTCGCCGAGGTCGCGATGGACAAAGCCTCCGGCGTCAGCAGCGGCTGGCTGAGCAACGGCGTGCGGATGCACCACCGCTTCATGGACAACCGCAAGAACACCGCAACCATCACCATCACGCTCGCCTCCGGCGAGATCGTCGAGGCCCCGGGCCAGCGCGGCACCGCCAGCGCCGCCAGCATCGCGCTGATCCAGCCCGCCTCCAGCACCCTGACCAGCACGCAGATCCGCGATCTGATGACCGGCAACAAGGCCTCCGCCCGCGGCGGTGTCGGCGGCGACCGCATCTCGATCAACATCTCCGGCTCGCCCGAGGGTTTCGAGAAGGCCTTTCAACTGGCCCACCTGATGATCACCGATCCCAAGGTCGAGCCCGCCGCGCTCGAGCTCTGGCGCTCCGCCCAGCTTCAGGCGATCGCTCAGCGCAAGAGCGTTCCCGAGGGCGTTCTGGCCGAGATCGCCGCGGACTCGATCTTCCCCAAGGGTGATGACCGCAACCGCCCGCTGACGGAAGAGCAGGTCAAGGCCGTGAAGCTCGATCAGGTTCAGGCCTGGCTCACCGGCGCCTTGGCCAGCGCGCCGATCGAGGTCAGCATCGTCGGCGATGTTCAACTCGACGACGTCAAGCCGCTGATCGAGAAGTACATCGGCTCGCTCAGCACGCGAGAGCGCATCAGCGACAAGACCCTCGCCGAGAAGCGCAAGATCCAGCGCCCCACCGGCCCGCTGGTCTCCGAGAAGACCATCGCGACCAAGACCCCGCAGGCCCAGGCGCTCGACGGGTTCTTCGGCCCCGACCTTCAGAACGTCAAGGACGTCCGCCTGATGCAGCTGGCTTCGCGCATCATCTCCACGCGCATGATCAAGATCCTGCGTGAGGAGAAGCGACTGGTCTACTCCATCGGCGCACGCTCCAGCCCGGGCACCGAGTATCCCGGGTTCGGCCTCTTCGCCGCGCAGGCACCGACCAACCCCGAGAGCGCCGAGGCACTGGCCGTCGCGATCGAGGAGATCTACGCCGACTTCGCGAAGAAAGGCCCGACGCAGGAGGAACTCGATACCGCCCGCCTGCAGCTGCTCACGGTGCTGGACGAGACGATGAAGGAGCCCGAGTTCTGGATCAACCGTCTCTCGACCCTGACCTATCGCGGGCAGAAGCTCGAGGACATCCTCGGCGCCGCGGACTTCTACAAGGGCGTGACCGCGGACATGGTCCGCACGGCCTTTGCCACGTACTTCAAGCCCGAGGCCCGCATGCGTTTCATCGTCAAGCCCGAGGCCGCTCCTGCCGCTCCGGCCAAGCCCGCCGGCACCTGAGCCCGCCGCTCGGGTTCGTATCGCAGCGAGTCCGATCAAGGCCCCGCGCCCCTTGGCGCGGGGCCTTTGTACTTGGCAGCGCCGCGGCCGATGCCGATCGAGGGCCGTGGTAGACTCCCGCACATGAGCAGCACGCCGATCGAATTGCCCGGCGCGGACCTTGCCCCCTCGGCCCCGCAAAGTTCCGGCAACGGCCCGGTTCCCGGCCCGCAACGCGGCGCGGATGTCGGCTACCTTCGCCGTCGCCTGATCTCGTGGCTCGCCGCTCTCGCGGCCCTGCCCGCCGCGGCGTTCTCGCCGGTCTTCGTCCTCGAACTCCGCTCAACGTCCCGTCGGCGGCTGGGCTACTTCGCGCGCGCCGGCGTCGTGCTGCTGCTTCTGATCATCTGCGGGCTCACGCTCGCCGCGGCCCTTGAGGGTTCGCGCGGCAGTTCGGCCGTCTCTCGCTCGCAGTTGCAGAACATCGCCCCGAGCCTTTCGCTGGCGCTGGTCTGGACGCTCCTGTTCCTGCTCCCCGTCGTCGCCGCCCAGATGACCAGCGGCGCGATCTGCGAGGAGCGCACCCGCCGCTCGCTCTCGGCGTTGGCCACCTGTCCGCTCCGTCCTTCGCAGGTCATCCTCAGCAAGTTCGCCGCGCGGCTCACGCAGGTCCTGCTCATCGCGGCGGGCGTGTTCCCGTTCCTCATGGCCATCCGCATCTTCGGCGGCGTGGAGGTCGGCTTCATCATCGGCGCCACGTGCATCGTCGGTGCGACCACCATCGCCACCGCCGCCGTCGCGATGCTCGCCAGCGTGCTGGTCACGCGCCCCGCCGCCGCCGCGGGTCTGGCGACGGTCGTGATGTTCGCGACGATGATCATCCCGCAATTCCTGTACTTCGCCATCGGCGCGGGAATGGCCGGGCCGATGGGCGGCACGCTGACGACGCTCGTGATGCAGTCCAGCCCGCTGATCGCGATGATCGTGCTGACGGCCGAGCAGTTCGGCGGCTTCGGCCCGGGCATGTTCCCGCCGCTGGTCATGGGCGTTCCATTCTGGGTCGGCACGGTCATGATCCTGCTCGCGCTCTCCGCCGCGCTGCTCTGCGTCGCAACGCTGCTGCTGCCCGATGTCTACCGGCGCGACGGCGTCGGCAACTCCAGACCCGCCCGCCGCGGCTGGCGGCTCTGGGGATCTCGCGCCGGCTCGGGCGCCAGCGCCCCCGCGACGCAGGCCCGTGACGCGGCGACGTCGGCACCGCCCGTCGCCTCGGATTCACCGAGCGTCCGCGTCGCCGGCACCTCGCGGCAGGTCCGCGGCAACCCGGTCCTCTGGCGCGAGCTGCGTCAGTCGATCTTCCGCACGCGACTGCACCTGCTCGCCGCCGTGGTCGCGCTGCTGGCCTTCATCACCTGGTCGCTCGTTCGCGGCTGGGCGAACGATGAAGAGTGGCTCATTCTCTGCGGCATCGTCCTGTGCCTGCTCTTTCTCTTTCAGGCCGCGACCGGCGCTTCGGCCGCGATTCAGGGCGAGGTTCAGGCCCGCACCTGGCACGCGCTCATCACCACGCCGATGTCGCCTTGGTCCATCATCCTCGCCAAGGTTCTGGGCGCTACGCGACGCTGCATGGTCGTGCCCCTGCTCATCGTCGTGCTGATCCTCATCAGCACGCTCGCCGGCGGCATCAAGCACCCTCTTCAGACCCTGGTGCTGTTCTTGCCGCTGCTCATCTGCTCGGCGTTCATGCTTTCAGCACTCTCGGTCATGTTCAGTTCCATCACGCGGCGGTCGCAACTGGCCGCGGGATTCTCGCTGCTGACGGGCGCGATCTGGTGGCTGGGTCTGCCGGTGTTCATCGCGATCATCGTGGAACTCACCGGTCTTCGCCAGATGTCTGAGGGGATCCTCGTGCCCATGGTCGTGAGCAATCCGGTCGTCATGGCCGGCGTGATTCTCAGCGAGGCCAACTCCCACGGCTCGCCGTCCTACGACCTCCCGGGGATGCGCAACCTGAGCGAGGGGACCATGTTCGCGATCCTCTTTGTCACGTGCGCGTGCAAGGTCCTCTTGGGCCTGGGCCTCGTGCGATTCACGTCGGCACGCCTGTTCAGCATCTCGGTCCGGCGATCGGTCGCCTGACCGTCGTGCCCCGGCGATCACCTACTGCACGATCACGTCCTCAGCCGGCCGTCTCGGCGTGTGCGCCACCCGCGGGCCGAAGCCCAGCCGTAGCACGATCTGCGGCCAGAGCGTGCCGCCGCCGACACCGGCCCCTCCGCCCAGCAGTCGGGCGAGCTTCTCGCGCATCAGGTCCAGTTCGCACGGCTGGTTCAGGTACGACGCCGCGACGCCCTCTGCCGCGGCACGCAGCAGCACGTTCGCGAGCGCCATGCCCGTCAGGAGCCACTCTTTCGGCTCATCGCGCCGCGTCGAGAGCACCGCGAGCAGCGGCGAGTGCCGCGCTAACTCTTCGTCCTTGGCCGCACGCCCCTTGCCCATGTCGAACGTACGGACCACCAGCGGCGCAACAAGGCTGGCCAGTTCGCCCATGCCCATCGCATAGCCCGGGATGCCATCGGGCTGGCGCGATCGGTTGCGGTGCATCCACAGCGCCAGTTCCCGACGGAAACGCTTATCGGCGAACTGCACCATGTCCGCCTCGGCGACGAGATTCCCCACCCGCTCCCGCGAGAGCCGATCGCCCAGCAGCGCGATCGACACATGCCCGTGCCCCGCGGCCGTCCCCGCCGCACTGATCGCATCAGCAAAGCCCGCGGGCAGTGGCACATCCGCGAACGGATGGCGGCACGTCCGCCGGATCGCAATCGCCTCAAAGAGCCGCAGTTCGTCCGATCGCAGCGACGCTTCGTGCCGGGGCGAGTCATCCGCAACCACCGTTGCCAGCGCATCGGGCTCGCCCTTGACCGCTCGCAGCGACAGCCGCGGCGAGATCCCGAATCTCCGCATCGCCAGCAGCAGGTGCTGCAACGCACAGCCGCAGGAAATCGTCAGTTCGCGATCGTGCGGATCGCACACCGGCAGCGCACGCGTCCGATCAGCTAGAAGGACCACGCGATCCCGCATCACGCGGAACTTCCACGGCTGCGTGTTGTGGCTGCTCGGCGCGAGCACCGCGTACCGCACGCACGCGGCGAGCTTCAGCTCCAGCGCCGAGCCGCGCGGGAAACTCGTCGCCGGAACGTCCCAGGGCGTGTCCGCCGGCGGTCGCTCGCTCCGAGGGTCCCAGATCGCCCCCGGATCGAGGCCAACCACCCCGCCCCTGCGTTTGGCCGCTCCCGCAGCGCCCCTGTTGGCCTCGGTGCCGGCGTCCGAATCCAGCGAGGGCCGCCGCGTCGTCCCATCGCCCGCCGTGCGCTCAATCGCGGCTCGCTGCTCGACATTCAGCAGGCTCGGCATCGCCGGTGCCCCCTTGACGCGAGGCGAGCGGCGCGCGGGCCCGGGAGCCGATGCCGCGGCCGGGACATCGGGCTTCTTGTTGGAGTCTCCGGTCGGCATGCGCATCTCCGAGCAGGCTCAAGTGTATCGAGCGAGCCCGGAGTTCACCGCGCCGTGCCGATGACCGTCGCGCGACGGCGCAGTCCCGATGATTTCCATACCGCTCGGATGCGAGTCCGCACGTCGACCAGATCAGAACAGCGGCCCGTCGGCAACGCTCGTGACCCGCCGCGTCGTGCCGCCGCTTCCACCTCCGGATCCGCCCGAGCCGGTGTTGATGTCGGCATGAATGCGGGCCTTGGACGAGAGATTGAGCGTCGTCGCGCGGAGCGTTCCGAAAAAGTCGCTGCCCGAGCCCTGGCCCGAGATGTTCGCCTGACCATCCCAGCAACGCAGGTGTGCCACGACCTGCGCCTGATCGGTCATGTTGAGGTTCCGGCCGGCACCGGTCATGAAGATGGAGCACTGATCCGGTGTGCCCGTCGCGTTGATGCTCGTGGCGTTGTAGACATCGAGATTGCCCCCGATGAACAGCGTCAATGTGGAACCCGGCGTGATGATGATCTGCGCCGAGTCGGCCAGCTGGAGATCACCATCAACAACCATCGTCACGTCGCCGGTGACGGTGAACGTCGAACCGTTGCCCCACATCTGGAATGATGTGTATCGACGATCGGTCGTCAGCGTGTGCACCCCGCCGGTGTTGAACGCGCCGCTGCTCGAAAGCGTCGGCGGTGTGACGTGGAACACACCGTGCTGCGAGGCCTGGGCCGTATGCGTTCCGGTGATCGACGAGCCGGTCCACGTCGCGATGACGCTCGATGGATTGGCCCCCGGCGCCACGCCCGCATCGCCGCGCACGATCGCCTGATCCAACATCTGCCAGGACTGATTCGCCGACGAGTTGATCACCACCAGCGCACCGGTCGAGAGCGCCGTCGCGGCGGAGTACGGCCCGTTGGCGGAATTGAACGCGTCGATGCTCGCTCCGGTGCTCGTGTTGTCGCCCCAGATGTTCACGCCGGACCGCATCGCCACGTGCGCCTGGCCGCTCGGATCGTGCGAGAACGCCGAGGGCGGCACCAGCACCGATGTCGGTACGGTCGGTCCGGACCACGTGAGCGTCAGCCCGTTCTCGCCATTCGCCTCGAAGAACCGCACCTCAATGTCGTGCGCACCCGCGGTCAGACTGATGTTCCCCGACGATACATCAAAGCCCCGCGGACCGTTGTGAAACACCACGCTCGTGCCGTTGATCAGCAGCTCCACGCCGTCGTCCGAGCCTGCGCCGAATGTCCACGTTCCCGCTGCGGGAACGGTGATTCTCCCGGTCAAGCGCAGCGCGAAACGGATGTTCGGACCACCGGCCCATCTCGCGTTGCCGGCGGATGGGCTGTTGATCCACGGTACCGAGCCGGTTGTCGTCGGTGTCGCGTTCCAGTTGATGCCCGTGATGCTCGATGGATTCGACGCGAACGCCCAACCCTCGATCCTCAGCCCGCGCCGCAGACCGCTGCCGGTGGCGACCGTTGTTCGCACCGTCGCGCTGGCGCTCCGCCGGGCCTCGTCGCTCCGGGCGCTGGCGCTGAGCATGCGGTCGCTGCCGACAAGCGTCGACGTCACACTCGCTCGGGCGGCACCGATCGCGGGGTCGTTGCTGGCCAGCGCATCGCCCGAGACTCCGCCGATGGTTCCGTCGCCATCCTCATCGGCGTTGACAAACGCCTCGCGCAGCGCCATGTTCAGCGCCGCGTCGCTGGCGTACTGCGCTCTCAGCCCGGCGACCGAGCGTGCGGTCATGTCGTCAGACCTCGCGCCGCTGAGCACCAGCACGGCGACGACCATCTGCAGCGCCATAAGTGCGACGAGAATCGCGACCATCGCAGATCCGCGTTGGCACACATCGCTGCGCGACGCCGCAAGACCCTCTGGAGATAGCCCGCGGCTCGCTCGCGTCATGGTTGCGCTCCGGCCAGGAGGGAACGAATGAACACCGTTGTCCGCAGCGTCTGGCTCTGCCCATTCCTGCTCAGACTCAGCGTCACCCGCACGCGCTGGACAGCATCCACCGCCGCGCCCGACATCGGCACGCTCAGCGCCGCCCCCGCGTTGCTCATCGGCTCGATCAGAAAGTCGCTCACATCGTCCGCGAGCGTGCGCGTCTGGCCGCCCTCGGTCAGCCGCAGTTCCGTTCCCACTCGCGCGATCGTCGTCGCCGATCCGAACGTGATCGAGTCCGCGGCGACCGATGTGATCATCGGCGCCGCCGGGCTTGTCCCGGTCCGCGTGGGGATCGTGCGGATCAGCCGCGCCACGGCCTCCATCGCGCTGTCGCCCTCGAGCGCAAGCTGCGAGGCGACCCCCGCGCCGGCGAAAGCCACGCCCGCACGCAGAATGATCGCGGACGTCACCGACCCGAGCACGCCGAGCACAACGATCGCGCACAGCAGCTCGATGAGCGTGAACGCCCCGCGTGTGCCCCTTGCTGCCGATTGTCGAGTGATCGTGCGTCGCATGATCCGGTCCTCATGGCGTGTAGTCGCTCACAACCGTGCTCATCGTCAGCGTCTCGCTGCCTCCCAGCGGATCGACGTACGTCACATTCACGCTGACCAGCCGATACCCGGTTCCGGCCCCGAGCCCCGGCCCGCGATCGCTGATCGATGTGGTCCTGCTGAATCCGGGGAAGCCGGCGATCGTGCTCTCGCCCGGGTAGTTCGATGACGTGATGAACGACCACCCGCGCGCTGCGCTGTGGCGATCGGCCAGCACCGTCTCCAGCCGTTCGGCCGCGAGCCATCGCGCACGCAGCGCCATCGCCTGCGACGCCCGCCGCACGCCCGCGCTGCTGATGGCCATGATCATCGGCGGCATCGCCACCGAGATCACCACGATCGCGATCAGCCCTTCGATGAGCGTCAAGCCGCGTCGGCGACCACCGATCCGGCTTCCGCGCACTGACCGAACGCGAACGGCACTCATGGCGTCACCACCGAGATGTTGCCGGTTCGTCCCGTGATCGTCACCGTGGCTCCGCCGGGGAACGCGATCGTCGCGTTGGATGCGAGAACAGACGTATCGGGGTTCAGCGGCCGACCGCCCCGATCAAAGCCGACCTCGTCGCCCGTCAGCCCGTTGATCGAGAAGGTCGCCCCGCGCGACTCCTCGCGGTCGAGCCGCACAACCATCGGCCCGCCGGTCGCGGGATCCGTGATCGTCAGCGCCGTGGTCCTCCCCGCCCCGACGCCCGACTCAGCGAGAACCGTGTACATCGACTGCGCCGGCGTGAACCGCACCCAGATCGCGATCCCCGTCGACTGCGCCCGCCCCCGCGCGTAAGCCAGGTCGCGTGCCATCTGCTGCGCACCAGCGCGAACGCGGGCCTCCGCGGCGCCGACGAGCGATGGTGCCGCGACCATCGCAACTACCGCAAGGATGATGATGACCGCGATGAGTTCGATGAGCGTAAAGCCCGATCGTCCGCACGCCCGGGCGTGCCGGGGCGTCGCGTCATCGCTGGCCGGCGGTCTGGTCATGCGTCGAGTCCCCGCCCGCCCCACAGCGCGGCGATGGCACGGTTGCGGAGGCAGAAGTGCGATCGGCGCGTTTCCGTCGCCGATCGCATCGTGATTCAACTTAGAGTTGGTTCGCCGTCATGACGCCGGTGCCCGCGGCGTTCGGCACCGTCGTGTTGGCCGTGCTGTTGATGTAGAAGCCGTACGTCGGCGGGGTCGTCGTATTGTCGACGAAGTACCGCCAACCCGCGGTACCGTCGACGGTCCGCGCGGTCCACTCAGCGCTCGTCGCCGACGTGATCGTCGCGAGGTTGTTGTACGGATTCAGTGGCATCTGGTCCTGCAGCACCGACCCGATCGTCTGAAACTGCGCGAGCGTCGGGTAGGCCGGCGAGCCCGACAGGCTCGCGTTGGCGTAGAAGTTCTGGATCGCCGAGCGCACATTGCCCAGCGTGCCCTGCACGGCGCTCGTTCGGGCTCGGTCCGTGTAATCAAAGTACCGCGGAACAGCCACGCCGGCAAGGATCGCCAGTACCACGATCACCGCAATGAGTTCGATCAACGTGAAGCCAAGGCGTCGACGACTCGCGAGCATCAACATATCGAATCTCCTGACGGTTAGTAATAAACTTCAAGATGTAGTGGCGTCATGTGCAATAGCTCTGATGCAGGAGGTATCGGCTCGTCACGAAACGAGCTTGACCATGTCCCACATAGGGAGAAAGACCGCCAGCGCAACGATCAGCACGATCGCTGCAATCCCTACAACCAGCAGCGGCTCGATGATCACCGCAAGATTCCTAGCGATATTCTGGGACTGTGCATCGTGCTGCCTGGCGACCACCGCCGCCATTCGGGGAAGCTCGCCCGAAGTCTCGCCCGCGCTGAGCATGCGACGCGTCATCGGATTGAACGATGCGCACGCCGCCATGGCGTCCGTCAGCCGTCCGCCCGTCCGCACGCGCTCGGCGATCCGCCGCGCATCGCTCTCGAGCCCGATCCGTCCGCACGCGCGCCCGGCAAGATCCAGAGCGTCGATCAGACCCACGCCCGACGACAGCGAGAGCGAGAAGACGTGACAGAACCGCGCCATCGCCATCGCCCGAAGCATGGGCCCGACCACCGGCACGCGCCCGAGCAGCCGCTCCATCGCCGCGCCGCCCGCGGCGGTGCGCGACCAGCGCATCAGCGCAATCCCGCCGACGACGAGCCCCGGCACCCACACCATCCACCACTCCCGAGCAAGCGTCGAGGTCTCCAGCAGCGCGCGCGTCAGCGCCGGCAGCTCCACGCCACGCGACTCGAACATCCGCCCGAACTTCGGTACCACATACCCCATCAGGAAGCCGACGCCGAGCACCAGCACCATCATCACGCACGCCGGATAGGTCAGCGCGTTCCGCACCGTCTGCCGCGTCGCCTCCGTGCGAGCAAGCATGTCCGCGAGATGCTCGAGCACCTTCACGAGGCTGCCGGTCGCCTCCGCCGCACGGATCGTGTCGATGTACGTCCGACCGAACAGCCCCGCGTGCGGCTCCATCGCCGCGGCCAGCGGCTTGCCCGACTGCACGCTTGCCGCAATCTCCGTCACGATCGCCGCGAGCCTTGCGTTGGGCTCCTGCTCGGCGATGCCCATCAGCGCCTCGCCCAGCGGAATGCGAGCATTGACCAGCACCGCAAGTTGCTCCGTGAACTGCGCGATCTCACGCACACGCACGCGCGTGCGTCGCTGCAGCGAGAGCCACCCATCGACGCGATCCGCCCGCAGACTCAGCGGCACGAGCCCCTGGGCGCTCAGCGCGCGATAGGCATCGCTCTCGCTCGCCGCGTTCGTCTGTCCGGAAACACGCCGGCCCTGGCGATCCATCGCGGTGTACCGATACGCCAGCGCAGTCATGCCGCCGTCCTCCGTCCGGTGTTGCCCTTGCGGCCGTCAGCGCCGCCGCCCGTGCCGCCCGGTCCGTCCTCGGCGACGACATCAAGATCCATCGCCGCCGCCACACGCGACACTTCGCTCAGCGTCGTCAGCCCCAGCCGCGCCTTCTGCACACCGTCGTGCCACATCGGGCGGAATCCGTCGCTCGCGGCCGCGGCCATGATCTTGGTCGTGTCGCGCGTCTCCACCGCGCGACGGATCACCGGCGACATGCGGATCACCTCGTACAGACCGATGCGCCCGCGCGTGCCAAGCCCGGCGCACCGCGGGCACCCCTTGCCACGGGTGAAGCCCGTCGCATCCCCCGGCCCGATCGAGAATCGCGCGAGCGCATCCGCCGCCGGCGTGTCGCGCTCGGGGCAGTACGTGCACACGCGCTTGGCCAGACGCTGGGCCACGATCCCGAGCAGCGCCGAGCTGACCGCGAACGTCGGGCAGCCGAAGTCCAGCAGCCGCGGGATCGCCCCCAGCGCGTCGTTGGTGTGAAGCGAGCTGAGCACCAGATGCCCAGTGAGCGCCGACTGCAGAGCGATCCGTGCCGTCTCCTCATCGCGGATCTCGCCCACGAGGATCACGTCCGGGTCCTGACGCAGAATCGACCGCAGCGCACTGGCAAAGTTCAGCCCGATCTCCGGCGAGACCTGCACCTGCCGGATCAGCGGCATGCGCACCTCCACCGGGTCCTCGATCGTCACGATGTTCCGCTCGGCGCTGTTCAGCCGCTTGAGCCCGGCGTACAGCGTCGTCGTCTTGCCCGAGCCCGTTGGCCCGGTCACCAGCAGCATTCCGTTCGGAGCGTCGAGGCACTCGGTCATCGCCCGCGCGTGATCGTTGGAGAATCCCAGATCACTCAACTCGCGGATGCCCGAGGCGCTGGTCAGCAGGCGGCAGACGATGTTCTCGCCCGCCACCGTCGGGATCACCGACAGCCGGACGTCCACCGCCCTGCCCGCGTGCATGAACCGGAACTTGCCGTCCTGCGGGCGACGCGTTTGCGTCAGGTCAAGGTTGGCCATGACCTTCAACCGCTGCACGAGCCCGGCGTGCGCCGAGAGCGGCGGCGCCTGCAGGGCGATCAGCGTCCCGTCGATCCGCAGCCGCAGATGCAGCCGCTGATCATCCGGCCCCAGATGCACATCTGACGCGCCGCGTTCCACCGCATCGGCGAGAATCTGGTTCACCGCCGCGACGATCGGCTCCTTGCCCGTCGTCAGCGAGTCGGCCGTCGCCGCGGGCCCCGCGCCGGCCTCACCGGAGTCGGAGATCGAATAGGCCCGGTCGATCAGCGCGCGCAGCGCCGAGGGCTCGCACAGCACCAGCTCGATGTCCCCGCGGATGAGCGAGCGCAACTGGTCGACCGCCCGGAGGTCCAGGGGGTTGGCCATCCCGACCGTGGTCAGTCCTTCGCACGCAAACAGCGGGAACGCCAGCAGCGCCTGCGCCGAGGACCGCGCCAGCAGCGACGAGTTCCGCAGATCGATCTGGAAGTGATCGAGATCAACGAACGGGACCTCGCAGATCCCCGCCCGCACCAGCGCGAGCGTCCGCGCCGTCGTGACACCGCGGTCCACGAGAACCTGGCAGACGCTCAAGCGCTGCTCCGCCGCCGCGCGACGGCACGCCTCAAGAGTCGACGGGTCGATCGACCCTTCCTCGCTCAAAGCCGCAAGGATGAAGTCATCGTGCTCGATCACGCCCCACCCCCGGCCTTGGTGCTCAGCACGTTGCCCGCGCGTGACATCAGCGCCTCGATGAACGCGGTCCCGGCGCGCTGACCCTCGATCGACTCATCGAGCGATGTTCCCAGGTAGTAGGTTGGAGAACGATCCAGCATCGCCACGCGTTGCACGCGCACCGTCGCCCGCACTTCGCCGCGACCCTGCGCACCCGCCACACCGGGAAGCACCACCGTCAGCATCGCACGCTTGGGGATGAACACGTTCGAGCGGAGGCCGATCCCGCCCGCCGAATAGTCGATGATCGTGACGCTCATGGCCCCGCTCAGACCGTTCCGCGTCTCGCTCACAAGCGTCGAGAGCGATACCTGTTCGGCGTAAGCGGGAGGCACCGCCGCGAACGCTTCGTGCTCGCATCGATACCTCTCGTGCTGCCGGATCAGTCCTGGTGCCTGCGGATTCTGCACAGCGATCGCCTCCCGCGGCCAACTCATGAATGCCGCGAAGAGGTGTATCGGACGCACCGAGTCCGCAGTTTAGCGACCCGCTGTTCTCGGACCATCACCCGCCCGCGTCTGGTCCCGCACCGCCGCGACCGAGCCGCTCCGCGATCGAACGCGCAAGATTTTCCACGCTCAGCGGCGCAGAGCCCTCCGCCTTGTTGTTGATGATCACGTACGCCGGCCTTCCGTGCATCACCGCGAGCGACACCATCTCCGCGAGCATCTCCCTGCTGGCGTCATCGCGATCCACGATCGCATCGAACGGCTCATAACGATGCTTGGCATTCTCGTACTCCTGCCCTTCGTGCAGCAGCCAGCGCGCCACCAGCGTCCCGCCCACGACATCGCCCATCAGGTCGCCCAGCAGCGACGCCTGCCTGCGCGGCGTGGGCATGGTCGGGTGGATGCTGAAGGTGTGCTCGATGCGCACGCCCGTCGCTCGAACACCACGGACCAGCGTCAGGTACTCCGGGCAGAGCACCTCCGGATTGCGAAACTCCAGCGCATACGTCGCATCGACACACGCCGCGCTCACGCGATGCAGGTCCGGCAGCCGCGAGAGAAAGTGCTCAAGCCGGCGCATGAACACACCGAGCCCCTGCTCGATCGTCCGCGCCTGCATCGCGCGCGCCAAGCGCATGGGCGAGAACTGAAACAGCAACGGCCCCAGCCGAGCGCCCAGCCCGGCACACGTTGGCGCGATAATCCGGTCGATCGCATAACCGGGGTCAAGAAACACGTCGATCGCAGCTCTGCCGAAGACTCCGGCCGGACGCTCACCACCCGGCTGTCCGTAGCCCGGCGGGCGGAGCAGTTCCTGGTGCGCCTTGACCAGGAAGCGGAAACCCTCGGGGGTTTGTGCGGCCAAGTGTCCATACTCCTCTGCCGACATCGGGGCGTAGTACGTCCGATCGAGTCCGACGGTCCGCATCAGCGGATGCGCTGCGTACGCCAGCAGCCCGCGGCGGGAGAGCACAGCGCCGGGGAATACGCCTCCGTAAACAAGCCCATTCCAGCCCGGGAAACTCCAGGAAGAGCACCCCAATCGAACCAGCCCGGGCAGGGCATCAGCAAGGGGAACAACGGTCTGCGCACGAGAACTGCTGCTCGGCACAGCCGATTCCGCCGCAGCATCGCCGGTGTGCGACACGGAGTCAGTCGCACCGAAGAGCCCCGGCTGATCATCTGGACGTCGCTTCGCGATCGGTCGGTCCTTTCTTCGAGCACGCCGAAATGCCTGAAAGCCGCACGCCGCGGCATCGCTTTCATCGCTCATCGCGCGACAAAGTTTATGATAATTGAGTTTGCCCTAATCGCGGCTCTGTTCAAGTCGAGCCGAAACGGGTAATCTTCTTCGTGGGGGAACTCGGCGCACATCGGTGCGCCGCACCGTGCAGAGTTTTCAACTTCAGGTTCGATTCCGGTCGGAGGCTTCGCGAGCGAAGAACCAGGCGCGGGACCCGTCCCGCAAGGAGGCACCATGACACGCACCGCTACCAGTAAGCCGTCACGAGGGTCAGAGACATTGACCTACGGCGTGCGCGTGCGCGTGGCGCCGAACTTCGTCCCCGAGCAGGGAGAGTGCGAGCGCCGCTCCTACGTCTTCACCTATCGCGTACGGATCACCAACGAGTCGCCGCGCACCGTCCAGCTCGTCTCGCGACGCTGGGAGATCGTCAACGCGTCGGGCAGCAGCCATGTTGTGCAGGGCGATGGCGTCGTGGGACAGCAGCCGGTGCTCGAGCCGGGCCAGAGCTTCGAGTATTCGTCGTACTGCCCGCTCGACACGCCTTGGGGCACCATGGAAGGCTGCTTCACCATGACGCGGGAAGACGGCCAGGCCTTCGACATTCCCGTCGGCAGGTTCTATCTGGTCAGCGATCAGCCGCCAAGGCGAGCCATCGTCAGGCCGTCGATCCGCGTTTCGTGATGCCGTGCGCCGTGCGATCGCTCACGCTTGTGATGCCGGCAGCAGGCCCGTTCGATCCCGCGACTCCGGATCGAGCATCGGCCGCAGCGCCGCGTAGCGAATCACCGCGTCAAGCCCGTCGACCATTCGCTTGAGCGTGAAGTACTCCCGCGCGCTGGCCGCGGCACACGCACGCATCCGCGCAAGACGGGGCTGGTCACTCCACAGCGACACGATCGTTCCCGCCAGTGCCTCGGCACTGTTGTGCTTGAACAACGCCCCGTTGTCGCCGGGAAAGAGCGCCTCGATCTCCGGGTTGTGCAGATCGATCCGGTCGCCCACCACCACCGGCAGCCCGTATCCGAGCGCGTGGATGATGCTCAACCCGATGTTCGACGGGTACACAAACAAGTCGGCACTGAGGAACCAGGCGCTGAGAACATCCTCATCGTAAATCGGTCCGGTCAGGTGCACCGCCGAACCGAGCACGCCGCGACTCTCAGCGTGAGCGCGAAGGCGCTCACCGTCGGTGCCGCCACCGACGATCGTCGCGCGGATCCCCGGCATGCGTTCGCGCAGCAGCGCCACCGCATCGATCAGCACGTCCACGCGGTTGTTCGGATCAAGCCTCGAGACAAACAGCAGGTGCGGCGCATCGCTCCTCAGGCCGTTCTTGACGCGGAAGGCCTCGAGCTCCTCGGGCTTCTGCGCCCAGCGTTCACGCTGCGCGAGAATCGGACGATGGTCGATCGTGTTCAGCGCCGTGAACACCCGCTCACGCGGCAGCCCCGACGCGACCAGCGTGTCCGCCACGCTGTGGTTGTACGTCAGCACCGCCGTCGCCAATCGCGCCACGTTCCACCGCAGCAGCCTTCGGATCGGTTGCTCATGCTTGCTGAATCCGTGCCCCCACAGCACCGTCGGCACCCCGAACCGTCGGGCGGTGAGCAGGTACGGCACCAGCGACGTGTGCCGAATGTTCCAGTTGAACACCAGCACGTCCGCATCACGCCCCGTCAGATATCCCAGACGCATCGGCTGCCAGCCGATCGCCTCGGACCCCAGCGGCCACGGCAGCCGCTTGAATGGCACCGCTCGGAACCCGTCAGCCTTGGCCGTCGGGACCTCCTTCAACTCGCCGTGATAAATCGTCAGATCCATCCCCAGCCGCGATGCGAGCTCACGAAACACCGGCACGCGGTACTTCGGGAGCGAGGGCTGGTGAATGACGGCTCGGATCGGCATTGAGGAAGTTTACCAGTACCCCCTCGTCGGGGGTGCCGCAGTCGGGTCAATGTTCCCGTAGGTGCAATCGCGGCCTCAGGGCGGCCGCCCGATTCAGCGTTAACCCTGCCGCGAGCGACTCTTGCGCTTGCCGGTGACCAGTCCCGCCGGTGTCGGCGTTGCCTTGGTCGGCAGGCCCTCCCGGCGGAACGCCAGGCGCTGGACCGTCATCGCGGGGTTGCTCGCGTCCGCAGCCGCGGCAGCCTGTGCCGAGGACTTGGTGCCTTGGCGAGTGGGGGCCGGGGCGGCGGGAGCCCGGCGCTGCGTCGCGGGCCGTGCGGGGGTGGAGGTTGGTGCAAGTGTCCGCCGGATTGGCGCGGCACCGCTTCGGGCAGCGCTGAAGTTCGCGAGCATGGTCTGCACACTCTCGCGGACCGCTTCGACGTGTTCACGCCGGGCGCGGGCGTCGGCACGCACCGTCTCGCTCCGCTCCTGGCGAAGCCGGTTGCTCATGGTCGCCATCGCGTCGCGCAGGTCCGACGCCCATTGGGCGATCTGATCGATCTGCTCGCGGCGGACCTCCGAGTCCTGCTCGGCAAGTTCGGCCCGCGTCTGCGAGATGTTCCCCAGCAGTTCCGCCACGCGTTCCTGCAGTTCCTCCAGGAAGCTCCGGCGCATGCGTGCGTCGCCGCGGGCGGTCTTTGCCCGCTCGCTGGCGATGCGCTGCATCAGTTTGCTCGCGCTGGCGCGCAGGCTGTCGGTCCACTTGACGATGTCGCCGACGGCGCGCCGACGGGCCTTGGCGTCATTGGCGCCGGTTCGCTGCCGTTCCGCGGCGAGCGATTCGAGAAGTTCGGAAACCTCCGCCCTGATCTCGCCGACCGAGCGCGTCACGCCGTCGACGAACTCCGCCCGAGTGCCGGCCTCGTGCTCGGCGCTGGCCTGCGCCTCCTGCGCGAACTCGTTGAGCAGTGCGCCGACCTGTCGGCGGAGCCGACTCGTCCACGCCGCGGCATCGAGTTCGACCTTGCTGGGTCGTGTGCCCGCGGGGGTTCGGTTCGTGGATCGACCTGCGTTCTGGCGGAAGGTGGTCATGGGTCGTTCCTCTGGTGGTGCGGTCCGCACGCGCCGCGGCGCGCGCACACCGGTAAGTCCTCGCATCGGTCCGCGCGATGGCGGACTTGCTCCCGGCGGGGCCCGATCGCGTCCGCCGCAAGGTTCTGGGACTCGCACGGCTCGAATCCACCCGCCGAGGCGGTGCGCGTTGGCGCGGATTCGACGATGAGGGTTCGTAGTTCCGCCGAGCCACAAAGCACAGCGCGCCGCCCGATGGACAGCCCGCTGGCGTCAGTGTTCCTCTCCGTCAACCGACTCAGGAGGGCTGAGCGGCCGAAGCGGTCAGACCGATGGCCTCGGCGTACTTGAGGAACGTCTCGACCGAGGCCACGACGACGCGGGCCTCGATGGAGACCAGCTCGATGCCGACGAGCGAAACCTTCGCAAAGGCATCGATGACGATGCCCTTGTCCAGGATGCGGTCGACGACCTCAGCCAGGCTGGACGAATCGGTGGACTTCTGAGCCGTTGCCATGATCATGCCTTCAACGTTGATTTCCTTGACACTCCGGATCAACAAGATCCGTCGTATCACGCGGGCGATTCCGCGGGACACACCCCGCGATGTTCATCAGCATCGAAGACCAAGTCCTCGCTCTTGCCGGATTGTCGCCGCTCACGACCCCGATTGATCGGCATAGACGCTACCACCGGTCCTTCGCCGTGCCTCGGGCTCACGCATCCATCTGCGTAGGGGATCGCTCGAGGTCTCCCAACGGCCGCGGCCGTCCGAAACCCAGCGCCCCGCGGCGCAACATCGTCAGCGGCGCGGTCAGACGCGCACGGGACCCCGCCACCGTGCCGTTTGGTCGGGTTGCAGGGCCAAAGCACCGATCCCTCGGGATCAACCGGACAACTGCGGGCGTAAAATGATCGATACCTTTGGAGCCGATGCTCCTGCTGGATCGGTGCACACCGGGACTGCCGGTGCCGATTCCCGTCAGGTGGCTTTGTCCCTCGATCACCCGGCCCCGTCGGCGCTCGCGGCCGCAGCGACCTTCAGCGGAAACCCAGAACTGGCTCAAACATGGAAACGATCACGTTCTCAGGCGGCCTGGCTCTGCTGATGATCATCGTCGCGGTTGCGCACGGCTACCTCTCCCGCCGCCACGAGATCTTCGGCTACTACAACATGTTCTTGCTCGGGATGATGACGTTTTACGCCGTCCCGATGATCCTGATCCCGATCCTTCAGGACCGCCTGGCACCCGAGTTCGCTCGCCTCGGCGTGACCGACGGCGCGTGGCGCGTGGTCTCCGCGGGATTGATCATCTTCATGATCTTCTTCTTCATCGGCGGCAGGCTCGCCAGAAACTGGCGTTGGGTCGACAAGATCGTCCCGAAGATCGAGAGCCCCGCGACCAGTTCGGGGGTCTTCATCTCCATCGCCGTGTACGGCGGGCTTCTCGGCGTCATTCAGGTGCTGGGTATCGAAGACCTTGGGTTCTGGGAGTCGCTGCTCTTTCAGTTGCGCCCGTCGTTCATCTGCTTCGTCGCGGGGCTGTGTGTGCTGCTGGCCGTGGCGTATCCGAAGAACCCGACGTTCCTGGCGATTGCCGTCATGGCTGTCGTCGGAGGACTGGTGCTCTCCACGACTTTCTCGTCCGACCGGCGATTCCCGCTCGGCGTGCTCATGATCGCCGGCTGGGTGGCGTACTACTACTGGCTTCGCCGCGAGAGCCGCATCAAGACAATCGCCATCCTCGGGTCGCTGGCGGTCTTTGCGCTTGTTTTCGTGTTCATCTACAACACCATCCGGCACCAGTACACGGTCCGCGAGTCCACGCTGGCCGATCGCATCAACCAGCTTCAGAGCGCCGATCAGGGCGAGGCGCTGCGAGAGGACAACATTCTCCGTACGTTCGTGCAGGACACCGCCCACAACACCGGCTGGCTCGTCGATCACTTCCCGAGCGACAACGCACTCAAGCCACTTCACGGGCTCGCCTACCTGCTGGTCAACCCGATCCCCCGCGCGCTCTGGGCCGATAAGCCGGTCGCCATCGGCATCCTCATGCAGGAGCAGACCCGCGCGTACGGCAACCTCGGTCCCGGGGTCATTGGGCACGGATGGGCCGAGGCCATGTGGATCGGCATCATCTACTACGCCGTCTTCTTCGGCGCCTTCACCGTCATCGTCGACCGCCTGATCGTCTGGCGACTCCACAATCCGTACTTCTGCATCGCCGTCGGATCATCGCTGGGCAACGTTCTTGGTCTGCCTCGGGGTGAGACCGCGCTGTTCCTGGCGTTCGTGCTCTCGGCGATCGTCGCGATCTGGCTCATCCAGTGGTCACTCACGCTGGTGGCCAAGCCCTTCATGATCGCGACGCCGCCGTTGCCGCTGAAGTGGATGACCGATGAAGAGATCGCCGAGGCGGAGGCCGCCGCCGAGGCCGCACCGGCGACTGAACACTCCGCCGAGGATCAGCGTGCGTACGAGGCCGGCGAGTTCGAGGATGCGCAGAACGACGATGGCGGCGGGGGCACGGGCCGACCCGCCGGTGCCTGATCGGGTACCCTCGAAACGTGCGACTGCTCTGCGTGGACTTCGGCGATCAGCGAACGGGCCTGGCCACCGGCGACATGATCACCGGTCTGGTCTCTCCGGCGGGCGTGCTGGAGATTCCCGTGCGCATCGAGGGCGGCGCGGCACTGATCCGAGCCTGCGCCGCCGCGGCCAGAGAGCATGATGCTCGGGCGCTGGTCGTCGGTCTGCCGCTGAACATGGATGACAGCGAAGGCCCGCGCGCGCGGCTGGTCCGTGGGTTGGCCCAGCGCCTCTGCGACGCGACCGGACTGGAGGTCCACCTGCAGGACGAGCGCCTGAGCAGTGTGCAGGCCGATTGGACGATGCAGCGATCGGGCCTGAGCCGGGGCCAGAAGAAGAGCCGCCGCGATGCCCTTGCCGCGGCAACGATTCTCGGCGACTTCTTCGCACGCCAGCGGACGCAGGCAACGCGGCAGGAGCCGAACGAAGACCGCCCGGACTGAACGGGCGGGTGCATCCCCGGACGCTCCAACTGCGAAATCAGGGCCGAGCCCAGTTTCGGCAAACGGACAAGGACCACCATGATCACCGCCATCACCGCTCATGTCCTCTGTGCCGGACTCGCCCTGGCGATGCAGCCGCCGCCCGCGGCAGAACCCCAGCCGATACCCGCCGCCACGCCACCCTCCGGCCCTGCGAGCAACTCCGGCCCTGCGAGCCCCGCTGGCCCTGCGAGCCCGCCACCGGTCGCGCTCCCCGGTCCATCCGCTATGGATGCCAGCACCGCCGAGTTCCTCGATGCGCTGGAGAAGGCCGAGAGCGATCTTCGCACGCTGAAAGCGGACGTGCAGTACATCAAGACGTTCAGCGAGCTCGAGGGCGGCGGTCGCCACATCCGCCGCGGCAGCATCGCGTACGCGGCGCGGATGAACGCGCCGTCGAGCGATCAGCCCGCTCGCCGCGGCTTTGTCGTGGACATGCGTCAACTCATCGTCGACGACAAACTGCGTGAAGAGCGTCAGCAGTACATCTTCGACGGCACGTTTCTGGTCGAGCGCTACGAGCAGGAGAAGCGGTTCATCCGCCGTCGCGCGGTCGCCGAGGGCTCCGCGCGCGACCCCATGCGCATCGGCGAGGGCCCGTTCCCGCTGCCGCTCGGCCAGCGTCGCGCCGACATGGTCGCGCGATTCGAGGTGAGCGAGGTCGCGACCAACGACGGCGTGCCGGAGGGTCCGGCGTTCGACGGCCTGCGCAAGCTTTTGTCCGGTACGCGGCAGTTGCGGCTGGTGCCGCGTGCGGGAACGGATCAGGCCCGCGACTTCCGCGACATCCGCCTGTGGTACCGCACGTCGGACCTGCTGCCAATCTTCGCGATGACCTCGAATGTTGATGACACGCGGGCGGAGGTGCTGCTGACGAACATTCAGCGCAACCCGGAGATCCCCGCGAGCACCTTCAGTGTCGAGCCGCCCGATGCCGCGGCGGGCTGGGACGTGCAGATCGTGCGCGAGTGACCGACCCGACGGGTGATTCCGGGCACCCCTGAGGCCGGGCGCGATCGCAGCCTGCATGAATCCAGCCGATACCGTTGGATATGAAACTCTCGGCGATGCTGGTGCTGCTGGCGGGTGTTGCGGTGGCGATGCCGGCGTTCGGTCCGTCGGCCGCTGCGCAATCCATCAGGCCAGGCCGGCTCGTAGATGCTGAGCCGCCGCGCGAGGGTGCGACGCCCGCCGCCGAGAAGGTCCCCGGCGTCTCATCGATGACTGTTGATGCCGGCGATCTCAGCCCCGCCGTGACGCGGGCGCTCGAGGCCCCGTTCCGAACGCCCGAAGAGCGACGTGTCCTTCGGCTCTTTCACGGCGCCGAGACGCACGCGGACATCACCACCGTCGCAGAGCGAGCGGCGCTCGCGCTGGTGCGCGGAGACTTCTACGACCCGAGCCTGACCGATCCCGCCGCGGCGACGCTCGACCGTGTTGGCGGCATGATCGAACGCGGCGAACTGGCCGAGGCGCTGGTGCTGCTGGGTGAGGATGACAGCGCGCGGGCTTTGTACCTGCGTTCGTCCGCGCTGGAGATGCTGGGCCTCCGCGAGCGTGCGGCGACCGAGGCCCGCAAGGCCGCGCCTCGCGTGGCCCGCGCGAGCGATGCGGCCGAGATCGTCTGGCTCGTGCGCACGCTGACGATCAGCCTGCGGCTCAACGGGCCGGGCAACGTGCAGACGCAGGGCCAGCCCGAAGAGCAGTATCAGGCGCTGATCAACCACCTCGCCCGCGCTCGCCAGGCCGACCCGCTGTACTGGCCCGCGCGCCTGGCGGAGGCCGAACTGCTGCTGGAGAAGGACAGTTTCGACTTCGCGATGGAGGCCATCTCCGAGGGCCTGGCGCTGAACCCGCGGAGCGCCGAACTGGTCGCGCTGCGTGGAGAGGTCTCGGCGCTCGGCTTTCAGCTCCCGATGGTTGAGGCCGACGCCGCGGTCCTCGATGGCCTGAGCACCATGCACAGCGAGGCCTACGCGCGTGACGGCACGATGGACCGCTCCGTGCTCGCGGCGGAGCTGCGTGTGCGCGGGCTGCTCCGCCAGAACGCGCCGGACCTTGCGCTGGAGGCGATCGACAAGGTGATCCAGATGTACCCCGCCGCGGCGAATCGGCGCAAGATCGCGCTGGCGCGGCTGAGCATCACGGCCGTGCGGTACGACTTCGACGCGCTCGACCGCGAGTTGGCGGCGTACGACGCGCTGAACGCCGAGCAGGCCACGCGTGCCGGCGTGGGCGACGCGGCGACGGCGCTGTGCCCGCGCGGGGCCTTCGCCGCGGGGCGGGCGCTCAGCGAGGCCCGCCAGTACGACCAGTCCGTGCGCATGCTCAGGCTCAGCGCCGAGCGCAGCCCGACGTGGGCGCAGCCGTGGAACGAACTGGGCCTGGTGCTCGTGCAGGCCGCCCGCGATGATGAGGCACGGGAGGCGCTCGAGCGCGCGCAGGAGCTCGATCCGTTCAACATCCGCGCGTCCAACTCGCTCAAGCTCGTTCGCGAGGTCGCGACATTCCCCACGATCCAGAGCGACCACTTCATCGTGCGCTCGCGTCCCGGTGTCGATGCGCTCATCGCCCGCGAGATGATCCCGCATCTGGAGGCGATGCACGAGGTCGTCACCGGCCGTCAGCGCGGCGGGCTGGACCACGTTCCGCCGCGCAAGACCGTTGTGGAACTCATGCCCAACCACGAGTGGTTCGCGGTGCGCATCGCGGGCATGCCGCAGATCCACACCATCGCCGCGGCGACGGGCCCGCTGATCTCCATGGAAGCACCGCGCGACGGCGCGGGCCACAAGGGCGCCTACGACTGGCTCCGCACGGTGCGTCACGAGTACGCGCACACCGTGGGACTCTCGCGCACGAACAACCGCATCCCGCACTGGTTCACCGAGGCGCAGGGCGTGTACCTCGAACTCGCCCCGCGCGCGTACCCGACGCTGGAGCTGCTCACGCAGGCGTTCGTCAGCGACCGCCTCATGACGCTGGACAAGATCAACATCGCCTTCGTCCGCCCCGAGCGCCCGAGCGACCGCGGCCTGGCGTATGCGCAGGCGCACTTCATGCTCGAGTTCATGATCGAGACTTTCGGCGATCGCGCGCCGCTGGAACTCATGGACCGCTACGCCAAGGGCGTGCGGGAAGAGGAAGCCTTCTCGCAGGTGCTGGGCATTTCTCGTCAGGAGTTCTTCGAGCGTTTCCTCGTGTTCGCGGAGAGCAAGCTCACGCAGTGGGGGATGCTCCCGCCCGCGTCGATGCCCAGCATCAACGAACTGATCACGCGTGAGGAGAATGCCCGCGCCGCGGCCGCCGCGGATCCTGCCGAGCCCGCAGCCGAGCCCGCGCCCGAACCCGAACCCGTGCCCGTCGAGGTCACGCCCGCGCTCGTTGAGCGATGGCTGAGCGAGTATCCGGAGCACCCGGACCTGCTGGAACTGGCGGTTCGAGAGGCCTTGCGCAAGTCGGGCGACGAGCCCACGCCGCAGGTCGTTGTGCTGCTGGAGCGATATGAGAAGGCGCGGCCGGTGGACCCTCTGACGCATCGCCTGCTCGCCCGGGCTGCGCTGGCGCGAATCAACGCCACGCAGACGCCCTCGAAGGAAGATCTGGACGCCGCGCGTCGGCATCTTGCGTTTCTCGATGAGCGCGAGGAGCGGACGTCGGCGTTCTCATCGGAACTCGCGGCGGTCTACGCCCGGCTGGGTGACTGGCCGAACGCCCTGGCCAGCGCCGAGCGGGCGGTGCGGCTTGCGCCGTATGTCGCGCGTCTGCGGGAGCAGGCCGCGAGCATCGCCGTCCATTTCGGGGAGTACGACAGCGCGCGGAATCACCTGGAGGTTCTGGCGGCGCTGGAGCCCGATGAGCCGCGGCACCGCCAGCGGCTCGAGGCCCTTCAGCGCCGGATCGATCAGTCAAGGTAACGCTCGCCCGCGTGCGCGGCGGCGTCAGGCCGCGAAGCGACGGTGCCAGTTCTGCGGGCGAACATTCGCCGGGGCATCGGGCTTCTCGTGCCAGTCCTCGGCATTGCGCAGGTTCAATTCGCTGGCCATCGTCTTGCGATACCCCAGCAGGCGCACGACCTCGAGCACGTCGGTCCATGTCGGGTAAACGCGCTGATTGGCCTTCTTGAACTCTTCGATCGCCATGACGAAGAGGAACTGCTCGGTCGTCAGTTCGCCCTCCTCGGCCGCGCGGCTGAAGTCGCTCAATCGGCGTCCGGCTCCGCGACGGCGCTCAAGGCCGGTGAACGCCTCGCGGTCCTCGGGCGTGAGTTCAGACGCCTGGCGCAGCGCACGCTCATCGGCGGTCTCGGCATTCTGCGTGTTCGCGCCGGACTGGCGCTTCTGAGCCTCGTATCGGGCCTTGGCCTCGGCCAGGTCGCGGCGATCGATGCCGGTGCGCCGGTCGATCACCGACTGACGCCGGCTGCCGCCGCGAGTCTCGTTGGTCGCATCGAGAATGCTCTGGTCGTCCGCGGCCGCGTGAGCGGTCGTGGGCGGCGGAGTCGGTGCGCCCGGCGTCGGATGATTGTGCTGGTTCGGAGCGGGCGTGCTTGGGCGGCTGGACGGATTGGTCATGGTCACTCACTCGCCGAGGGGTCAGGCACTGGCCGCTGTGGGCGACCACCCGCCCGTCCGGCGATTCATGCCAGGACCCGGGCGGGATCAGAGATCCTCGTCATCCTCGTCATCGTCAAACTCTTCATCGTCGTCCCCGTCCTCGTCGTCGTCTTCCTCGCCGAAGCCCTCTTCCTCGTCCTCAAACTCGTCTTCATCCTCAAACTCGTCCTCGTCGGCATCATCGTCAAGATCGTCAAAGCCTTCCTCATCGTCATCGCCGACGTCGGCGTCGTCCTCGTCCTCTTCCTCGTCGCCGCCGCGCTTGGCGGCCTGGGCGTGCAGCGCGCCATCGAGCCGGCCATCGACGTCGCCGTCGAGCAGGGGCTCGGCCAGTGCCACGCTCGCGTGCGTATCGCCCGCGAGATCCAGCGTGTCGGCGTCGTGCTCAAGGGTCATGGGATTGGTCGAACCGGCGTTGGAGATGATCCGCTCGTGCATGGCTTCCTCGCGCGCGTGGTCAAGTCGTGTTCGCGTCGTTGCAACCGTCGGTCTGCTTATCCGCAAAGTCAAGCATCTTCGCGATGATCTCTTCGGAATCGCTCCGCGTGCGCACGTAGGCTACCGCCCCGATGCGCAGAGTCAACACGGCTCCTGGGACGGATTTTTCCCCATCGCGCCGCCGGGGAGAAGCGACCGACCGCCCCGTTTGACCCGCCCGCCCCGGGGCCGGGAGCGCGCCAACACTTGTCCTCACGTTTCGACCACCCCCGCCGGGGCCCCCGATCACTCCGGCCGGGCACCGACAACGCCGCCGACTCATGACCCAGCCCCAGCAGCCGCATCACGAGCCGACCAGACTCAGCATCCCCGCGCTCGTTCTGGCGTGGCTGCTCCCCGGTGCGGGGCACTTCTTCCTCGGACAGGTCCGCAGGGGCGTGCTTATCGGTGTCGGCGTGCTGAGCCTGTTCTTCTCGGGCCTGTTCGTCGGCGGCATCGACGTCGTTGATTCCGGTCTGGTCGTCTCCAACACCTTCCGCAAGGTCACCGGCCAGACCGCCACCCGTCAGGTCACGCCCGATGGCGATGCGATCTGGTTCGTCGGTCAGGCTTTCACCGGGCCGGTCGCGTTCGTCGTTGATATCGTCCATCAGCACCGCTTCAAGGTCATCGACCCGGCCGAGCCGCGCGTGCTCCGCTCCGCTCGCCCCGATGAGGGCCGCGATCCCGTGACCGGTATGGCGGTCATCGGCGGCACACCTCCGGTGACCAAGAGCCTCGCGCGCGTGAACGAGATCGGCACGCTCTTCTGCACCCTTGCGGGCCTGCTCAACCTCATCGCGATGATCGACGCCGGATGGAACCACCGCCCGCGCCGCGGCGAGCCGGGATACGCCGGGGGTGCGACATGATCCCCGATCTGGTCCCGTCACTTCTGGCATGGCGACCGTTCATCGACCCGCTCGATGCCCACGGCACCTGGTACCTGCTCCTGCTCCCGCTGGTGTTCTTCATTTCCATGGTCTGGAAGGCGGTCCGCCTCCCATCGCTGGAGAGCTACTGGCGGCAGGTGCTGCTGATGACGGCGCAGGGAATCGTCGGCATGGTCGCCCTGGCGCTGACGAGTTACCTCCTCGTGCAGGTCTACGTCCGCATCGCATCCGGCGGGTGAGACAAACTCTGCGAGCCGCGATGTCCGATCAGTACCCGCCCGATCCGCCCGCGCTCTGCGCGTAGCGGATCCCCATGATCGCCATTCCGGCGATCGGACCGATCGCCGACGCGATGACCAGCGCGACGCTCCCCTTGAACCCCGGCCCGAGGAACCGATTCACCACCGGCTCGGCCAGCGCCATCGTCACCGCGCCGCCAAGCAGCAGCAACGCGACGAACCACGGCACGCCCTCGCCGTAGCGATTGGCGAAGTACACCAGCGACGTGACGAACAGCACCGGCACCGCCAGCGCCACCCCACCAAAGACCATCCGCGGCCGGACAACGCTCGCGACGACCGCCGCCCCGAGCCCCGCCGCCAGCGCCCCGGCCAGATGCCCCTGGAACAGGTTCCGGCTCAGCACCATCATCAGCGCCGCCGATGCGACCAGCCCCCAGACGATCACCACCGGCGCGGCACCGGCGCGACGCTGCGTCACCGACGCCATCGCCGCCCACGCGATCATCCCGCCGGCCAGAAGTGCCAAAGCCTCCGCCGCCTGCCCGAATGTCGGCACGCTCACCCCGCGGCTCAGCCCGCTGCCCACATAGACGCCCGTCAGCGCCGCCAGCAGCGCCAGCGTCCGCAGCGTCCAGCGCACCCGCTCGCTCGGATTCCACAACGCACCGATCACACCGACAACCAGCCCCATGAGCGCGATGATCGGCAGCCAGTGCTGCGCCCGCTCGGGCGGCACCGGTAGCCACTTCAGCGACACCCACCAGCCGAGCTTCGCTCCCAGTCCCTCCGGCGCACCGGACTGGGGGTTCAGGAGCGCGTACGCCAGCAGCACGCTCGCGCCGAGGGCCACGCTCAGCCCCAGCGACAGGATCGCGTCGCACCGTCCGGCAACGGTCGCAACGTCCGGGGCCGCGCTCGTGCCCGACGAAGCCGACTTCCCGCCCCGAACGCGGAGCCACGCCACCGGCAGGACTACCGCCAGCGCCAGCAGTGCGGGCAGTAGCACACCATTGACAGTATCGGGGCTGATCATAAAGCAACCGGGCGGGCGCAAGCCCGCCCGGTCGTGGTTTGCAAAGTCTCGATGCCCGCTCCGCGACTTACTTGCGGATGCCCTCGAGCGCGACGATGAGGCCGACCTCATCGCTCAGCCCAGCGAGCATGTAGGACATGCCGAAGTCCGAACGCTTGAACTCCAGCCGCGCCTCAAGGCCCGCGACGGTCGAGCCGGGCGGTCGCCCGGGGCCCTGGCCCGTGAACTCGACCTTGGTCGTAACCGGACGGGTCTTGCCCAGCAGCGTCAGTTCGCCCGCGACGTCGAAGGTGTTCTCGCCCGTCTTGGTGAACTTCGTGCTCTTGAAGGTCATCGTCGGGAACTCCTTGGCCGCGAAGAACGAGTCGCTCAGCAGGTGCTGATCGCGGTCCTTGTTGTTCGAGTCGATGCTGGCGACATCAACGGTCGCCTCGATCATGCTCTTGTCGAGGTTGGCCGGATCGATGTGGAACTTGCCGGAGATCTTCTCGAACATGCCGTAGAAGTTCGCAACGCTCAGATGCTTGATGCGGAACACGACGCTCGAGTGAACGGCGTCGATGTCGAACGGGCCGGATGCCGCCGCTGACTGGGCCGCCGAAGCCTGTGCCGCGGCCTGCGCGGGCGAGGTGATGGCCCGATCGAGGCTCATCAGCCCCGCCGCGCCAAGAAGAACCAGACCCGCCGACGCACCAACAACGCACAGGGGACAAATTCGCATAGACATGCTCCAGTAAGTGTCTAAGTGTCAGACGCACAACATCGCCAACGAGCGACATCGCTTGCCGCGGCCCGGACACGGACGCCGCGCTTCGGGTCTGACCCTCGTACGCCCTGAACCGCCTTTGGATGCACCGCGCCCGGTCTTCCGCGTCAGGTGCGACCTCGTCGCATCCGCCACCCGCCCCGAGGCGGCAATCTCGCGTCGGCGGATGCCCGCTCCTCGCTCAATCAAGTGCCAGATTTGCGCCGTCGCCGACCGTTTTGGGGAGCCGCCGCCGCCGTCTTTGCGGGATCTGAACGTGGATAACACGAACGGACCCTGGATCCGCATAGTCTGCGCTGTCGAAGACGTTCAGGAATGCCGACACGATTGTCATGGGCAAAGAACAGCAGCCCCAACGCGCCGGCCACAACCCTCCCCCTTCTCCCTCCGCCGGTGCAGGGACAGGCTCGCGAGCCCGGCAGGACATGAAGAACAGCAAGGCCCCCGTCGTTCCTCAGGCCACGCCCCCGTCCACCGGCAACCCCGCCGTCGGCCCGATCGGCGGCGCGGCACTCGGCCCAGCGAGCATCCCCGACACTCCAGCATCCTCCCGAGGCTCCGGCCCCATGGCCGGATTCTTCGCCAATGTCGATGAGCCCGGAGCCCGCAAGACCTCCTCGTCCACCGGCCCCGCCGGTGCCGCGGCCGTCGGTGTCGCAGGCTCGACCGGCCCTGCCGCATCGCTCGCGACCGCCGGTGCCCGGAGCAGCGCCGCCGACCGCGCGCAGGGTGTCAAGCACTTCGTCGTCGACACCAACGTTCTGCTCCACGATCCCAACGCCCTCTTCGTCTTTGAGGAGCACGAGGTCGTCATCCCCTTCACCGTCATCGAGGAACTCGACCGCTTCAAGCGCGACGATGGCGACCGCGGCCGCAACGCCCGCGAGGCCATCCGCCAGCTCGACCGCCTCCGCACAGCCGGCAGGCTGGTCGACGGCGTGCGATGGGGTGAACTCAACACAAGCGCCAAGGTCTCCGGCTCTCGCTCGCGCCCCCAGAGCCGAAAGGACCTCTCGCCCCGTTCCGGCAGCGTCCGCATCGATGTCGACATGCACGAGCGCCCGCCCATGCTCGGCGAGGACAAGGCCGACAACCGCATCATCGCCGTCGCCCTGGACATGGCCCGCCGCGGCGTGAATGTCGTCTTTGTCTCCAAAGACCTCTCCGCCCGCATCAAGGCCGATGCGCTCGGCCTGAAGACCGAGGACTTCGAGAATTCCAAGGTCAACGCCGAAGCGCTGTACACCGGCGCGATGAGCGCCGATGTTCCCGGCGAGTTTATCGATGAACTCTACCGCGACCGCATGCTGCCCCTGGCTCGCCTGAGCGAGTTCCTCGTGCACACGGGGGCCGACGGCCAGACCGTCGAGCGGCAACTGCTCGCCAACCAGTTCCTCATGCTCCGCGACAGCGACGACGAGGGGCACACGGGTCTGGCCCGGCGCCTTGCCGACACCGACCACGTCATCCCCGTCAGCGGCCCGCGCAAGCCGACCTTCGGCATCATGGCCCGCAACGTCCAGCAGACCATGGCGCTGGACCTGCTCATGGATGAGGAAGTCCGCATGGTCACGCTCCTTGGCAGCGCCGGCACGGGCAAGACGCTCGTCGCCGTCGCCGCGGGAATGGCCAAGGTCTTCAGCGAGGAACGCTACGACAAACTGCTGGTGGCGCGCCCGATCATGCCGATGGGCCGCGATATCGGCTATCTCCCCGGCAGCAAGGACGACAAGCTCCAGGCCTGGATGCAGCCGATCTTCGACAACGTCGCGTACCTGCTCAGCACCCGCGGCGCGCCGAATCAGAACGCCGACAGCCTGACCACCGAGCAGCGCATCGAGAAACTCATCGCCGGCGGGCAACTGGTCCTCGAGCCGCTGACATACATCCGCGGGCGCAGCATCCCGCACCAGTTCATGATCGTCGATGAAGCCCAGAACCTCACGCCGCACGAGGTCAAGACCATCGTCTCGCGCATCGGCGAGGGCACCAAGCTCGTGCTCACCGGCGATGTGGGCCAGATCGATAATCCGTATCTGGACAGCGCCAGCAACGGCCTGGCCTACGCCATCGAAAAGATGAAGGGCTTGGGCGTCGTCGGTCATGTGACGCTCAGCAAGAGCGAGCGCAGCGAACTGGCCAGCCTCGCGGCGACGCTGCTCTGACGCCACGCCGCCGGCACGCGCTGGGGCAATTCCGGGCATCTTTGCCCCGGACTTCGGGCCGCGGCCCGTTGGCGACTACGCTTGCTCGCAGGTTCGGCACCCATTCTCTGCGCGGAGTTTTCAGCTGATGGAACGCACGGTCATCAATCCCAAGTGGCTTCGCAAGATCGTGATCTTCGGGCTCGTCGCCCTGGGCTTTGGCTGCTGGGCGCTGTACGACGTGCTGATCACCAACCCCCGCCGCGGCGCGGAGGATGTCGAGTACAAGCTGCTGGTCTACCTCCAGTCCGCCAGCGCCGCCTCGCGTCTGACCGATCGCGACACGACCGTCGCCGATCCCGGCGCGGAGCTCGCCGCGCTGAAGGCCGATCTCGACACGCACCGCAAGAACGCGGCGGGCACCGACGCTGATGCCCGCACCGCACGCTTCCTCGCCGCGCGTCACGACTGGCTCGAGGCCCACAAACACGCCTGGACGCTCAAGCCCGAGAGCACAACGCTCACCGGCGTGGCCGAAAAGCTCAAGGACCTGGACACGCGCTGGAAGGGCCTTGAGGCCCCCAAGCCGCTGGGCGCGTACGACATTCCGCTGGAGTTCGTGTGGCTGGTGGCGGGCTTCGGTCTTGCCGGGTACATGGCCCTGCTCATCGTGCAGGTCTCACGCAAGTCGTACACCTACGACCGCGAGAAGAAAGCCCTGACGATCCCCGGCGGTCGCGTGATCTCACTGCTGGACTGCGCCGACTTTGACCGCCGACGCTGGCACAAACTCTTCATCTCGATCGTCCTGACCGACGGCACGAGCATGGAGTTCGACCTGTACCGCTTCAAGTGGCTCGAAGAGTTCATCGTGGACATGGAATACACCAAGTTCCCCGATCGCAAGCCGGCCGAGCCAGAGCAGCAGCCAGAGCAGCAGACAGAGCCAGGGTCAGAGCCGACCGCCTTATGACGCAACGGGGCAGGGCGGAAGCGCGTGCCGACTGACGGGCTGGCCGCGATGTTCCTTTCGTGGCTTCGCGCCCTTGCGCGAATCACACGCCCAACTCATCCGCCACGGCCTCCAGCGTTTCCTCGCCCGCTTCCTGGCCGATGATCGGCGCATCGGGCAGCGGCTTGCCGTCGGCACCCGTTAGCGCACGCCCATCGAGCGTCTTGATGATCAGCGTCGGGTGGGCCGCCTGGTGCTTCTCCAGAGCCTTGAGCAACGCCGTCTTGCTCGCCTCATCCAACTTCTTGAAGTCCCCGCGGCCGCGACACTTGGGGAACTTCGAGCACCCCAGCCACGGCCCGTACTTGCCAGGCCGCAGGTACATCGCCGACTGACACTTCGGGCACCCCAGCGCCGGCTCGGGCGTGAACGGCGGCGCGCTCGGTGCCAGCACGTGCCCCTTCTTGTCCAGCTTCAGGATCCCGCTGCACGGGTTCTCCTTCGCGCCATACCCCGAGCACCCGAGAAACGCGCCGAACCGCCCAGTGCGCTTGGTCATCCCGCGCCCGCACAAGTGGCACGCAACATTCGTCGTGCTCGCCGGCGTCGGCTTTCCGTTGCGATCAACCGGGCTGGCGTACTTGCAATCGGGATACGTCGAGCAGGACAGGAACCGCCCGTTCTTGCCCAGGCGATAAACCGTTCCGCTGCCGCAGGTCGGACACTTGTACGGCGCGGGCGTTGTCTCGGCCTTGGCGTGCTTGAGCGTGCTCTCGACCACGCCCAGCCGCTTGACGAACGGCGTGTAGAACTCGTGGAGCATCTCGACCCAGTCAAGGTGATCCTCCTCGACCTTGTCCAGCTTGCTCTCCATGTCGCGCGTGTACCCGACATCCATCAGGTCGGGGAACGCCTCGATGAGCTTGTCCGTCACCGCCTCGCCCAGGTCCGTCGCGTAGAAGCGTCGGTCCACCAGTTCGACGTACTTGCGCTCCTGCACGACACTGATGATCGACGCGTACGTGCTGGGCCTGCCGATGCCCTCGCTCTCGAGCACCTTGATCAGGCTCGCTTCGCTGTACCGCGCCGGCGGCTGCGTGAACTTCTGCTCCGGCTCCATCAGCACCGGCGCGAGCTTCGTGCCGGTGCCCAGCGGCGGCAGCGTCTGCTCATCCGCCCCGCCCGGCACGCCCGTGGCCTTGTAGAAGCCGTCGAACACCAGCACGCGCCCCGTCGCGCGGAAGGTCAGTTCGCCAACGCCCGCGCCGGGCACGCCGCCCACGATCGTCGCCGCGGTGCTGTCCCACTGCGCCGGAACCATCTGGCACGCGACGAATCGCTCCCAGATGATCTGGTACAGCCTGAAAAGATCCTGCGGCAGCACGCTCTTGAGCTTCGCGTCCGGCACGATGTTCACGTTCGTGGGCCGGATCGCCTCGTGCGCCTCCTGCGCGTCCTTGTTGCTGCTGGTGTAGAAGTTCGGCTTCTCGGGCAGGTACTTCTGCCCGTACCTGGTCGGGATGAACGTCCGCACCATGCTCAGCGCATCGGCGGAAAGGTGCGTGCTGTCCGTACGCATGTAGGTGATCAGCGCCGTCGGCCCTTCGCCGGGAAGGTCCACGCCCTGGTACAACTGCTGCGCCGCGCCCATCGTGCGCTTGGCCGTGAAGCCCAGCCTGTTCGCCGCGGCCTGCTGCAGCGTGCTGGTGATGAACGGCGGGCTCGGGCGCGTGCTCACGCGCTTGGTCGTCACGTCCGTCACGCGATAGGGCGTGCTCGTGTCCACCTCGCCCGTGAGCGTCCGCACGAACTTCGCCGGCCCGCGCGCCTCGTCGTCCTGCCGCGTGGTGATCCGCACGTCGCGCATCCCCGCCGCGGCCGCGATGGCTTGCGCACGGGCCGCCAGCGCCTCGCCGGTCTCTCCCCGAAGATCGAACTTCTTCCCGCCGACCTCGACCAGCGCCGCGCGGAAGCACGCGTGCTCGCTCAGCCACGCGTCGATGTCCTTGACGCTCGGCCCCGTCCGCTTGGGCCGTCCGGGCTTGCGCTCCTCGTTCAGCGCCCGCTCGACCTCCGCGGCGTACCACCTGGCCCACGCCGTCGTCAGCCCGGAGGCCTTGGCCAGATCCTTCGTGAACGTCGCGCCGATCTCCCAGAACTCATCGGGCATGAACGCGCGGATCTCCCGCTCGCGCTCGACGATCAGCCTCACCGCCACGCTCTGCACGCGACCCGCGCTCAGCCCCCGCGCGACCTTCTTCCACAGCAGCGGCGAGACCTGATACCCGACGATCCGGTCCAGAATCCGGCGCGCCTGCTGCGCGTTGACGCGGTCCATGTTGATCGGATGCGGGTTGTCGAACGCCCGCTGGATCTCGGCCTTGGTGATCGCGTTGAACATCACACGCTTGGCCGTTTCGGGCTTGACGCCGAGCTCCTCGGCCACGTGCCACGCGATCGCCTCGCCCTCGCGGTCGGGGTCGGTGGCGAACCAGATCTCGCGGGCCGAACGCGCCGTTCGCTTCAGCTCGCCGATCACCTTGCTCTTGGCGTCCATCACCTCGTACGTGGGTGCAAAGTCGTGCTCGAGGTCGACACCCGGCACCGGGCTCTTGACCCCCTTGGGATTGCGGCTCGGCAGGTCACGCACGTGTCCGACCGACGCCACCACCTTGTACTCGCTGCCCAGATACTTATTGATCGTCTTGGCCTTCGCCGGCGATTCGACGATCACCAGCCGCTTGCCGCGCCCCGATCCCGCGCCGACTTCGCCCTGCTCCGCCTCCGCCCCGGCGTCCACGCCACCGTCGAACGGCGCATCCTCAGCAACCGCGGCCGTCGCCGCGGCCTTGCCTTTGGCCGGTCCCTTGGACTTGGCGGGCCGCTTCCCCGATGCGGACGTGGTTTTGGTGCTCGCCTTGGCCATAAAGAGTGGTACGTCCAGAGAGATGGTGCCGGGTGATCGCCGCCGAGTGGCCGAAGGGTCGTTTCCGGACCCGTCGGATGTTCCCGGAGATCGGACGAAAGGCACGGGGAGCATCGGTTGTCAAGGCCGAGTCTTTTTGTTTGGTCGGCGTATGGGCTTCAACTCGCCCACTGAGGTGCTGGCTCAATCGCCTACAAATAGACTGTTGGTCTACTTTACGGAAGTGCCTGTTGAGCAAGCGCTTGGACCATGTCCGCCTCAAGCCCATTCGCACCATCCAGCACCACTGTTCCCGCCCCTGACGCAAGCCGCTTGAGCCATGTCCTCTGGTTTTTCCCGAATCGGCGAGTTTCGATCTTTGTTCGCTCCACCGCCTCGTCCAACGAGCATCGCCCATCCAGGTGATTCGCCAACTGCTTGTACCCGAGCCCCTCTCGCGCCTGGCTGTTCATCGGTCCGGCTTCCCGAAGCCGACGCACCTCCTCCAGAAACCCGCCGGCCATCATCGCCCGGACACGCGCGTTGATGCGGCGGTTCAACTCCGGCGTGGGCCAGTTGATCACGATCAGCCGCGCATCGGCCCGCGGCGAGCGGGCGATCCATTGCTGCTGGTGGCTGCTGATCGCGGTGCCGGTGAGCCGGTAGACCTCGATCGCCCGGATCGTGCGGCGTTCATCCGCCGGATGTATCCGTGCCGCCGCGGCGGGGTCCACGCGCTCCAGTTCCGCGCGGCGTGCCGCGGGCTCCATCGCCCGCAGTTCGCCCCGCAGCGTCTCATCCGCGGGCGGTCCCTTGAAGAGTCCGTGCAGCAAAGCCTGCACGTACAGGGCCGTGCCGCCAACGACGATGGGCACCACGCCGCCCGCACGCAACTGCGCGATTCTGGCCTCGGCGGCCTCCAGCCAGTCATCAACCGTGAACGGCACCGGCGCGTGCGGGTCGGCGATGTCGATCATCTCGTGCGGCACGCCCTGGCGTTCATCAAGCGTGGGCTTGGCCGTGCCGATGTCCATGCCGCGATAAACCTGAAACGCATCCGCCGCGAGCACGTGGGCCGATCGGCCCAGTGTCGCGATGTGCCGCGCGATGGCGACAGCCAGGGCCGACTTGCCGCTGGCGGTGGGGGCGTAGATGACCGGAAAGGGCGGGGCGTGCACGCCCGGAGCGTACGTGCGGCGGAAAAATCCGGCACGACGGCGGAATGTGCGTGGGGCGGGGCCGCGGGGCGCGATTGATGGGGTGTCGGGACTGCTCTCGTGGGCCACCCGATCGCGGCACGGCGATCATCCGCGTGCAGCGTCACACGCCGACCGGACCGCTCACATGACCACCCACGCTCTGGCCGCAAGCCCCCTGAACCTTCGACCGACCCGCGACAGCAGCACCCAGCCCGTCGGCGCGCCGCCGCGGGAGCAGGCAGCGGGCGGCACGGGTGCTAGTCTCCGACTGGCCACCATGCCCAGCACGACCCTGCGAGCGATCGAGTCGGCATACATCCGGTGCGCCGGGGTGATCTCCCGCGCCCTGATGGTCCGTCTGGGCGGTGATGCCGCCGCGACCGAAGACCTGATGCAACAACTCTGGATCGCCGCCCAGACCAACGCGACGGTCACCGACGAGGGCAACGGGCAGTACCTTCTTACCGCGACGCCGCCGCGCCTCCCGACGGACCCGGTCACGACGGATGCGAAGATGATGAGTTCTTATAAGGAAGGCGAAGGCGTGCGCTGGGTACGTATGACCTTCAACGACCCGGCCGGCCGTGGAAGCATGACCATCGCGCCGCTCGTCGGCGTGATCGACCCCGCCCGTCTGGACAAGGCCAATGCCGTCCCGCAGGGTGCCCCCGCGCCGATGCCCATCGACGCGGGCATGCTCATGGGCCTTCTCGGCGGCTGAGCCCGGGGGCAACGCACGCCGAGCACTCGCCGGGGGCCTGACCAGCACGGCGATCACGACCGATACCCACGAGACCATCGGCCCCGGCCTCACGGCTGGGGTTGGTGGTTTTTGGAGAAGACAGCGTGGCGGAGCGACGAGGTGATGACCGGGAAGAAAGTGGTCGTGTCGAAAAGAGGCCTGCAGCTCCCGCAGATTTCCGCCGCTGAACTTCGAACGCTCTTCTACTTCGCCTTCGTCTTCGCGTCTTCGTGCCCCGCCTTACTCCTGCCGCATCAGCGGGAAGAGCACGACATCGCGGATGCTGCGTTGGTTGAGCAGCACCATCGCCAGGCGATCGATGCCAAGGCCCATGCCGCCCGCAGGTGGCATGCCGACCTTCAGCGCGTGGATGAAGTCCGCGTCGAAGGTGCGGAAGGTGCTCTCTTCATCATCCAGCCCGGCCAACTGCTCGCGGAATCGCGCGCTCTGGATGTCGGGGTCGTTCAGCTCCGTGTAATGCGGCGCGATTTCCATACCGGCGATGAAGAGGTCCGCGCGATCCGCGAGCGTCGGGTCGCTCGGCTTGGGCCGCGTCAGCGGGCTGATGGCCGAGGGGTAGTCGGTGATGAACGTCGGGCGCGTCGGGTCGAGCGTCGGCTCGGCGAGTTCCTCGAACACTTCATTGACCACCAGCACATCCGCCAGCGGCTGGCCCTTCTCGTTCTTGGTGCGAATGTGGTGCTTGGCCGCCAGGGCCATCACGCCGGGCGTATCCGTGTGCGCGACGCCCGTGGCCTTCTTGAACAACTCGCCGTATGTCACGCGCACGAACGGCGAGCCGTAGTCGATGCTGATCTCGCCGAAGGGCAATCTCAGGCTCGCATTGTCCGTAGCAAGGCCCGATGCCGCGGCGATCATCCGGGCGCTCTCGCGGACGAGCGTCTCGGTCATGTTCATGACCGTTTCGACATCGCCGAAGGCGTGGTAGAGCTCGAGCATCGTGAACTCGGGGTTGTGGTTGCGGTCCAGCCCCTCGTTGCGGAAGTTCCGGTTGACCTCGTAGACCTTGGGCATGCCGCCCACCAGAAGCCGCTTGAGATACAACTCCGGCGCGATCCGCAGGAACAGCGGCATATCCAGCGCGTTCATGTGCGTCTTGAAGGGCCTCGCCGCGGCACCGCCGGCCAGTGCCTGGAGCATCGGCGTTTCGACCTCCGTGTACCCAAGCCCGTCGAGATGCCGACGGATGAACGCGACAAGCCTGCTCCGCAACTGGAACGTTCGCAGCGTCTCCGGCGTCGCCCACATGTCGACGTACCGGTGGCGGTACCGCAGTTCCGCGTCGCTCAGGCCCGCGTGCTTTTCCGGCGGCGGCACGAGGCACTTGGCACCCGGGCTGAGCCCTGTCGCCCACACCGTCACCTCGCCCGTGCGCGTCTTCATCAGGCGGCCCTCGGCGATGATCACATCGCCCAGGTCCGTGAGCTTTGCCAGTTTGAAGCCCTGCTCGCTCGCGTCCTTCTGGCTCACCGCGACCTGCAGGTCGCCAGTGTGGTCGCGCAGCGTGATCCAGACCAGCTTGCCGTTGTCGCGGTGGAGCATGACGCGGCCGGCCACGCGGACCATCGGCCGCGGATCGACGAACCCCGCCGGCGGCTCCTTGCCCTCGGCGGCGTGCGCGGCGTCGGCCTCGGGGCTGTGCATGGCCCGCGCGTCGCTGAGCGTCGCGAGCCCATCGGTTCGTACGCCGTAGGGCAGGAGCCCCAGCGCCTCCGCCGCGGCGCGGTTATCGCGGCGCTGCTGCTCGAGCGGATGGATCGACGGCTGGGCGGGAGTGGCTTCGGAGGGTTGGGACATAGCAGGACAGGGTAGATGGGCAAGCCCCGCCCGGACCCCCGCCATCCGTGCCCGCCGCGGCATCATTGCGCTACCCTGAAGCCATGAGCCACGACCCCATCACCGATGCGTTGCTGGACCTGCTCTCCCGCGAAGACCCGCAGGTTGCGCGGGCCATGACCCTCGAGCGCGAGCGACAGGAAACCACGATCGAACTCATCGCCAGCGAGAACCACGTCTCGCCCGCGGTGATGCACACCATGGGCTCGTTTCTGACCAACAAGTACGCCGAGGGCTACCCCGGCGCTCGCTACTACGGCGGGTGCGAGTTCCACGACACCATCGAGGACATCGCCCGCGACCGCGCCAAGGCGATGTTCGGCTGCAAGTTCGCCAACGTGCAGCCGCACTCGGGCGCTCAGGCCAACACCGCCGTGTTCATGGCCACCATGAAGCCCGGCGATACCTTCGCCAGCCTCGTGCTCAAGGACGGCGGGCACCTCTCGCACGGCATGAGCATCAACTTCTCCGGCGTGTATCACAAGCCGGTGTACTACCCGCTGGTGTACGACGCATCGCGCGCCGACTTTGAGCGCATCGACTACGACGCCGTCCGCGCCGTTGTCAGCGAGCACAAGCCCAAGGTGCTCATGTGCGGCTATTCCGCCTATCCGCGGGTCATCGACTTCGCACGCTTCCGCAGCATCGCCGATGAGTTCGGCTGCATCCTCGTCGCCGATGTGGCGCACATCGCCGGCCTCTGCGTCGGCGGGGCGCACCCCAACCCCTTCCCGCACGCGCACATCGTCACCACGACGACGCACAAGACCCTCCGCGGCCCCCGCGGCGGGCTGATCATGACCAACGATGAGGATCTGGCCAAGAAGATCGACAAGGCCGTCTTCCCCGGCGTGCAAGGCGGCCCGCTCATGCACGTCATCGCCAGCAAGGCCGTGGCCTTCGGCGAGTGCCTCAAGCCCGAGTTCAAGACCTACACCGCCCAGATCGTCGCCAACGCCAAGGCCCTGGCGCAGGCCCTGATCAAGCGCGGCTACCGCATCACCTCCGGCGGAACCGACAACCACCTCATGCTCGTCGACCTGCGCGCCAAGAACGCCGACATCACCGGCGCCGATGCCGAACAGTGGCTCCAGAGCGCCGGCCTGATCTGCAACAAGAACGGCATCCCCTCCGACCCGCGCCCGCCAAAGTTCACCAGCGGCCTGCGCTTCGGCACGCCCGCCGTCACCACCCGCGGCATGCGCGAGGCCGACATGGACACCATCGCCGAACTCGTCGACCGCGTGCTGAGCGCCAAGGGCGAGGCCGCCGCCTGCCAGGCCGTGCGCCAGAGTGTCCGTGAGGTCTGCGCCAAGTTCGAAATGCCCGGGGTTCACGGCGGGGTCGGGGTCTGAGCGCCACAATCGGTCCCGATTGCGAGAATGCGTAAAGATCCTGGGCGCGATGCGGCTGTGATGCACCAATTCGGCTTCTGGTGCGTATGGACTGCATCGGAGCATGGGTGTGCGGGCGTGGCCGCGGAAGCCCCGATCGGCCCGGCGGGCTCAAGTCCCGGGGCGAAACAGCCGAAGTGAGGGTTATGAGTCGCACGGATGCGAAGCTCATTCCGGGATCACCGACCGACGCCGCGACCGCAGCGAGCACGGGCGTTGTGTCGCCCGCTTCGGAAGGCCCTGCCCAGTCTGCGCGTCCGGGGCCTGTGCCCGGGCAGGGTGCATCGCATCACCTGCGGCGACGCGTGTTTCAGCAGGCAGGGGCGGTGCCGTTCCGCGTTCTGCCCGACGGCACCGTGCAGGTCATGCTGATCACCAATCGTGATGGCGGGTGGATCGTCCCCAAGGGCATGATCGATCGCGGCCATACGCCCGAGCAGACCGCCCAGACCGAGTGCATGGAAGAGGCCGGCGTCCTGGGCCAACTCGGCCCGAGCGTCATCGGCACGTACGAATACGACAAGGGCCACAAGCGTTGCCGCGTGCGGCTCTTTGCGCTGCGCGTCAGCGAGGAAATGGAGCGATGGCCCGAAGGTCGCTGGCGCAAGCGTCAGTGGCTGAGCCAGAAGGACGCGGTGAGCGTCGCGTCGATCCCCGCGGTGCGCATGATCATCGAGCGGCTGAACGTGGCATCGCTGGGCGACGGCGCGGCCGCGTGATCCGGCTGAATCCGGGATCGGCCTGAACCCTCGCGATTCCTGCGCCCAAAGGCCGCGATCAAGAATCCATCGCCGGCGACAGGAACGAGCGCGGCTCATCGCCGACATCCCAATCCGCGCCAAGCCCGCCTTCGCGGAAGAACCGCGTCGGGCGGTCGTCGTTGAGCTGGGCGTTGAGCTTCCGCAGCGCCTCGTCGGCGATCTGCCGCACGCGCTCGCGGGAGATGCCGATTTCCTGAGCGATCTGCTTGAGCGTCAGCGGTTCCTGACCGTCAAAGCCGAAGCGCATGCGCAGGATCCGAGCTTCGCGCTCGTCGATGGCGTCGAGCAGTTTGCGGATCGTGCGCAGCTCATCATCGCGCACCATGCCGTCGCCGGGTCCGCCGGTTCGGTGGTCGGCGACAAGGTCGCCGAAGTTCATGCTGTCGCCCTGTTCGTCGGTGGGGGCCTGGCTGGGCGTGCGAACGGCCTTGAGCGCCCGCTTGATGATCTTGAGCTTGCGCAGCGGAAGCTGCATCTCGTCGGCCAGTTCCTGCATCGTCGGCGGCCGGCCGAGCGCGTTCTCGAGTTTGCGAGACGCCTGCTTCCACTTGGCGATCAGCTCGACCATGTACGCCGGCACGTGGATCGGCTGCACCGCGTTGATCAGCGCCCGCTTGATCGCCTGCTTGATCCACCACGAGCCGTACGTGCTGAACCTTGCGCCCTGCGCAGGGTCGAAGCCCTCGACCGCACGCAGCAGCCCAACGTTGCCCTCCTCGATGAGGTCCTGCAGCGTCAGCCCGCGATTGGCGTAGTTCTTGGCGATCGACACCACCAGGCGCAGATTCGCCCGGATCATCCGGTCGCGTGCCGCGGGGCAATTGTCGTTGATGATCGCCCAGCCGAGGGTCTTCTCCTCGTCGGCCGTCAGCAACGGGATTTCGTTGATCTGACGCAGATAGAGCTGCAGCCCAGTCTGCAGTTCTGTGGAGATGGATGTACGAGCAGACTTGGCCAGCGCCACGAAACTCCCCTTCCGCGGCGGTGGGCTTGCCGCGAGCCGGCGTCCGGAGCGACGCGATCGGCCTTCAAACGCTACGCCGCGCCTGAGGCTGTGGATCCCATCGAGTGTTTGGATTCACGCCTTCAGCACATCGCGTCAGAAGGAAAAGCGTACCGGATATGCCGGGGCACTGAACAGGGGTTCACAAGCCTCAAAGGCCGAAAAATCAGGATTATTCGGGTTTGCCCCCAAGAATCCGTCACCTCACCCGCTACCGCACCTCCCCGAGGCTCCCCCTATCATTCAAGCCCGGTGGGAACGGAGTGTCCCGACGTGAGTGAAGACATCGGAAATCTGCTGCGGGCTTGGCCTTACGAGCCCGGAAAACTCAACGTCCGTCTCATCCCGGGTCAGGACGGCGAGCCCAAAATCCAACTCCGCCTGGACCTGGGCATCCTTCAGATGCACACCGAGGGGCGTCCGGATGGCCAGAAGCCCTTCGGCCATGAGTCCCTGCTGGAGTACCACGAGGCCAGGCTCGACGAGGCCACCTTCCGCCAGCGCGAACGCGATGCACAAGCCGCCCGCGGCGAGCCGGACCTCGAACCAGATGATGACGAGGACGACGAGGACGCTGATGCGCCTCTGCCCTCCAAGCCTTCGCTCTCAGGCGGTACCGAGGATGATGCCGGCCAGCCCGCCAGCGACGCGGATGACGATGACGATGATGAAGAAGACGATGAGGACGAAGATGCGGGCATGACCGACCGCGGCCCGCTGACGCTGACGCGTCAGGAATGCCGCGAACTGCGCGATGAGGCCCTGCAGTACTACCACCGCTACATGGCGCTGCTGGTGCTGGAGGACTTCGAGGGCGTCGTGCGTGACACGAGCCGGAACCTCCGGGTTCTGGACCTGTGCGCCAAGCACGCGGGCCACGCCGAGGACCGCGAGGCGCTCGAGCCCTTCCGCGCGTACATCACCATGATGCGTGCCCGCGCGCTGGCCAGCCAGGCGCTGAAGGACAACGAGCCCAAGGCCGCGATCAACGCCATCGATGAAGGTCTGGCCGCGCTCCGCAATCACTTTGCGACAAGCGGCCAGGAGAACGCCTTCGACACCAGCGGCGAGGTGCAGATGCTCCGCAACATGCGCGAGGCGCTGGTGCCCAAGTTGCCGGTCAGCCCCGCGGCGGAACTCCGCAAGAAACTCGCCGACGCCGTCAAGCGCGAGGCGTACGAGGAAGCGGCCAGAATCCGCGACCAGCTCAAGGGTCTGGGTGAGGGCCGCTGAGGCCCTCGACCGCAGTTTTCCCGTGATCCCCGATCGCCGATCGATGAATTCGACGTTTGTTCGCCCACCCCCGAAGGTGGGCGTTCCTTGGGCGCAGCAAACTCGGGGTGTTCTGCACGGGCGGGGTTCATTCACCGCCCGGAAGTGACGATGTCAACACTCGACGATGTTGACGGCGCACCATCCAGATCCCCGCAGGAAGCTGTTGCGAACGCTCGCGATGATCGCGACCGCGTGCGCGCTGGCCTCGGGGCTGGTTGTGGGCATTCTGCGTTTGCCGGAATGGGCCGTGATCACCGCACTGGTTCTTCTGGGGATTCTCGCATCGGCGAGCGTTCTGATGCTCGGCTGGTACCTGTTGCTCGGGCCGGCCGCCGCGCACCAATCGCCAACCGTCCGAGGCGGTGCGGGTGGTGAATCCCGCATGTCCGCCGGAATGGACAGCGCGCTCGCGGGATGGCTGGCGTCCTCGATCCTGTGCATAGGCCTGTACGTTTCGCTGCTGGGCGCTTCGCGTGATCTCAATCGGATCGCGTTGGAGGCCGCGGACCGGTTCTCACATCTGGCCGCCGCAGTGCGCACGAAGGTCATCGACGAGATGCTCCGCCCGTCGTTCTCGCTTCGTGGCCTGCGCGGCACATATGCCGCGAGCGACTTCGTCACGCGCGAGGAGTTTGCCCGCTATGTTGAGATGCGCGACCTGAACCGTGGTCTGGTCGGCCTGCCGCTGGTCGCCGTGGTGGACCGGATCGCACCGGAGCAGGCCGGCGCCTTCGGTCAGCTGCTCCAGAGATTCGGCGAACCGATTCGCCAGCCCGTGCTCGCACCCCGCGTGCCGTATCACCTGCTCGTCCGCAGTGTCGCCCCGGAGCAGACGGCAGAACCGCTCAAACTCATGGACCTTGCGGCGGATCCGGCGGTTCGAGCCGCGGCGGAGCTGGCGATCTCCACCGGTGAGTCAACGCTGACACCGCCGATCCGACTTCAGCTGGGCGACGGGGATTTTCTCGGTCCGCTCTGGCTGCTGGCGGTCTATCGGAACGGCGAGCCGACAAACACCCTCGAAGCGCAGGCGACCGCCTTTGAGCACTTGCTCATCGCTCCGGTGCAGATCCGGGAAGTCGTCGACAAGATCGCCGAGGACATCCGCGCTCTGGCTGACATAGAGATCTTCGACGTCGACACGTCGGGCCGGCAGATCATGGTCGTTGACTGGGATGAGCACCTGCGCACGGTCGACGCTTCGAGCGTCGCAACTGCATATGCCGATCGCATGTATGTGCGTGAGAGCCTTGTGGGCCTTGGCGGCAGGGTCTGGCGAATCGTGACATCCTCTCGCCCGGCGTTCGAGTCCGATGTCAACATGGCCTCCGGCCTGAACTTCGGCGCCGCCGGTGGCGTGCTGAGCGTGCTGCTGTCCTGGCTGACATGGACTCTTGGCACCGCGACAAGCAGAGCCCGTGCCGCGGCCCATGCGATGACACGCGATCTCCGCAGACTCTCGATGATCGCCGAGCGAACCAGCAACTCGGTAATCATCACCGATACGGAGCGTCGAATCGTCTGGGTCAACGAGGCCTTCACCCGTGTAACGGGCTACACACTCGCTGAAGTACTCGGGCATTCGCCGGGCGAACTGCTGCAGTGCGAACGCTCGGACCCGCGCGCGATCGAGCACATGCGCCGCGCGATCCGGGCCCAGGAGCCGTGCCGAACGGAGATCATCAACCGCTCCAAGAGCGGCGAGTACTACGTCCTGGACATCGAGATCCAGCCCCTGTTCGACTCCGCGGGCAAGCTCACCGGCTTCATGGCGATCGAGTCTGACATTTCCGAGCAGCACCGCGCCCGCGAGGAGCTTGCCGCCAGCGAGGCTCGCTTCCGGGCCTTGTGCGACTCGTCGCCGATGCTCATTTGGACCAGCGACACCTCGGGCGGGCGCGACTACTTCAATCAGCGCTGGCTCGACTTTACCGGACGCCCGGCCGCCAGCGAGCAGGGCGACGGGTGGACGCAGAGCATCCATCGCGATGACCTCTGGCGCACCGTTGAGGCGTATGTCGCCGCGGTCAACGAGCGCAGCGCCTTCGAGATCACCTATCGCCTCCGCCGCTCCGACGGGCAGTTCCGCACCCTCGTTGATCGCGGCACGCCGCGGTTCAACGCCCGGGGCGAGTTCACGGGCTTCGTCGGCGCCTGCGCCGATGTCTCCGACCTGACCGAGTCGCGTCGGCAGCTCCGTGCCCAGGCCGAACACATGGACACCACGGTCCGCTCGGCGAACCTCGGCACGTGGGACTGGAACGTCGCCACCGGCGACATCCGCTTCAACGACCTGGCCCAGACGATGCTCGGCTATGAGCCGGGCGAACTGGGCTCGAGCGTCGAGGCGTGGGAGGACCTGGTGCATCCTGAGGACCAGCCCCAGCGGGTGCGGGCCATCTTCGAGCACCTTGAAGGACGCACGCGCGAGTACCGCTGCGAGTACCGCGTCCGCCGCAAGGACGGCGACTGGATGTGGGTGCTGGATGTCGGTCGCGTCACCGAGCGGGACGAGGAGTCCGCACCCCTGCGCGCGATGGGCGTGCACATCGACGTGACCGAGTCGCACAAGGTCGAGAGCGAGCTTCGCGAGGCGCGTCTGCAGGCGGAGGCCGCCAACCGCGCAAAGAGCGAGTTCCTCGCCAACATGAGCCACGAGATCCGTACGCCGATGACCGCGATCATCGGCTACGCCGAACTGCTCGGCGACATCGGTGATCGATCCAAGGCGCCGTCGGAGCGGCTCGCGTACATCGACACCATCCGCCGGAGCGGCGACCACCTTCTCTCGATCATCAACGACATCCTCGACCTGTCCAAGATCGAGGCCGGAAAGATGAGCATCGAGCGCGTCGCGATCGACCCATTGCAGATCCTGCACGATGTCGAATCGCTCATGAGCGTCAAGGCCCGCGACAAGTCGCTCTCGCTGCGGGTCGTTCAGGACTCCGATGTCCCCGCGGCCATCGTCAGCGATCCCGTCCGTCTTCGTCAGATCATCGTCAACCTCGTCAGCAACGCCATCAAGTTCACTCAGACCGGTGGCGTCACCGTCCGCGTCTCGATCGCCGAACCTCAATCCCCGGCGCCGCGATTGCTCGTCAGCGTCCAGGACACCGGCATCGGCATGACCCCGAAGCAGGTCGCCGGGCTCTTTAACGCCTTCCAGCAGGCCGACGCCTCGACCACCCGGCGCTTCGGCGGCACCGGCCTGGGCCTGCGCATCAGCAAGTCCCTCGCCCGCATGCTCGGCGGCGATGTCACCGTCGAGAGCGAGCCCGGCACGGGCAGCACCTTTACCCTGGTCGTCGCCACCGGCCCGCTCGCGGGAGTGGAAATGATCAGCGCCGAGCGCGGACGCGTCGCCGTCCGCAACGATCTTCCCGCGGGAACCACCCCCGCCGCGGCATCGGACACCGGTCCCCTGCACGGCGTGCGCGTGCTGCTGGTCGAGGATGGTCCGGACAATCAGCGGCTCATCTCGCATCACCTGCGACGGGCGGGGGCGGAGGTCACGATCACCGACAACGGGCGGAAAGCTCTGGAGAAACTCACCATCGACGCGACCGTCGAGGGCACCATTCGCGACCCGGCACCGTTCGACCTGATCGTCACCGACATGCAGATGCCCGAGATGGACGGCTACTCCCTCGCCATGCGGCTCCGCGCCGGGGGCTGGCGTCTCGGTATCGTCGCGCTGACGGCGCACGCGATGGATGGCGATGACCAGAAGTGCCTCAAGGCCGGCTGCGACGCGTATGCAACCAAGCCGATCGATCGTCCCGCGCTGATCGAGGTCTGCCGCAAGTGGGCCCGACGCGGAGCGCACGAGGTGCCCGCGCCGAGCGCGCCGGCCGAGACGAGCGAGCCTCGGAACGCGTAAGGACACAAAACGAACATCCCCGCGCACCGTGCGCGGGGAGCGTTCGAGGTGAAGAGCACGAGAGAGGGTGCACACCGTCATTGCCGCTTAGCGACGCCGACGCAGACCCATCAGCCCGCCCAGTCCAAGCAGCGCCGCCGCGCCGGGTGTGGGCACATTGAAGAACACCGATGAGTTGCCGTAGTGCGATGTCGCCGGGTTGATCCCACCGTTCGGATAAGGCACGGCCCGATCGAAGATCCCGTTGAGCACCGGGTCATCCTGGAAGTACGACGCGATCTTGATGTCATCGCTCCGGGCGATGAGCAGATCCTGACCCTGGAAGACGGTGATCGGCGGGATCGCGGCGTTGCTGATCGGGTTGTAGAACTGGAACGTCAGCGTCCGCGTGACGGTCTGTCCGACCGCGATGTCGCCAAAGTCCCACGTCGGCACCTGGTACGAACCGCCCACCGTCCCGGCCTGCCCGTTGGTGTAGCTGTACCACGCCAGCGCATCGTAATTCGCCGCGGTGGTGTTGCTCGTGCCCGGGCTCGTCGGCGCTCCCGCCGGCGTGGTGCTCGGAACGTTCGCGCTGCTGGGGAAGAAGTTCGTCGGGTTGCCGTCGTCGGCCCAGTGCGCCGCGAAGCGAACGCCGAACATCGTCCCCGCGTAAGTCGGCGTCGGCGCGATGCGGTTCTCGCCGTGCATGTTGGGCTGGCTGGCGAACGGCCCGAGCACCGCCGGCGTGTTGTTGGTGATCGACACGGTCATGATGTAGCCGTTGATGAAGCCGGGCGCGCCGGGTGTGAACGCCACGAGCGACCCGCGGATCGCCAGGTGGTTGGGAACGAAGCCGCCGCTGCCGTCGATGTTGTCGTGGAACTCGTGCGTGCGATAGTCCGCGACGCCGTTGTTGTCCAGGAACCACTGCCCGTTCTGCGTCGTCGGGTCGACAGCCGGTCCCGCAGGGGCATTACCCGGCGTGATCGGACCGTTGCCGATGCTCCGGACATCAAGCCCCGGAGAGGCCTGCGCCCAGGACGCCAGCACCAGCGTGCTCAGGGCCATCACGCTCGCGGCGTGAAGCAAGCGTGCGGAAGGGTTCGTGCCGTTCGTGCGTGCGTTCATCTCTTCTCCTGCCTTTCGAGCCGTGATTGGCCCGTTATGGCGAGGCCCGCGATGGTCCGCTGACCCCGCCGGTTCTCAATGGATGCACGCACCCCGGCAGGATCTATCAGCGACGCACGAGAATTTCGCGATCCCGCCGATCACGGTGGTGGGGGGCGCGGCCGGTTACGCGGTGCGCCATCGCGGCACGGCCGCCCGATGCGCCGCGCCCGCCGCGCCGGCGCAGGTTCCCCGGCCCTTGCGGCGCCGCGCTACCTGAGCATCCCGCGCGAGCGCAGCGTCTCGATCAGCAGCACCGCGATGTCCGTCGTGCTGGGCACCAGCTCGTGCACCAGCCCCATCGCCGAGCACCCGCGCCCCACGCTCCGGACAAACCGGCTGGAACGCCCCGACGCCTCGCGCAGCAACTCCGGCGTGATCGTCACCTCCACGCCGCGGCCGGTTTCGCTGTCGCTCAGGCGCATATCGCCCGAGAGCATCCTGCGAATCTGAGGATCACGCTGTGCCTCGCCCGCGGGGTCGATCTCCTCCGGGCTGAGCGTCTGGAGCACGTACACGTCGTGCCCGGCGTTGCCCGCCGTCGCCGCCATGGGCCGCAGCGCCGCGAGGCACCCGGGCTCCGGTGTCATCGGCGGCAGGAGCAAGTCGCTGATGATGACCGTCACGCCGCTGCCCGATCGCGCCGCGTCCGCCGCCAGCAGCCGCATCCCCGCCGCCAGATCGCCCGCGATCACCGGGCCCGCGCGCCCCGCCGGCGTGCTGCCGATGCCCGCGAACGCCTCATCAAGAATGAACCGCCCGAACCGCGGCAGGTTCCGCCTGCCGCGCAGCGGCTCGAGCCGACGCAGCCCCAGCCTCGTGTCGCCGACCAGGCTCACCATCACACGGTTGTTGTTGATCAGCCCCAGTGCGCCAAGGCTCGCCGCCAGCCGCGCGCCGAAGAGCAGCTTGTTGCCGTCCCCCGCGCCCGCGTTCATGCTGGGCGACACATCCAGAATCACGTGCAGCGCCAGGTCCTGCTCATCCTGAAACAACTTGATGAAGAACCGGTCCAGCCGCGCAAGAACATTCCAGTCGACGAACCGCAGATCGTCGCCGGGGGTGTACGCCCGGTAATCATCGAACTCGACGCTCCGGCCGCGCCGCTTGCTCCGCCGCTCGCCCTGGAGTTTTCCGGCGAAGGTCTTCCGGCTGGCAACATCCAGCCGCTCCAGCCGCGCCACCATCGCCGGGTCGAGCACCTGGTCAAGGTCCGTCGGCACCTGCGTGAGCGTTCCGAAGAACATGCCCCAACGGTAGCGGCCGCGGCCCCCCGTGCAGCGGCCCCGGCCCGGCCGCGGGCCGTCGGGGCGTACACTCCCGCCCCATGATCGACATCAAGCAACTCCGCGAGAATCCCGCCCGCTTCAAGGACGGCGCCGCCCGCAAGGGCATGGAAGTCCAGATCGATCGACTGCTTCGCCTCGACGAAGAGAAGCGCGCAGCGCTCGCGCAGCTCGAGAGCCTCCGCGCCGAGCAGAAGCGGATCGAGAAGGACCTCGGCCCCCAGATGGGCAAACTCAACGGCGAACTCAAGAAGGCCGAGGGCGAGGCCCGCGCGCTCATCGAGAAGCAACTGGCCGACCTCAAGGCCCGGCCCATGGCCCTCAAGGAGCAGGCCGGCGACCTCGAGAAGATCGTCGCTCGCCTCGAGCCCGAGATCACGTCCATCCTCCTGACCATTCCGCAGCCGCCCGATGGTGACGTGCCCGTCGGCACCTCCAGCGAGGACAACATCGAGGTCCGCCGCTGGGCTCCCCAGGGCTTCGACATCGCCGCGGGCTTCGAGAAGTCCCGCGGCTTCAAGCCCCGCACGCACCAGGAACTCGTCCGCGACCTGAAACTCGCCGACTTCGCCCGCGGCGTCAAGATGGCCGGCACCCGCAGTTACGTCCTGACCGGCCCCGGCATGCTCCTGCACCAGGCCGTGCTCCGCTACGCCATGGACTTCATGGTCCACAAGCACGGCTTCCAGGCCATGAGCGTTCCCGTCATCGTCCGCGAGGAGTGCATGGTCGGCACCGGCTTCTTCCCCGCGGGGCGCGAGCAGGCGTACCACTGCGACGAGAAGGCCCGCGGCGAGACGCACGACCTGTACCTCACCGGCACCGGCGAGGTCGGCCTCATGGGCCTGCATCAGGACGAGATCCTCGACGAGGCCAGTCTGCCCCTGAAGTACGTCACCGTCAGCACCTGCTTCCGCCGCGAAGCCGGAGCTGCGGGCAAGGACACCGCGGGGCTCTACCGCATTCACCAGTTCGACAAGGTCGAGCAGGTCGTCATCTGCAAGGCCGATGAGGCCGAGAGCCGCCAGTGGCACCGCCAGATGATCGGTTACGTCGAGCATCTGCTCCAGAGCCTCGAACTGCCCTATCGCCTGCTGCAGTGCTGCACCGGCGACCTTGGCGTCAAGAACGCCGACATGGTCGACATCGAGTGCTGGATGCCCGGTCGCGGCGAAGTCGTCAACGGCAGCCCCACCGGCGCCTTCGGCGAGACCCACAGCGCCAGCCGACTCTACGACTTCCAGTGCCGACGCCTGAACATGCGCTACCGCGCCGGCGGCGACGCCGGCAAGGGCACGACCGTCTTCTGTCACTCGCTGAACAACACCGTCGCCGCATCGCCGCGGCTGCTCATTCCGCTGCTGGAGATGCACCAGCAGCCCGACGGCAGCGTCGCCATCCCCGCCGCCCTTCGACCGTACCTCAACGGCATGGACCGCATTTCACCGGCCAAGTGATCGGGCCGGAGGCCGCGCTCGCGGGATCGCGGCTGTGCGCTTGGGCCGAGGGCCTCAAGGCTCCGTCGGTACGGTCGCTACGCCGGGCTCTGTCGACGGCTGCTCCATCGCCGGTTCGCCGCCCGTCGCCGCGGCGTTGACAGCCTGGGTCTGCGTCGTTGCCGTAGCCGTCGCCTCTACGCCGCCCGTCGCCGTTCCGGCCACCGCCGGCGTTCCACCCTTGGCCGCTGCGAGCGCGCGCTCCGTGCTCACCGACCAGATGTTCTCGCTTCCCGAGCGATCAGACACAAAGTAGATCCGTCCGTCGCGGCCCCACGTCGGCATCACGTTCGTGCCCGCACGTCCGGACACCTGAATGCTCGATGCGCCGTCAAGGCTGCTGATCCAAAGCTCCGCACCGGCGTTGGTCCCGGCGTCAAAGTGCTCCCGCGGCACGCGGCTGTACGCGAGCCACATCCCGTCCGGTGACCAGGTCGGGTTGATCGCCGCGAACTCGCGCCCGCCGACGATCTGCGTCACGTTCCCAACGTTCCCGGGCGCGTAGTCGAGCGTCCAGAGCGCAAAGGCCCGCTGCCCACGCTCGCGGCCGCGCTGGAACAGAATCTTGTCGCTCCCGCCGACACCCGTTCCCGGCGTCGGGCACCACTCCGGGAACAGGCCGAAGCCGATGAACTCCGCGTTCCCCGGCTGATCGACATTCATCACCCACAGTTCCCATCGGCCGCTGACCGTCCCCAGCCGCGAGAACACGACGCGCGTGCCATCGGGCGAGAACGACGGGTGCAGGTCGTGCGTGTGCCCATCGCTGAGCTGCACGGCCCGCCCGCCGCCCGCGGGCATGAGATAGATTCCCCACGCGCCCGTGCGATCGCTCGCGAAAGCGATCCGCTTGCCGTCCGGGCTGATCGCCGGCATCGCGTCGTTGCCCGGGTCGCTGGTCAGTTGCGTCACCGTGCGCGAGCCCACCTGCTTGATGTACAGGTCCGATGTGTGGCGATGCTGCGTGCTGGCGAAGACCATGAACTTCCCGTCGCCGCTGATCCGCGGGTTGAAGTCCGCGCCCTCATCGGCGAAGCTCGACCGCTTCAGCCCTTCGAGCGCATCGCTCAGCGCATCGTTCTGCATCTGCGCCGTCTGATCCGTCGCCGGCGTTCCCGCCGCGGCGACATCCGCGACAAACTGCCCGCGCGAGCCCGCTCGACGTTCCGGCCGCTCCGCGTTGATCGTTCCGGTCACCTGCTCGATCGACGAAACCTCGCCAACCTGCGCGCCGGGAGCATCGCCCGCGACCTCGGTCTGCCCGCCAGCCCTTGGCTGAGCCTTCGGATCGATCACCGCGTCGACCGTCGTGCAGCCGCCGGCCAGCAGCGCCAGCGCCGCGAGCATGATCGTCGTGCCGTGGATCGTCGCCTTGCCGCCGTTCGTGCGCACCGTGTTCATCGCCGTGCTCCATGCTCGCCCGCGCGTCCGTGCGGGCGTTCGTGTTCATCCATGAATCGCCCGCCCGCGTTCGCGGACCGACAGCGCACGCCCGCCGCGGCCGACCTTCGGCCACGCCGGACTCTTCTCTCCCATCGGCTCGCCGATCCCGCCCCTTGACCGCCTCCGCGGCTGTTGGGGTGCAAACCCCACGCGCCCCGCTCCGTTTCCCCGTTCAAAGCATGCCAGGACCCCGGCCTCTGCACCCCGCTCGCGCACTTTCCGCCGACCGCATCCGCCCGTCCGCCGGTCCCGGCCCGCCATCATCCAGCTCCGCCTGTCGCGGCACCCCGGTGGCCGACGGTTGCAGTGGGCCGGACCTCGCGGCCCTCCGCCGTTCTGAGCCTCAGCCCCGGCCGGCCTCTTCCCGCTGGCTCTCGGCGCGATCGATCGCCCGGCTCACGCCGATCAGCACCCCCGCCGCGATCGGCAGCGCGAACCACCACTGCACCGGCACCTTCAGCGGCGTCGCATGATCCGGCAGCCCCCAGGCCACGAGGTGGTACCCGATCGCCAGCAGGCTCAGTCCCGCCAGGCTCGCGGTGGGCACGCTCCAGTTCAGCCGCGTCAGCGCCCGTTCCAGCCGCCCGCGCGCCGCATCGGCGGTCGCGCGTTCATCTTCGCTCAGCCGCGCCCAGCGTCGCACGCTCGCGAGCATGAGCACCGATGCGACCACCATCGCGGCACCGACCACGACCATGCCGCAGCCGACGGGGCCAAGCCCCGCGATGTACGCCCAGATCGTCGCGAACACATTGGCCTGGAGCATGCGCACCGTTCCGCCCGCGCCCGGGCACGATGATCAGTTCATCACCATCGCCGCGCAGGTCACCATCGACATGCCCTGCTCGTCCAGCGCCGCGTGGAAGTGCAGCAGCCTGGTCTCCTTGGGCTGCACCACCGCCGCCGCCGCCGCGAGGTTGCCGATGGAGCACCAGCGCGTCGGGTTCTGCCGCCAGGCCATCGACGACACGAGCGCCTCGGGCTTGTTGTCCGTCAGGTGCTTGAGCAGCTCAAGGTCGCCGCGCACCACCTCGTTGCGAGCCTCCGCCCCCGGCCCCTCCTCGCCCGCCATCACCGTCTGGTCGCCGAACGCCGGCCCGACATGGCTCAGGTCCGCGCTGGCAACGATCAGCGTCCGCCCGGGCATCGCCGCGATCGCCTCGCGCAGCGCCTTCACGAACGGCTCGAACGCCACGCCCTTGCCGTCGTAACTCTCCCCGTTGCGCACCGACGGGTCGTGAACCAGAATCCCGAGCACCTTCGGAAACGCGCCCGTCTCATCGGTCCCGAAAACGTGCTGGATCCACGGCACCTGCAGCTCGATGCTGTGCTCGTGCTCGTGATCGAACCGATGCTCCAGCAGCGCCGGGCCCAGTGCCCCGCTCAGCCGCTGCGCCAGAGCCCCATCAACCTCGCTCACGCCCAGCGCCGTGCGGTACCCCTTGTCGCACATGCACACGCCCGTCGCGTACCCGAAGTGATTCGTCCCCAGAATCACCACGCGATCCGGTCGATCCACCACCCGCATCCGCCCGTACACCTGCGCGTAGTTCGGCCAGCCGCGCCCGTAGTCCAGATGCGGCGTCACAATCGCCCCGGGCAGCGTCGCGAATGCCGGATCCGGCGCATCCTTGAGCGCCTGATCGATCCACAGGTCCAACTGCTGACTCATCAACTGCTTCTCCGCCGCCGCCCGCTCGTCCTCCGGCAAGTCCTGCTTGCCGTGATGCTCCAGCAACTGATCGCCGAAGCTCGCGCTGCTCGCCGGAGGCAGCACATCGCTCGCGTCAAAGTTCGCCTTCACCTTCGCGTGCATCCGCTCGAACGTCGGCCCCTCCAGCAGCCCCGCGTCGTCGAGCTGCGCGATCAGCGGCTCGAGCATCGCCGCGCTCAGGCCCTGCCCGACCTGCTGGGCGATCTGCTCCAGCGTCCGCGTCCCATCCATCAGCGGAAGGATCATCGCCACCGCCGGCGCCGTCGTCACGATCCGCTCGCTGATCTGCTTCTGGTCCGCCAGCCCCAGCACCTGCACCGTCTGGCCGTCCGGGGCCTGCGCCTCCAGCGGGAACCCCCGCACCGGACGAAGCCGCGGCACCACCATGTGCTGGGCGTTGCGATCAAACCGCGGCGACTGCTGCTCGTTGGACATAGATCCGATACTACGCCCACCCTTTCCGCCCCCGCCTGAAACCGTCCAGAACCGCTCAGATCCTCTGAAACCGCTGGAGTGGCCCGGTCCAGCACCCCTTCGACCTCAACCGCGACCGTCCATATACCAAACAGAACGCCCGATTCACATGCCCGTTGACCCCGGCGCGTGACCCGGCCGCGCGAGCGGTCTATCCTTCCCTCCTGTCCATTTGTCCGCGGAGTGCCTCACATGCTCGACACCCTCAAGCCCGGCCAGTCCGTCACCTTCACCGTCCTGTCCACGCCCCGCGCGCAGGACTCCAAGGACACCATCGAGCGCCTCATGCGCCTCGACCCGGTGAACAAGAAGTCGCTCAGCAGCGCCTACAAGAAGCGCGCCCAGCGCCAGTTCACCTTCAACCGCGGCAACCGCGACTGGGTCAAGCGTGAAACCTGCGCCCAGATCGTCCGCTGCGCCAAGGGCGCTTCCTGGACCATGCCCTTCACCTTCAACGTCCTGCCCGACATCAAGTCGGTCCAGAAGTACCTGAAGGTCTCGGCCAAGTAATCCTGCCGACCCCGCCCGGCACCCGCCCGGCGCGTTCCGAGCCCCCGTCAATTCGCCGCGATGCCGTCCGGGCCTTGAGCCCCCTCGGCACCGCGGCGTTTTTTCGCGCCCAATGATCCTGTCATGTTCCACGCACACCTCCGTTCCGTTCGCTCAGCGCATGCGGCCCTTCTCACCCTGAGCCTCGCCGCGATGGTCACGCTCCCCGCGTGCACTCCCGCGCCGCCCGAGATCGTCGCCCATGTCCCCCCGCCCCGCACGCCCGACGCCACGTACACCGTCCGCGCCCGCGTCGTCGAGCTCCCCGGCGGACCGCGAGATCTCATCGCGTATCACGAGCCCATCGACAACTTCAAGGACCAATCCGGCAAAGTCGTCGGCATGAACTCCATGAAGATGGACTTCCCCATCGCCAAGGGTCTGGAAGACGAGGCCCGCTCGCTCTTCGTCGGCAAGAAAATCGAAATGACCTTCAGCGTCTGGTGGGGCAACAACCCGCTGTACATCACCACCAACATCAAGCCTCTCCCCGCCGACACGGTCATCCGCGAAGGCCGCGCCAACCCCGGCGCCGCGGGCGAATCAGCGCCGGCTCCAGCCCCGGCACCTGCACCTGCACCTGCACCTGCACCTGCACCTGCACCGTAAAGCCCCGCCCGCTCACGCGCCCTCGATCGTCACCAGCCGCCCCGTGCCGGTGAACAGCAGCACGCCGCGGATCTTCGACACACTCAGCCCCAGCAGCGCCGCCGCCGCACGCTTGTACGCGCGCACCTGCGGCGTGTAGTGCTCCACGCGCTGCGCCAGCCGCTGCTCATCGGCCACCCCGCCCGTGCCGATCGCGTCGGTCTTGTAATCCAGCACCTCCGCCTCGATCGCCCGCCCCTTCGCATCAACGCGCACCACCAGCCGATCGATCGCGCCATTGAGCAGCGACGGCGGCCCCCCGGGCTGACGATCCACCACGCTGAACCGCTGCTCGCGCAGCAACTCCAGCCGCGCGCCCGCGGCCGGCCCGTACCGATCACGCCGCAACGCCGCGCCGATCGCCGACCCCAGCGCCGCGCGGAACTCGGGAATCAACCCGCGCACCAGCCGCTCATCCGCCCCGGCCCCCGTCGCCGCCCGCACAAGCGTCGCATCATCCGGCTCGCCATCCTCAAGCCACGCGACGCACTCGAAGAACGCGTGCATCGCCGTGCCCTTATCCCGACCGGCGCTGCTCACCGGCCGCAGCAGCAGCGACACATCCACGAGATTCCCGCCCTCCATGCCCGATGGGCTCGCCCTGGGCAAGTGCCGCGCGCTGACAACACCTTCACCCGCGTCGGTCGTGCCCGTAGCCGCCGCCACCCGCGCTGCGACAACCGCCCCGTCGCCCGTCGCCGCCCGCGTCACATGCGCAGGCTCGGCAGTGGGGGGCCGCTGGTCCGCCGCGGCACCGCCCGCGCTCGCCTCTTGCGGCTCTCGCCCGCTCGAGAACACCAACGCCCCCGCCCGCAGCGCCGACCCGGGTGCGAGCGCCCCGACCACAACCCCCGCCGCGCTCAGCGACAACTTCGCCGGCGCGCCATCCTCCGAACCCGCATCGCCATGACCGCCCGCGTCGTCACCGTCGGCACCATCCTCCGCCCCGCTCTTGGGCGCAACGATCATCTCCAGAACCTTTTTCGCCCTGGTCAATGCAACATACACGCAACACAACTCGGCGTGCACTGTCCGCCGCATCGTTGCGGTGTGCAGGGACTCGAGCATCGGGTCATACGCCCGGATCTTCTCGCTCGTGCTGTGGCTGATCGCCGTCGTCGCCTCCATCGGGCTGGGGCGATCCGTCAGCAGGTCATCGTTCCGCAGCCTCCACGCTCCATCCAGATCCGGCAGCACCACCGCATCGAACTCCAGGCCCTTGCTCGCGTGGATCGTCATCACCCGCACCCTCTGCGCACCCGGGTCCTCCGCTCGATGGCCCTCCGCCATCGCCACGAACCTGCTCAGATCCATCGGCCCGCGTGCGCTCTCATCGTCGAACGCCCGGGCCAGCGCGATCAACTGCCCGAACCTCGCCACGCCGCGCTGGTCCATCTCTCCCGCCGCGCCGCGCAGCCACTCATCGAGCACCTCCGCCAGCCCGATCCGCTCGATCCGCTCGCGCACCGCCGATGCCCGCGCCCGCGAGCGCCAGAGCCCATCCTCGTGCCGAATCCCCGCCGCGGCTCCGATGGCCGTCTGCGTCGCATGAAACCACGACTGCTCATCACCCGGATGATCCGCAAACCGCAGCACACTCAGCGCCGCCCGCACGCCGGGCGAGTCCGTCAGCGGGTTCCCGCCCTCCTGGCTCGATGCGATCCCGCGTCGCCGCAGTTCGTACGTCAATCTCGCAATCGGCTTTCCCGTCCGCACCAGAACCGCGACATCCCCGACCCCCGGCTCTTCCAGCAGCGCTGCCACGCGCTCGGCCGCGCGTGCGCACGCCGCGGCACGCGCCTCGCTCGCGCTCACCCGCCCGTTCGAGCCGGCCATGCCCATCGGCGACGCCCACACGCGCACCGCTCCCGCGTCCTGCGCCCTGCCCGCGCCGACATGCCGATCAAACCCCGCCGCGAACGCCTTTCCCGCCTCCATCGCCGCCGCGTTACCCGCCAGCGCACCGTTGCCCCCCAGCCCCGCGAACACCGTGTTCACCGCCGACAGGACCTCCGCACCCGAGCGCCAGTTCTTCGACAGGCTGCTGGTCGCAAACCCCGCGAACCGCTCCGGCAGCGCCTCCATCAGGCCCGGCTCCGCCTCGCGCCATTGATACAAAGACTGCTTCAGATCGCCCACGACAAAGACCGACCTCTCGCGATCGCCACCCGAGAGGATCTCCTCGATCATCGGCGTGAACAACTGCAACTGCGTGAGCGACGTGTCCTGGAACTCATCCAGCAGCAGATGGTCCACCGACCCGTCCAGCCGATACGCGATCTCGTGAAGATCCAGGCCCTCGCGTCGGACCTGCGCCGCATCGGCCGCATCCGTGATCGCCCCCGCCCGCCGGAGCGTCACGCGCCCCGCTCCACGCAGCAGTCGCGGCACATCATCAAACGCGTACAGCCCCGTCCGCCGTCGAGTCCGAGTCAGCGCCCGCTCGTACCGCGCCGCAAGCTCAGCCGCCGCGACATTCCGCGCACGCAGCCGATGCAGCAGCACCGCCGCCGCATGAATCGCCAGCGCCCCGAGCGGCCGCGCGAGCCCATCATCCAGTTCCACCCGCGAGAACGGCTCGCCATCGATCGCCGCGCGGCAGATTCTCTCCTCCGCCAGCCCGGCCCACTCCTCGTTCATCGCGGACTGAATCACCCTGTCCAGAGCCTTCCCAACGTTCTTGTTCACCGTCCCCTTGCCCGTCATCGGCAGAGGCGCACGCCGCAACTGCTCGATCGTCGACCTGAGATCCTCGGCCTTGAGCAACCGGACCGCCGGCCCGGGCACGACACGCCATGGCTCGATCCGCTCCCCACCGCGCCGCCATGCCGACAACGCAATATCCACCGCCGACTGCAAGTTCTCCCGCACGCCACGGGGCGTCCCCGCCCGCGACAGCGACTGCATCAGCCGCAGCAGCGTCCGCATCGTCGTGCCGTCCAGCACGGCCCCGAGCGCCTCGTCCGCGACGCGCCGCTCCTGCTCATCCCGGCTCAGCCGCCAACCCGGCGGCGCCGGCAGTTCCATCGCGAAGGCCCCGGCCAGACGCAGAAAGAACGCGTCGATCGTCATCACCCGCAGCCGCGGCAACTCATCGACCACCCGCCGCAGAACCGCCGAACACTCCGCCGCCGTCGCCGGCACCCCGACCTCCTTCGACAGCCGCGCCGCCGATGACTCATCCGTCGCGCCGCGGCAGAGCCGCAGCAGAATCCGGTCCAGCACCTCGCCCGCGGCCTTGCGCGTGAACGTCGTCGCCAGCACCCGCGACGGCTCCACCCCGCGCAGCAGCAACGCAATGACGCGGCTCGTCAGCGCGAAGGTCTTCCCCGACCCCGCGCTGGCCATGATCAGCATCCCGCGAGCAGCAGGTCCCGCTTCGCTCATGCGCCACCCCCAAACCCGCCACCGACTCCGCGACCGGCCCCGCCAGCGCCGTCCTCCCCTTCCGCCTGCTCATCCTCCGCCCCCGGTGTCGCGCCGATATAGCCGATCCCGCACAACGCCGCCACCGGCCCGTCCTCCGGCGGGCGCTTCCCAAGTTCCGCAAACCGCCCCGCACGCACCGCGAGAATCACGCCGCGTGCTGCGTCATCCGCCGACGCGTAGTCATCCGCGTGCCACCTCGCCTCGACGATCCGCACCTCCGCCGGATCTCGCGGCAACGCGATGTACCCCACCGCCAGCTGCCCATCGTCCCGCGGCGGGCTGAGCTCCGCGATCAGATGCCGATACAGCGGCAACTGCAAGTCCTTCCACTCCCCGTTCGAGCCGCGATGCGCTTTCTCCGGATCGTCCTGACTCTCGCCGGTCTTGTAATCAAAGATCGCCCACCGCCCATCTTCGTGCACATCAATCCGATCCACCTTCCCCGTCAGAATCATCGTCTCGTCCCCGGCCGTCAGTGTCGGGTGCGCTGCCACCACCGCCGGGCCCGCTTCGGCTTGCGTCGCCCCCGCCCGCCGCGCCGCGCGCTCGGCCGCTTGCGCCGCCGGTGACCACTCACAGTGGGCGATTCGCCACCCCTGCCGGGCCCGCTGCGCCTGGACCCGCGCAAACGCCGACAGCCGCTCCGCCGCCGTGGAAATCTGCAACTTCACCGCCGGCGATCGCCGCCGACCCAGCCGCCGCCGCACAAGCGTCGACAACTCGTCAAGCAGCACCGTTCTGACCATCTCGTCCGAAGTGGATGCCGCGGCGTCACTGCGCCCGAACCGATCCAACACCGTGTGCACCAGCGACCCGAAGGCCAGTGCATCCAGTTCCGTCGGCGGCACTCCCACCTCATCCAAACGCAGCACATGCCGCACATAAAACGCATACGGCGATGCGAGATAATCGCGAAACGCCGTCACGCTCATCCGCTCGACCCGCGGCAGCGGCAGCACCGTCGGCATGATCCGTGTCCGGTCCGCACCGCCCGCCACGACACCCACGCCACCACCAGCGCCACCACCAGCCTCGGCCGCCGCGCCATGCTCCGCGCCCTCCTCCCCCGCGCCGCTCCACCGCGCCAGCCGCCGCACAAGCACATCATCCGGGCACGCAAAGAGCAACCTGCTCGGACGCAGCGGATCGCCGTCGGCTGTGCGCTTGCCTGCAATCAGCACCACGCGCCGCCGCGTCCGCAGCAAACTCTCCATCAGGTGCGTGTCCCGCGCGAGCCGCACCGCATCGTGCGACATCCCCAGCGCCCGCCTCAGCCCGTTGGGCAGCATCGCATCGCCCACGCCGCCCCCCGGCAGCACGCCCTCGTTCACACCCGTGACCACGACGACCGGCGACGGGTCCAGCGACGCCTCCAGCCACCCCAGCATCTCCACCGCGCCCGCCCCGCCCTCCCCCGGCATGGGCACTTCGCTCAGCACCGAGAGCACATGCGAAAGCAACATCGCCGGAGACATCCGTCCGCGAGCACCCTCCATCCCCAGCATCGGGCTCAGCGCATCGCGGAGTTCCTCCAGCGCCAGGATCGTCCCCGCATCCTCTGCCCGATCGCGCGACAGTTCGCGTCCCCCATAGACCTCCGCCATGCACGCCAGGATCGCCCGCGCACCACCCGCCACACCACCGCCCTCACCTCCGCCGCTCTTCAGCCGCGCCGCAAGCCCCGCGACCTGCTCGGCGATTCGCCGCGCCACCTCACCCGGCCGCCGCTCACGATCGCTCCACGCCTCATCCTCACTCCCCGCCTCGCCACCCATATCCGCCGCGACCTCGAGCAGCGCATCGAGCGCCGTCGGCAGTGTCCGCTGCGCGTGCTCATCCATCTCTCGCAGCCACCACTCGCACCGCCCGTCCCTTCCGCTCGGCGGTGTCACGACGCGCAGCAGCCACCGCTCGACATCCGCCAACCTCACAAACGACGCCAGCGCCGCATATTCCCCATCGCGCAGAATCGCCAGCAGCCCGGCCAGCACGCGCATCGGCCCCGTCGTCGCCAGCGACTCCCCCGCCGCCGCGCGCAGCCGCACACGCGACCCCGCCGCCGCCCGCTTCAGCGACGGCGTGAGCCCCTCATCCGGCACCACAACCGCGGCCTCATCCACGCCGACAACCCCGCCCGGCCCGCGCCCGCGCACGCCCTCGAGCGCCCGCATCACGCGCCGCGCCTGATCGTCCGCATCCCCCGCGATCTCAATCGCCTCCTCGGGCACATCCAGCGTCACGCGCCCGCCCGCGCCGCCCACCCACATCTCCGGCACCACACACCCGAAATCGTCAAACCGATCAGCGTTGCGCGCATCGCTCATCACCGCCGCATGCACACGCACCCCCGCCGCGGCGGCACATTGCATCGCCCGGCGCAGCGCCGCGCTCGCATCAGCCACACCCACGATTACCGCGGCCTCGATCCCCGCCTCCGCCCCCGTGCCGCGTCCGTCTTCCCGCATCGGCAGCCCGCGCAGCACGTCCATCACCGCCAGCCCCTCATCGGCGTATCCCATCGCCGCCAGCGCACGGCCGTACCGCTCCTGCACCGCCGCCATCGCCCGCCATCGCGCCGCTTCCTCCGCGCGCCCGCCCTCGGCGCCGGCCGCACCACCCTCGATGCGCTCCGCGACATCCGCAAACCGCAGCAATTCACCCGCCAGTTCCTCGCTCGCGCGCATCAGCATCCCCGCCACGCCCGACAGCGGCCACGGCTGCGCACCCGCATCAATCTCCCTTCCCGCCGACTCGCCTCCGATCTCCATCACACGCGAGCCAATCGCGTCCGCACCCCTCTCCGGAGCATCGCGACCGTCATCAACATCGCCGAACGCAACATCCGAGTCCCTCGCCCCATCACCGCGCGCCCCCGCATCCTCCGCCGCGAACTCATCAACCCGCGGCACAAACACCCGCACCTCATCCCGCGGCGTCTCCTCCAGCGCCGCCACCCACGCCAATCGCCGCACCAGCGCCGGCGCCGCACGCTCGCCCCCCGCCGCGGCCACATCGCCCGCGCCATCGCCGACGCGCCGCGCCGCCGCACGCGCCAGCACACCCGCCGCCTGCCCCGGCGTCACGATCCGTGGCGGTGCGAGCCCCGCCCGCTCCGCACCGATCGCCGCATCCCCCCGCACCCGATCCAGCAACTCCGCGTGCATCACCCGCGCCGCTCGCCGGCCCGGCACCACCACCACCACCCGCGACAAGTCCACCAGCGACAACACCCCCGCCCGCGGCCCCCCCGCCGCGCCCGCTCCATCCCGCGCCAGCCCCAGCACGTACCGCGCCGCCGACACCATCGGCGTTTCGCTCCAGCCCAGAAAGTGCCGATGGATCCCCGCCATGCGTCGGCAGTGTACAGCCAACCGCTCAGCCTCGCGGGGCCCGTCACTGACCGCGCAGCATCTTGGCCAGCACCCCGAGCCCGCGATCCAGCGCCTCATCGCGCACCGCGAAACTCAGGCGAAAGTGCGTGTCACGCCCGCTGAACGTCGAGCCGGGGATCACCAGCACATCGCGCTCCGCCGCCGCGCGAAAGAACGCCTCCCCGCTCATCCCCAGCCTCTCGGGAACCTTCACGAACGCGTAGTACGCCCCATCCGGCCGCACCACCTCCGCCACCGCGCCGAGCGTGCTCATCACCAGATCACGCCGACGCTCGTACATCGCCACCACGCCGCTCATGTCGACGTTCAACGCGGCCAGCGCCCCGTGCTGCAGCGGCGTCGGCGCACACACGAACGTGTACTGCTGCAGCTTGTTCAACTCTTCGATCAGCCGCTTCGGCCCGGCCGCGTACCCGAGCCGCCAGCCGGTAAAGCCGTACGTCTTTCCGAAGCCGCGGATCAGCAGTACGTTGCTCACGCTCCCGGCGATGCGGGCCGGGCTCGGGCACCGCGGCCCATCGGCCGTGCGCTCCGTGCGCCCCTGGCTGAACGTGAACTCGTCGTAGATCTCATCGCTGACCAGCAGGATGTTCTTCCGACGGCACAGCTCCAGCAACTCCGCGCAGTCCCCGCTCGTCGCGACCACGCCGGTCGGGTTCCCCGGCGAGTTGAGGATGACCATCTTCGTCCTTGGCGTGATCAGCCGCTCAACGCTCGCCGCGGTCAGGCGGAATCCCGTCTCGTACGTGCTGCACGTGACCGCGCGCGCATCGCACATCGTCGCGAGATGCGGGTACATGACAAAGTACGGATCGGGGACGATCACCTCATCGCCCGGCCCGAGCACCGCCATGCACGCCAGCAGCAGCCCGCCGCTGGTGCCGCTGGTGATCATCAGCCCCGCCTCCGCGCCGGCCCCGTCGAATCCCCACCCCGTCTCGCGCGCAAGCCGCTGGCTCAGCGCCCCGCGAAGGCTCTCCAGCCCCGGGTTCGGCGTGTAGCCGTTCTGATCATGTTCGATCGCGCTGATCGCCGCGCGCTTGCACGCCTCGGGGATCGCGAACTCCGGCTGCCCGATGGACAGATTCACCGCGCCCGGTCGCTCGCGCGCCAGCGCCGACACCGCGCGGATCCCCGACCAATCCACGCGCCGACTGCGGTCTGTGATCAACGCCTCGATCGACACGCCTGGCTCGCTCGCTCACGCCACCCGCGCCCCGACTGAGCCCGTCACGTGCCCGATTTACTTCTTGCCGACGCGCGTCTTGGGAAGACCCAGCGCCTTGCCGTTCTTCTTCAGGTCCATCTTCTGGTCGGCAACCATCTTGGCGATCCGCTCATCGCGCGTCAGAACGCTGCGGGTCTGGCTCATACCGCCGGAAGACTTCAGTGATCGATCGATGCTCATGGCGCGGTCCTTCAAAGTTCAACGTGCGTGCCGTCGAACGACGTTCGACGCCCCCGGGCCCGACTCCAGCCCGCCGACAAACGCACCGCGCCGCCGACAAAGCCCGCTCGTGGTGATCGAGCGTGGGGGGGCGAGATCATAGCGCCCTTCCCCGCCCCATCCCACCCGCGTGCCCCTTCACACCGCCCGGCCCGCCCGCCCGACCGATCAGATCCCCAGCTCGATCGCGACACCACCTTCGCGCCGCCCCCGGCCGCCCCCGCCCAAGCTCCATCACGGAGTCTTGGGCAAATCCGGCTGACGACGCCAAAATGGCTGCGCAAAGTCCGTCGGCGCGGCCTTGTTCTCCGCGCGCCACGTCCGCCCCGCCGCCTGGACCCGCTCCCGAAGCACCCGCCGCTCCCGCTCCTTGGCCGTGAACTGCGAACGGTCGTACCCCTGCAACACCAGCACCACCCAGTCATCACGCTCCCGCACCGCGGCCATGCGCAAGCCCTTGCCCTGCAGGTAGTTCGCCGCCTCAAGCGCATCCTCGCGCCGCTTGAGCGTCGCCACCACCAGGTAGTTCATCCCCGGCACCAACTCCGTCGCAGCCCCGGGCTGCACCGCCGGGCCGCTCGGCCCACCCGCACCGCCCTGATCCCCGCTCCCACCCTCGCCCCCAGCAACCCCGGACGATGTGCCCTTCTTCGCCGAAGATCCGCTACTTTTCGCCGCGGATCCATCCGTCTTTGCACCATCCGTCCCAGCCCCATCCGTCGCGGTCGGGTCCGAAATAGGCAGCGAATCTCCGCTCCCCGGCAACTCCTGCGTGCCGCCCTGCTGCCCAAGCATCCGCTCCAGCGAATCCTCGGCACGCGAACGCCCCATCTCGTACGCCACCCACCACACCGCCACCAGCAGCACCATCACCATCGGCACCACCACCGCCACCATCTGCCGCGGCGAACGCCACCATCCCCCTCCCGTCCGACCACCCAAACCCCCCGTCCCCCCCGCGGCCGGCTTGAACTCAACCTCCGCCGGCGTCCGCTCCCCGACAGGCCGAGCCGTCGTCCCGGGCACTCGCGATGAAGCGCCCCGCAACTGCTCAATCAACAACGGCATGCCTCGTTTCGGACTCATCCTGCCCACAGTCTACACGAACCGCCCCCCGCCGGGTAGCACCCGTCAAGGGCAATCCGCCCGCCCTGACACCGCGCCGCCCACGCGCATCCCGACCCCGCCGGGGCATACACTCCGCTCCTATGCCGATGCGCGATGCCGATGTCATGGTCCTCAGGCCCGCTCCCATGAACCGCATGGAGAGCGTCTACCTCCCCGAAGTCTTCAAGGGCTTCGGCACAACCCTCAAGCACGTCTTCACCACCTTCTCCGGCAAGAGCCTCCGGACCATGCAGTACCCCGAGCAGCGACGCGAGGACATGCCCGTCGAGCAGGGCGGCATGGAAAAGAAGAACTTCCGCGGCGTGCACCGCCTCAACCGCGATGAACGCGGCCGCGTCAAGTGCGTCGCCTGCATGATGTGCCCGACCATCTGCCCCGCACGCTGCATCCACATCGAGGCCGCCGAAAGCCCCTGGGACGACCGCGAGAAGTACCCCGCCAAGTTCGAAATCGACGAACTCCGCTGCATCTACTGCGGCATGTGCGAAGAGGCCTGCCCCGTCGATGCCATCGAGCTCACCACCGAGTACGACTTCGTCGGCCGCTCGCGCCAGGAAATGATCTTCGACAAGGAAAAGCTCCTGAAGGTCTACGACGTCACCATCACCAAGAAGCCGATGTAATCCGGCCCCGCTCGTTGTATTCTTCAATCTCGGTCCCGTAGCTCAGTTGGATCAGAGCGTCGCGCTTCGAACGCGAAGGCCGCAGGTTCGAGCCCTGCCGGGACTACTTCTCGGGTACGCACCATCCTGTTGTTCGACCCGCCCCTGAGGTGCGGCCTCACGAATCGACTGGCCGAGCACGCCGACCTCGGCGGTGCGATCAGCCCCGCCCCGCCCCGCCCCGCCCCGCCGTGCCGCTGCCGAGCAGCAGCCCCTTTCCACCGACCGCGTTGCACCGGCGCTGGCATGGCCGACCACGCCTAAGCACCATCCCCGTCATCACTTCAGGCATCACTCCCGTCTTCGCCCCCCGGCGACTTGCCGCCGGACGAGATCCCCGCGCTGTTCACCCCCGCTCATGATCCCGCCGAGCGCCGCAAACTGTGGCTGCTGGTGGCTTTCGTCCTGGCGCTGGCCGTGATCCCGGACTTGCATTGGGCGATCCAGTCCTGGCTCGCCGAACCGCCGGCGCCCGACTCGGTGTGGCCAGCGATGAGCACCGCGATTCATCTCCTCGAGCGATCGTTCCGGGTTGTCGAGCCCATGGTCTGTCTGCTGGCCATCTGGGGTGTGCTCTACGTCTGCCTGCGCAGGCTCTGGCACCGCAGCGAGTGGCTCTCGCTGCTCGTCGCCGCCCTCACGTTCGGTTCGTACCACATCTATCAGGGCATCGACGGCGTCATCCTCATCACCACCATGGGCCTGCTTCACGGGGCGTTCTTCCGACTGATACGGATCGCCGTCGAATCTCGTGCGCGTACGGCGCATGATCGGGTTGCGCCGGGGTGAATCGGTGGCATAGTTGTCTCGGTACGGAGGCCGAGCATGGACATCCGCGAGCGTTCACCCGGAGATCTTGAACATCTTCGACGCCTGGCGCGTCGCGAGAGAAACGCCGAGCAGAAGGACCGCCTGATGGCGGCCGCGCTGGCCGTCGAGCGGGTCCAGACCGCCGACATCCAAAGAGTGCTCAACCGCAGCCGCGGCTTCG
>Ga0209990_10000101_pt1 | contig 82969 bp, 57 predicted proteins | sample NOAtaG_6_FD_187304 | JGI IMG/M metagenome (GOLD analysis project Ga0209990, IMG submission 187304) | Freshwater lake microbial communities from Lake Erie, under a cyanobacterial bloom - NOAA_Erie_Diel5S_2200h metaG (SPAdes) (version 2) | ecosystem: Environmental > Aquatic > Freshwater > Lake ... | reverse complement strand
CTGGGACAAATTTGCCGCCCTGATTCTGCGTCAACGCATACTTTGGTTGTCGATTATTCTGGGCTCCACTGCTTACATGGGCTATCGCGCGGCCAGTGTCGAGCTTGCATACGACATGCAGAAGCTCGTACCTAAGACCGACAAGGAGTTCATCAGCTATATCGCCTTCAAACAGAAATTCGGTGAGGATGGTAACAAATTCATCGTGGGCATTCATTCCCCCAATTTCTGGAAGCTTGAATTCTTCCGTGATTATGCCCGCATGTGCGACAGCCTGGCAGCGATTGATGGCGTGCTCGAAGTGGTTTCGCCATCGCGTGTGGTGACCTTGGAAGTAGACGACAGCCTGATGGAATTCCGCGCCCAACGTCTGATTCCGGCCGACATCAACAGCCAGGAAACCCTCGATTCACTGTATGGTGTATTCCGTGGGCTCCGCTTCTACGATGGATTGATTTACAATAAAGACAGCGGCGTGGCGCTCTGCGTCGTTTCCATGAAACAGAGCATTCTTGATAGCAAAGACCGCCTCGCATTGATGAAGAAAGCCACCGATATCACGGCGGCTTTCGGTGAAAAGCATAAGATCGAAATGCGCTATTCCGGTCTGCCTTATATCCGCCACGAGTTCAGCACCAAGGTGAAAGATGAAATCAAGAATTTCACCTTCATCGCTTTCGTTGTAACAGCGCTGCTTATCCTTATCCTCTTCCGGAGCATTACAACCACACTTATCTCCCTGGTATTTGTAACCATAGTAGTTATTTGGTGTCTTGGGCTAACCCAAATATTCGGCTATAAGATTACGATGCTGATTGGCACCATGCCCCCACTGTTGGTTGTAATTGGAGTCCAGAATACCATATACCTCATCAACAAATACCACGACGAATACCGCAAGCACAGGAACAAGATGAAGGCGCTTTCGCGGATCATCTCGCGCATCGGCGTGGCCAGTTTGCTCATTAACCTCACCACAGCCATCGGTTTCGGTGTATTCTATTTTACAGATACCGCCATGCTGGAACAGTTTGGTGCTGTTGCTTTTTTCAGTGTGATGGCCATCTTCTTCATCACCCTCTTTGGTCTGCCGATTCTGTACAGTTTCCTGCCTCCTCCAAACGAAAAGCAAATGAGTCACCTGGAGAACAAAAACATGACGCGCTTCCTGGAATGGGTGCAGTACATGGTTTTCCACCGCAAGCGCAGAATCTATTTCTGGAGCCTGGCCTTGACCGTTTTCGCCGGCATTTATATGTGGCGACTCAAACCGCTGGCGTTTGTAGTGGATGACATTCCGGAAAAATCTAAACTCAAGAAAGACCTGTATTTCTTCCAGCAAAACTTTAGTGGTGTAATGCCCTTTGAAGTGGTGGTGGATTGCACAGAGGAAAACGGGGCACGGAGCTATACAACACTCAACAAGGTATACGCGCTGCAACGCAAGCTGACCAAGTTTCAAGAATTATCAAAACCCATCAGTCTGGTAGAAATTGTCAGCTTTGCCAACCAGGCTACACACGATGGCGAACCTAAGTATTACCGCCTGCCACCTGCCACCGAACTGGGTGAGATTGCATCGTATATGCCTGAACCACAAGAAGGACGCAAGAGCCTGCTGGATGGTTTGGTTGACCGCGACTTCAAGCAGTTGCGAATCAGTTACCAAATGGCCGATGTAGGCAGTGTGCGCATGGGTGAAATCAGGGCAGAAGTGGAAGAAATCATCGCGCAACTCTTCCCGCGCGATCAGTTCGATGTGCATATCACCGGCACCTCCGCCATCTTCCTGAAAGGGAATTCATATCTGTATGAATCGCTGGCCAGTTCCACCTTCTGGGCTTTGCTGATGATTGCCTTCACCATGGGGCTGCTCTTCCCTTCGCTGAAGATGATCCTGATATCGTTGATTCCGAATGCGATTCCGCTGATCATCACCGCCGGCATCATGGGTTATTTCAATGTCCCCCTGAAACCCAGCACCATCCTGGTTTTCAGTATTGCCTTCGGGATTGCCGTCGATGCCACGATTCACTTTGTGACGGTTTTCAGGCGGGAATTGAAACACGGTTCGCGCAACTTACGGCAAACACTGAGCGATGTAATCATGGAAGTAGGCCATAGCATGATCTACACGATGACCGCCCTGTTTACCGGTTTCATGATTTTCGTGTTCTCCGATTTCCAGGGAACAGTAGCGTTGGGTGCCTTGACAGGATTGACACTTGCCACCGGCCTCTTTGCCAACCTGTTCTTGCTGCCCGCCCTGATTCTGAGTTTTGAAAAAGGTCTGAATCCAAAAGAAGAACTCGAAGAATCTGTGTTGGAATTGCCTGACGAAGCGGACGAAGAACCCGACGAAGAAACAACACCCGGACTGCCTACCAGTCCGGAAGACGAGTCCGGGCGCTGAGCCTGCAATCTTTCAGATTCGTTCTATGGTGCTGCTGCCCGACTGATCGCTGTTCAGGTTACCTGTGCCTTTCACTTTTACGCCTGAAGCCCCTGAAGCTTTAACATCGGCCCGACCCGTTGTATAAATGGTGGCATGTGAAGCGCCGCTGCAGTTCAGAATGGCCTGATATGCCTGCATATTGCCGGCTTCAAGGCTGCTGGCGCTGCTCATTTCGGCCTGAAGTTCGCTGACAGAGCCTTCAAGTTCAGCCTGGGTTGCGCCGCTGCAATCGAGTTTGATCTCGTGTGCGTTGAGCCTGCCAACGATGCGCGAAGCGCCTGAACCTTGCACTTCCAATTTATCCGCTTTAATGTCTTGCAGACGTACGTAGGATGCGCCTGATACCCTCAGCTTCTTCAGGACGGGCAATTCGATACGAACAGCCTGCTGATCGTCGCGGTCCCAGTCACTTTCCCGTCTTAAAACCAAGGTACGGCCCTCTAATTGCATACGTATTCCCTCCGCTTCCAGCGAGCGCTCGCTGCGGATGGCCCAGCCGGTGCCGGTTACGATTTCAGCCTGAACGGCGTTGCGCAATTCGATGGCATCAAATTCCCCAGGTGAAACGCGTTCTGTACCGTGAAATTCAAGCGGTTCGTCGCAGCGTATGCACTCGATTCCGTTGCTGCCCATTCGCGCCAGGCGTCCGGCAAATGAGGAACCATTGCGGCCTTCCGCATTGATGAGCCCTGATAGAATACCTTCACTATTCCGGTTGAAGCGCAACACGCGGCCTTGTGGAACCTGCAAGACCAGCAGCACCCGCTGCCCGCGGATATGCTGCGCCGGCGGTATGAGGAGATTGTTGTCTATCATCAGCCTGTTCCCGCTTTGTGTGAATGCCACGGGAATAGCTGCTGCATTGCGTTCGGCTTCCGTTGCGCTGGACCCTCTTGCGCTGCGGTAAACCCAGATGTGAAACTGGCTGTCGGGACTCATCCGCACATCCAGCCGTACATTGTGCAAGCGGAAACCACTGGCAGTGGAATCATCTTCATCCGAATAGCGGAAACCGGTGAAATGGTATTGGCTGCCATAATTGCTGCTGATTTCCAGCGTATCGCTTACCTGCAAATCTATTTTTTGGCGGGTTTCGCCTTTGCTGCGGAACTGTCGCGCAGTATTCACTGCCATCCCAAACAAGCCGATCCATGCGAGAATGGTCAGGCTAAGAAAGCCTATGCTCACCCAACGGTTCATGGTTTGCCCTGCCAGGCGCGTCAGCAAGCGGATTCCGCCAATGATGGCAGGCAAGCCAAGCGCGAGAAGGAGGAACACCCTGAACAGATCAAATTCCCAGGCTTCATTGAACACACGGGCCAGGGTATCGACTCCGTTGATATGGAAACCGTCGGCGCCAAGTTGCGGGTTTCCAAAAATCATTCCGGCCACCAGCGCCACACCGATGAAGAGCAGAAAGAACGCCATAACGTAGGCAAAGGCTTTCAGGAATACCAATCCAATGCGACCGAGCAGGGTGAAAAAGCGGTTGAGGATGCTGCGGGCTTCGCTACCCTCGAAGGTTCTGCGCATGTTTTCGCCCATCCTGGTACCTTCTTCCTTCAGGCGGCGCTCCAGGTTGCGAAGGTTTACATCTTCACCATGCATCTGCAACCTTTCGGCTGGCGTTTTAGCAACGGGAATAATGAAGACCAACACGAGATAAAACATCACACCGCCGCCGTAAAAGAAAAGGGTCGCAGCAAATGCAAGTCTGAACCAAAGCGGATCGGTATTGAAGTAGGCGCCAAGGCCTCCGCAAACGCCGGCAATCATCTTGTCGTCGGGATGGCGAAACAAGCGGCGCGGACCGGGTGTCGGGCCTGACTTGCCTTCTTCTGCTCCGATATCAGACGGCGCACCCATTACCTCGAGCACGGCCGTAATATCTTCCATGTCGAGATGTTGTCTGAACTCGCCCATGCGATGGCGGAAGAGTTCGGCCATGCGCAGTTCGATATCCTGGATGATCTCATCTGCATCCGGATCTTGTGCCATCCCTTTGCGGAGGCTGTTGAGATACTCGTTTAAACGGTCGTAGGCGTCTTCTTCTATCTGGAATACCTGACGGCCTAGCTGAATGGATATGATTCGGTTCATGGTTTGGGAGATTGATTGCGTATGTGTTGGATGCTGGTAACCAGTTCGTCCCAGCTGTTGTGTAATTCTGTGAGCATGTCTTTGCCTGAGTCGCTGAGGCTGTAATACTTGCGCGGCGGACCACCAACGCTTTCTTCCCAGCGGTAACTGAGCAATCCGGCGTTCTTCAAGCGGGTTAGGATAGGATACAAGGTTCCTTCCACCACCAAAATCCTGGCGTCTTTGAGCAAGCCCAGGATGTCTGAAGCATATACTTCCTTGTGGCTGATGGCCACGAGGACGCAATACTCCAGGATCCCCTTCCGCATCTGCGATTTACTGTTCTCGTAATTCACAACGCAAAGATCTATGTCTTTCTTGGTATTATGCAATACAAGGTACTAAAAAAACAAACTTTCTATCCGGGGAATACCCGCATTTATGGAAAAAGAAAGCGGTTGGAATCAGCGACGCCTGCGCCTTACGGGCGCAATGGGCTTAGCCGGAGTGATTGGCGGGGTTAGCACAACAGGCGCTTCCGGACGTACAAAATCGAACAACGCGCGCTGCGGCATGCGCTCTGGGTCCCAGATAAATCCACTCAGCTTGTCTGCTCCGGCCGGAATCTGATCCATTGGATACACATTGCCTTCGGGTGCGCCATAGAATCGAACGCCTTCCACTCGACCGGAATCGAAAGCCAATTGCATATCTGAACACTTGATAACATTGGCACCGCTGAGCAAGCTATCGTTTTCGCGGATATAATACACGCTGCGACCGTTGCCCATGATCCGGGCTGTTTTAAGCTTGTTGTCGCTACCAAACCATTGGTCCATGTTCAGCCCGCTCATCTGGCTGAAATGCGTACTGTCTTCCCGGGTGGCAACGAATGCGTTCTGTCTGAGTTGCATTTTATACAGGCGCTTGTTGGCGAGGAAAACGCGCATGGTATCGGCATGGAGACGGTTGTTTCCACTCCAGAGCACCGGTTTTCCAAAGAGCCTGAATGTACTGTCTTCAACCAAATAGACGATGGAATCGCAGCGTCCGGAAAAGTCACCCTGCATCAGCGCTGATTGATGGTACATGGTCAGGAAGCGTTTTCCGGCCAGGGTATCCTGCACATATACGAATGTATCGGCCTTCAGGAAGAGGCTATCGTTCCCCGGGTCGCTGCGGTGGGCCACCGGATTGCCGAAGATGCGGGAGCGTTTGTTGTTTCGGTCGTACCATCCGTATTCACCCAGAATGGAAAAATCCTGCACGCTGTCATACAACAGGATATTGCCCCGTGCCCGGCCCAACCCCGCGTTCCGATCGAAGGAGAGTGTATCAGCCGACAAAGTGTTCTCTTTGGAAACGATGCGTGCGCCGGCCCAGAAACGCGACATACCTGAGGCTGTGTTGTACCAGCCACGCTGGCAGTGAATGGTGTTGTCCTGGCTGCTGATGGCCGTTGGGCCGAAGAAACCCGCGGTTCGCGTCTGGGTATTGTACTGCAGGGTGTCTCCGCGCATGGTGTAATCCGGATGTTTGAGCTCCACATTCCGGCGGAAATACAGGGTCTTGTTTACGGCGTTGTACGAGCCGGTGCCGCTGCGCAAGTCTATGTCACCATTTACAATATGACCACCTTCGAGGTAATAGCCGGTTCGGGTTTGGGTATTGTATTGCACCGACGGGGTGCGCAGGGTCATATCCCCGTCGCGCAACACAACATTACGCAATACACGGGCCACCTGCTGTTTCCCATCGTATTCTAACATATCGCCGGTCACCGTCATCCCTTCCGTGCTGGTAACCGTAACGTTTCCGGAGCCGGTAAGGAAATTGGCCTCCATATCAAACACAGCCTGATCGCAACGCACGCGGTTACCGTTCTGTTCAAAATTTACATTCCCATCGAGGTACTGCAGTTTCTTTCCATCTACTGCAGAAAAGCGCAACTTATCTCCATTGATATTGATGGGTTGTGCTTCCAGCAAATCAGCAGAAAACAGCCCGCACAGGGTGAGTAACTTCGCGTAACAGAATAATCGCTGCAACAAGAGACGAATCGAACCGCAAATAACGTGCTAAAAAGCTTCCTGCATTTCATCGAAGAGGCGGGTTTACCTTTAGAAAAAAACCAGACTGTTCTGCTTGGTGTCAGCGGAGGTGCCGATTCTGTATGCCTCGCGCGTTTGATGCATCGGGCCGGATTCAAGGCCGCTATTGCCCATGTTAATTATGGTTTGAGGGGAAAAGAAAGCCAAGAAGACGCGGAATTTGTGGCGTTGCTCGCTGCAGAACTCGGGTATCCGTTCCATTTGCTGGAAGACAGGGTTTCCGAAACGGAGAAACGGCAAACCGGATTGCAGGCGGCAGCGCGCAAACTCCGTTACACATGGTTCAGTAAACTTTGCCGGAGCCATGGTTACTGCTATGTGGCAACTGCCCACCACTCAGACGATGTGTTGGAAACCTACCTGCTGTATGAACGCCAGGGAAGACAAACGGCCGCATTAAACGCCTTGCCGCTCATTCGCCTTCTGGACAATTCCGATCCGGATTCACCCACGCTCCTCAGGCCTTTGCGCTTTGCACGCCGCAAAGAAATACGCGAATGGCTGCAGCAAGAGGGTTTCACCTGGCGGGAAGACAGTTCAAACGCCAAACCAGATTATGCCCGCAACCGGCTCCGACAGGAGCTGGAGATATCAGATGCGCATTCCGATCTCGCGGCGATAATCCATGTAAAACAAACATCCCATCAGTTACAAACCGAATCCTGGCAGGCACTAACCCCAACTGTCACCTGCCGGGAATATGGAGAAACGGTATTCCTGTGCGAGGATGTTTATGCATTACCGGATGGCGAAGTATGGCTGCATTGGTATCTGCGTTCATTTGGGTTCACTGCGGCACAAGTCACACAGCTTTGGGCGAACGGTAGAAACGCCGGTAAAACATATATCAGTCTCTCAGGCTGGAAGCTTGAAACCGCCCGGGGCCGCTGGTATCTAATCAGTGAAGCATACGAACCATGGGAGGATGTCATTTTACACGCCGGAGAGCAAACCGCTGCACTTCCCTTTACCCATGTGGGATTAGAAGAAGGTCCATCCAATTTCTATCCTTATTCCAATCAGCACATGGCCTTTCAATTCGAAGAACCCAATCCGGTCTTAGAGCTGCGGCCATTCGGAACAGGTGAAAACATGTACATGGCCCGTGCAGGTCATCGGAAGATCAGCGATATCTTTTCTGAAGCCGGCATACCAAGGCACCGCAGGCATGTTTGGCCGGTGGTAGCGTACAAGGGTCAGGTAATTGCTATTCCTTTGGTAAAACGCTCTGGCTTGTACCCTGTGAAAAGTGAGGGATCGACTGTATTCTGGTTGAGCGCAGCAAAGCTGTAAAAAAGAAAAGGACCGGTAATACCGGCCCCTTTCTTGAAGTTTACTGTGTTGCCATGATCAGGGCGCATCCCACCAAACAGGCTCCAGCAGATTGTTCACCACTGTTGCCTTGTTGTTGTAGAGACGCTCGTCGATGGAAGTAGGCAGTCTGCGTGCAATTCCGCTGAGGTTGGAACGCGGGTTCTTCACGAGCGCAGGGAGGCCGGTACGGCGCCAATCGTGATAAGGCTCCAGCATGGTGTAGCCTGCGATGTACTTCTGGGTCATGATCTTGTTCAGATCGATGCTGGCAGCTGTTTCACTCGCATTGGCTGCTACATAGGCTGCGTCGGCCGAACCGGTAACCTGGGTAAGGTGACCGATTACACCGTCGTTGTGTGCCTGTGCAGCGCGGGTTTTGTTACCTGCTGCCAGGGCGGCTTCGGCTTCGATAAAGCAAAGCTCAGCATAGGTGGCAATTGGTGTCGGGCTATTGGCTGAAGCGAAGTAGGTTCCAATTTCAGACACGTTGCGCGTATTGCTCGAACCCAGCACAGAACCTTCGTACTTACCGCTGTCATTCTTGGTAAAGTAGAAGGAACGACGCGGATCATTCAGGCCATTCATGATATCAGTGAAAGTCTTGTTGGCCTTGATATAGTTCCGGCGCGAAATCTTGCTAAATGCGTACCACTGGTTGTATTCGTTGGCATTGGTACCGAATACGCAGTTGGCATCGGCGGCGCCATCTGTGAAACCATTGGCCTTGGCGCTGTCGACAGCAGCCAGGGCTTTGGTATGCCAATTCGCATCGCGATTGCTGGTGCGCATGTGGTAACGTGCCTTGAGCAGGTATGCGAATCCAATCCAACGACCGGCATCACCACCGTAGATGAAGTCGTCGCTGCCAGGAGCGATTACGTTGTCGCTGCTTTTGAGCTGGTTGATGCCATCGGAAAGCAGGGTCTGAATGGTGTTCAGCACATCCTGTTGCTTGTCATAAGCAGCAGCATATTGCAGTTCTTCACCTTTGAAGGCATCGGAGTAAGGCACATCGCCCCAGAAATCGGTGGCAGTGCCGAGCAACAAAGCGGTCAACACATTCGAAATACCTTGGTAGTGGGGGTTGGCTGTTCCTGCTTTCTCCCGGAGAACCTTCAGGTTTTTCATACCCTGGATATAGATGACTGACCACTCATTGCTGATGTCGCCTTCGTCTACCTGATACTGGTCGTTTGCTTCCGATTGGAATTGGCAACCCGCGTTTTGCTGGGCCCACATTGAGGCGATACGGCCCATATTGCCACCATAATTGGCAAATACGGCCAGTTCTGCAGCGGAGAGGATGAGCGGCGGAGGTGCATTGGCCGGAACATTCGGCGAAATGTCTTCTCCCTCCACATATTTCTTACATGCACCGGCGAAGAGCATGGCGCCGAGTGCTGCGATAAGGCTGATTTTTCTCATGATACGTGTTGGTTTAATAATCAGAAGTTGAACTTGATGCTGGCGATCCATGATTTCAGACCGGGGTTGTTGAAGTAATCGAAACCACCGATGTTGGAACCTGCACCGGTAAGGCTGGTTTCAGGATCGATGCCTTTGTACTCAGTGAAGAGCAGGAGGTTTTTACCCACGATACCAAGGTCGAGGCTCTGGATCAGTTTGGTAGACTTCAGTTTGAGGTTGTAGCTCAGACCAAGTTCACGCAGACGGGTCCAGCTGCCATCCTGAATAGCGTTTTCAGACGCGTAGGAACCGGCATCGCCGCGGTAGGTGCGGAAATAATCGAAAGCACTCACCTGACGATCGTTCGGAGTTCCGTCGCTTGCTTTAACACCTTCGATCAGGTACAGGCGATCGCGCTCTGCAGTTTCGTCGGTGATGCCCAAACGGGTCAGACGTCCCCATGTACCGTTCCAAATTTGTCCGCCACGGCGAACGTCGAGCAGTGCTGTCAGTGTTACACCTTTGAAAGTGAAGGTATTGCGGAGACCACCGTACCATTTGGGATAAGGTATACCGATGTTGCCACGCTGCGCATCCACCAGCGGTAATCCGTTGGAACCAATCAGCAACTGACCGGCATCATTGCGGCGCCAGCGGGAACCGTACAGCACCCCGTAAGGTTCGCCTACGATGGCATATGAACCGTTCGATGCGAAAGCTGCTTCGATATTGATTTCATCCACACCGGGTGCGAGCTGGAGAACCTTGTTGCGGTTGCTGGCCCAGTTTACATTCACTTCCCAGGTAAACTTGTCAGACTTGATGGGCGTACCACCGAGTACCATTTCGATACCGCGGTTCTCCATCTTGCCAGCGTTCTGGGTTACAGAACCAAAACCGGATGAAGGAGCGAGCGGCATACCCAGGATGATGTTGCTGGACTGCTGGTTGTACAGCGTCAGGTCGAGGCTGGCGCGGCCTTTGAGGAAACGCAGGTCGAAACCGATTTCCATACCGGTGTTACGCTCGGGCTCCAGGGCGCTGTTGCCCAATCCGCCACTCTGGCCGAAACCATTCTGGCCGAGGTAAGGGAAATTGATACCCGATGTGAATCCATCCGTGAAGGAAGGCTGCACAAAATAGGTGCGGGTTGCATAAGCCGGAGGATTGATACCTGCTGTTGCATAAGCCAGACGCACTTTACCGTAACTCAGGATTTTGTTGGTTCCGGTAAGTTCGGTGAACACAAACGAGGTGTTAACAGAAGGATAGAAGAAGCTGCTCTTGGCAGTACCGAAGGTAGAAGCCCACTCGTTGCGGCCGGTTACGTTCAGGTAAAGCATGCTCTTGTAGGAGAGTTCAGCATTCAGGAAGATAGCGGCTGTCTTCACCCGGCCGCTCGAAGAGCTGGCGTAGAGATTGGCTGCATTGTTGATGTTGTAGAACTCGGGAACAGCCAGGTCGCGTCCGCGCAGATATTGGTCGCTGCTGAAGCGGTTGTTCAGGTTGTTGCCGAGGAGCACATTCAGTCCGATATCGTCGGTGAGCTGACGGCGGGCAGTGATGAGCAGGTCGCTGTAGAATTCCTTGTAGCGCAGGACGTTCTCAGAGATTTCTCCGCCGGGAGCATTGTCGGGCTGGTTCGATCCAACGGCAAAAATCTGCTTCCGGCTATCGGTCCACTGGTCAATACCCACGCGGTAGGTAACGTCTAACCAGTCAAGCGGACGGTAGGTGATGTACGTGTTGCCAAGCAGACGGTTTACATCGTCTGTGAAAGGGTTCTCGTAAACAGACCAGTAAGGATTGTCGTAGGGAGCGAAATAGGTATAGTTGCTTCCGTCGGGGTTTTTCCAACCATCTGTACCCTGACCGCCGCGAAGGTCGAAGTTTGCAGGAGTACGCAGCAGCGACAGCATCACACCTGAAAGGTTACTACCATTCTGCGAGCGGGTACCGCCAGAGTTGATGAAGTTCAGCGAGCTTCCGAATGAAATCTTGTTGTTCAGACGGGTGTCTGTGTTCACGCGCACCGAGGTACGGCTGAACTTGGTATTCGGCACTATACCGGTCTGGTTCATATTGCCAATCGAAGCGCGCACATTGGTACGCTCGCCTCCCGCAGAAACTGACAGGTTGTTGTTGTAGGTGATACCGGTTTGGAAGAAGTTCTCTGCATTGTTGATGGCGTTGGTGATTTTCGGACCCCATGCATCGGGAGCTGCCTGGGTAGCAGTGCCACCGTCAACAAGGCTCCAGCCTGGAGGAATGGTTCCTGCAAAAGCTTTGCGGGTTCCGGCTGAGTCGATGAAACGACCACCACCGTTCACGCCCTGACCGTAACCGGTTTGGATTTCGGGCAGTTTGTTCACCTTGCTCCATTCTACGCTGCTGCTCAGCGAAGCAGAGAAGTTGCGGCCACCACGGGTAGCTTTACCGCGCTTGGTGGTAATGATGATGGCGCCATTGGCACCACGTACACCGTACAGCGCAGCGGCAGCGGGGCCTTTCAGTACGCTGATGCTCTCAACATCATCCGGGTTGATATCGATACCGCGGTTCGAGTTGTTTACACCCGACAGGTTGCTGTTGAAAGGATAATCACCTGCGGTGCTCTGGCTGGTGCTGTTATCAATCGGCACACCATCTACTACCATCAGCGGCTGGTTGTTGCCGGTGAAGGTTGCGTTACCGCGGAGGATGATCTTGGCCGATGCACCCGGAGTTCCACCGGAACCTTGTACAAAGGCACCTGCTACTTTCGAGCTGATGGCCTGTACGACGTTCTGTTCGCCGGAACCCTGAATTTCAGCACCGCTCACGTTCTGTGACGAGTAACCCAAGGCCCTTTGCTGCCGGGAGATACCGAGTGCTGTGATGGTTACGGTGTTGAGTCCAACTTCGTCCGACTCCATCTTCACATCCAGCTTGTCTGAGCCAGTCGGAATGTCGAGGGTCGCTTGTTGGAATCCATTGAGCGTAAACTGCAGCTTTTTCGCCGATGCCGGAGCATTGATGGCGTAGCGGCCTTCGTTGTCGCTGAAAACGTTGATGTTCGTGCCCACGACAGAAACGGAAACGTTGGCAAGGTTCTGGCCATCTTTCGAGCCGGTAACCGTTCCAACAATCAACCGCGTCTGCGCCTGCAGGCTCTGAACACCGAGCAGGCCCAGGAGGGCCGCTGCTTTGAGAATGTGTCTGAATCTCTTCATAGGTGTTTGGGTTTTGATTGAAAAGTGCGTCAATCTTACGCTTTGGCAATCAAAAAGTCAAATTCGTCGAAAATGACATTGGTCAATCGCTTTTTTAACGTCTTATTAACAAATAAAATCCGCGCTTCGTCATATCATACGAAGCTGTTCAATAAAAAAAGACCCTTTCAGGTCTTTTTAAAAAAACTTTTCAGATTGAATCCAGCTTGACCCTTAATCCAGCAATTGATCCAGTAAAACCACCATAACTGCCACAGAAGCGGCACCTAGTTCAAGTTCACGGCGGTTTACATTTTCAAACACATCCGTTTCAGCGTGGTGTACATCGAAGTAGCGTTGCGGATCAGGCAGGAAAGAGAGGAGTGCTACGCTTGAATCAACGCTTTTGAGCGGGCCAATATCGGCACCACCGCCACCAGGCTCCAGTGTTGCAATTCCATAAGGTTCCAGCAGATAGCTGTATGGGAGGAGCTTTTTTCGGATGAGGGTATCGACACCAAATCCGCGCGGCGTGAAGCCTCCGCGGTCGCTTTCCAGCGCTGCGACATGTGTTTCTCCGATGCGTTGCGCTTCACGCGCGTAGACCTTAGCGCCACGCAGACCGTTTTCTTCGTTCATCCAGAATACACAACGCAAGGTGTGCCTGGGCTGATAATTCAAGGCTTTGAGGATGCGCAGTGCTTCAAAAGCATGCATGCAACCTGCGCCATCATCGTGTGCACCTTCACCCTGGTCCCAGCTGTCAAAATGCCCGCCAAAGGCAATGATTCGATTTGGGAAAACAGCTCCCCTGGTAGCGGCAATGACATTGTGCGAAGGCCTGTCTGGCAAGGTTCTGCAGCCCAATTGCATGGCAAGTTCCAGGTCCGGATCTTCTTGCTGCAGCCGCTCCAGGAGGTTTGCAATAGCTGAAGCCACAGCCATGGCCGGAATACGTGGAACGCTGTCATCGTAGATCATGACACCGGTATGGGCATGGAGATCGCAGCGGTTTGTCATGCTTCTGACCAGCACAGCTGCTGCTCCGAATCGCGCGGCTTCAGATGCGCCATTCACCCGCTGCCCGACGCAACTGCCGTATGCGGCAAAGGTGTTGATGAGCCGCTCATCGAAAGCCCGGTTGAACAAAACAAAAGCCCCTTTAATCCGACCAGCTTTACCGAGCGAATCCAGTTCGGCTTTACTGTTCACAACGATGATTTTCCCTTTTACCTCACCGGTTGTACCCACGCTCCCACCCAATGCAACAGCTTGTAAGCGATAACGCGCAGCAGGTTTCAATGGCAACTCTTCAAAAGCTTCGCAGAGGTAGTCGGCCGGTTTGTGCTTGTTTCGTAACTGATTGCTGAGTGCTTTCGACCTCAGCCACAATGCTTCCGTTTCACTTCGCTCCCAAACGGGCACCAATACATCTTGCGTATAGACAGAATCAAAACGGTAGGAGCGCAACATATCCAGCGCCCAGGCCACACCTTTTTCTGCCTGGACCGAACCGCTGAGCCGGTGCCCGATGGTCTTGCATAATTCACCAAGGCGCTGGTAACTGTGTCCGTTAACCAACGCTTCGTCGAATATGCGGCGAATAAAGAGACTGTCAACCTGCTGGGCGCTGAGACTCAGCGATGCGGCAGCGCAACATGCAAGAAAAAAGCAACGGCGAATGATCATGGAAGCGGATAATAGATGCGGGTGAGCCAATTGGCAGGGTTCTTTTCCATTCCGGGATCGGTGAGGTATTCTTCTATCCAGGTGCCATCGCCTTTGATTTTGTTTTCGGCCATGTAGCGTGACAGGGCAATATGCGCCTTTTCTGTTCCCTTGTACTCACCATAGTAGTCTGTTCCGAAGGCACCGCGCGCGGGAATATTGATTACCTGGAACCCTTCCATTTTGCCGGTTGGGATGCTGGCGACGGGCACAGCAACACCCACATCCATCACCTGATTTTTTTCGTCGTACAGATAGCCGATGGCGTAAATGGTGCCGGTCATAGTCATTTTATGTTCAGCCAATTTGGCCATCAGCTGACCAACGGTTTTTCCCATGTATCCGCTGTCGTTCATCACATCGAAGCGTACTTTGTTGCGGATCATGGCATAGATGCGACCGGGCACAGTGGTCTGAAAGATGGGGAATCCATCGATGGTTGCTAGTTCTTTGGGACGTTCCAAGTTGGATTTGATGCCTTCTTCACACACCTTTTTAAGCGCTTTGAGTCCGTTTTCATAATCCGGACCAATCATTTTGTCCATGCTGCCCATAAAAATGAAGAAGAAGCGTTCGATGAGGCCTTGCTCTCCGGCCATACCCCAGGTCACTTTCACTTTTCCATCTTCCCCTTCCATTTTCAGATCAATTTTGGCATGGCTTTCAAAAGGTTCTACGAAGTGCAGATCTGCCTTAAGCGCTTCCATCGACTTGATATCGGTGGTTTTCATGGAACCGGAACCCATGTCTTTATTGCCTTTCCATTGGATAGATGAACCCGGCTGGCCGTCGTTCCCGGCATAGGTGTAGACCGCATTGGTGTCCATTTTGGCCCAGGGGTTCCAGTTATTGAAGTTTTTCCAAAGAGAAATCTGTTGCCATACAACGGCTTTCGGAGCACTTATTTCGATGCTGCGCTCTACTTTATAGGCGGCAGGTCGGGAGGCTGCGAAGACAAACAACGCCGCGATGGCGATGCCGAGCCCGAGGAAGATTTTGGTTGCAGTTTTCATAGCGAGGAGCGTTTAGGGCATCGAAAATGCTACAAAGCGCTGAGACTTCATAGCGAAAATAGAGGGCGTCGTTTGAAATAATGGAGGAAATGTGTAGCTTAAAGTTTTGATTTTTAATATCTTAATCAATTTCTTGTATCCTTGGTGCCCAGAATATACGGAAGCTTGCAACAGTATATTTTCTACGGCTATCAACCCGCTTTCTGCTCGCTTCCCAGGTTTTCAATATCGGATTGCGTACTTCCTTAACTCCTGCGCGGGCAACCAGAGCATAAAACAGCCATCCTACGGATTCTTGGTGCAAGCTTCCGTATAGTCAGCCATAAAACCTTAACGTATTCTTTTCCAACCGGTTACAGCGGCAGCACAATCCCTGGTGCAAGCTTCCGCATAATCGGACTCATAATCGTCAAAGCCTTCATTTCCAACGGGTTCCATCGGCAGCACAATCCCTGGTGCAAGCTTCCGTATAGTCCGGCGTTAACACCGTTCAACCTGTGCTTCATTGTTGTCAAAGCACAAGTGCTTCACCCTCTTTCCTTCCTCGAAGCAGCCTGCACTGCCAATCCATTCAAACCTATTCCCGAACTTCGATGTTCCCTTATTCACTCACATGGCCAGACCCGGTTTCATTTTCAGTCGATACTTTGAAAACAAGGAAGAATCGAATTTCGATTCACTCTTCCGCATCTTCCGTGAACTGCTGGTCCATACCAGTGGCGACGTCGCAGAAGCGCTCGACTGGCTCACAGAACTCGACAAGGCCCATGAACTGACACCCGGCAACTACGGTATCGGCGATTTCATCGAAGAACTGCGCGAAAAAGGCTACCTGAAAGACAATGAAGATGGCAGCATCGCCATCTCTCCATCAACAGAACAACAAATTCGCCGCGACGCGTTGGAACAGATCTTCGGAAAACTGAAAAAAGGCAAAGCCGGACAACACAAAACCACCTTTACCGGTCAGGGCGACGAAATGTCTGCCGATTTACGCGAATACCGTTTTGGTGATGGGCTCGACAACATCAGCATGACCGACAGCCTGCGCAATGCACAAATCCGCGCCGGCAGAGAATTTGAAAGCCTCGAAGAACGCGATCTGGTGGTGCGCGAACGCGAACACAAATCGCAAACCAGCACCGTGCTGATGATCGATGTGAGCCATAGCATGATTCTATATGGCGAAGACCGCATTACACCGGCTAAAAAGGTGGCCATGGCGCTCGCCGAACTCATCCGCATCAAATACCCGAAAGACACGCTCGATATCATCGCATTCGGCAATGATGCATGGCCCATCAGCGTAAAAGATCTGCCTTACCTGCAGGTTGGCCCATTCCATACCAATACCGTCGCAGGCCTCGAATTGGCGATGGAACTGCTCCGCAGAAAAAAGAATCCCAACCGGCAAATATTCATGATTACCGATGGGAAACCTTCCTGTCTCAAGGAAAACGGCAATTACTATAAGAACAGTTTCGGGCTTGACCGCAAAATCATCAACCGTACCCTCCAAATGGCGGCACAGTGCCGAAGATTGAAAATTCCGGTGACTACTTTCATGATTGCGCGCGACCCATATCTGCAACAGTTTGTCCATGAGTTTACCGAAGTGAACGGCGGCAGAGCTTTCTACACTGGTCTTCAGGGATTGGGCGAGTTGGTTTTCGAGGACTTTGAAACAAACCGACGCAAAAAACTCTGACTCAACGCACCAGGTTCATCACCCAGGCAGAAGGATAACGGCCAACTCTGCCGGCTTCCGCACAAACGGCCTTATTAAACCCGGGATCGAGCAGTATTTTTCTGTGAATCCTGGTGGGCACGTAGGCGTCAATCAACAAATCAAGCACTGTCTGCCGTATGCTTTCACGATAGGCTACCAGGTTCTCTGCACAGGAGCTGAAGGAGAAGCATGCTTCGCTGCTGATGCGTTGCCAGATATCGCTGCCACCGGTTCCGATATGACTCAAATCTCCGGCCGATTGCAAAAATGAACCATGCGCCCTGGCTGCGCGATACAAACATGGATCAGGAAACAATGGCGGCAATGCTGATGTTTGCTGGAGCTGCGCAATCAGCTCGCGGGTAGAACGGATGTCATCTTCAAAAATGCGCCGCCCGCGCAGGGTGTCATCCACATAGAAACCCGGCGCCAATTCTTTCTTCACAATCAGCGTGAGATCCAACGGAGGCGCTTGCAGACCAGCTTCAAGCTGCGCGAGGTATACGGAGGCAAATTCAGCATACAGCGCCGGATTGGAACGCATGCGGTTGATTTCAGTGAGCATCATCCGTTCACGGATGCTCATGTATCCTGCCATAGAACTGTACATGCTTTGTTCCGCACCCTTCCAGCGCAGGGTATCCGGAACATGCTGTGCTGTGAGGCTTGTAGCACATGAGAGGCTAAGAAAAACGAACAGATAACGTCTCATGTTGGCGGTTTCCACAAAAAAACACCACAAAAAGGAGACTTACAATGCCCGGAAACAAAGCAATGTAAATTTGACGCTCCGAAGCCCGACATCCATGCAACATTTCCCCGGTCTCCCCTTCTTCGAATTTTTCATTGGCCTGGCAGCCGATAACCGAAAAGGTTGGTTTGATGCCCACCGCGACGCCTACGAACGCGATGTGAAAGCGCCTTTTCATCAACTGGTGGCCGCCATGCAAGAAGCACTTGGCGCCCCTTACGATCAAATGAAGACCAGTGACTTGATATTCCGAATCAACAAAGACATCCGCTTTTCAAAAGACAAGTCGCCATACAAATTACACATGGCAGCAGCCTTTGCTCCGGGAGGCAAGAAGGATATGATGAACCCAGGCTTTTATTTCCAGCTAGGAGCCGAACAATGCGTCGTGTATATGGGCGTTTACAATCCGGATACCGCATTGGCCGATCGCATTCGCCGATACATAGCCGCAAGGCCCGAAAAACTGGAAGCGCTGGTATCAGCACCGTCCTTCCGCAAAACTTTCGGCACTTTGCAGGGTGAAGAACAGAAACGCGTAGCCGGCGATCTGAAGGAGCTCGCAACCGCCCATCCGCTCATCGCCCGTAAACAATGGTATTTTGGCCACAATTTCGAACCGGAAACCATCCTTGAAAACCAACCGGTTGACTACCTGATGCAAGTTTACCGCAGCGGAAAAGCGGTGAACGATTTCCTAACACTGGCCGTTAATTCCTGACATGCACATCCGCCTTGCACAGCCGGCCGACGCAGCGGGAATATGCGCGATTTATGCGCCCATTGTCGAGACCAGCGCCATCACGTTTGAGTATCAGGTGCCGGGCGTGGAAGAATTTGCCGGGCGAATTGAAAGTGTCATGCAACTATATCCCTGGCTTGTTGCCGAATCGGATGGAAAAATTGCAGGCTATGCTTATGCGGGAAAATTCCGCGAGCGCGCCGCCTATCAATGGTGCTGTGAAAGCTCCGTGTATATACATCCCGACTTTCAGCGACAGGGGCTTGCCCGGAAATTGTATGAAATGCTCTTCGGTTTGTTACAGGAACAAGGAATGATCAATGTCTACGCCGTCATAACCCTGCCGAATCCGGAAAGTACAGCCTTGCACAGCAGCATGGGCTTTATTGAAACCGGAACCTTACACAAGGCAGGTTTCAAGCTTGGGGCCTGGCACGATGTCTTGTTGATGGAGAAAATACTCGGCCCGCATCCGGAAATGCCGGAAAATCTGAAGCCTTATTTCTGGCGGTAAAAAAGGCTAATCGGAACGCCTTTGAAATCATAGCTTTCCCGAAGCTTGTTTTCAAGAAATCGGGAATACGAGTCTGCCACATACTGGGGAAGATTGCAGAACAAGGCAAATGCGATGCGCCGCGAACGCAACTGGGTTACATACTTGATTTTTACAAACTTACCCTTGCGGCTTGGCGGTGGTTGATTTTCGATAATCGGCAGGAGGAAATTGTTCAACTCGCGGGTGGAGATACGCCGCTGCATATTTTCATGCACGTGCATCACCTCTTCGAGCGCCTGGAAAATGCGCTGCTTGGTCATGGCTGAAATGAACAGAATCGGCACATCGGTGAAGGGTTCCAGACGCTTACGTATGTCTTCCGTATACGCCTTCATGGTATTCGTTTCCTTCTCAACCAAGTCCCACTTGTTCACCAGAATTACCACACCCTTGGCGTTTCTGTGTGCCAGCCAGAAGAGATTGAGATCCTGCGCTTCAAGACCGAGCGTGGCATCGATTATCAACACAACCACATCGGCTTCTTCCAGCGCGCGCAGCGAACGCATCACCGAATAAAACTCAATGTTCTCCTGCACCTTGCTCTTTTTACGGATTCCTGCAGTATCGACCAGAATCAAGTCTTTACCATAGGCTTTGTAATGCGTATGGATGCTGTCGCGCGTGGTGCCGGCGATTTCAGTTACAATATTTCTGTCCTGACCGGTAAGGGCATTGATGAAAGACGATTTTCCAACATTAGGCCTTCCAACAACGGCTACTTTGGGTATCCAGGGAAGCGCAGGCTCTGCATCAGCCGATTCATCATTCTCATCTATGGGTTCAGGTAAGCGCTCTTTAACCGGGGTTTGGGCGTCCGGACCGAGGATCTCAACCACACGGTCGAGCAGTTCTCCTGTTCCGGAACCGCTGATGGCAGAGATTTCAAATAGCTCGTCAAAACCCAGACTGTAGAATTGAGCTGTTTGCGGACTCACCTTGGCTGTATCCACCTTGTTGGCAACCAGCAAGACAGGCTTACCTGCGCGGCGCAACACATCGGCAAACTCTTCATCGAGCGGATGGATATCGGATGTCACATCAACTACAAAGAGCAGCAAAGCCGATTCTTCGATGGCGATATGCACCTGGTCGCGGATGGCTTTTTCAAACACGTCTTCGCTTTCAGGTACGAAGCCGCCAGTGTCTACAACCATGAATCGCGTGCCGTTCCAGTCGCTTTCGCCATAGTGACGATCGCGGGTTACGCCGCTCACGTCGTCTACGATTGCCTTGCGCTCTCCGGTTAAACGATTGAAAAGGGTACTCTTCCCGACGTTCGGTCTTCCCACGATTGCAACAATGCGATTCATGCTGCAAAGGTAGTCAGATGCCTTGGGTTCACAGGATTTTAAGGATTCCTTATATTTGGCGTGACCATGTCAGTATTCCGGGGGATTTTATTATTGTTCCTTTCGTTTCTTGCAGCGAACCTATCCGCGCAGGGGAACAGGTTAACTTTTACCCTGAGTACACCTCGCAACCTGAATATTTGCGCAGGAAGCGATACCGCCCGGGCAACCGTCATCAATATCAGCCCCGGCGCGGTAAGCAGCATTACTGTTACACTTACCCTGCCACCCGGCGTTATGTATGTGCCGGGATCTGTCGCCGGCACCGGCGTCAGCGAAAACAATATCAGCGATCTGAACAAACCGGTATTCAATGGGCCCAATCTCAGTCTGGCCAGTCGTTTTACGTTTCGCTACGGCATCCGGTCCAATTGCGATTTCCTGGGTTTCCTGAACGCAAGCGGAACACCCAGCATCACATGCAGGGCCGCTTATGTGGGAAGTTTTGACCAGGCAACTTCCAATCCGTTTCCTGCCAACGTGCCGGCACCGGGCTTCGCTTCTATCAGCAATCAATCTTTCACAGGTAACGTTGGCGACCGTTTTGTGCGCACTTTTACCATTACCAATTATGGAAAAGGTCCGCTGACATCGATTACGCTCAGGCGTGTAAACGGAAAGGATATACGGACGTATGGTGTAAACCGCAGCGCTACTTACTTCGGTCGCGACACCGTGATCAACGTACTTGGAAAATCGTTCTTTCAAACCATCGGCGACCGCGATTCGGTGCTGGATCAAAACGAATCTGTCACGATAACGGACAGCATTGAAATCATTGGCTGCAACGCCTTTGCCACAAGTATTGAGCTTACCTGGGGTTGCGATGGAAAAAACTGCCAAACGATTCGCTCAAATGCAACAGTGATCAAAGATACCCGCGCACCGATTTTGACCGGTATCGTTCAGGGAAGCGTGAGCACCTGTTATAATTCCGCAACTGCTTCAGCACAGCGTTTACGTTTCTTCAACCGCGGACAAATGAAGGCGGAAAACGTGCGCATTACACTTGCTCAGAGCGCCAATTTCGGGTTTAGCAACAACATGATGTCGCGGCTGGATACAGCCAGCATCTGGTTGCGCCGTGGCTGGAAAGGCGCCCGTTTCAAAGCACAGGTCGATTCCATCATCTTCACCAACAGCAGCAGTGCTGTTTATACCTGTCTCGGGCCTCAGGCTGTTGGATTAATCCGTCTGCGAATTGGAACAATGGCACCAGGCGATACAATCTACATCGACTGGAACATGTATACCTGTACCCCTGATATCTGTAATATATCCTATTATGGAATCGGCTGGCAGTACATGGCAACTTTCACCGATCCATGTAAACTGACTCAGACCGTAAACTGGACGTGGGGTCAGGTACCCGTTTGGACCGGCATGAGTGTTACACCGCTTGCTCCTACGGATATGGTCGATACAGAAAAGAAGCTGTTTCGCTACACCATTGGCAGTACAAATTTCTTCGCCGGCACTTCGCGGGCACGCTATTGGGCAGAAATCATTGTTCCTCCGGGTCTTACCCATTCACTGAATGCGTCAGATTTCTTCTTTCAAAACGCCAACCTTACCGGTACCTGGAATTCGGATTCGGTGAGAAAATATGGCGATACGATCCGCGCTTTCTTCAAAGGTCCGGTTCCCTTCAGTTTGAACAACGGCGATCTGATGGTTTACCTCACGGCAAGCTGCGTCGGGGCCACAGGCAATTCCAACCGAACCGTCACGGCCACATTCCGATACAACCCGGATCCGCTGTGTAATCCGAATGTTTGGATCCGGACCTTCTGCAACAGTGTAACCCTTCGCCTGCATTGTTACGATGTCTGCAACGGCGGCATGCAATTCCGGAATTTCAAGGTTGAACGCAGCACTTTCGGGTTACCAGACAACAACAATGATGGTTTACCCGATGCAACGGGGAGCCTGGATCATGGCAAGATCAGAAAGGAACGCGCTTTGCCGGGTGATACCATCACGAGCACCTTTTTTGGAAAGGTACGCCGAACATCCAGCATTACCCTTTGGCGTTTCGGATATGCAGAGAGCATTGTTACCAACGGGAGTTATCTCACAGTGGTTGATGCCCGCATCCGTGTGTTTAAGCGCGGTTCGCTGTATTCCGGAACATGCAACCGCGTGCGGCACCGCAAGGTTACCAGCGGACTCAATGCCACTTTCTTATTCGATTTTACGCTGGACAGCATTGCGTCAGGTGGTTGCCTGCCTTCATCCTATCTCTATACACTGAACGACAGCATTGAGCTCATAGTGCGGTACAGGGTCAGTGGAAACCCCGGTGTTCCAGGTTACGGTGGGGTTACAGCCCGTTGGGATAATCGCTTTTACTTCGGCAGCGTCCCGGCGCCCAATGCCAGCCAGCGGTTCCAATGTGACACATTCTCCGGCCAAATGTTCATCGGTGGCTGGTATTTTCTAAACTGGGCAGGAAATACATTTAACATAAACAGCTGCAATCCCTTATGGGTGAACAACTACTTCTATCTCAGTGCTGGCCCCTGTTGTTCCAATTACGGAGGCGGAAATTATTTCCAGTATGAATACCGGAATTTCGGCCGGCTTAAAGCTGTTCGTCTCCATCTGCCTGCAGGCGCGAGATACATCCGGTCGCAAATCGTACAGTTCCGCACCGCCGGATCAAATCAGACTGTGACAGAGATAGCCGACAGCTTACAACCGGTAGCGGGAAGTATCAGTCCGCTTGTCATCGATGCCACCAATCTCTACAAAGACCGCGGTGGTAAGTTGTCTTACAGCGACGACGGTTTCCACGGTTATTTCAATGCGTTGATTCAACCCGGCTGCGAACTTCCTTCCGGCACACCGATTACCCTCAAATACGATTTCATCTTTGAGCGCCGAAACAGCCTGGGTCGTGGATTTGATACGGTACCCTCTTCCATTGCCGGACACGACGACTACCTTGTATTTAACCGTCCGAACCTCTCTTTACAACCCGTTTTGCCAACGCTCTATGCTTCCAGCGATACGGCAGAATGGGAAGTGCGTTATTCGAATGCCTCAACTGGTTTTGCGGCCTTCAATACCTGGCTGAGCCCGGTTTCTTCCGGAGGAATCCGCGTGGTAGAAATCCGCGATGCTGTCCGCGATACCCTTATTCGTCCGGTAAACGGCATTTACCGCGCCGGCAACTTACCTGCCAATGGCGTACGCCGCTTCAAAGTCAGGGCTGTATACACCAGCTGTACCAAAGATTCTCTCACCTTGCTCGGCGGCTGGAACTGCCTTGAATACCCAAAAGATTTGACTGCTTACCGCTGTGCGCCCAACGAAACCAAGCTTTACGTGGAGCCGCAGAATACACGCCTGCAATTGACCTTGTACGATTCAGCCAGCATTGCCCCCCTTTGCGCAGAAGTTCCCTATCGCATCCTGCTCGAGAACGTCCAGGCAACCAACACCTACAATACCCGTGTTCAACTGACCCTGCCGCTCGGGATGGAAGTGGTATCCGGAACTGCCAGGCTTCAATACCCGCGCTATTCCACTCCGGTTACGCTGCCGGCCCCCACCCTCGTGAGCGGAACAACCTACGAATGGAATCTCGACAAGCTTAACAGTACCTTGGCCAAAGGCTTTAAAGGCATTTCCGATACCTCGAAGAATAAACTGCTGATTTCGTTCAGGGCCCGCACCAATTGCGACTATTCCTCGGGCAGTTTTGTACGGGCAAATGCGGCGGCCATCATCCGCTGCGGAGATCCTGTCCCATCCATCCCTGCCATCAGCTATCCGCTCGATATTAAAGGCGTTGTGCGACCCTATTTCACCCAGGTTAAACAATGGGCAGACAGCATTTTTCCTTGCGAAAAACCCTCCAACATGCGGGTACGCATTGTTGTACTTGGTCCTGATACTACTTCGTGGAACGACAAATACCAGCTCCTCCTTCCTAAAGGAATGGTTTACGACACCAGCTCGCTTACTGCAGTGCGTAACGGGCCCACAGCTGTGCGAAGACGCGATGTGAACGGCGCAACCGAAGTGGAATGGTCGCTGCGCGGAGGAATCAAACCAGGCGATTCCATGGAGTTCCGTTTCCGCTTTCAAACCGATGGGCGTTTCTTCTCCTGCGGCCAAACCGATTTGTACGGGCAAAGCGTCGTGAAACAGGAGGTGGTTTGTGTGAAAGACAATTCCAAGTGCACCATCAATGTCATCACCGGTAAAGAGTTAAGCCGCCCAACCTTGCTGAAAGCGCAACCGCAGTTCCTCAGCATGGGCATTTCGGCGCGGCAACTCAGCAACGACAGCGAAGAAATCAAACTCTCTTATAGCATTCGGAATACCGGTGTACGGATTGCTGCCGGCGCACCCATCGTCATACGCTACCACTACGATGCCGACGCTTCTGCCGGATTGAGCCCCGGAGATCCGATTCTTGGTACTGATACCCTGAAATCAGGACTGGCGGCGAATGCGACAGCCAATGTCCTGAAAACCTTGCGCATACGCGCCGGATATTCCTGTGCCGTTATTGCTGTTGTTGATTCTGCTGCCTGTGCCTGCCTATTCCGGCAAACCCGATTCCCGGTTCCCGGTTTAACCAATGCCGGACCGGATTTGCAGGTCTGTTCGGGCGACAGCCTCCGGGCCGGTTTGTTTAATTCCAAGCGTTTCCGCTACAGCTGGGAACCTGCAGGAGCCTTCGACAACGACACCCTCGCCCGGCCACGCATCTTGTTGCTGAATGGCAGCGGAAAATCGGAAACATACGACCTGATTCTCACCACCAAACGAGGCCTGTGCACCACACGCGACAGCGTACGGCTTATCGTACATGCCCTGCCCACCATCAATGCAGGCCCCAAAGACACGCTCCTCTGCGTGAACAAACCCGCCGCATTGACCGCCAAAGCCAGCGGTGGAAATGGTGTTTACCGTTACCGGTGGACACCGGGTGCAGGCCTGAGCGATTCTCTCAAAGCCAATACCGATGCGCGACCCGCCGCAACTACAACATACCGCGTTGAAGTGCGCGACTCGAACAATTGCAAAGCATCTGATACAGCACGTGTTCAGATTAAACCTTATCCGCGTGCTGCCTTTGGCTGGAGCCGTGTGTGCGAAGGAAAAGACCCGTTGATTACCGATTCCAGCACACTCAGCACCGGCATCATCCGCGAACGCCAATGGACATTGGGAAGCCAGGATACACTGAACGGCCTGAAGCACAGCCTGCGCATGAATGGCAGCCTCAGCCGAAGCGTGCGCCTCGTCGCCATCAGCGACGCGAATTGCACCGACACTTTCAACACGATAGTAAGCGTTTTCCCGGGTCCGCGCGCATACTTTGGCAACCGCCAGGCCTGTTACGGTAAAGGCGCAGACACACTCAGGTTTACAGATTCCACAACACTTCTCAGTGGCACACTGCTCAAACCCCGCTGGGATTTCGGCGACGGCAAAACCGACAGCGGAAAACTCGTAAAACACGTTTATGCAGCGGCCGGAACTTATACCGTTACCCTTTTCGCAGCCAGCATCAACGGTTGTAAAGATACTTTCAGCGGTTCGGCAACCATTCATCCCCGGCCTGTGGCGGCTTTGGGCAGCAACGGTGTCTGCATTGGCGACAGCCTGCGTTTCAGCGATAACTCCAATTGGAATGGCGCAGGAAAAGGACGCATAGGTTGGAAAATTGCAGCCAGCGACAGCTTCAGCGGCAATAGCGGGGCATGGAGAACGCGCAATGCCGGCATGATTCCGGTCTACTTATTTGTGGAAAGCGACCGCCGTTGCGCCGACAGCCGCACAGACAGTTTCCGCGTTTACCCGTTGCCCGTGCCGGCATTTGGCACGCAGGCCGTTTGTGAAGACAGCACCACGCGATTCCGCGACAGTTCGAGGATTGGCTTTGGCACGATCCGCAGCAGAAATTGGACGTTTGGAGACGGCAACAACAGCAATCTGACAAATCCGACCAACCGCTACAGCACAGGTGGCCGTTATACTGTCAGGCTTTATCTGGAAAGCCAGTACGGGTGCCGCGATTCGCTCAGTAAGGAAGCCATAGTGCATCATGCCGCCAGGCCCAATATTGCCCTCAACGATCATTGCCTGCGGGAAGATGCCGTTTTCGGCGGCAGCCACTCCGGAACCGGTACACCCGCCCGTTGGAAATGGTTCTTTGGCAGCGGCGATTCATCCACCCTGCAAAATCCTGTATACCGCTATAAAAACCCCGGTGTTTACAATGTAAAGCTCAGCCTGGAAAACGCCGAAGGGTGTGTATACCACACCAATCGGAATATCCGTATTCACGCCTTGCCACAAATTGGCTTTGGAGCGGTGAATGCCTGCTACGACAACCGCTTCCAGTTCAGCGATACCCTGAAAGTGAGCGGCGGCAGCATCGCAACCCAGCGTTGGGATTTTGGCGATGGAAAAGGCAGCTCCAACGGTTCCCCTGCCCACGCTTATCCCGGCGCCGGAACTTACCGTGTTGCGTTGCACGCCACCAGCAACCAGGGTTGCCGCGATTCGCTGATCCGATTCGTAACCGCATTCGATAAAGTAGTGCCGGCTTTCATTGCTGATACCGTATGCCTGGGCGATTTCACCAGTTTCAACGACCTCAGCGTGGTTCCGGGTGGCAGCGTAGCTCGCCATACCTGGAATTTCGGCGACGGCAGAACTTCTTCAACCGCGAACCCGCAATACACCTACCGTAGCGATGGAATCTTCAACGTGCGGCTCGACATTCTGACCAATTATGGTTGCCGTTACGATACCGTGAAACGCGTTTGGGTGTATCCGGTTCCTGTGGCCGGTTTTGATATCCAGCCCGCCGATGGTACCACCATTCTCGATCCTGTCATTCGTTTGCTCGACCGCAGCACTGGTTCATCTTTGTATTGGTACGATATGGGAGACGGTAGCAGTCTATACCAGACTTCCAACGTGAACCATACCTATGCAGACAGCGGCTGGTATCGTTTGCGGCAGTGGGTACAAAACGATTACGGTTGCCGCGATTCCAGCGAAGACCGCGTGCAGGTTCGCTATGTTTTCACCCTGCATGTTCCGAACGCCTTCACTCCGGGCCGCGACGGAAAGAACGATCTCTTTGCACCCCAGGGCATGGGCATACGGCATTACAAAATGGAAATTTATTCCCGCTGGGGTGAGCTGATGTACCGCACGAACAACAGCGAACCTTGGGATGGCACATTCAAGGGTCAACCAGTTACACCCGGCGTTTATGTTGTTTCGCTGGATATTACCGATTTCAAAGGCGTAAGGCATTGGTATAACAATACCTTCCACCTGATACGCTAAGATTTCAAGCCAGGGTATAAAACTCCGTCTTCTCTGTGGTGTGACTGCGCAATACGCCTATGCTCAGCAAATTCACCAACATGCGCGTTGCGCGGCGGCGGCTGATGTTGAAAGATGCACAAACCTCGGGCATGGTAATGCGGCCCTGCATTTCGATAGCTTTCAAGAGCTGTTGCTCGAGCGGGGTATATTGGAGTTTGGTTGGCTTTTCACCCGAACGGCGCTTCATTACGTCGATCGTCACCTTGCTGGCCAAAATGCACTGGTCGGCCACGCGCACATAAACCCACCATTTAGCATCTTCCCCTTTTGCGTAATAGGGTTTTGAAGGGCCTTCGGGAATAATGGCTTCGAGGATGGTTTTCCCCTCTGCCTCGTGTTCGTGGATGATGAGTGAAATTTCCGGTTTGCAATAAAAACCTGCCGCCAGGTCGAGCATGTACTTTTCGTCTTCGCTGCGGATACCGGCAACGGTTGCATTATCCCGAATTCCCACCAAAATGGTTCCTCCTTTGTGGTTGGCAAAGCTCACCATCGTCTTGGCTATTTTAGCCGCGCTGCTGATGGTTTGCTTGAAATCGAGCACCTCACTTTCGCCGCCGAGCAGCATTTTCCGAATGTGCGCCGGAATCATGCCGGAAGGTACAGCAGATAACTCAGCCTTGCCGGATCGAATACTTCACGGGCCACTTCGGTGAGCTGCGCGGCGCTGATGTTCTGGATATGTTTGAGCACCTGGTCGAGCGATTCAGCCGAACCGCGCTGCACGATGTGCTTTCCGAGGTGCATCATCAATCCGCTGCGGTTTTCATCGGCCATGACAATTTGTCCGCACAACTGATTGCGCGCATTGTGCAACTGAAGGGTGCCAAGGGGCTTTTCGCGCAGTTTAGCCAGCTCTTTTTCAATCAGCGAAACGGCACGCATCAGATGGGCTTTGTCGCTCGAAACATAGCAATGGAACATCCCTGTATCGCCGAAAGCTGCATAGCCGCTTTCCACACTGTAAGTGAACCCGTACTTCTCGCGTATGGCCAGGTTCAGCCTGGAATTCAAACCCGGGCCTCCCAGCAGGTTGTTGAGCAGGTTCATAGGCCAACGCTGTTTATCGTCTGAGGCATAGGCCGGGCAGCCCATAATGGCGTAACCTTGCACGAACTCGGTTTCCGTACTGCGGCTTTCTGGCTTGTAATGCAGCGTTTGTTGCTGCCTTCCATTGCCGTTTGCATAGGCCGGAATGGCCTCCATAAGCGGCTGCAAGGTGCGTATGGCCCGCTCAAAGCTGATGTTTCCAACCACTGCGAAAACAGTGTTCAATGAACCATAATGGCTCGCCCGGAAAGCAACCATGTCTTCCCGCTGCATGGCCTTCACACTTTCCGGCGTGCCGAGAATGTTTCCAGCGAGCGGATGGTCGCGAAACACCATCTCCTGGAATTCGTCGTAGATATTCTCTTCGGGTGTGTCGAGATAGAGGTTGATTTCTTCCGTAATAACCTGCTTTTCCTTCTTCAGCTCATGCTCAGGAAAAGTGGAATGAAAAGCCACATCGGTCAACAGCTCAGCTGCACGGCTGAAATGGGCCGTCATTACGCTCGCGTAAATGCTTGTAATCTCTTTGGTAGTGAACGCGTTGAGCTCACCTCCAACGGTTTCAAGCCTGTTCAGAACGTGTATGGCTTTGCGTTTTTCCGTGCCCTTGAACATCATGTGTTCGAAGCAATGTGCCAGGCCCGGATGCGCGCCATCGTGCCGGGAACCTGCATTGATCACATAACCGAGATGAACGAGTCGCGTGCCACCAACACGCTTGTGCACCATGCGCAGGCCGTTAGAAAATGTATGGAGGCGGTATTCAGGTGCTGCCATTCATATGCAAAGGTACGCCGCTGCAGGTGCTCTAAAGCCAGCCAATAACGGCACAAGGTTTGACGTTATGGGAATGTGGCCCGTCGCTGTTTGATATTTTTTGTGTTTCTGCCTTTCATTCTGCAAGCGCAAAACAGCCGGATTGAAGCCATCATGGCCATCAAACCCGACATAGTGGGCGAATTGGGCACGAGCCGACTCCCTTCCTCCATGCGCCTGCTGAGCATGGACTTTGCCGGTGCACAATTTGTAAATCCGACCGAATTCAAAGGATTGAAAACAGACAGCATTGCATCCATCAAACTGGTCTATACACGCTTCCGGGAGCTGGAAGAATTTGACCAGCCGGAGCTAAACCGGCAGCGGCTGCAAATGCTGGAGAAACAGATTCCGGGCATACTCTCGCGAAACGAAATCCGTTGGGAAGTGCTGGAACAACGCAATGCCGTTACCCGCGAAAATGCGGCCCGCTGTTTTCATGGTTTTGTAATAGTGATGAAGCGCAACCCGTCGCCGAGGCCTGAATCAAGGATGGAGATTGATATCATCGAACGGGTATTGCGCAGTGTGCACGATACCAGCATCGATATCCCGCTGGAGATTGATTACAAAATCAGGAAAGTGCGCACGCCAACCGGAAAATATCTGCCGCGTAACCTGAAGAAACGCAAGAGTGGATTCCGCTACAACAAACCCGGAATCTGGTTCAGGGAGCCTGAAATGAAAGTGCGCCGAGACAGCGTTGAACGCGGACGAAAAGGCGGTTACACCGTCCAGAAGCGCAATTTTGACGCCTCCTTCCTTCCCGATACTTTCCTCCTCCAAACCCTCAACCGGCTGCCATCACCTGATACAAAGGCCGTGGTACAGGATGTAACCGCCAGCATGTCGCCCTATACAGCGCAAATGCTTGTCTGGCTTGCCCTCAGGCCCGGATTGCTGGAAAACGGACAATACCTTTTCTTCAATGATGGCGACAATATGCCCGATGAATGGAAGGTTCCAGGGAAAACGGGTGGTATTTATCCTATCTCGAGCAATCAATTCGACAGCGTAAAAGCTATGGCTTACCGGGCCATGCGCAACGGTTCCGGCGGCGATATGCCCGAAAACAATATCGAAGCACTGCTCCGCGCCGCCAAAGAGTTTCCCGATGCAGATACCCTGTTGATGATCGCAGACAACACGGCTGGTGTGAAAGACATGCGCCTGATCGTTTCCCTCAAAAAACCGGTGAATGTGATTCCCTGCAATATTCAGACGAATATTCATGCCAATCTGGTGGATATCGCCATTAAAACAGGCGGGCTGATTTACTTCCCCGATGGTCCGGTTTTCAATCCGTCGAAAGCCAAAGACGGAACCAAAATCGATATCGGGCGCAAAACCTTCGAATACAGCAAGAAGCGCTTTACCCTGGTGCATGTGCGCCGCTAAGAACCGTTGCTGCAGGCTGCTTACCTTTGCAGTGTGAAAACCGTTGACCAGTATTCGTTTGCCGGAGAGAAAGTGCTGATCCGTGTCGATTTCAATGTACCCCTCAATGCTGCATTCGAAATCACCGACGACAGCCGTATCCGGGCGGCCATCCCTACCCTGAAGAAAATCATCGCCGACGGAGGCAGTCCAATTGTCATGAGCCATTTGGGCCGTCCTAAAAACGGACCTGAAGAAAAATTTTCACTTGCCCATATCCGTGCACGACTCGCCGGATTGCTGGAAACCGAAGTGCTTTTTGCCCCGGATTGTATTGGTGAAGAAGCAAGCAAGTTGTCAGCTTCTTTGCAAAGCGGACAGGTTCTGCTGCTTGAAAACCTGCGCTTCTACAAGGAAGAAGAAAAAGGTGATGCTGATTTTGCTGCCAAACTTGCCGCGCTGGGAACTTTCTACGTGAATGATGCCTTCGGCACTGCGCACCGCGCGCATGCCAGCACGGCTGTTATCGCAGCACATTTCCCCGGAAAGAAATGTTTCGGCTATGTGATGGCCGCTGAAATTGAAAACGCCAGAAAGGTGTTGGAATCACCAGCGCGTCCTTTCACCGCAATCGTGGGTGGCGCCAAGGTAAGCGATAAGATTCTGATTGTAGAAAACCTGCTCGGCATAGCGGATAACATCCTGATTGGCGGTGGCATGGCATACACATTCTTCAAAGCCATGGGTGGAAGCATTGGCAGCAGCCTGTGCGAAACAGAGCGTCTGGAAACCTGCCGGGAAATCATGAAGAAGGCCGAAGCCAAAGGTGTTCAGATTGTATTGCCGGCAGACAGTGTTTGTGCGGATGCATTCAGCAACGACGCCAACCGGAGGAGCGCTTCCAGCAACAGCATTCCGGAGGGATGGATGGGTCTTGATATCGGGCCTGACGCCGCTGCTGCCTACCGCAAGATTATCCTCGACAGCAAAACCGTGCTTTGGAATGGCCCCATGGGTGTGTTCGAAATGACTCATTTTGCACAAGGCACCAAAGCGGTTGCTGAAGCAGTAGCTGAAAGCACGGGTAAAGGTGCCTTCACACTGATTGGCGGAGGCGACAGTGCTGCGGCTATCTACCAGTTCGGTCTGGCCGAACTGGTGAGCTATGTGAGCACCGGTGGAGGCGCATTGCTCGAATATTTCGAAGGAAAAGTGCTGCCAGGTATCGCCGCAGTGATTGAAGGCGAAGATGCAGCCATCTCCTGAATAACTTAACAACTCCGTAAAGATGCGTTGGCTGTTTCGCGTACTGTTCTTGATTGGGATGATTGGCGGTAATTCATCCTTGCGCGCCCAATCTGACAGCGCCGAACTGCAGCGCATCTTTCAAAATTATCGCACGGCCCTGCAGAACCGCGATGCAGACCAGGCCATCGCTCAACTCAACCGGCGCACAACCGGCTATTACGATTCGATGTTGCTGGTGGTACGCTTTGCAGACAGCGCTGCCCTGAGTCGCCAAGGCGTCTTGAGCCAGTTGCTGGTATTGGCCATCCGCTTACAGGTTCCGGAAAGTGAAATCCGTGTAATGCGAGGTAAAGACCTGCTTGCCTTTGGAATCCGCAATGGCATGGTGGGCGTTGCAGGCTTAGACCGCGCCGTATTGGGGTATCCGTATATAAAAGGAAGTATGGCGAAGGTTCCACTCTGGTTTGACGGGCAGCAAAGCAAACTCAGTCTGCGCTTCGACAAAGAAGGAATCTGGAAATTGGATATGCTCGATATGATGGCGGCAGGCGAGGCAGGTTTGCAAACCTTTTTGCAACAAGAAGGTATTCAAAAAGCCGATTTTCTGCGCTCGGCCATTCAGCGCAGCTTTGGCATCGAGGCCCCAGCCCGCATTTGGAGGCCAGTCGGTTGAAAATGCACCATATTTGCCGCATTGCTGCTTGCCTGGCGCTCGCCTTTCCTGCGCTGCTCAGCGCAGACAGCACTTTCCGCAAGACCAGCATCCTGCCCGTTCCAACACTCGGTTATACACCCGAAACACGCGCCTATGCAGGGGCTGTGGTGCAATTGGCTTACAGACCCGACAGGCAGGCACGTATTTCATCCGCCAAAATCGACATCAGCTTCACCCGCAACCGCCAACGCATTCTGTTGGCTGAGTGCGACTGGTTCCTGAAAGACGAGAAAGCGGTGCTGAAAACGCAATTGCTGCATACATTCTATCCGGATTACTACTGGGGCATTGGCGCCAATACCTCCGATCTGCAACGCCTGCGCTATTCCGGCCAGCGCAGCTCAGCGCAGTTTGCCTGGTTGTTCCGGCTGAAGCCCAAGCTGTTTGCCGGGCCCGATTTCCGCTTCCACCAACAGCGCAATTTTTCATTTATGGAAGGCGATACCACGCTGTTCACTACCCTTGCTCCCGGGGGTGTAGGCGGTGTCGGCTGGACGTACCTTAGCGATCATCGCGACAATCAACTCAATGCGCGCAGCGGCCGGATGTTCAGACTGCAAATGGGTATCAACCGGTGGACGAGCGGGCTATTCCCAAAGGTTCAACTCGACTACCGGCGTTATTTTCCGATCTCCGAAGGCGCCATTGCTCTTCGGGGTTATTACCATCATTCCGGCAAACTGACCCCCTTCTTCGATTTGCCTTTGTACGGCGGTGATGCTGCGCGCGGTTATTTCCTCGGGCGATTCCGCGGTCAACAGCTCGCACTGCTGCAAATGGAAATAAGACGCACTGTTTACCGCCGTTGGGGCCTTGCGGCTTTCGGCGGTGCCGGGAATACAATTACAGGTAGAGAATTGATGTTCCAGGCTATCAAACCGAATGCCGGCTTGGGCTTACGTTTCCTGGCAGACCGCGCTGCCAGGGTGAACCTGCGCCTGGATTATGCCTGGGGCATCCATGGCCAAAGCGGGTTTTATATTGCCTTTGGTGAGGCGTTTTGACAGGTTTCAGCGCACATGCCGCAGTCTGAAGCCAAGCACCCGCTTGCGCAATAAACGCCGTTCTTTTTGAAGCTCAGCCTGCTTTTCCGGAAATGCTTCCTTACCTGAACTGCCCATTACTTCCGCGGCTTGCCGGCACCAATCCCATTCGTCATGCCAACGGCCTATGTCCTGCTCCAGATCGCGCAAAGGCTTCAGTTTTTCTTCCGTTTGATAACATTGCAAGAGGTGCGAAGCTTGTTTCAGCGCTTTGCGCGCTGCGTGGAGTGCCTCTTCCTTCCGACCTGCCTTCCTGAGCCGGAATTGCGCTTTTCGCAGCCAGCTCCGGCATGTTATCCATACCTTATTTTCCGGATCTTCCAGCCCGGAAAGATCTGTTTCAAGAGCCTTGACAGCCGCCACAAATACGCGCCGGTCCAACTCCCGCATGGCTCCGTTCAGGCTCTGTATGCGGTCGGGCTTGGTTTGAAGCAAATGGCGGTACATTACATGCCCGGTGCCAAGTGCTTTTTTGGTGAAACGCAGGCGGTGCTCCAGATCACGCAACGCTCCTGCAGCGCGGTAAACGTTCGAGATGCTGCGCCCTGCGATATCTTGCCCGAGCAATCGCTCCAAAGCCCTCAATTGCTTAATTCGAACACGAAAACGGTGGATAGCTTCAGAATCCGGGAATTGCAGCAACAGCCCGGGCACTTCATTATGGATTTCCTGCAACAAACGGGTCAGCTCATTCATAGGGAGGACTTTGGTAACAGGGCGTAAATAAGCGCCCATGCATTACCAAATATCGCCCTTTTTCAGAATTGCTGCCCGAGGAAGAAGTGGAATTGACCGGGTTTTGAATTGCCGGCCACCTGACGCCAATCGAAACCGTAGGCGTAATCCAGACCGATCATCCCGAACATGGGCATAAAGAGACGCACACCCACACCGACGGCCCTGCGCAAATCTTGGGTTGGATTATAGCTTCTGAAGTTCACATAGGCATTGCCCGCCTCACCGAATATATGGGCATAAGCCGTTGCAGTCGGGTTCTTACTGATGGCATAACGGATTTCGGTGGTGAACTTATTGTAAATCGGAACTCCGATTTCGCTGCGGCTCGCGGCATCGCTCACGGTAAAGTTGTCGTATCCGCGCTGAGAGATGATTTCGGTGCCGGCGAGAGAGAAACCAAAGAGTCCACTGCCCCCCAGACGGAAACGTTCAAAGAAAGTCATCCCCAGATCTTGGTTGTAAAAACCAAGGAACCCGAAACGCACCTGGGTTGCCAGCACACAGTTCTTGAAAAGCTGGGTATAAACCGATGCATCGAATTTCCACTTGTGGTACTCGATCCACTTGTATTTCTCCGCCGAAGGCAGTGAAGCGTAATCCCTGTTGCTGAACATGGAAAACGGCGGTGTAGCCTGCACACTCATGGTAATCTGGCTGCCGCTTTCCGGGTAAATCGGATTGCTCACGGAATTGCGTGTCAGCACCAGCTGCAGGCTCGGCGTGTAGGAGGTTCCATTCTGAAATTCCCGTGGGAAGCCGAATCCTGAACCCGCAAGATTTTGGAATTTATAGCGCTGGAAACTGAGTACGTATTGCAGGCTGAAGAAATCGTCGGGCCAGCGCAGGCGTTTACCAAGCGATATGGACGCGCCTGTATTCATCAGCACCCTGCGGCTTGGGTCCGTGCGCACCGCCCAATCGTATTGGTTAACGGTATGGAACAGGCTGACGGAGAAGGAATTGGGTTTCTTGCCGCCCAGCCAGGGTTCGGTAAAGCTAAAATTATACCCCTGATAGAAAGTACCATTGCTCTGGGCCCGGATGGAAAGGCGCTGCCCGTCGCCACTGGGAATCGGATTCCACAGTTCAGGCTTACCGAGCTTCCGGATACTGAAGTTATTGAGTGTAATACCCGCAGTTCCCAACAATGCTGGTCTGCCGGTAAAGCCATTCGCGCCCCAGCCACCGGATAATTCGATCTGGTCACTGGGCTTTTCTGCAACCTTATAGTTGATATCTACCGTGCCATCGGCCGGGTTGGGAACCGGATCAACACCCATCTGTTCTGGGTCAAAGTATCCGAGCTGAGCCAGTTCACGCATGGTTCGCTGGATATCGCTGCGGCTGAATTTGTCTCCTGGTTTGGTGCGGATTTCGCGCAGGATCACATGGTCGCTCGTTTTGGTATTACCACTCACCGTAACGCGGTTCACACGGGCCTGCTCGCCTTCAAACATGCGGATTTCGATGTCGATCGAATCGCCGCGCACACCGGTTTCGATGGGCTGCATGTTGAAGAACAGGTATCCGTCATCCATATAAAGGCTTTGGATATCGAAGCCGCCGGAATTGGCAAAGAGCTTCTCCTCTAACAGGCTTTGGTTGTAGATATCGCCGCGCTTGATACCGAGCAGCGTATCGAGCATCCCGCTCCTGAACTTGGTATTGCCACGCCAGCTGATCTTGCCAAAGCGGTATTGATTGCCTTCTGAAATCCCAATCTTGATGACAATGCGGTTGTCAGAAATCCGCTCGATATCGTCAAACTCAATTTCTGCATCGCGGTAGCCTTTTTCGTAATAGCGCACGAGCAGCTTGTCGAGATCCTCGCGGTATTTCTCTTCAATAAAACGACTCGACACGAATGGATTCATCTTGCCTTTGAGACGCTTGGTTTTCTTGAGAGACTTGAGCAGTGTCGCTTCTGTTAAAGCGCTGTTACCGCTGAAAACGATGTCTTCAATCTTCACCTTCTCGCCTTTGGTAACCTTGATGCGAATGATTTCAAAGTTAGGTTTCGCCGGGTCAGGCTCACGCGAAAACTCTGCTTCGGCATTGAAGTACCCTTTCTTGTCGTAATACTCTTTGATTTCCTGTCTTGTCTTGTTCAACAGGTTTTGGGTGATGATATTATTGCTTTTCAGGGTGATCTCTTCCCGCAGGTTTTTCGATTCACCGGTTTTAAGACCTTTGATGCTGAATTTACTCAGCCTCGGGCGTTCGGTAACATAGAAGGTCAGAACAATTTTCTTGCCGGGAAGGCGCTGGAGACCAACCTGGATATCGGCGAAGTACTCCTGTTTCCAGAGGTTGACGAGGGCGTTGGAAATGGCATCGCCCGGAATACGGATGGTTTGGTTGATCGACAACCCGGAATAGATGACAACAAGCGCTTCCTGCACATATTTAGCGCCTTCTACCCGGATGTCTTTTATGACAAACTCTTCGGGGTCAACGAAGTTGTATCTGAAATAGGCTGATGTGTCTTGCTGGGCGCGCAATGAAAAAGTTGCTGCCAAGATCATGACCAAGCTTAGCAGGGTTTTCCGGAACATGGAGCAGTATGGAACAGTGAGGAAGGGCAAGGTATCAGGAGTGCAATTGTTCGGCCGTAAGTCCAAAGCGGCGGTCGCGTTGTTGGAAATCGAGCAGGGCCTGGTAAAAATCATCTTTGCTGAAATCCGGCCAGAGTACCGGTGTGAAGTGCATTTCGGCATACGCTATTTCCCAAAGGAGAAAGTTGCTGATACGCTGTTCTCCGCTGGTGCGGATGAGCAGTTCCGGGTTCGGGTATCTGGATGTATTGAGCGCAGAATTCAGCACGTTTTCGTCTATTTCATCTGGCTGCAAGAGCCCTTCCTTCACCTGCCTGGCAATTTTGCGTGTGGCTTCGATGATGTCCCAGCGGCCGGAGTAACTCAGTGCAAGGATGAGGGTCATGCGGTCGTTGTCTTTGGTGACTTCGACGGTCTCCTGCAACTGTTTGTTACATGCCGGAGGCAATTGGGCAAGGTTTCCTATGGCTTCCAGGCGAATACCATTCTTCATCAAGGTATCGGTTTCGCTTTGGATGGTATCCACCAACAACGCCATCAAGGCATTGATTTCTTCCTGTGGCCGGCGCCAGTTCTCGGTAGAAAAAGCATAGAGCGTTACGTATTTCACGCCCAGCTCTGCTGCTGCTTCTGTTACATTCCTGACCGCCTGCACACCATGTTGGTGGCCGAGCATCCGCAAGTGGCCCTTTTGCATGGCCCAACGTCCGTTGCCATCCATAATGATGGCGACATGACTGGGCAGCCTTGCCGGATCAATTTTTTCTTTCAGCGCACTCTCAGACATTAACCCCTGCAAATTACGGGCGTAAAGCGATAGGTAAGGGTCATGCCCAGAAAAAAGTACCAGTCGCGGAGGTGCTTGTCGCCGCGTTGTGTTCCAGCGCGGAAAGGCTTGTCGCCATTGAGCGTATGCCTGTGGCTGAGGTCGGCGGAAAGGCTGCCATACTTGTCTGCATGCGCCTTGTAATCAGGATAAAATCCGCTCACATCGTCCAAATAATCGGTGAATGTTTTGCGCCAAACTCCTTCAACACCTAAAACCCAATTCCTGGTAAGGTTCTGTTTGATACCAATGCCGATGGGCACAGCAAGTTGCAGCGGACTGTATGCCCGTTTCTGACCTTCCGTATGGTGCCGCCGCAGCTGGTGCTCATTGTCTCCAAAACGGCCAATCGGATCGAAGTAGAAGAGGTTTAAACCAATGGTGAGAAAAGGGGAAAAATCCTGATCGAGGACATTGGTACCAAAACGGTGGAAATTGAATTCCATCGCATTGGCTGCTTCGATGATAACACTCCTGAATTCCAGGTTCCTGGGGCGCTGCGCCGCATAATTGGCGTCGCTGCCGCGTATTTCAGCGAAAGAACCTTGCACGCGGTAGGTTACATACGGATTGAAATTGTAGCGAAAAAGTGCCCCGATAGCCGGTCTGAAATCAGACACCACCAAGCTGGGCGCCAGATCGCCGTGATAATTGGAAACACCCAGAAATGCGCCTACTTCCCGCTTACCGTTAAAAAAGCGTTGGGCCGTAAGGTTTACGGACAGGCCGCAACATGCGGCTGCTAACAGAAGCAAGCATCTCAAACGGTTCAGAACTGGAAACAGGTGGTTTTGCCCCCTACGATCGGACGGGTGAGGGTAAAGCCGAGGAACATATACCAGTCTTTGTTGTTGTTGTTTCCGCGCGGGTTATCGTTGGCAAATGACTCCTGCCCCACTTCGCGTGCTCTGTCTTTCATGGCTACCGCAAGGTAACCATAAGCACCACCTACAATCTGGTCGTCCACATAAATGGAACTCACATCGTCGAGATAATCGGTAAAAGTTTTGCGAACGCCGGCTTCAATGCCCAAGGCCCAATCTTCATTGAGTTGGGTTTTGAAACCAAAACCAATGGGGATTGACACCTGGGTCAGGCCGTAGCGGCGCTTGTCGTTGTATTTCGTGGTTTCCTGGCCTTCGGTACCGAGCGGCTGCAGTTCAACCCATTTCCCATCGTATTTGGCCAGTTCACCGTTCGGGTCAATCGCATTGGGACCCTGCGAAAAAATGGCCGGATCGTATTCGAAATAAGCCTTGGGGTTGAATTTGTAAACACCGACACCTGCAAACAGGTATGGGGATCGAGCGCGGGTATTGGGATCCGATTCGTAACCGAAAAGATTCCATTCCAGTTGTCCGCTGAATTCCACCACATTCGAACGGAAGCTCAGGTTGCGGCGTGCACGACCGGGATCGTCATCATAGTTTTTATCCGAACCGCTGATGGTGCCAAACATAGCGCTGCCACGAAGGGTGAACATGTAGTTCAAATCGTAGCGGCAGATAAGTCCGCCTGCCGGCTTGGTTTCGTTCCAGGCCACCGAAGTGGTAAGATCTCCTTGATAATTGGAAGCCCCCAGCATCAGCCCCACGTGCAGCGGCTTACCGCGGCGCACTTTGGGCGATTGGGCCATGGCTTCTGTGGCCACACTGACCGCCGCAATGGCGATTGCTCCGATTACTATTCGTTTCATGCCTGAATCTGCGAATATAAGACCCGAAATCTTTTCCACCGGTAAAAAAACGGTGACAGCTTGTGCTTATTGCCTTTCAGATGCTTCCATGAGGAAATACACGCCCATCGTGTAAAAATTTCTCAACCATGGAATGGCTCCGAGAAATAACGGTAAACGCCTTGGCCGCAGCCCGAATTTGTGTTCGTAAATCGGATTAAACAGGTAATCGCGCCGGTGTTTCACGCGGAAACCGGCTTGTTTACCGATGCGCAAAAAGCGTTCAATGCTGATGCCTGTCGAGCGAATTTCTTCCATCGTAGCAATTCCCGAAGCGTTCACACCCAAGGCCTTCAAAGCCGCCGGATACAAAGAACCCGGCAAGAGGTGATACCAGGGAAGCTTGCTGGCCCATTTGCCGGGCAAAACCTGCTGGTGCCCGCCGTAAGGCATCATCCAGGGCGGAAAAGCAAAGAAAACCACACCTCCCGGTTTGAGGTAGCGGTGCAGTTGGGGCATAAAGCGCGCCTGATCAGGAATATGCTCGATGACATCTTTCAGGATAATGAGGTCGAAGCGTTTGCCGAGATCGCGTTCAGGCTCAATATCGTAGATGTCGCCTTGCACGAAACGTACTTTTCCGGCTGCCATTTCATTTGGCATAAAGGCACGGGCATGGTCGAGGCGGGCATCTTCCAGTTCAATGCCGGTGCATGTAAACCCCAAATCTGTGAATGCTTTCAGCACTCCGGCTTCCCCGCAGCCTATTTCCAGCACTTCCATCCCGTCTGGGAAGGAGAAACGCTCGCGCAGGAAAGGGATGATATGATCACGCGTGACGGCGCAGGTCATATCGAAGTATCGTTTTTTGTCTCCGTGGAATTCGTACATGGCGGGCTTCAAAGATAAAGAGCAGCTTTTCACACCCTTGCGCAACAGACGCAGTTACGGGGTATTTTTCAGCCCCGGAGCGTGCAATTGTGCTACCTTTGCGCAATTTAATCCATGCCAAAAGACCCCGGAATACACAGCGTACTCATCATAGGTTCAGGCCCGATTATTATCGGTCAGGCCTGTGAATTCGACTATTCAGGCAGCCAGGCTGCGAGGTCTCTCCGGGAGGAAGGCATCGAAGTGAGCCTGATTAACAGTAACCCGGCTACGATTATGACCGATAAGCTGAACGCCGATCATGTCTACTTGTGGCCCTTAACACCCGAAAGTATCGAGAAAATTCTGCAGGAAAGGAAAATCGATGCCGTGCTGCCAACTATGGGTGGACAAACAGCGCTGAACCTGGCGAAGGAATGCGATGAATTGGGCATTTGGGAAAAATATGGCTGCCGGATTATTGGGGTAAACATTGAAGCGATTGACCGCATGGAAGACCGCGAAAAATTCCGTCAGCTGATGATGGACCTCAATGTTGGGGTGGCCAAGAGCCAGATTGCAAACAGCTTTCTGGAGGGAAAAGAAATCGCGCAGCGCATCGGCTTCCCGCTGGTTATTCGGCCCAGTTATACCCTTGGAGGCACGGGCGGTTCAATCGTGTACAAGAAGGAGGAATTCGACGCAGCTTTGCAACGCGGCCTCGAAGCGAGCCCGGTTCACGAAGTATTGGTTGAACAGGCTGTATTGGGTTGGAAGGAATACGAACTCGAACTGCTGCGCGACAGCAAAGACGATATCGCCGTAATCTGTACAATAGAGAACTTCGACCCCATGGGCATCCATACGGGCGACAGCATTACAGTTGCGCCGGCCATGACCCTGAGCGACGTTACCTTCCAGGAAATGCGCGACATGGCATTCCGCATGATGCGCAGTATGGGCGTTTTCGCCGGAGGCTGCAATGTGCAGTTCAGCGTAAACCCCGATACAGAAGAGATCATCGCCGTGGAAATCAATCCACGGGTGAGCCGAAGTTCAGCGCTTGCCTCGAAGGCCACAGGCTATCCGATCGCCAAAATTGCCGCCAAGCTGGCCATTGGGTATTACCTGGACGAGCTGAAGAATCCGGTAACGAAAACAACGAGTGCATTTTTCGAACCGGCCATCGATTATGTAATTGTAAAAATACCGCGCTGGAACTTTGATAAATTCCACGGTGCCGACCGCCGTTTGGGCTTCCAGATGAAGAGCGTGGGTGAGGTAATGGCCATTGGGCGCAGCTTCCAGGAGGCCTTGCAGAAAGCTTGCCAGAGCCTGGAGATTGGACGCCACGGTCTCGGCGCCGACGGCAAATCGAGTCGCAATCTCGACGATTTACTGCATGCGCTGGAATACGCCAGCTGGGACCGCCTTTTTAAACTCAAAGATGCGGTGGCAATGGGCGTTCCGCTCACTTCCATCCATAAAATAACCCGCATCGACCGCTGGTTTCTTGAACAAATCCACGACCTGGTAAAAACGGAAACAGAAATACGCCGATTTAATGTAGATAACATACCAGCCGCTTTGCTCCGCATTGCCAAAGAAAAGGGCTTCAGCGACCATCAGATTGCCTGGCTGATGGGCAATTGCACTGAAGACGACGTATTCAACAAACGCATGCAACTCGATATCCGCCGCGTATATAAAATGGTGGATACCTGCAGCGCCGAATTCCCCAGCCCAACCAATTATTTTTATAGCACTTTCGACGGAGAAAATGAAAGTGTCTTCAGCAATCGGCGCAAGGTGATCGTGCTCGGCAGCGGCCCGAACCGCATCGGTCAGGGCATCGAATTCGACTACAGTTGTGTGCATGGCATCCTTGCTGCGCGCGAAGCAGGTTTCGAGGCCATCATGGTAAACTGCAATCCGGAGACGGTGAGTACCGATTTTGATATGGCCGATAAGCTCTATTTCGAACCGGTTTACTGGGAACATTTGCGCGAACTCATCGCTTATGAAAAACCCGAAGGCGTGATCGTTCAGCTCGGTGGCCAGACGGCGCTGAAATTGGCGGAGAAGCTACAAGAGCATGGAATTCCTATCATCGGCACATCGTATGATAACATGGACATAGCCGAAGACCGTGGTCGTTTTAGCGACCTGCTCGCAGAACTGGGAATTCCGTACCCGAAATACGGTGTAGCCCTCGATGCTGATGAAGCCATACAAATTGCCAATCAGGTCGGGTATCCCGTTCTGGTCAGGCCAAGTTATGTGCTGGGCGGGCAAGGCATGGTGATCGTGATCAACGATGAAGACCTGGAACGCGCGGTAGTAAAACTGCTCGGCGACTTACCCGGCAACCGGGTATTGATCGATCATTTCCTCGATCGGGCTGAAGAGGCAGAAAGCGATTGCATTTGCGACGGTGAAGACGTGCACATTCTCGGTTTGATGGAACATATCGAACCTGCGGGTATCCACAGCGGAGACAGCAGTGCCGTTTTACCACCTTTCGGATTGAGCGCCTCGGTTATTGCGCAAATGGAAGAATACACTGAGAAACTCGCCCGCGCCCTGCAAGTGAAAGGTTTGCTGAACATTCAGTTCGCCATCAAAGATGAAAAGGTGTACGTGATTGAAGCCAACCCACGCGCCAGTCGTACAGTTCCATTCATTTGCAAAGCCTACGATGTGCCATACGTAAACTGGGCAACCCGTGTGATGCTGGGTGTCAATAAACTGAGCGACTTCACTGTGCCCCCGCGTCCGGAAGGATGGGCGATTAAAAAGCCCGTTTTCTCCTTCAACAAATTCCAGGGAGTAAGCCGTGAGCTTGGACCGGAGATGAAAAGCACAGGAGAGGAGATTGTGTTCGTGAAAGACCTGAAAGACCCAGCCTTCCGTGAGCTCATTAAAACCAAGAGCATGTATCTCAGTTATTAACCCAACTATTTCATTCAAACCTTAACTTTGTCAGACTATGAGACTTCTTGTACTTGGCCTCGTTTTCATCGTGATGAGTTCACAAGGCTGCAAATCTTCGCAGAGCAATGGCAGCACCGATGCCGGCGGCACCGGAGTGAGCGGCAGCACCGGCACTGAAGCCCAGGCTTCGCCGCAGGCGGTTGCCAAAAACCGTCTCGGTATTCCCGTCAGCCTTCCTTATGCAGGCGACCTGGACGCTTACAACACCATTATTTGCAAACTCGGCAAGATGGACAACATGAATCCGGATATGGAACTGTTCCGTCAGCGTGGTGAAATGATCAACAAGCTGATGGAATGGGAAAAGAAGCTGAGCGGCAAAGAGCTGGAAGAGTATCAGAAATGGGCCGCTGTAGCCTCAGACGCTTCCTGGTGCCATTGATGCAGGCTTAGCCTGAAAGCAGTTTATTGTAAACCTCGAGCATACGCTTTTCCTGCGACTCCCAGGAATAATGTGCTTCTACTGCATTTACGCCATTTTCCGCCATTTGCGCGCGCAACACGGGGTTATCTGCAATAGCCAATATAGCTGAAGCAAGGGCTGCAGGGTTTCGCGGGTCGACACAAAGTCCACAGCCATGTGTGTCGAGCACTTCCCTGTACAAAGGGAAGTCGGAGGCTATTACAGGCAAACCGATACTCATGTATTCGAACATCTTGGTCGGATAACTTTCGACGGAATTTTTCATCGGATGAATAATACAAAGACCAATGCCCATTCCTTTTGATAAAGCGTAGCCTTCGTCCAGACGCCTGCGTCCATAGAAATGCATCTGACCCCTGATTTCATCATAATAAGACAAGCTGTTCAGCCTTTGTTCCAGGCGCGTATACAATTCTCCGACACAATGAAAATGAAAGACTCTTCCCTGCTTCTTTAGGAGGTACAAGGCTTCGGCAATTTCGAATAAGCCGCGTGTTTCGAGCAGAATACCGATGTAGAACAAATGATTTTCCGGTCGGGCTTCCAACGTGCGAAACGGCCTGAAGAAGGGCAAATCCGGGTAGTTGAGCACAACGGTATAGCTGGCGCCCAAAGCCTTAAAATGCGGTGCGTATGAGTTTTCTGCGAGTATGAGTTCGAAGCGTCTTGCTGCGCGTTTTTCCCACCAGTTGTACAGTGCAGCCAGCAACCGCTTGTGCCGTATCCAGGGTTTGTCGGCAATGTCGGCCGCAAAGTTCTCGTGGACATCAAAGATTACCTTATTGCCCAAAAACCTGAGCCACAGGCCGCATGGAATAAGCTCCGGGTCATGTATCTGGTAAACAGCCGCGCGGGCACGCAGCGCCTTGGGGAACATCCGCAGCGAAGCGGTTGCCATTTCCCAATAGCGGTACTTAAGGCGCCTGACAGGCAGGATGCGGATGCCATTCACCACTTCCTCGCGCGGATGCACTGCGATCAATGTCACATCGTATTCTTTGGCAAGGCTGCGGCAAAAACGGAAGTAAATCCGCGTATCGAAAGCAACGTGCAGGTTGCTCAGATGGCAGACCCGGGTGCGTGAGGGGTTCAATGGATAGAAGAGGATAAAGGGATAAGTGTAGGAAAATTTCGGTCGTGAAAATACCGCAGTTCCTGCCATTCCTTCCAGGCCGCTTTATCCACCCTTGGGTCAATTTTATCTGCTGCTGCATCGAAATCAAGCAAGCGCAGTTCACCTTTCTTACTCAGGTGCATAAAGCCAAAGCGCGGCTCAAAACCTGTCAGCACAACACCCGATTCCTGCCGTGTAAAACTCAGGCGCAGGATCAAAGGCAAATGGCACCACTTGAAAATATCGTACGCGATGAAATCGCCCAGAGAATACAATATCAAGCCGCAGGCTTCTGAGCCATCTGCACGTTTCCAGGTATGAAGCTCCCAGGGTTGGGGGTTGTGCGGATGTGTTCCCACGATCACATCGGCGCCGGTTTCTTCCATCAAACGCTGAAAGTTGGCCCGTACCGTTTGGCCCGGAAAGGCCTGGTATGCATTGCCGGCATGGAGGGAAAGCACCAGCACTTCGGCGCCTTTTTCGCGCAGTTGTCCGCATTCCTGAACGATGCGGGTGGAATCAAAGCCAGGGCGGTTCAAGGGCAGGAAATTGAGTTCTCCTGCCCGCTGCGGGTCGGGCTTACAGCGATTCAGCGAATACGTCCACGCGCTGAAGCCAAAACGGATTCCCTTGCGCTCCACGATTTGGTTCTCGGCCCGAAATATGCCTCCGCGATTCCAGCCCGCAAAGGCAACTTTTTGCTGTTCCAGGAATGTCGCGGTAGCCTCCAGGCCTTCATACCCCTGATCGAGCATGTGGTTGTTGGCAAGAGAAAGCATGTCGTAGCGCCCACGTCCGCGATCGGTGAAGATATCCCACAGTCCGCGGTCGCCATTGAAATACATGTCGTTGAGCATGACTTCCGGAACCCAGGAGGCTGGTTTTGCGGTATTCAGCGGCGTTTCGAGGTTGGCAAATACGATATCAGCCCCAAAATAGAAATCCCTGAAATCATCCCAAAGCCGACTGGTATCTGCATCGCGCAGTACCTTATAAGGCATCAGGTCGCCGCCCAGGCTGAGAACAACGGTTTTATCCGGGTTGGCTTCGCTCCGAAACTGCGCCGGCTGGCTCAGAAGCGTTTCTTCCGTGCCATCGTTTTCGGCTTTCCAATGTGGAAAAGCGTAATACTTGTAACCGAAATAGAAAATGTCGCGGGTGCTAAAACCTTGCGGATCTTCTTCAAACGCAGGCAATGGCCTTTCCCAGGCTTTCCCTTTGAAAATTCGAACGAGGTTGAATAGCGCACGCAGGATCGCGTTGAGGCTTTTCCCCTTCAGGGTCAGCGAAATAACCGGATTGAAAAGACGTGGCGGGCTCACCATGGAAAGTTCAATTCGGGATACGTAAATGGCTCACATACTTCGGCTATGTCGCGGTTGGAGCGGGCTAAAGAAGCCAACCTGCTGACCGGAAAAGCTGCATAGTCGTCTGAAGCACCGCGTTGGATGAGGGCATTGGCTTCGGCTTCGTTGCCATCCAGCCAGGCGGCTTCATCTTCCTTGCGCAGGATGAGTGGCATGCGCAGTTTGCTGTTGTGAATCCATGCCATGCGCGCATCGGCCGGAGCGGTAAGGATGGAAAAGGAACCTTGTTCTTCGCCTGTTTCGGGATCGGTCTTCAGGGTACAAATACCGGCCAGGCTGCAGATTCCATCTTCGGAAACAGGATAAATGAAAAAGGGATACTTGGTACTGCCTTCTGTCCGCCATTCGTAGAAACCTGCAGCGGGAACCAGGCAGCGTCCCTTTCGAAAAGCATCGCGGAACATGGGCTTTTCGGCCACGGTTTCTGAGCGGGCGTTGAAACCGCGGCGCGCCATTTCATCGGCCTGTTCTTCGTTGCGGGCCCAATGCGGAACAAGTCCCCAGCTCAGCAAATGCAGGCTGGCCGGATGCAAACCTGTTATCACCGGCAATAGCGGGCGGTTAAAAGCGCTGTTGAAGAAATGGTAACCACTCAGCGGCACATCGGCCAGCCCGTAGCGCTGCTTCAGCTTATTGCGATCGAAGTGGGTGGCATACGCGTAACACATGGCGGAAGCGAAGGCAAAGGTAGCATCAAATAAAAAGCCGCTTCATAGCTTCGCAGCATGATCCGATTCGGTTTATTGCGGGAACGAAAAAGTCCGCCCGATACCCGTGTTGCCCTGACCCCAGTTCAATGTGTGAGTGTGCAGAAGCGCTACCCTGATGTGCGCATCTTCGTCGAAAGCAGTCCTGAACGCACCTACAGCGACGACGAATACCGGGCGGCGGGTATTCCGGTGGTGCATGATTTAAGCGACTGCGATGTATTGTTCGGGATTAAGGAGGTGCCCAAAGAGCATTTGATTCCCGGTAAAACCTATTTCTTCTTTTCGCATACCATCAAAAAGCAGCCGTATAACCAGGCCATGCTGCAAGCCATCCTTGCGAAGAACATCGAGCTGATCGATTACGAAACCCTCAAATGGGAAAGTGGCTTGCGGGTGCTCGGGTTTGGTCGCTGGGCAGGCATCGTCGGTGCTTACAACGGCTTCCTTACCTGGGGAAGGAAAACCGGCAGTTATGAAATCAAGCCCGCCTGGCAATGCCTGGATTATGCCGAGATGCTGCGCGAATGCCATAAGATTCAGCCCGGACCGGCCAAGATCGTGCTCACCGGAGGCGGCCGCGTGGCCAATGGTGCCCTGGAATTGTTGCGGCAACTGAATATCCTGGAAGTAACACCGGAAGACTTCCTGCTGCGCAACCATACCCGTCCGGTTTTCGTACACCTCAACAGCCACGAGCTTTACCGCCACCGCGAAGGGAAGCCCTGGAACTCTCAGCACTTCTACACGCATCACAACGAATACGAAAGCACGTTCCGCTCATTTCTGCCGGCCTGTGATATGCTGATCAACGGCATTTTCTGGACGAGCGATCTGCCGCGGCTCTTCGAAAAGGAAGACACAGCCTGGCCGGGTTTCCGGATCAAGGTTATCGCCGATATCAGCTGCGATGTGGATGGGTCCGTTCCGATTACGGTAGATGCTACCACCATTGCTGATCCGGTTTTCGGGTGGGATCGGCAGGCACAGGAACGCACTGCGCCTTTCCTACCCGAAACCATCGACGTGATGGCGGTGAGCAATTTGCCCAACGAATTGCCCCGCGACGCGAGCGGTGAGTTTGGAGAACATCTCTTCCACGATGTGATTCCTGAACTCTTCCACTCCCAAAGCGCCATGCTCGAAGGAGCGCGCATCACACGAGACGGCGCGTTGACGAAACGGTACAGCTATCTTCAGGATTACGCTGACGGTAACTGAGCGCTTTCAGTTCGCAAACACCATACTTCGCGTTTGCAGCGGGCGTCCGTCGAGCAAAATGGAATAATGCAGGATGCCGCGCATGCCTTCTCCGTGTTCGTAGAGGTATTCATTGTTTCCCTGCCGCAGTTCAACCGGCCAGCGCCGCAATACCAGGCCGCTTGCATCACTTACTTGCAATTCCGCCTTTCTGTAACGCGGCATGCGGTTGACGCGCACCACGATCCAGGTCGCGAGATCGAAGGGATTAGGATGATTTTGTTCCAGTTCGATCGCCGGTGCTTCGCCCGCAGCTGCAAGGTCGTCCAGGCCCGTGGTCTGGGCTGTCACTTCCCGGCTGAAAATGCTCTCCACGCCATTCGAATCGACGGCAGCGGCACTGATATAGTAATTGCGTCCTTCGGGCATAAGGAAGCTTCCGCTCACGCCATGTTGGGTGAAAACGGTATCCCAATCTTGTGAAGCGCTGCGCACGGCGATGCGGTACCAGGTGTATTGGGTTTCACGCGTAATGGTGGTGAAAAGGGTTTTGCCGCTTACCTGCACTTGCAGGTCTGGGCGCGCCGGACCAGCAGCGGCCATGGCTGCGCCGCAAGCATTGATACAGGTGTTTCGTGCCAGGTAGCGGAAATCGACGAAGAAGCTGTCTGGCATGCCATCGCTGTTCAAATCGACTCCTGCGCGGTCGCGGGTAGAGTGTTGCCTATCGCTGTAACCGGGTTTGCTTACATCGGCATCGCCGTGTTCATGGGCACTGGTAAGGCGGATGGCCGGGAAACCGTTCTGCCGGAATGGAATATGATCGCCTCCGCGGCCGGTGCGGTCTTCCGGGCTCATGATCTGGATATCGCTGGGCACATCCATGTGTTGCCGCAGCATTTCCGCGTATTGCAGCTTCACAAAGCGGGCGAGTTGCTTGGAAGGTGAATTGATGTTTCCTGCAGAAAAGAGCCGCACCCGGATGCTGTCGATCAGGTTTTCGCCCGGACAACCCGGGGGCGAAGCAGTCTTCCCACAGATGATTCCACCGCTCACGTCGTTGTTGATGACTGCCCGGATGGCGACGCCGTTGCGGAGTGCATAATTTACAAACGCCTGCGCACCGTAGAGGCCCTGTTCTTCACCGGTAGTGGCCATGAATACAATGGTTCGGGGGAAGGCGAAGCCGTTTCGGCTGAAGACACGTGCCAACTCCATTACGAGGGCTGTTCCGGTTGCGTTGTCTTCCACGCCTTCGGCCAGGCAAGCAGTATCGCAATTGCCTTCGCAGCGGCTGTCGAAATGCCCTTCAATCAGCACGATGCTGCGGTCGGCGGTATCGGTTCCGGGCAGCACAGCTATCACGTTGCTATGGCGCGACATCAGGTTGCAGACATTGAAATCAAACTCCTGGAATGCCGGCAGGAGTCGCCCGTTACTTTCGCGGGCATAGCGGCTGAACTCGCCATGTATCCAGCGGCGGGCGGCACCGATCCCACGCGATCCGGAAAGGGTATCTGAAGCTGTATTCCGGTTTTGGAAGGAAGCGAGTTTCAGGATATTGGTACGCAAGGTATCCGGCGAAACCTGGCGGGCTATCCCTTGGGCGATATGCGGCGGATAGTTGATCGGGAAAGCCGGTGCAAACTGCGCTGGATTGTAGCGTCCGCGCATCACGGAATCTGCCGCGGCGCTTGTAATGCGCACATGGGTCTGCGCATTCATCTGGAGGGAGGAAAGGCTGAGTGCAAGGAACAGGAGCTGGCGTATCATGGGCTGGCTGGTCACACAATAATACGGAAAGCTGTGTAGCCGCCGGGTCAGCTCTGCCAGAATGGAAGGGGAATGCCGCCGGCCGGGCGTTGCCGGATGCGCCAAGCCTGTGGCCACGCGTTGTTGCTGCGTTTTCCGAGGTGATTAATCCAACCCAAACCGAGGCCTTGGTATGAGAGGGGATACCAACCCTGCGCGTCCGTTTCTGGCAACACCCCATCCCCGCAAAGGAAAGCAACCGCCTGGTTGAGATTCAGCGGCAGGGCAGCTTCCGTGCGCAAATGCACGCTCAGCGCCAGTTCCGGCGACGGCTTGAATTTATTCCCAATCCACTCTCCCAGCGGTGTTCCGGCATGTACGATACCATGCTGTACTGTACCGAGAGACGGCAACAAGGAGGCAAGGGCGGCATTCATGAGTGCAGGCTGTTCCTTGTGACGCACGTGTGGCAGAGGAGCTGATTCGGTAAGCCATTGTTGAGGAAGATTGATCTTGGCCAGGGGAAGCGGTTTTTCTGCAATACCCGCATCGCCGGAGGCACGCTTTTGGACGATTCCCAGGAAGAAGCCTTCGCTGCCCGTTTTGTGTGGCCAGCTATACCAACAGGCTGTTGGCGCTGTGCCGGATTCAATATTCCATGATGATGGAAACTTCATGTCAACCGCTTCGGCATCAGCCTGTTGCAGGAGGAATCGCAGGTTGTCTTCGTTTTCGGTTTCGTTGAGTGTACAGGTGCTGTAGACCAGAAATCCGCCCGGTTTCAAAGCGGGCCAGATATCGCTCAGGATGCGTTGCTGCCGCAGGGCACAGAACTCCACCAACTCAGGCGACCACTGTTCAGACGCTTGTGCATGTTTGCGGAACATGCCTTCGCCGCTGCAGGGGGCGTCTACAAAGATCAAATCGAACAGATCTGTGCATGCGCCCAGTTCCTTGGGGTCCAGGTTGCTGATGGCATTGTTTGCGAAACCGTTGCGCGCCAGGTTTTCATAGAGGACCGGTACGCGTTTCCGGATTACTTCGTTGCTGAGGAGCGCGCCGCGGCCCTGCAGAAAATTGGAGATGAGGACGCTTTTACCGCCAGGTGCGGCACAGAGATCCAGCACCAGCGGCTCTTCAGGAACCGGCAGTTGTTGAAGCACAGCGGCCAGCAACTGGCTGCCGGATTCTTGCGGATAATAGGCACCGGCATGCCACCAGGGATCGAGAAAAAAAGCGGGTCTTTCAGAAAGAATCCGGCCTTTGGGATTCCAGGGAACCTCGGGCAATGTCAGCGGAGCGTTGAATTTGAGCGGATGCAGGTTCACGGCTGTGACCGGTTCTGTATCGAGCTTGGCGAAAAAAGAAGCAGCATCGGGCCCCAATCTCGATTGAACACGCTGGTAAAATGCTTCCGGCCATTGCATGCTGCAAACTTAGCGCGTTAGCCTAAGCATCGGAGGCTGAAATCTTCGCCTATCTTTGCAAAGCATTAACAAGAAGTAATGAATACATCACATGTGAATGTTCCCCCGCCGATTTTCGAAAACAACGGCAACCAGTTTTACGGGGAACTCCGCCGCGAGGTTGACGAATTTTTCAAGGCCAAGGGCAAGCAAAAAACTGGCGATTCACGTCTTTACACCAAGACCGCGATCATCGTCATCACAGTTCCCGCACTGTACGTAGCAGCGCTGTTTTTGGGTCTGCCGGTATGGGCTTCGGTTCTCATTTTCGCCGTAATCGGCGTTTTCCACGCTCTGGCGGGATTCAATATCATGCACGACGCATGTCACGGCAGTTTCTCATCCAGCGGACGGGTTAACCGTTGGTTTGGCAATATCATGAGCCTGTTGGGCAGCCATGCATTCATTTGGAAGACCAAGCACAACGTAATTCACCACACCTACACAAACATTGACGGAGTGGATGACGATATTGCCAAGATCCCGGCCCTGCGCCATTGTCCCAGCCAGCCCTGGAAACCCGCACACCGCTTTCAGCATATCTACATGATGGGCCTGTATGCCATCAGTTCCATCTTTTGGATGTATGCCGCTGACTTCGAAAAATACTTCAAACGCCGCGTTTACACGACCGATCTTCCACCAATTCCGCTTAGCGAGCACATCATTTTCTGGGTAACCAAAATCATGTACACGGCGGTATATGTGGGCTTGCCCGTATACATGCTCGGCTGGGGCGGAGGTATGCTTGCCTTTGTATCCTTGCATGTCACCCTCGGTATTATTCTGAGCTGTGTGTTCCAGATGGCTCACGTGGTAGAAATCACCCATTTTGTGGAAGCAGCTCAGGATGTGCGCACCCGTATTCCTCAGGAATGGGCTGTGCACCAGATGGCTACCACCGCCAACTTCGCTCCTACATCCAGGTTCTGGAATTGGGTGACCGGCGGATTGAACTTCCAGGTTGAACACCATTTGTTCCCCCAGATCAGCCACGTGCATTACCCTGACGTGCGCAAGATTGTACAGCGCGTTGCCGCGAAGTACAATGTGCCCTACCTCGAGTACCCGACCTTCCGTGAGGCGTTCAATTCCCATATGCGTCTCATGCGCAAACTGGGATCTGGTGCCGATCTGCAGCTCGCGCACTAATATACTGTTTCCCGGAAATTGGGCCGGGAACAGTTTTTCCTTCCACACCCATGAAGAAACACTACTACATCCTGTTGGCGGGTATATTCCTGCTGTCTGCCTGCCGCAAAAACGGTGGCACTTTCTGGGAATCTGAATACCTCGCACCGGTTGCGAAGGCGGAGATTTCTCTTGACCAGATGAACTCTGCGAACCTGTTTAACAAAGCAGGCGACAGCAGTTATTCACTCGAGTACAGTCAGCTGGTCTACAGCAGCAACCGCCTGGAAGGCATCCGCATTCCCGATACGGTTGTAACGCGTTTCTTCACCCTCAAGGCATTGCGCCTGAACGACCAGAACATCAGCCGGCGGATTACGCTGGCAGAAATCAATCCGGTCTTCATCCTGTTGAACGGCAGCACACAAGTGATTCCGGCGCAGAATCTCACCAATCTGACCCCGGTAGACCTCGATGCCAGCGCGTTCTTCGAGTATGCAACCCTCGATTCCGGTTGGCTGAACATTTCGCTCACCAATGAATTACAGGTTAACCTCTCTGAAGTGACGTTCGAGTTGCGGAATAAGACGGATAACTCCCTCATTTCGGTAGAGACCTTTAACAACGTTTCGCCCGGAACCACCCAGACACGCAAGGTTTCACTGGCCGGAAAAACGGTTTACAAGGTGCTCACAGCGCAAATCAAAACGCTGAGAACCGATGCCAGCAACGGACCGGTTACCATAGATGCCTTCAAAGGTGTGGAGCTCAATCTCGCCGTAACAGGATTGAAGCCGCGTGCAGCCACCGCAGCCTTCCCCTCACAAAACGTATTGTATCAGGACGAGGGAACCAGCATGGAGCTGGGCGGACCGGAAATCAAGTTCATTCAGGCCCGTCGCGGAACCTTGCGCATCCGCATATCCACTACCATCCAGGAGAACCTCACCATGATTTTCCGCTTGCCGAATGTTGTGAAGAACGGACAAAGTGTTGAGCGCATCATCCAGGTTCCCGCAGCCGTTCCCGGTGAAACGAAACGGTATTCAGAGGATGTAGATATGAATGGCTACGTAGTCGATTACCGCGGAAAGAATCCATCCGTCACGGACACGGTCAACACTTTCCACCAGATTGTGATTGTGAACCTGGACAGCAGCGGGCGCAAAGTGAATGTATCGCTCGACGACAGCATCCGGGTTGAATATGGCATTGTAGGCATAGAACCCGAATGGGCGGTCGGCTATTTCGGGCAGAGTGACGAAAATATCAGCGGCGTGCAGCCTGTAACGATGTATCCGCCCCTGGGTGGCAGCCTGGAGCCGGAGTTTGTATCCATGAATCTCCGGGTTTCCAACGGTATCGGCGCACAGGGCCAGGTGGCAGTGCGGAGTATTTCCTCAGAGAATGTGCTGAACAAGCGTTCTGTGCTTCTGAATGCACCCGGAATCGTCGGAGCAACTCATACCATCCAAAGTGCTGATTTTCAGCCGTGGAAGGCTTGGGAAACGAATTTTTACCTCAATCCGGGCAATTCCAATATCCGCGATTTTCTTTCCAACGTACCTTCCGGCTTCGGCTACGACTTGAACATCAAACTGAACCCGAACGGCAATACCAACCGCTGGCAGGATTTTCTGTACCACGACAAACCGCTGAACGTCTACCTCGACGCATCGATGCCAGTTGGTTTCCGCACGCCGGGTCTGTATTTCCGCGATACACAGCGCATGGATCTGAAATCTATCCGCGGCATAGAAAACGCCAAAAAGGCAGTGCTCCGTTTCCACGCGGAGAATGATTTTCCGGTAGCGGTAAGCATGAAAGCCTACCTGCTGGATGCCTTTTATCAGGTGACAGACAGTATTATTCCGCAGCCCGAGTTGGCTGCTGCTTCGGTCGACCAGGCCACAGGCGCAGTTATCAACCGTGCTGTTGGCACACTTGAGGCATCGGTACCGGAAGACCGGATGGAAAACCTGCGTCGTGCCTCCTATATCGTATTCGTGCCGATGTTGCGCACGGAAGGCAGCGCGTACCGCAAGTTGTATTCATTTTACCGCCTGCGCATCCGCCTGGTTGGACAGGTAACCATGGAAAACAGTCTTTGATGAAGCGACTATTCACTTACCTGATTACGGGTGGAAGTGCCTTGGCGGCGCATGGCCAGAAAGATTCCATGACGACTGAGCGCGCAGTGCAATTGTTGCCACCACCGATTCAACAAATACAGCCCAGTTCGGTTCTGAAGGTGCAGACAGATGCCTGGATGTATAGCCAACGCATGCCGGCCGGTATGCTGTATCCATTTATGGGAGGTAGCATCAGCAACGACATCATCCGCAAGAGTTCGGACCGTATCGGTGATGCACAAAGCCAATTGCAGGGGCAAGCCGGGATATTCGTCCAATTCGACGATTTCGGGAAATACCTGATTCCTTCCAAAAAGATTACCTGGTCTTACCAGTACGCCTACACCAATCTTTACGCCTCGCAATTCGATCAACCCGCTTTTGACCTTGTATTTCGCGGCAATGCCCCCTTTGCAGGAAAGACGCTTGAAAGCCGGGACCTGCGTTTCAATACCATGTCGTGGAACCGGCTGGGTACACAAGCCACCTGGCGTCCACAAAATTCGAAGATCTCGTACCGAGCAGGTGCCAATTGGGTTTTCATGCGAAACTACCAGGACCTGCGGCTTCCTTCAGGTTCTTTGTTTACTTCCGCTGTTGGCGACAGTGTCTTCATGAATTACAACCTGGATTACACGCGGAAAGACCGAAATGCCAATGGATTCTACGACCTCAGTCATGGCTTTTCCACCCAATTTGGTGTCGCGGGGGTCAAATACTCCTCCAAGTACAATCGGCCTTTGAATTGGTTTTTTGATGTACAGGATTTAGGCTTGGTATCACTCGGCAAGCGCGCATCGCGTTATCAAGCAGAACAGGGCGTTCAGGTCTTTGGCTGGAATGTGCCGTTTACACCTTACGGGATTGACTCAACGGCTTCGTTCCGGAACTATTTCGACACCTTGTTAAGCAAGTTGGATCCGGATCGCAGCGATGCCAGCGGTTGGATCATGTTGCCTGCACGGTTCAGAGCCGAAATGTTTACAACCATCGGTACAAAAGGCAACACACTCAGGGCGCGTTTGGAATACCGTATGTATCCAGGATTCATTCCCCGTGCAAGCCTGGAATACACGAAAAGCCTGAATCAGAAGCATTCTGTACAGATGCATGTTACCACTGCATATGGCGGTGTGCCTAACGGTGATATCGGACTGGGGTTCAGTTTTCGTCCGTGGAATTCGCTGTGGATACAGGCGCAGGCTATTTCGGTTGAAGGCCTTGTGCTGCCCGGAAAGACCGGTGGTGCAGGAGGTGTGCTGCAGGCGAGTATGCGGTTTTAAGGATGGCGTTGCGTTCCATTCCGGAACGAGCGAGGATTTTAACTTTTCAAGTGGGTGGTGCCTGTGCAAGAGCATAATGGCAGCGCCGAGAGGCTGTTGTAGCATGATGTTGTGGTAAATGACATCACCCTGCTATTGGCACATGCATGCGTAAAAATGGCAGGATGGATATCACAAGCGTCAGGCCATCACGGGGAATGTGGGAGCCAGTGGATAACAAGGAAGGAGAGATGGCAGTGTTGAATTTGGGGGTTGGGCTGGGATTGTCGTGCTTCACGGTCCCGTTTCCGTCGACGCATTTCCCGAGTATACGGAAGCTTGCACCAAAGACACAAACCACGTCTGGCTTAGGATTAGCGATAAAAGCACATCAAATTTTTGTGATCCAAGGTGCCGGTGGTTGGTGAGGAACGAGAATTCACTCAGGTAATTCTGCACATACTTTTCGGAAATGTTGTGATAAATGCCATGGAAGTTTCTCCGGGCATTTAACCATATAATTCCTAACCAACTCAACGATCCCTCCTGGTCCCGTTTTGTGAGAATATCAATATCGGAATCAGCGAATCCTCTATTGCTATCATGCTTACCATAACCGGCTTTTTGCTTTGTTATCCAGGTGCTTGCCAATCCGATTCTGAAGACCGGTGGCATAAGATCACACAACTGCGCACGCAAGTGAATAGGCGTGTAAACCTTTGATTCAATCGGGCGTATATCCTGATTCGATTCTTCCTTTAAACCGGACTCTACTTCGATAAATACCCTCCACGACCGTATCATGGCTCGAAGGTTTTTACTGGCTTCATCCTTTGTCGCGGTTAGCACTGGCAAGCCAGCACTTGCCGCAACTTTCCAATCGAAGCCCTTTCTTGATTCCATTGCCTGACCCATTGCATACCTGATTTTATGTAACATGCTCCATGCCGGAACATAATATCTGAGATGCAAGATTCTTTGCAAATGCGCTGCAGAAACTGGTTTTTTACTGTCTGTAAGCACCAATAATGTATGCACCCAATCACGGTAAGACAACTTACTGTATTCCAATGCAGTACCGCTGCGCAGCGTTGTCTCTCTTCGACAGTTTGTACACCTGAACCTCAACCTCGTCGCGATCCAATAATGCGTCATAGATTGGCATCGCCTGCATCTAACACCTTCTTTTAACCGCCATTTTTTAATCAACAAGATGCACTTTTCTTCAGTGTCATACATTGAAATATATCTAGATGTTCTCATAAAATAAAAAAACTAAACAGCAATTATCCGCAATCGCAACTGGAAAACCTGAATACCGTCTGATAATAAGCGTAATAAACGTTTGTTATACGTATGTTAATTTAACTGACCATTGGTAAGTTTTTAATAATTAGATTGTTGCAAATCTTGGTGCAAGCTTCCGTATACTCAGGGTTGATTTGGCCGGGATACCACAAGAACCCGTTTCACCCCTCTATTCCCCATCAGCCCCTTTATAACCTCGTCAAAAACCAAACACGACATCTCTTACGGCCATTGCACACAACACAGCCGCACCAGCCCAATGCTTAGTGTTATTACAACGCCATTCGCACCGGATTCAGGTCATTGACAACCCGCAGAACGAGACTCTCCCCGTCCTGCACACCAAGCACATCAAAGCCAACAGCCAGGCTTATCTGCCCGACTCCAACCAAGAACCGTCCTTGTCTCAGGCAAAAGCCTGTTTCGCCAGATCTTCCTGTTCTCTGTCGTGCACCTTCTTATATCCCGTAGCCGGTGATGCGCTGCTGCGCCTGCTGATGCATCCGAGCGGACGCGGCCAGTCATAACGCATCAGATGCATCCAGGCGCCCATATTCTTGGGTTCTTCCTGCACCCAAACAAGTTCTGCACCCGCGTAACGTTCGGCGATGGCAGCGATTTCTTCTTCAGGAAGCGGATACAACTGTTCCAATCGCACAATCGCCACATCGTTGTGCTGATTGCTTTCACGGTACTGAAGGAGGTCGTAATAGATCTTACCAGTACAGAACAATATGCGACGCACTTTTCCGGGTGTTACCTCCGCATCGTCGATGACATTCCGAAAGCCTCCCGTGCTCAGCTCATTCAGCGAACTCACACAGCGTGGATGACGCAGCAGGCTTTTGGGCGTCATCACAATCAATGGTACCCGCACATCGCTGCTAACCTGTCGGCGCAACGCATGGAACATACTCGCCGGCGTGCTTGGGTAAATCACCCGCATATTGTTCATGGCACAGAGCTGCAGGAAGCGCTCCAGACGCGCACTGCTATGCTCAGGCCCCTGGCCTTCATAGCCATGCGGCAACAACAATGTCAGGCCGCTGAACTTACCCCATTTGGCTTCGGCACTGGCTATAAACTGGTCGATGATGATCTGTGCTCCGTTAGCGAAGTCCCCAAACTGAGCCTCCCAAATGGTCAGCCCATTCGGGGTGTTGAGACTGTAACCATACTCAAAACCCAATACCGCATACTCACTCAGCAAGCTGTTGAATACGCTGAACTTTGCTTGTCCTTCGCGGAGATTGTTCAGCGGAACGTATTCGCTTTCACTGTCTTCTTTTTTTACTACAGCGTGCCGATGCGAGAACGTGCCACGCTCCACATCCTGCCCTGTGATACGAACGGGATAGCCGGCATCCAGCATCGAAGCATAGGCAAGCAATTCGCCCATGGCCCAATCGAGGCGGTCTGTGTCAATCATCTTCTGCCGTTCGGCGAAGAGATTCTGAACTTTTTTGATTGGAAGACTGTCATCGGGAAGCTGACAAATACGCTTACCAAGTTCAAGTAGCTTCTCTTTTGGAACAGCTGTTTCAGGGTTTCGAACCAGATCTTCACGTGTGGCGTAGCGGAATCCACTCCATACCGTATCCGGTTCAGCCGGTTTTGGTTCGTATGTGCTGCGCGCCTCGTCCAGCTTCTCTTGCAACAGCTGTTTGAACTTGAGCTCCATTTCGCGCGCGATTTCAGCGTCTACTTCTCCGCGCTGCATCAACACTTCCTTATACACTTCCCGCGGATTCGGATGCCTGTCGATGAGCTTGTACATCACCGGCTGCGTGAAACGCGGTTCATCCCCTTCGTTGTGACCGTATTTGCGGTATCCGAGCAAATCAATAAACACATCGCTGTTGAACTCCAACCGATATGCCATAGCCAGTTTCACCGTATGTGCAACAGCCTCCACATCGTCGCCATTGACATGGAATACCGGACACTGGGTCACTTTCGCTGCATCCGTGCAATAAATGCTCGTCCGTGCATCGGTGTAGTTAGTTGTAAAACCAATCTGGTTGTTCGTTGCGATATGAATGGTTCCTCCCACATAATACGCTTCCAATCCGCTCATCTGTACAACTTCGTACACGATGCCCTGGCCTGCCATAGCCGCGTCTCCGTGGATCAAAATCGGACAGATTCGGTCCGGATGTCCCGCGTATTTCCCGTCCAGCTTTGAACGAACTATTCCCTTAACAACCGGGTTTACTGCCTCTAGATGACTCGGATTCGCCGCAAGGTGCAGGTGCACGGTTCGACCGCTCTTCGTCTTTACATCGGTACTATAACCCAGGTGGTATTTCACATCGCCCTCAAACTGGTCGTTCTGAAAAACCTTGCCTTCAAACTCACCAAAAATCTGCGTGTAGGTCTTATTGAAGATATTCGCCAGAACATTGAGCCGGCCGCGGTGTGCCATGCCCATCACGAATTCTTCCACACCTAAGCCAGCGCCGTACTGCACAACCGCATCCAATGCAGGTATCAGGCATTCCAGCCCTTCCACCGAGAAGCGTTTCTGGCCGATGTACTTGGTATGAAGGAAGTTCTCGAACACCGTGGCCTGGTTGAGCTTTTCCAGAAAGTGTCTTTTCTCGTCTACACTGAGTTCCGGACGGTTCCTTGTCTTTTCGATACGCGTCTGGATCCATTCGCGGCGGCGCGGTTCGCGGATGTGCATGAACTCGGCACCGATATGACCGCAATACGTCTCTTCCAATTGTTGGATGATCTCGCTGAGCTTTGCAGGGCCCATTCCGATTTCTGCACCGGCGTTGAAAGTCTTTTCAAGGTCTGCACGGCTGAGACCGAAATTCTCCAGGTCCAGCGTTGGTTCCCATTTCCTGCGCTCGCGAAGCGGATTGGTTTTGCTGAAAAGGTGGCCGCGCTCCCGGTAGGCATTGATCAGGTTGAGCACCTGGATCTCTCCCATGGCGTCCATGCTGAGGCTTTGCTTCTCCGAACCCAGCTCAAATCCTTCAAAAAACTTCCGCCAGCCAAAATCCACGCTCTCGTGGTCGGCCTGGTACTGACGGTATAGGGTATCGATGGCCGAGGGGTCGGCATTCAGGAGATAAGAAGGATGCTGGCTCATAGCGTGAACGGATGCAAGATAAATGTGTTGCAAAATTAGGGATTTCAGCCCGCTTGAACAGGATTTGCGCCGCCCGTACTTCGGATGAAACCGCAAATCGGAAACTTTACCTTAGTTTTACAGCAACAGCTCCCAACACCATGACTGCCAAAGCCTCCGGCAACTCACCCTACGGAAGCCGGAAATATCAGGATATCGACGATTACCATTCCGCACAAGAACCTTTCATCAAGGAGAGACTTGCCATGCTGCGCGCTGCCATACACGCCGCTGTGCCCGGGTTAACCGAAACCATCAGCTATAACATGCCCACGTTCCGCCTGCGCACCAACCTGGTTTATTATGCTGTGCACAAGAACCTTTCATCAAGGAGAGACTTGCCATGTTGCGCGCTGCCATACACGCCGCTGTGCCCGGGTTAACCGAAACCATCAGCTATAACATGCCCACGTTCCGCCTGCGCACCAACCTGGTTTATTATGCTGTGCACAAGAACCATATCGGTTTCTACCCGACATCCGGACCGCTCAAAGCCTTTGCCCACAACCTGGAAAAGTTCAAACACTCCAAAGGTGCCGTGCAGTTTCCGCACTCCGGGCCCTTGCCTCTTGAGTTGGTGAGAGACATGGTACAATTCCGTGCAACGGAAGACCTAAGCAAATTGAAGGATTGATTGATGACCTTACCCGGGTTGCAGGCAGGCTATGGCTTTTCAGTGTGGCACGCGTTAACAATCCACGTTGTTCACCAACCTCCTCCCAGAGCGGCATACAAATCCAGGCGATGCAAGCGCAGGCGATATGCCAGCTCATTCAATTGCAAGGCATTTTTTAAAACCAGTTGCTGGGTATTAATTACCTCCAGATAACCAGCTTTGCCTGCCGCAAACAGCTCGAGTGCATCCGCAGTGTTGCGCTGCAACAATGCCACTTCGCGTGTCTTGATGCGATAGCGTTCAAGATCCGTTTCCATGCGGGTAAGTGCTGTGCGCACTTCCAAAGCTGCATTTGCCAGGGTCTTGCGATATTCCAATAGCGCTTTGCGCTCCTCGGCTTCAGCGGCAATGCGTCCTGCGCGCAATGCCCTTCGGTTTACGACTGGTGCGCTAACTCCTGCCATCACATTGTAAGCAAGCGATGCCGGATCAGCCAACAACAGTGCATTGAACGACTGCAAACCAGCAAAGGTGCTGATGTTCAGGCTGGGATAAAATGCCTTGCGCGCAAGTATGGCGTCGGCACCGGCGGCCTCGAGCGACTGTCTGGCGGCAGCAACATCCGGCCGCTGCTCAAGCCAGGAGTCGGAAGCCTTTTCCCATAGTCCGTTGAACAAAATCGTGTCTGGTAAACCCAAAGGCTCAGGCTTGGAATAAGGAAAAGTCGTTTGCGGAAGCCCGAGAGAAAACAGCAATGCATATTCTGTTTCGCGTTGTTCCTGTTGCACGCGCTCCAATTCGCCGCTGATATCCAGAACTTGCGCTGCAAAGGCGTTTACCGCCAGTGAATTCGCCCGGCCAGCCTCTTTCTGCAACGTCGTAATTTCCAGCGACTGTTGCTGCAGCCTCAGGTTCTCCTGCCAAACCTTGTATTCGCCCTGCAGCCACGCCATGTGGAGATATGAACCGGCAACTTCCCGCACAATCCGCGTCTGCATCCATCGCCGCGATTCCGTGCCAGCCAGGTAACGTGCCAACGCGGCTTTCTTGCCGGCGCGCAGTTTTCCCCATACATCTACTTCCCAGCTCATACCAACAGCGCCAAAGAAGTCGGGTAAAGGATTCGGTATTTGTTGTCTCTCGTTCAGGTTAGGAGAAAACCTCGTATCGTAATTGCCTACACCGTCCATCGTGTAATCCCCGAACCGGCGCAAGCCCGAGCTGCCTGTCAATTGAAGACCGGGAATCAATGCGGCACGCGCTGCAAGAACGCGGGCAGAGGCCATGTTGATCTCTTCGCGATTCATAAGCCAGTCGTAATGCCTGGTGAAGGTTGAATCGATAACAGAACTCAGACCGTCCGTGAAAATGCGTTTACGAAGCTCCAGCACCATGCTGTCGTTGGTCGTGGAGACAGGGTTTGTGGAAATGTCCTGTGCCTGAAGCTGGCCCACAGACATCAATCCCATTGGCAACAAGATGGTAAGCAAGGCCTTTTTGCCGGAAGCTTTTCTGAACAGATAATACAACCCGGGTATGAACAAGACACCTGCAATGGTGCCGCTCAGCATACCTCCCGCCGCGGCTGTCCCGATGGTCCGGTTGCCGATTGCACCTGCACCGCCCGCGAGCATCAACGGCAAAAGCCCGGCTATGAAAGCAAACGATGTCATCAAAATGGGCCGCAAACGATCCACCGCCGCAAGCCGTACTGCCTGTTCCGGTGTATCTCCCTTCTTCTCGCGAAGCACAGCAAACTCGACTATCAAAATGGCGTTCTTCCCCAATAACCCAATCAGCATAACCATGGCAACTTGCGCATAGATATTGTTTTCGAGCCCCAACAACCAAAGCAGCAGGAACGATCCGGCGATACCAAGCGGAATAGACAAAAGAACCGGGAAAGGAAGGCGGAAACTCTCGTATTGCGCAGCCAGAATCAGGTAGACAAACACAAAACACAAGAGGAAAATCCACATCACCTGGTTACCGGATTCGATTTCTTCCCGCGTCATTCCAGACCATTCAATGGTGTATCCGCGTGGCAATACTGTGGAGGCGAGGTTTTCAACTGCAGCAATGGCATCGCCCGTGCTGAAACCTTCAGATGGTTCACCGTTCAGCATGGCTGCGAGGTACATGTTATAGCGGGTGAGCTGTTCCGGACCATAAATGCGTTCGAGACGGCAAAACATGCTATATGGAACCATTTCGCCCCGGGCGTTTTTAACCTTGAGTTTCAGGATATCGTCTGGTTGCCTGCGATAAGCGGGATCAGCCTGCACCATCACTTTGTACATCTGGCTGTAGCGGATGAAATTGGTCGCGTAAAAGCTCCCCAGCAAGCTCTGAAGATTGTCCAGCGCTTCGTCTGCACGGATGTGTTTCTTGGCGGCTATATCCTGATCAAGATGTATCAGGTATTGCGGGAAACCTGGATTGAAGCTGGAAAACAAAGACTTCACAGCCGGATGCCTGCGCACCGTGTCCATAAACCGGCCGCTGATGCGGTTCAATGCCTGCAGATCTCCGCTGCCGGTTTTATCGAGCAGGCGGAGTTCAAATCCACTGGCATTGCCATAACCCGGCACTGCGGGTGGTGGGAAAATCTGGATATCAGCATCCCGGATATGGGCAAGCTTCGACTGCAATAGCGAGGCAAGAGCCACAGCATTGCCGGTGCGCTCAGACCAGGGTTTCAGGTTGACAGTGCCCATTCCGTAAGCCGCACCCGAGCCTTCTGTCATCATGCTGTAGCCGGTAAGAGATGAAATGCCTTCCACACCCTCCGTGGCCAGCACCACCCGATCGATTTCCTTCATGACCGCTTCCGTTCGCTCGAGGGTGGCTCCGGCAGGTGTAGTAACATTGATATACAAGGTTCCCTGGTCCTCTGTCGGAATAAAACCGGTGGAAACCAAACTGCTGAGCCACCAGAGACCAACAATAAATACACCCAGCACGGCCAGGGTAAGCCCCCGCTTTGGAATCCATCGTCGGATTATCCAGGCATAGCGCAGCGTGAGCGCATCATAACGCCGGTTGAAAGCAGCGAAGAAACGATCAAGCCAACGTCCGTTCTTACCATGTCCGGGCCGGAGCAATAACATGCACAGAACAGGCGTCAAAGTCAGGGCGTTCACGCCTGATATCACAATGGCTGTGGCCATGGTTACCGAGAACTGGCGGTAAAACACACCGACCGGACCGTCGAGGAAAGAAACCGGAACAAACACAGCAGACATCACCAATGTGATCGCCACAATTGCACCTCCGATTTCCTTCATCGCAGCAAAAGTGGCCGCCCGTGGATGCAGCTGCTTCTTTTCCATATTGGCATGCACCGCCTCTACCACCACAATGGCGTTGTCGACAACTATGCCAATGGCCAGAACCAGGGCAAAGAGCGTGAGCATATTGATGGAAAAACCGAATGCCTGTATAAAGGCGAAGGTGCCAATGAGCGAAACCGGAACCGCTAACACCGGAATCAGCGTCGAGCGCCAATCCTGCAGGAAAAGGAAAACCACCAGGGCAACCAGCAGGAAGGCTTCGAGCAAGGTTTTGAGCACTTCGCGGATCGAAGCATCCAGGAAACGCGACACATCGTAGCTGAGCGTATAATCCATCCCGGCCGGGAAAGATGTGCGCTTCAACTCTTCCATCTTCGATTTAATGTTCTTGATTACTTCGCGTGCGTTTGAACCGGGGCGTTGTTTCAGGATGATCGCCGCAGATGGCTTTCCGTTTTCTTTGGACAACACGTCGTAATCCAAAGATCCGAATTCAATATCGGCGACATCGCGCAAACGCACCAGGCTGCCATCATCGGCAGTTTTCACAACCAGGTTTTCGTACTGGTTTTTCTCCGTGAATTTGCCCGCGTATTTAATTACATACTGCAGGCTTTGTGCTGAGCGCCCGGAACTTTCTCCCACCTTGCCGGGCGCTGCTTCCACGTTCTGACTGCGCAAGGCCTGAATCACATCCTGACTCGAAATGGCATACACATCAAGCATATTGGGTTTTAGCCACACACGCATCGCGTATTCACGCTGACCCATAATATCGGCAAAACCAACCCCGTCGATACGCTTGAGTTCTGCCAATACGTTGATATCAGCATAATTGTAAATAAATTTTTCATCCAGACTGGTATCTGCGCTGATCAGGTTCAGATACAACAACATGCTGTTCACCTCCTTTTCAGTCGAAACCCCTGCCTTTATTACCTCCTCGGGCAGTTCATCCAACACGGTAGTTACCCTGTTTTGCACGTTAACAGCTGCCTGGTCGGGGTCTGTTCCTACTTTAAAATACACTTGTATGATGCTGGTTCCGTCGTTCGAGGAAACCGAATTCATGTAGGCCATGCCGGGCACACCGTTGATGGCCCGTTCCAAGGGTGTAACAACAGCCTTCGCACACACTTCAGCGTTGGCACCTGTATAGCGCGTTGTCACGCTCACAGCCGGAGGGGCAATTTCGGGATACTGCGTAACCGGCAACTGCAGCAACGACAGCAAACCGAGCAACACGAAGAAGACAGAAATAACCAGCGATAAAACCGGCCTGTTGAGAAATTGGGTCCACATAATCAGCGGGCGGCCTGTTGATTTACACTGCTTATGGCTGCTTTTGCAGCCAGTCTGATCTGATCGTTGTTCTTCAGGCTCTGTACACCTTCCGTTACAATGGTCTCGCCAGCCTTGAGTCCGGCGGAAACGGCATACCAATGCGGCAGCCTGCGGGCGATTACAATATTCCTTGCTTGAATGCGGCCGTTCTTATCAACTACATAAACAAACGACTTGTCCTGAATATCAAAAGTGGCTTTCTGCGGAACCAGCAGCACATTGCTCAGGTTTTGGCGAATACGCACTTTTCCGCTGGCGCCGTGCCGCAACAATCCGTCCTCATTGCTGAACCGGGCACGAATCGCAATATTGCCTGAATTGCGGTCGATGGCCCCCTCCACTGTTTCAATTTTCCCACTGCCGGCGTGCACGCTGTCATCAGACAATATCAATTGAACGTTTTTCGATGAAAGACCCAAGCCTTCCGCATACTTCTGAAATTGCAGGAACTCCTTCTCGGATATATCAAAATACGCGAACACCTCGCGGTTATCCGAGAGCGATGTAAGCAAGGTTCCATTGTCAATCAGGCTGCCTTTTCGCAGCGGAATGCGGTTGATGATTCCTGGAAATGGCGCCCGGATGATGGTGTTATCGTAGCGTATTTCTGCCTGTGAAAGCTGAGCTTTGGCCTCTTCTGTCTTTGCCTTTTGCAATGTCACTTTGTTGGCAGCAAGCTTTACTTCTGTCTTTGAAATCACCTGCTTATCGCCCAACTGGGCTGCATTTTGATACTCCAGTTCCGAAGACCGCAATTCAGCCTGCGCAATATTGAACTGCGCACGCGCTTTGTTCAATTCTTCTCTGTACTCTCCGGGATCGAGTCTGAACAGCATTTGGCCGACCACAACAGGGGCTCCTTCATCGACCAGAATATCTTTAAGGTAACCTCCAACCCTGGCCCGGATCTCTACTTGTTGTACCGCGTGTATTTCAGCAGGGTAGTCAATATGAATATGCGTGTCTTGCAAGGCCACTTGCATGACCGGATAAGACGAAGGAGTTGTTTGGTTTGCGGAAGGCTTTCCGCATGCGCTGATAAGCAGGAGTATGATGGCCGCCCCGGTCAGGGGCAGCGAAAAAGTTTTTTGCATGGTATTGGTTTGGGCTGTCCGACGGAAAAGGAAATGAAAACACCACAAACCGGACAGCCCGGTAACCTTGCGGTGCCATTCACCTGAAAGATCTCAGGAATAAAGCAGGTTTAAACCGAAAATCGGGGTGGTGGCGATTCCTGTCCCAAGTCTGGTAACGAAACAGCGGTGATTTGCAATGGCCGGAACATTCCTCCGCAGAAGCCGGAAATGTGAACCGGAGATTGAACCTCGAGCATGGTCTCGTCGCTGTCTTCGGCGGCGTCGAGCCATTCGGCTGCCTGCTTCTGAGTACCCGGAAGCTCTGTTCCGCTTGCGGCGAGCTGCTCGTGCACAGCGGCCGCAAAAGGTGGCGCCGCGTCTGCGATTGCAATCAGCGTTAACAAACCCATCGCGATCATGCGCTTAAAAGAGGTACCGGTCTGAAAAATCCTTGGAAAGCGACCGACAAATTGCATCAGCGGGAAGCGTAAAAGCACCGCAACTACCCGATGGGGCAAAGGTATCTCTACGTTGTTGCTGAGCCTCATCTATATCCGCTCTATCCAAACCACCCAAGGTGACAAAAAGTTTCTAACGGCTTCAGAAACTTTTTCCCCGCCCGATTTTGGGTGTTTACCGACGATTCCCGGTGCCTGGCTGAATTTCAAAGAACAGGCCGGGAGATGAAAGCCATTTTTGCTGCGCTAAAACCCTAATTTCACATGCAAAACCCCAATAATCCCCAAGCGTACATGCAGAACCATTTCGAACAACAACAACGCGGTCGTTTGATGACCGGCCTGGTGCTTGTAGGTGCCGGCGGGCTATGGCTTGCCAAACAGGCCGGCGTAGCTATTCCCGGCTGGCTGCTAAGCTGGCCCATGATTCTCATCGCCATAGGTGTCATTCAATGGGTACAGCACGCCGGCAAAAAAATGTCGGCTTATGTGTTGCTGTTGATCGGTGGCATTTTTTTGGCTGAGAAATTTGTGCCCGATTTGCACCTGGGCCGCATTGCCTGGCCCCTGGTCGTTATCTTGGTTGGTATCGGCCTGATTCTCCGCTCCGGGTTTTCCGGCCGCAAGAAAGAAGACGCAACGGCATCCGGCTTGAGCGAAAGCTTCGGACTAAGCGACGACAGCAGCAGCGAAGACCTTTTGCGTGTCAATGCCATTTTCGGCGGCGTACAGAAATCTGTTATCAGCAAGCATTTCAGGGGCGGCCAGCTAAACTGCGTATTCGGTGGAGCCGAACTCAATCTCGAACGCGCCGAGTTGCAAGGCAAAGCAGTGCTCGACATCAATGCCATCTTTGGCGGGGTAGAACTGCGCGTTCCGGCCGATTGGATCGTGCGCAGCGAAATCACCGCCATACTTGGCGGCGTTGAAGACGGCAAACCCGCACCTGATGCCGATGCCGGATCGAATCGTGTGCTCATCTTGAAAGGCCTTTGTGCTTTTGGTGGCGTGGAAATCAAACGCTACTGAGCAACTTGCGCATACCGGCGTTCATACAAGGCGTACTGCTTGTGGCCGGGGTACCGCTTTTTGCAGGACTCCTCATTCAGGCCGGGCTGAATGCGCGCAGTGCATTTATCGCAGCCACGTGTTGGTGGATTCCGGTGGTACTCGCTTCCACAGCACTGTCGAACCTGCTTCGCTATTACCGTCCGCCACGGGGCAGCGAATGGCAGTTTCTGATGTGGACCCTCGCTTTATCTGTTCTGCCCATGCTCGCCGCTGCCCCCGCTCAGCGCCTTAGTGCTGATCCCGCGCTTGAAGCACTCCTGGACGAAACATTCGGCCTGCGCTGGTTCCTGGCTATTCTACTGCCGGGAACTGCTGGTTTATTTACCTGGGTAAGGAAGGAAGCCGAACGCAACCTTCAACAACAACAATACCTGCGGGAAGCCGAAAGACTGAACCGCGAAACCGCCCTGCAGGCTTTGCGCAGCCAGATACAACCCCATTTTCTCTTTAACAGCCTCAACAACATCCACGCCCTGATAGCCAGCCGACCCGACGATGCGCGCAAGATGACGGAAAACCTCAGCGATTTCCTGCGGCAATCCCTGCGCTATGAGCACAAAAGCATCGTTCCCTTGCAACAGGAAATCGCGCATATGAAGGGCTATCTCGAAGTGGAATCCTGGCGTTTCGGACATCGGCTTGAGGTGGAATGGGAAGTGCCGGATGACTGCCTTTCCTTCCCTGTACCCGCCATGGTGCTGCAGCCCTTGCTCGAAAATGCGGTCAAATTCGGGTTGTATGGAAACGAAGGCCAGGTGAAGATTGCCGTCGGCTGCGCGCTGAATGATGCGAATCTGCACATCCGCGTGAACAATCCGATGCCTGCCGATGGCGTTTACCGAAGCAAGGGAGCCGGATTCGGCTTGAAAGGCCTGAAACGTCGCCTCCATTTGCTTTACGGCCTGGCAAGCCGATTGGACACAAGCTCCAATGATTCCACCTTTACCGTAAACCTTATCATTCCCCGTCCAGGCGCATGAGAGTATTGATCGTTGACGATGAGCCATTGGCAAGGGCCCGTGTACGCGAATGCCTTGCCGCGCATCCGGATTATACCGTATGTGGAGAATGCGGAGACGGCTTTGAAGCCTTGCGGTTCATCCAACAGGAAAAACCCGATTTGCTTTTTCTGGACATCCAGATGCCGCGCATCAATGGTTTTGAATTGCTTGAACTGCTCGATCAGCCGCCGCCTGTCATTTTTACCACCGCATGGGATCAATACGCACTTCAAGCCTTTGACGCCGGGGCGGTAGATTACCTGCTCAAGCCCTTCAGCCAGGAGCGCTTCGACCGTGCGTTAGCTAAACCCGCATTGCACCTGGGCAAGTTCCTGCAAACAACGGCTCAAACCCCTGAAGCCGCCAACCGCATTGTGGTACGCGATCAGGGTAAGATACATATCCTGCCGCTGGAGAGCATCTACTCCATTGAAGCATTCGACGACTATGTGAGGATTTATGCCGACGCCGGCACTTTTCTCAAAAAGCAAACCCTTGCCCATTACGAAACCTTGCTGGCGGAGCGGGATTTTGTACGGGTGCATCGTTCCGCGCTCGTGCGGCTGGCAGCGATTACCGGTATCCAGGCCATGCACGCAGACGCCTGGGAAATCCGGCTCACCAACGGCCGACACGTACAAGCGAGCCGGACGGGTTATCAGCGCCTGAAAGCGCGGATGGGGGTATAACCCATGAACCGTGTGTTGAAACCCCCGAAAACATGGCATCATCAGCCCTTAAGCCCGAATTTTCAATCGTTTCAAACCTGGCAAGGAATTGTACAACAACACGATTCAGCCTTGACCAATCGAGGCAAATACTGCCCGGCACGTAAACGATGTACGAATCAGGTATTATCCTGATTCAGGTCAAAAGCGCATCCGGTTAATAGCGGTAGCCTTGTTGCCCTTTCGTATGATCCTCCATTCAAAACGCGCACCCCTGTTGCTTACACTGCCTATGGCCTTGTTGTTGTTGGCATTGCCTTCCTGCAAGAAGAACAAATACGGCAGCCTGCAACACCGCATACGCTATTCAACCGACCGCAACGTGTTCCGCAAGACCCAGGGCAACGACTCAACATATCGGCAATACGGCGCGTATATCACCAGTATCACCCCGTTCAGGTTCACGGCCAAGCTGAACATGATGCATTATACCGATCGCTGGAACTGGGATGACCCTGCTTTTCACGGCGTAGGCTATGTAAGCGCAAAGGATTCTTCGGAAGTGTCTTTGTATGCCGATTTCTCCGGCAACCGCGAAACCAGTTTGAAAGCTACGCTCGGGAGCCGCGACCTCATCGAATCTGATGAAGGATCGGCAGCACTGTTCAGGCAAAAAGAAGTTGACATGATCTATTTCAGTCTCAATATTTTCTATTTTTATCAGGAACTGGAACTGCCTGCTCAATACAAAGACGTAAACCTCACTCAGTTCAATCAATACTATGAAGAGTTCATCGCATGGGGTTACGGTGGAAGCAATTATATCTGCGATACGATGAAAAACGGTACAAGGCTGCGATCGCGGAACGCTCCTTTTACGAGCAGGCTTTTCGACGGGCATTATCTCACAACTTTCGTTTTCGGCAATACCGATTCGAGCTTTGTTTACAACCGCAACCGGGAGCTGATCGAGCCCTCAGAAAACTTTCCCTATCCAACGTCAGGTTTCAACCGGGCCATGGTGGTGCGCAGCCATCGCTTCACCCCGGTTAAACTGATTATGCCCGACGCAGGAGAAACGGCCACGTTGTTTTCAACCATGGTTTTCGATACAGAAAACCTGATTCAATTGTATGCCGGAGCAGACAACACGCCGTATACAGCCGACGATATCATGGTGTACGCCCCCAATTTCTGGGAACGGATAAAGGTGAAACTGGAAATGCGCTAAACATATATCGTTGCGCTCATTCAATCAATTGAAATCATACTTTAGAAAAGCGATGCGGGATGCATGCGCAACAAATTCTTCCAGTCCAACCCGTCGCGACCGGTCGTGTAAATGCGGTGTGGCCGAAACAGTTTCCGGAACTTATCCAAACCCTTTGAAACGCCTCCGGCAGATTTTATTTCAAGCGCTATTGTTTGCCCTTTCCAACTGATGATGAAATCGACCTCGGCGTCACCTTCACGCCAATAAGAAAGCTTGAATCCTTCATGCGCAAATCCGAGTAGGTGCGCTCCAACGGCAGATTCTACCACGCGGCCCCAAAGACCAGGGTCCTGCAAGACGTTCTGAAAACTTGACTGGGCATAGGCTTGCACAAGCGCCTGGTTATAGGTTTGGAATTTGGGGCTCGATGCACGTTGCTTTGCCGTGTCTCCGGAATATTTCTGCAACCCGGTTAATAGTCCTGCGCCATCCAACAAGTGCAGATAATGTGCAAGTGTAACCGTATTGCCCGCATCCTGAAGTTGCCCCAGTAGTTTGGTATAAGATAAAAGCTGGCCGCTGTAAGCTGTTCCGACCTCAAATACCGCCCGCAGCAATTGTGGTTTGTCTATACGGGTAAGCAATAGAATATCACGGTTCAGTGCACTTTCTATCAGTGATTCACGCACATACATTTTCCAGCGCGTCTCATCCGCAATGAGATCGGCCGCACCCGGATAAGCACCAAACCATGCGTATTGTTCTGGCGAAAAACCAAAGGCCGCTTCCATTTCCGTGAACGGCCAATGGGGCACATTGGTTACTTCAAAGCGCCCGGCAAGCGATTCACTCAGCCCTTGCTGCAACAACAAGCGCGATGAACCCAATAGCCACACTTTCAGTCGACAGTCTTTGAAACGGTCTTCATCCCATAAACGCTTTACCGTTTCGCTCCAATTGGAAATCTTTTGGATTTCATCAATCGCGAGGATGAAAGGGCCATCCGAAGTCTGAAGCCGTGCAGCATTCCAAACTTGTTCGAGCCAGACTGTTCCTGCACCGCTGACAGCATCTGCAGTATGCCACGATGACCGGGGGAATTTTGCCAGCGCCTGCTTTATCAGCGTGGTTTTTCCTACTTGCCGAGGACCGCTGAGGACCTGAATACGGTACTGGTCTTCTTCCATCCGACGGACGATATCCGGCAATTGCCCGCGTGTAAACATGGCTTCCAACAACAAATTTACTCAACACGCTGAGTAAATTTACTCAACACGCTGAGTAAATTTTGTTTTATTGTTACAACGTGTTGATATTAAGCGTTTTACGGTTCACCACAAGCGCTCCATCACGGCTCATTCAGCGGCATCGTCACCTTCATCTGCCCGGGCAACCAACGCCGGATTGATCTCTTTTCCGGCCTTCGCGCCCATACTGCGCAGCTCTTCCACGCGCCGTACCAGATTGCCGCGGCCGTCGGTGAGCTTTTTCATCGCTTCGCTGTAGGTGTCTTTGGCGGTATCGAGCTGGCGGCCAACCTTCAGCAGGTCTTCCGTGAAGGCAGAGAATTTGTCGTACAAGTCGCCGGCTTTCTTGGCGATTTCGAGCGCGTTCCGGTTTTGGTTTTCCTGCTTCCAGATGCTGGCGATGGTGCGTAAGGTGGCGAGCAAGGTGCTGGGGCTCACAATCACCACGCGCAGATCCCAGGCATAGGAAAACAACTCGCTGTCGCCCTGCACAGCCAAAGCAAACGACGATTCAATGGGCACAAACATGAGCACAAACTCCGGCGCATTGAGGCCCTGCCCGCTCGGATAATTCTTTTCCGCCAGCAGTTTGGCATGTGAACGCATAGACAGCAGATGCGCTTTGAGCTGGCGTTCCCGCTCCACGTCGTTATCGGCGGCTGTGAAGGCTTCGTAAGCGGTAAGGCTCACCTTGGCATCGATGAGGATATGCTTGTTGTCGGGAAGGTTTACGACAGCGTCCGGACGGATGGTATCGCCGGCCTGGTTCGCAGTCTGGTACTGCGTTTCGTATTCCCGGCCTTTCACAAGCCCGGAACGCTCCAGCACTTTCTCGAGGATTACCTCGCCCCAATTGCCTTGCTTCTTCGTATCGCCCTTGAGCGCCCGGGTGAGGTTGTGGGTCTCCTCGGTTACCTGGCGGTTGAGTTGGGTGAGCATTTCGATCTGGGCCCTGAGCTCGGTAACGCTCTTCTGGCTTTCGCCGTGGGTATCGTTCACGCGCTTCTCAAAGTCGGTCAGTTTGCTGCGCACAGGCTCCAGCAAGCCTTTCAGTGTTTCGGTATGTTGTTCGCGCAATACCTGGCTCTGCCTTTGCACATTTTCGAAAGCCATTTTGCCGAAGGCTTCGCGGAGCTGTTGTTCGTTTTTTTGTACTTCAGCGTCTTTCTCGGCCAGGCGCTGGTTGAGGTTGCGCACATTTTCGCGTGCTGCGGCCAATTCCGCACCCATTTCCTGCAGGCGGTTGCGGTTTTCCCGGTTTTCGTTGTCGAGCGCAGTTCTCTGCTCTTCCAGGATAGACAAGCGTTGCAACAGGTTGGCCGATTCAGATTCCTTCCGGCGATTTTGCATGATAAACCACAGCGCGGCAGCCAAAACACCGAGAACAAGTCCAATCAATAAGGCGGTAATATCCATGTGCACAAAGATAAGGTCGGGGCCTATTTTCGCCCTTCCATGCGCAGCAACCCTTTCATCGTTTTCGAGGGAATCGACGGTTCAGGAAAAAGCACACAGATACGTCTGCTGGAGGAATATCTGACTGCGCGCGGGCACCGCGTATGGCGTACCGCAGAACCGAGCGACGGACCGGCGGGGAAGCTGATACGGCAGGTGTTTTCAGGCGCCTATCCGGCCGACGACCGCGTGGTGGCCGGTTTGTTCGTAGCCGACCGGCTGGAGCACATCCTGCATGCTGAAAACGGCATGCAGAAAGCCCTCAACGACGGTTATACCATACTCTGCGACCGCTATTATCTTTCTTCTTATGCTTACCAGGGCGTGCACATGCCACTCGACTGGGTGATACAGGCGAACAGCCTCGCTGCATCGCTCCTCAAACCCGACCTGCATATTTACCTCGATTTATCTCCCTCCAAAGCACTGGAACGCATCCGCAAAGGCCGGGAAGACCGAGAATTGTATGAGACGATGGACAACCTGAGCCGGGTGCATGCGCTTTACGCACAGCTGATTCAGGATCTGGCGGGCAGCGAAAACATCTTGTGCTTTGACGCGGATCAGCGTCCTCAAAACGTACACATGGAAATTCTCCAAGGCCTCAATAAAGAATGGTCCTTCTGATTGAAGCAAAATGGATGCGCCTGGAAATGATTAAACCAGCGTTCGGCGCATACGGTTATCCCATCCCCTTCACAGTTGCACCAAGGAACGCGCGACCCCGGCGTTTGCCTTATCTGTTCTCCTGACGCGGATTAAACCGCTTACGGTATCACCCGCTCCAAACTGCTGGTCGCGCTCATGTTGAAGAATCCATTAGCGCGGATTTTAGAGTTGGGGTTGATATTGAACAAATTGCTTTTGACGTTGGCCGGTATCGTAGCGAACAACCCTTGATTCTGCAGTTGGGTGCGCACTTCCGTGAAGAAATACAACGTTTCCGGACTGATCGAGTGCACTTCCACCCGCACCCTGTCTCCCGGCTGGTAGGGGTTCTGGAAATCGTTCAGTTGCACGTAGCGAATAGGTACAATGAATGGAATGCCATCGGAACCTTCGTTGGGACCGAACGCGCCGTCGAAGGCAATATTCAGATCGCCAACGCCATCCTTCAGCTTGCCATTGACATAGGTTTTGATGCGGTAGCAATTGCCACGGCCGGGCAGGTCGTTCGCCCAAAGTTCCACGTATTTGCCCCCTTTGACGCCTAAACTCTCGGGTTCGTTGACAAGGCCAATGGAATCGATTGTTGCTGTAGGCCGCAACAGGGTTCCCGAAATAAAGGTATCGCTTCCAACAGCAACCGCAAGCACGAACTGGTGTCCGATGGCGAAAGTGTCGCCTGCAGCCCGGTTCGGTTTCCAACTGTAGACGCCATTTCCCTTGTCCTGAAAGAAAAACACCTTGAAGTTGGTGGAATCGATGATCGCAACCTGGGCCCCAGTTACACCCGGAATAGTGGAAGGGTCTGCCGTGAATGGAATGCTTCTCGTGATGCGGATCACCTGTTCGCTGTCGAGTGTGTTGACGAAGGCATCGATGGTATACTGCGCCTGGCCGGCATCGAGGTCGATATCGATCGGACGTTCACAGGCTGCAAAAAGCAACGCGGGAAGGATCCAGATAAATGGCTTTTTCATGGTTTAGAAATTGAAATTGTAGGATATGGCCGGAACAATGGAACCGATTACAATAAACTTCACACTTTGGAAACGTGTGGCATCGTTCGGATCGGTGCGGAAATACACGGAATAGGGGTTTTTGCGGGCATAGGAGTTGTAAACACCGAACACCCATTCACTTCTCCATTTCTCCTTCTTCTTGCCTTGCATGGTAGCGCTGAAGTCGAGACGGTTGTAAGCGGGGTTCCGGTAATTGTTCCGCGCGCCGAACACGTTGTGCGGAATATTGAAGCCCTGCACCTGGTAAAGGTTGGTCGGGAAGGTTGCCGGCGTTCCGGTGCTGAACACAAAGCTGCCACCGAGCTGCCATTTCTTGTTCAGCTGATAACTCGCCACTACATACAGGTTGTGTGCACGGTCAAATCGGGTCGGAAACCAGCCGTTGTTGTTGATTCCATCCACGCGGCGCTCGCTGCGCGCCAGGGTATAGCTGATCCAGCCATTCAGTTTGCCGGTGCTTTTCTTAATGTAAAACTCCACACCGTAAGCGCGGCCACGGCCGTACAGCAAATCGGCTTCGATGTATTCATTCAAAAGCAGGTCGGCACCGTCGATATAATCCACCTGGTTTTGAAGGTCTTTGTAATACACCTCCACAGAGGTTTCAATACCGTCGTCTTTGCCAAAGTTCTTAAAGTACCCAGCTGCAATCTGATCGGCCAGCTGGGGCTTGACGTTATTGGTGCTTGGCATCCACACGTCGAGCGGTGAAGACGCTGCGGTATTGCTCAGGAGGTGCAGGTATTGCGCCATGCGGTTATAGCTTAGTTTAACAGAGCTCTGCAGCCCGGTCTGGTATTTGAATGCAAAACGCGGCTCAAAGTAATTATAGAAGGCGATGCTCTTGTTTTGGCCAAATTCGCGTACACTCTCCAGTTCGCGGCGGAATCCTTGAATGGGCGCCGGACCGTAGTAATAGGCCTTGCCACGGCCGAGGTAATCAAAACTGCTCCAGCGCAGGCCGTAGCGCAAGGAGATGCGCTTGCTCACCTGTTGGTCGTTCGTGACGAACAAAGCGTTTTCCCAGCTGTAGCGATCGGGCAGGCTGAAGTTGAATGAACCGCTTGCCTGCTTGCTGATGGCACGCCCGGGCCGGAAAACGTAATAGGTGCTTTGCCCGCCGAATGTCACCGTGTTTTTCGGATTCAGATACCAGGTGAACTCCGGTTTCGCGCTGTAATTGAAAATGTTGCTGTACCAATCGAAAGAATTGTCGCGATCTCCGAAGCCAATGTTGTAATCGTATTTGCTGTAGAAATACGTGAGGTTCATGAAGAGCTTATCGCTGAAAACATGGTTCCAGCGCGTGCTCAAGGTCGTGTTTCCCCAAATGAACTTTACCTGATCGCCCACACCGAAGACGTCGTTGCCGAGGTAACCGGCGATATACAAGCGATCCTTTTTACCCAGGGTAAAGTTGGCCTTTCCACTTAGGTCATAGAAATTGAATCGGCTGTCGTTCAGCTCGGGTTGCGAAGCCAGGAAGGGTTTGGCCAGCACATCGATATAGCTGCGTCGGGCGGCCACCACGAAAGAAGCCTTGTCTTTGATGATGGGGCCTTCAAGGCTCAGGCGACTGAAAATGGTTCCAACGCCGCCGCTTCCTTCCACTTCTTTCTTGTTTCCGTCTTTACTGCGCACATCTACAATCGACGACAAACGCCCGCCGTAATTGGCCCCGATTCCGCCTTTCACCAGTTGCACATCCTTTACAACATCCGGATTGAAGATGCTAAAAAAGCCGAAAAGGTGGCTGCTGTTAAAAACCGGCGCTTCGTCAAGGAGAATCAGGTTTTGGTCCGTACTGCCGCCGCGCACATTGAAGCCGCTGCTGCCTTCGCCAACGGTACTCACACCGGGCAGCAGCTGAATGGACCGCACCACATCCACTTCGCCCAAAAAAGCTGGGATCTTCTTGATGGCCTGGCCGCTGAGCCGCTGGGTACTCATTTCAATCTTGCGCACATTGTCGCGGCGCACGCTGGTGCGGATGGTGACCGTTTCCATGTCTTCCACCTTCTTGCTCAGCTCGGCAACGATGCTGGTGTCGCGCAACAAATTCAGTTTCAATAAAACCGGCTCATATCCGCCCATCGACACCCGCAGGGTCACGGCTCCGGCCGGCAATCGAAGACTAAAGAATCCGTAGGCGTTAGACGACACGCCGCCTGTACCTTCTTCGTGGCTGATGCTTGCGTTGATCAACTCTTCGCCGCTGGCAAGGTCGCGTACATAACCACTCACGTTGACGGTGGTTTGGGCGAAGCCTGGCAGTGCCATACTAAAGGCGCAAAGGGGAAGAAGCGCCAACTTTTTTAACATATACAGGTGCAAAACAACGCAAGGGGCGCTCCTGTTTTCCGGCTACGTGGCAGAATCAAGGGGTTTTCCGACGAAAATCCCGGTTACAGGGATAAACCCAGGTAATCATACGCAAGCGGCTGCGCTCAAAAAGCAAACGCCAGCGATAGGGGTGTTCAGGGTGCCACAACTCCACTTTCCCTTCTGCCGGCAAGCTGTCGCTGAAGCGAAAAATCTTTTTAACGCCAACACGACTTAAATCTTTATTTAAAACATGTTCCCCGCTTTTGAGGAACAAGCGCAATCCCCGAAGGTCGGCCTGCACCAATTGCAAGCTGTCTCCGTGAACCAAAAACCGGGTTGCACCGTACCATAAACTGCCCGGCGATTGTTCACCCTTTGGTAAACACAATCGCTGCGGTGGCGTAAGGCTGTCGGGGCGGCCGAATTCTTGTTTCAAATCCGCCGGTGTACAAAAACCGCCAATATGACCGTTGATAGACAAAGAAAAAGGGTCAAGAAGATGCCCCGCTCGGATGTACCAGGTTGTATCCTTCACCGGAAAATGCGGCAAGCGGGCCGGATTCGGGTCGGGCATGGGCAGATCCCTGCAGCCCCAGATGGGCAACAACAGCCATGCAGCGTAATGCAGTGGCGCGAAGTCTATCCTTACCTTTGCAGTGGCCATGCAGTTAAAAACTATTAACGCTTACCTTATTACGTCCGTTTGCGTAATTTTATTGGATGCCTGCGGACCTTCTGTTCCAAAGCCGGATCCGGATTTACCAACGGACACTAAAATACAACTGGCGGAATATCCCGCCTTTTCGGCCGACAGCGCTTTTCAATACGTAGCCAAACAAGTGGCTTTCGGACCACGCGTACCCAATACGCCTGAACACGCGCGTTGCGCCGCCTTCCTCCGCAGCGAACTGGCGCGCTTTTGCGATACGGTAATTGTGCAGACCGCGCCTGATACCACCTACGACGGTACGCGCATCACGATGAAAAACATCATCGGCATCTTCAATCCGCAAGCCAAAAACCGCATACTGCTTTGCGCGCACTGGGATACGCGTCCATTCGCCGATCAGGATCCCAACCGTCCACGCGAGCGTTTTGACGGCGCCAACGATGGCGGAAGCGGCGTGGGCGTGCTCCTGGAAATGGCGCGCATTATGCACTCCCGCAAACCCGGCATCGGGATCGATATTGTGTTCTTCGACGCCGAAGACTGGGGCGATGCCAGCGGAAAAGTAGATCATTCCTATTGCCTTGGCTCGCAGTATTGGTCAAAAAACCCGCATGTACCCGGCTACAAGGCCATGTACGGTATTCTGCTCGATATGGTCGGCGGAAAAGACGCGCTGTTCGCACTGGAAATGAACAGCGTGAGCAGCGCCCGGGAGCTGGTAATGCAATTGTGGACCATCGGAGGACAGCTGGGCTACGGCAAACACTTTGTTTATGCCGAACGCGGACCGATCACCGACGACCATGTGTACGTCATCCACAACCTGAAAATCCCGATGGTCGATATCATCCAATACGATCCGGAAAACCGCCATCAGTTTGCCGATTACTGGCATACACATGCCGACAACCTGGAGTCAGTGGATCCCGCAACGCTGAAAGCCGTCGGCGAAACCCTGGCTGCTCAGATTTACACCGAAGACGCGCGATGGAAGACGCCCTGAAGCTCGACATCCTCGCCTTCGCAGCCCATCCCGACGACGCTGAACTCAGTTGTGGCGGCACTTTGCTATCACACCGCGCCCACGGCTACCGGACAGGCATCGTCGACCTGACACAAGGCGAACTCGGCACACGCGGCGACGCAGACACACGCCTGGCAGAAGCAAAGACTGCCGCCGGAATTCTCGGACTCAGCTACCGGCACAACCTGCGCATGGCCGATGGCTTCTTCCTGAACGACCGCGAACACCAACTGGCCATCATCCGCGAAATCCGCAAGCTGCGCCCTGAAATCGTCCTGGCCAATGCCATCCGCGACCGGCATACCGACCATGGAAAAGGCGCAGAACTGACTGCTCACGCCTGCTTTCTGGCAGGGCTGAGCCGGATCGAAACCTTTGACGACGCCGGCAATCCGCAAGCAGCCTGGCGCCCCAAAAACGTGTACCATTATATACAAGACAGGCATATAACGCCCGACCTGGTTGTAGACATCAGCGCACATTGGGAGCAAAAGAAATCGGCCATTCTCGCATACGGAAGTCAATTCTGGACACCCGATGGTGGCGGACCGCAAACGCCCATTTCCGGTCAGGATTTTTTGTTGTTTCTGGAAGGTCGTGCCCGCGATATGGGCCGCGAAATCGGAGTAACATTTGGCGAAGGATTCACGAGTGCTCGTCCGCCCGGAACGGCAAATCTCTTCCACCTCATTTGATAGAATGATTTAGGGTTGGGCGCAACCCCGCCAGTGCTCTTCGAAGCTGCGTTGAGCCTTTGTATACGGCGGGGTCGGGCTATTCGCTCCCAGCCGGCCGGCTTTAAATTGAAGGCTTTGTTTCGAAGGCGGTGATGCCGGCTCGGGCTGTCCGCTGCTATCCCTTGCGCGGCTGACGCCGTTGAGATAGTGGATGATCAATGACATTCGAGGATGGATGGTTTGCGCTGTACTCTGATGATTGTCAACGCGTTGGATTACCTAGGGCCGAGTATACGGAAGCTTGCACTAAAAATTTGCTTAAAACACATATTGTTGATATTCAGCGTTTTATGGCATGTGTTACGTGGGCCCAGGGAAGCCTATGCCTTGTCAACAGCGCGCGCATTATCCCGCGGTGCTTTGTCACCTAACCCTCGGCAATATCACACGCAGTGCGCCTTATAATGTCGTTCTGTATGTCCATCAGATTCCCTGGTTGATGAACAAAAGGGTTTTAAGGTTTTCTTTGGTGCAAGCTTCCGTATACTCGGGGATGGCAGGAATCAGAACACCAACAACCCATTGAATATCAAACCTATGTAACACAAGCCTCCCCCTAACCACGGCTGGCATCCACCCCAAATCAACCCGATAAATTCAATACGGACGCTTCGTCCCTTTTAACCCAAATGCTTCAGGGCTTCCCGCACACTCAGTTTGGGTAATGCATGCCCTGCAACAAATCGACGCACCCAATCGGCGTCTGTCCGGGCGTATTGCCGCAATGCCCAGCCGATGCCCTTCTGTAGAAAGAACTCCTTCGATGCGGCATGTGTCAAAATCAACTCACCCAGCAAGACTGGATCTGTATGCTTTTTATAGGATAACTGAAAAATGAGCGCCGTTCTGCTATTCCACATTTCGCCGCTTGTATTCAAGCGACGGGCTTCTTCGGCGCGCGTTTCAGGCTGTAACCGCAAAAGCCATTGTCCGACAAGATTAGAGGCAATGTAATCAACTGTGTCCCACCAGCTCTTTTCGCGTATCATCGCCAACATCAAGGCATAACTGTCTGCTGTCCAATTCTTTTTACCAGCTTCCAGCAGGTTCATGGCAGCATACTGAAACTCGCGCTCCGGTTGATTCCAAAGCCAGACGGTGGCAGCGTGCAAATCTTCGATAGTCCAACGCTTGGCAGCAGACAATACAGATTTCATGCACGCTGCCCGTTCCGGCTTTTTCAATCCCAGGAAGGGGAAAAGGTGTTTCATGTAGGCCTCCATAGCCGGGGCCTGCCGTGGATCTGCTGATTCACGGAACGACATCTGAAGGTCTTTTAAGACCTCCAGCAACGCAGGTTGTGGTTCAGAACCTTTCAAACGAAGAGAAGAAGAAGTTGCCTTCGATGGCAGCATTCTCATCGCTGTCGCTGCCGTGGATGGCGTTGGCATCGATACTCTTCGCATACAGATTGCGGATGGTTCCTGCGTCTGCCTTCTGCGGATCGGTAGCTCCAATCAGCTTGCGGAAATCTTCTACCGCGTTGTCTTTTTCAAGGATGGCAGCGTAAATGGGACCGCTGGTCATGAAACTTACCAGGTCGTTGAAGAAAGGACGCTCGCGGTGGATGCCGTAAAAATCACCTGCCATCGCTTCGCTCAGACGGGTGTACTTCAGGGCAACCACTTTGAATCCGGCCTGGATAATGTGGTCGAGAATTTTACCGGCATGACCGTTGGCAACGGCATCCGGCTTGATCATGGTAAATGTGCGATTGGTGGCCATATAGAACATCGGCCTTTCTGCAAAAATCGTGCCTCAGTGGCCGTTGTCTGGCTTTCTTGTGCAATTTCTCATTTCTTTTCCCGGCAACCTACCACCGAACAGATCGGGCATAGTTCCGGCTTATGGCCGCGTGCCGGACAAAACCGGCGTCCGTAAAAGATAATCTGCAAATGCAGTTTGTTCCAGGTTTCCTTCGGGAACAAGCGCTTGAGATCGCGCTCCGTCTCCTCCACATTGCGGGCCGCGCTCAGCCGCCAGCGGTATGCCAGGCGATGGATATGCGTATCAACCGGAAAAGCCGGGTGACCAAAGGCCTGACTCATCACCACGCTCGCAGTCTTGTGGCCTACACCCGGCAACGCCTCCAGCGCTTCAAAACTCTCCGGAACCTCGCCTCCATGATGCTCCAGCAACAACTCCGATAAGCGGTGGATGGCCTTGCTCTTCGCCGGACTCAAGCCGCAAGGCTTGATAATTTCACGGATCTGCTCCACGCTCAGTTTCACCATGTCGTGCGGATTGTCTGCCAACGCGAACAGATGGGGTGTGATCTGATTCACCCGCTCATCGGTACACTGCGCCGAAAGCAAAACCGCAATCAACAGCGTATAGGCATCGCGGTGGTCGAGCGGAACCGGCGTCTCGGGAAAGTACCCTTC
>Ga0209990_10000097_pt1 | contig 84793 bp, 74 predicted proteins | sample NOAtaG_6_FD_187304 | JGI IMG/M metagenome (GOLD analysis project Ga0209990, IMG submission 187304) | Freshwater lake microbial communities from Lake Erie, under a cyanobacterial bloom - NOAA_Erie_Diel5S_2200h metaG (SPAdes) (version 2) | ecosystem: Environmental > Aquatic > Freshwater > Lake ... | reverse complement strand
GGTTTTCCTGCTGCCATAGAAACCGTTTTCCCCAAAAACCAGATCCAACTATGTATCGTGCATATGGTCAGAAATTCTCTGAATTATGTTTCTTGGAAACACCGCAAATCTGTGGCAGCCGACCTGCAGAAAATTTATACGGCTCTCAATGCTGAGGCAGCAGAACGGGCTCTGGTTGATTTTGCCGAGAACTGGGGCAATCTTTACCCAGCGATTAGCAAGTCTTGGTTAACACACTGGCAACATGTGATTCCTTGCCCATTAAAGATTGGAAAGCTGCTCTCAATCGTTTTGCTATTGAGTTTGGTGATCGCTTTCCCCTCTAACTCTTTTCCTTGACACAATCTTATTGACAAACTCATCATCCTCTCCGAGTAATTGGATAAGCTCTTAAAAGTAATGCTTAGGTGAGATGACGATAAGCACTAAAAGGAACTCCAGTACGTTTTTTAATGTCCATAATAGATTTGAATTCACCACGACGTTGACGCTCTTCGGCGATCGCTTTAGCTGTATTTGGTTCTATCCCTGAGCCAATCAGATCATCTGTGGACATAGAGTTAATCCGCTTCCATGAATAATCTGACTCTTGGCGATAGTCATAGCTAAATATAATTATTGGCTCAATTTTTTTGAGCGTAGCGTTGGGGATTTCTAAAATGTCGTGAAGTTCCTCAATGCTAGTGAAAATATGCCCTTCATCGCGGAGGGATTCGATATCATTGGCATAGACAATCGGTAATCCTAAAGTATTTACCAAATCATTCTTAGAGCAGGTATTGATATCAACTTTAGGACGATTAGCCGCGATCACTGCAAATAGTTTAGGATCATCAGGTAATGCTAAATCCTTGGGGTAGGTTTTAGCTAGATAAGCTCGTTTGAGCGCAAAGGCAGTGGCAATTTGGGCAAACCAGAGAATTGTTGCTAGTTTAGAGAGAACTGGTATTGAGGAGATCACAATTGCGCCAGCAACAAAGCCAGCACCAATACCAATCCAAATATTTGAGCCAGACTTTACACCAGCATAGGCGATCGCGCCACCACCTAATACTGGCACAAAAGACCAAAAAACCCATGCTGGCGTTTGATCAAACCATGCAGGCTGAGACATAATTTCTTCTCAAGATTCTTGCTAAATATTATTCTTGCACCATTCTGATTAAATGTTTTTAAGTAGCTTTTTTCGCTTCTCTTCATATTCTTCGGCTGTGATCACGCCATCATCATAGAGTCTCTTCAGATCGCTAAGTGCTGCGGTAGAGTCTCGAACTGATGCTGTAGCTTGAGGTGCGCCAGCATTAAATCTACGATTAAATTCAGCGTCAGACATCAGCAATAACATGATGAATTCAATAAATGCTGCTAGCGATGGAATTCCCGTCCAACAAAATAGAAGGTAAACAATTCCCCATCCAGTCTGACCAAGATAAAACTTATGTGCCCCAAGCGATCCTAAAAAGAAACACCAAAGAATTGCACCAGTTCTAGTTTTCATAACCATTTCCCTTGTTGATTGTTTTAGTTGTGACAATGCTCAATAAAATCACAGTTTGCTAGGCTACATGATGTCAAATTATTATGCAGAATGCTTCTCTTTGGGAATCTTTGTGAGTTTCTTACTCAATAAATATACCAAGACCACCCCCAATTTGGCTTCAAGTAAGGTCATGTAAATTTGTAAATAGACATTGGTTTCGGGATTAGCATTAAGAGCAAATGCAGCACCACCCACGATAGCATAGGGCAGAAGTTTCAGTTTTTTGGTGATCGGGTTTGATGTCAAAGTTCCTATCCCAGATATCATTATTATCTTCTCCTAAAAATATAAATAGCTAGGTGCAATTAAATACAAACCCCAAAGCCCATAGCGCACAATGCGCTTAAAGTATGGAATCAGAAACTATTTCATAATTATACCTAGCTACTAAATAAATTTCAATCTAGTGAAGTTAACTATAATGAATAAAACTAAATAAAAGTGTTCAGCTATAATTTAGGTTATTGCGCGTATTTATAATTATTAAGAGAAAACAGCAAAGATTTTTTTATTTTTATGCTTAATGAGAAAAAGCTATAAACGGATCAAAATTTATAACGTTTCCATCGACAACTGCTCGATGAATTGATCTAAGAATGTTGAAATATTAAAAGAATCTACGAGGAGATAACTCAATCATATTTTGTCCAATTGTAATATCCAGATCACCGAAAAAATCATGGTCTAACAATCCCATACTTGCCTTCGTAGCGATCGGTACAGACATCATTTGGACTTTGAGAGAACCTAATGAAATTGATTTTACTTTACCGATAGGAAAGCTCACTTTACTGCCATCAGCAATGTCAAACTGCCCTGAAGTATCGGGTACAACATTAAGTGTTTGTGCCATTTCCCCAGTAATTAAAGTTCTGCTTGCGCCAGTATCCAACATCATTTCATAGATACGATTACCATTAAAAGTTACTTCAACAATGGGAATACCACGCACACGTCTCTTGATGGGAATTCTGACTGTTTGATTTTGACCACCATTACATAAACTACTGAGATCAATACGCTGCCCTTTAGAATTGACCATAAAGCAATCTGAAGCTTGAGCATTTGTGTGATTAATAAGTTTAGTTTGATTGATACATAACTCACCAATCCCAATCAAAGAACTAACTATTAAAGTAATCGTTACTAAATTGACTTTAAACATGATCTACAGGGATTTGATGTTTTACAGAATATTTTATAGCTTTTTTCAACCTAATGAAGGTCAGGTATATTATCCTGATTTCGACATGGCATCAAGCCTATGTAACTAGATCTTGTGAGAAGCGTTAAGCAATCCTAAATGGTGCGCTTCCACTAAACTATAGTAGTCCTAAATGAGATGCCAATGATTTCTACAACTAAATTTAGGATAGCTATAGTTTGGATTCGCATAGTTAGAATTTCCGTGAGTTAGGTTTATTCTTTGGATTGGGGTAGGCTTGAGCACTAGGATAAGTTGGTGGAAAATATGCTTTTTTGTGCTTTACCATTGGTGACAGTACAGGTGGCATATTCGGAGCACCATGTGTGTAACCCTCTTTGTAGAGAATATAAACCAGATTGAGTTCACTAATTTGCGCCGTATATTTTAGGATTGTATTGAGAGATTCATATTGCTTTTTGGCGATCGCGGAAACAGAACTTTCGTATAGATCATCATTAGGTGCAAGGAGTAATTCACAAGCAACTGTCGAATAAATCGGAACATTGCGTGATTTTTGGATAAGTCGCTTCGCCAGTAATTTAAAGATTCCTTGATAGGCATGGCGTTCCTGCTCTTGCATTAAAGTGTCATAGGCTGGATTGACTAATTTAGCAAGATACTGAGTAGCAACTGCCTTGTCTTCTAGCGAAAAGCCGTAAACATCAGGATGCAATAGGCGAACAATTCTCAGGTAGACACGACGAATATAGATAGGATTGGTGGTAATCGTTAAGCCCAAGGCTGCATAATAGTCATTGTTAAACTGACTAATACCTCGATCAATTTGGACAAACTGAAGTTTTAGCTCCTTTGGCAATTGATTCATAGTTATAAGAATTGAGAATAGCTAAATTGCCATTTTTCTCAGATAGACTAAACATTTTAACGCTAAACAAAAAATAAAGACAGCGCATTGTGTCATTTATATTTTTTATATTCATGAATGCAATGGTAGTACTGCAAGCGGTAAGAGGGAAAATCCTAGCCAAAATAGTGATCGCCAAGAGAATTTTGGTAAAGGCTCAGGCTCAGTTAATAAAAAATTAATCCGTTCTTCTAATCGATCACTTGTATTTGTTGAACCAAAAGCAGCAGTAAAGGTTTCAGACGGCAGCATATTATGACTGACCATTTCTAATAGTGATTCCGCGAGTAATAAGCCATCTAAATACTGAGCTGCCCAACGATCAGCACGTAGTTCACGTAATAGCAGCAACTCCTCCCATAGTACTTGGGTATTGGGCAACCAAGGCATGATTTGACGCAGACAGCCTAGCCAGAAAAACCAGAATGTGTCGTGGTAATGGGCATGAGCGCGTTCATGGAGTAAGACTGCTTCTAGGTGTTCGGAATCAAGGGTATCGAGTAAACCTTGGCTCACAAAAAGATGCGATCGCCAAAAGCCAATTTGTGCGGCGAAGAGCATTGGAATATTTAGCAATTGCATATCATCGTTGCTAGCTGTCGCATCTCTGTGGATGACTAACTTTTTCAACTTTTGTAAGGATTGCCAACCTGTCAAGGCAAGTTGCCCAGCACGGAAGATGCTATAGACCAAAAATATTAGGGCGATCGCATAGCTAACATAGCCAGCTTGCAAACCGATCATTTGACCTTCAGATCCCATACATAGCACGGCAATCGCGGTCGTGATGACCAGCAGGGGAGGCAGGACAAAGCAAAATAAGGCTCTATGCCAACGGATTTGCCAAGTTACTGAAACATTATGGCTACTCTGCCAATCGTAACGCAACCCCCACGCTAAGCCGAGAGAACCCAAAAGCATCACTGAATGCATCGAGAAAAATAGCATGATTAACCTTCCAGTGACTGTTCTCTAGATTGGCGAATCGTTTTAAGGCGGGTAGCGATCGCTTCGAGCTTGTCCATACTGGCGCGATCAAGGTCATTGGCAAAGGCTGCCACAATGTCTGCATCACCCACTTCTAAGAAACGATTGAGTTGGTGATAGGCAGTTAAGGCTTGCGCCTCCTCGCGCGAAATTAGGGTATGCCAATAGAAAGTGCGTCCCTCTTTGTCACAAGCAATCCAACCCTTTTGTTCGAGGCGACGCAACACGGTCATCACTGAGCCATAGGCTAACTCGCGATCAGGATCAGCAAGAATGCGATCGTGGATATCAGTTGCACTAATCCTTGTGCTATCCCAAATAATATTGAGAAGCTCAGACTCTAATGGACCAAGCGATAGTTGTTTCGGTCGATATTTTGGTAATGGAGTCATAGCTACTCAAATTACATTTGCTTCTTACTATAGCGCCTTCAACCCTTTATTAAACGAAAGACTTTACTCAGTAAATCCTTTTGTTCTTAAAGGGATGCAACACATTGAATCGATATAATTTCCATAGCATCGGAAATATAACAAGCACCACCAAATTTATTGATGATTGGTCTTAGTTGTTCGATCAGATGCTTAGTCTTATCCGCCAAGAAGAAAGCAATCACATAGTCGTTTTCCAACATGCTCATATCTAAATCGCCCGAATTAGTGCCACTTACGCCTTTGCCAATCACATTACGGATGACAGTATAGTTTAAAACCCCAACAGTTTCTAAAACCTTGGTGATTTTATGGGATTCAACAGAATCAGATACAATTTCGATCCGTTTCACCGCGTGCATAGTTTTATCTCAACTAAAAATAATAAATTCTAGAATGGCTAACGCTTAGCGCTATCTATTCTAAGTAGCTAGACATAAGTAAACTAAAAACCGAGAAGTTTGTTCCGCCCGCTACGCGGGCGGAACAAACTCTCGTTTTGGGTTTTAATTAAGTTGAGCTACTTAAATATGCAGATCTACTTAAATTATGGGTGCTTTTATTTGTAAGGTGGATGATTTTGCATTTTATTTAACTTAAGTTCTGACTAGTTAACATTTGGTAAAAAAACAGCCTTGCATAGCAAGACTGTTGGGATTGCTTTGTACTAATTGAAACCCTATTGATTTCCTGAAAAACTTATGTTGCAAGCTTTTCAGGAAGTCACCTTACTGGCAAATGTAGCGTTTTCTTGTCTGGTGAAGTAAGGTTTTGTTTCCTCGCTTTTAAAAGAGGAAGCAAATCTCCGTACCTCGCTTGCTTGAAAACGCTATATCAATAGAAAGTTAGAATATTATTTTGAGTCTATACCCAAAATAAATTGATTACATATAAATATAAAGGAATTCCGACAATAATGTTAAAGGGGAAGGTGACGGCTAGGGCCGTCGAGACATATAGGCTAGGATTTGCTTCTGGCACAGTCAGACGCATCGCAGCAGGTACAGCGATATAAGATGCACTAGCACATAGCACTGCAAATAAAAGGGCATCTCCCTGCGACATTGAAATTAATTTGGCGATCGCAATCCCCACACCTGAATTTAAGATTGGCATCAAAATCGCAAAGGCAATCAGGAATACACCTGTTTTTTGTAATTCTCTAATACGTTTTGCGGCGACTAGCCCCATGTCCATCAAGAAGAAAGTCAACACGCCATAAAACATATCTTGGGTAAAGGGAGATAGGACGTGCCAGCCTCTCTCGCCTGTGAGACAGCCAATAAGTAAGCTACCGACCAGCAAAAATACGGAGCTATTCAGAAAAGCTTCGCGGAGTACTTCCCCCCATGCAAATTCGCGTTCTTCACCTTTTTCGGCTTTTTCTGCGGTAGTAAATAGACTGACAAGGATTAATCCGACAATAATTGCGGGGGACTCCATCAGCGCCAAAGCAGCAACCATATAGCCATCAAAAGGAATATCTAACTGTCCCAAAAATGAGCTAGCGGTAATAAAGGTAACAGCACTAATCGAGCCATAGGTTGCAGCGATCGCTGCGGCGTTGTAAGAGTCAAGTTTGACCTTGAGAACGAAAAATGAATAGACAGGGACAAGGCAAGCCATAAGGATGGCTGCAACCATCGTCATGACTACTTCTTGATTAATTCCACTTTTGACTAGCTCGACACCACCCTTAAAACCGATCGCGAGAAGTAAATATAGTGAGAATAATTTCGGAATTGGCGGCGGTATTTCTAAATCCGACTTAATCAATACTGCTATCATGCCTAAGAAAAAGAACAAGATCGGCGGATTGAGAACATTAGAAACAATTAGGTCTAAATCCATGTGGACAGATCCATATTATTAAGTAAAAGATTTTCTAAGAGAGTAATTTAACAATGATGTCAGTCTACTGAATTGTATCGTTATCACCTATGGAGTCTTGTTATATATTTAGCTTCATTAAGCTAGCAGTCTGAAATCATTGGTTGATGTGTGGAAGCGCACCTCGAAGGGTTGCGTTCGTTAAGTAGTACAGAAAATTTTTTGAAAGTGTAGCAAAGCGGACGCTTTCAAAAAATTTTCTGGGTTTTAAGTCAGCACAAAGCGCTGTATTAGCTACTTTTGCTAGCATATAGCAAAGTTTTGTCTTTGGGAGATTATTAAGATGACAGTGATCGCTACTCCCCCTCTCAAAAATCAAGAGCCAATATCCCAGTCACTCCTTACCGATCAATGGATTAGTGCAACATGGGAAGAGTTTGTGCAGATTCTCGAAAATCCTCTATATGCAGACTCGCGATGCTATTACGACAAAAATCAATTTAGGCAAATGAGGATTGAGACTATGCCTGTTGGCTCAGAACACGCAGACGATAATACTTTAATCATCTTTGCTATTAGTTTATATTGCACATTATCTGCCATCCCAGCGAGAGGCTTGACCAATTGCAGCTTTACAAAAACGGGAGTTCAAGGCTGTCAACCTGACATCGCTTACTACATCGGTGAATCCGCAAGTTTAGCGCCACGTAGTAGCTCTGTAGTAAATCTCGATGAATTTGCCGTGCCTAATTTGGTGATCGAAATATCTAGTTCTACGCTAGGCGACGACTTAGGCAAGAAACGATTACTTTATGAACAATTGGGGACTAGTGAATATTGGGTCGTTGATGTCCAAGAAGTAAGAATCATCGCCTTTGAAATGATCGATGGAGGCAGTCGTCAGATTACAGAATCGAAGTTACTAGGTAGTTTAGCGATCGCTGATCTCGAATTTGCCCTGCAACTCAGCCGCGAAAAATCTCAATCTGAAGTTGGGGCATGGCTTTTACAAAAATATAGCTATCGCTAGTTTATATATTTACTGTGCTTCGCACAGTAGATATATGATTGTGTCATGATTTTTTATAGAAATATAACGATCTTTAATCAAGAGAGTTTCGGATTGTTTCCCCGCCAAAGGCGGGGAAACAATCCGAAACTCTCTATATCTAAAAATTCACATAAGGATTTTAAATCAGGCGTTATACTATGGTTAGATATAGGCTGCATACTATTTTCTGATTTAGTTGCTAGGCTGTCTTGTGCGTGAATTCCATAGTGAATTCTCCAAACACTTAAAGTTAGAAATTACAGTTGGAAAAATGAGCGAACCAACTCCCTACGAAAAACTAGGAGTCCATGACGAAGCCTCCTTTGAAGAAGTGCGTGATGCACGCGATCGCCTATTGCGCGAATATGAGGGGGATGAGTCTCAACAAGAAATAATCGAGGTTGCCTACGATGCCATCCTTATGGATCGTTTACGCGCCCGAAAGGAAGGTAAGATAGCTGTCCCTGATCGAATTCGCTATCCTGAACGCCTATCAACAGCGATTCCTGCGGCTTTGCAAAACAATCCCCAACGTCGCGCTCCCTCTTGGTTATCAAGACTATTAGACAATCCTAGCCAAAAAGACATTTACATTTCTCTGGGGATTTTTACTGGACTTGGCGCAATCAGCTTTTTTGTACCAAACGCCACCACCACTTGGCTTTCGTTTGGTTTGATTGTTAGTGTCTATTTACTCACACGCAAAGAAAATCGTTTTGGACGCGCTCTGTTGATTTCCTTGTCGGGGATCACTGTGGGGGTAATGCTTGCAGCTTTGACTAACCAAGTTTTGGTATTGTCCCGTTTGGTAAGTGATGGATTTTTCCCCAGCCCCATCCAAATGGTAATTATTTTGTTAGTCATGTGGCTACATGCTTGTTTCTTGCGTTAGTTTAGCGATTAGCTTTTAGCGATTAGCTTTTGGCTATAGAGAATTGCTGTGTCTATGAATGACTAAAAAGGTAAAAAGGTATTGTGAGCATATTGCAAGACAAGCATCTCACAATACCTTTTTTAAGATATAGCAATCCAAAAGCTAAAAGCTAATCGCTAAAAGCTAAAAGCCACTTTCCTACGAGATATACCGATATGACCTTAAAGTTTGGGATCGCACAGCTTAATCCGATCATTGGTGATTTGGTGGGTAATTGCGATCGCTTGTTAGCTGCTGTCCAAAAATTAGCAGTCCAAGCTGTGCAGTTAGTCATAACTCCTGAACTCTCAGTTTGTGGCTATCCGCCGCGCGACCTCTTGATGAATCACCAGTTTGTGAGTGATATGGACTCCGCGATCGCTGATTTAGCCTTGAAACTGCCCCATGATGTGGCAGTACTTGTGGGGACAGTTTCTGTCAATCCTCAGGCAAATCAAGTGGGAGGTAAACATCTATTTAATAGTGCCGCTTTGTTACAGGATGGTAAAGTACAGCAAATTTTCCTTAAGAGATTGCTACCGACCTATGACGTATTTGATGAGGATCGTTATTTTCAGGCGGGGGAGGGGAGTCAAGTTTTTACGTTAAAGCTACCAGACCAAGCGTCATTGCGAGTGGGCGTGACCATTTGTGAGGATATTTGGAATGATGAGAAGTTTTGGGGAAAAAGGAACTATGCTGATGATCCCGTGGCGGAATTGGCACAAAAAGAAGTAGATTTGCTAGTTAATTTATCTGCTTCTCCCTATGCGGTCGGTAAGCAAAAGTTGCGTGAAGCCATGCTCAGCCATAGTGCGATTGTCCATAACTTGCCATTGCTATATGCCAATCAAGTCGGCGCAAATGATGATCTAATTTTTGATGGGCGCAGTATGGCGTTTAATCGCAGTGGTGAAATTGTGGCACGGGGCAAAGGGTTTGAAGAGGATTTACTTGTAATTGATTTTAATCTAATTGATTTTAATCAAGTTGGTCATATTCCAAATTTATCAACCTATGAAAGTGATGATGCAGAAGTCTTTGCGGCTCTGGTTCTTGGTGTGCGGGACTATATACAGAAATGTCGCTTTCGGAAGGTCGTCATTGGTTTAAGTGGCGGTATTGACTCGGCGTTAGTTGCAGCGATCGCCACAGAAGCGATCGGCAAAGAGAACATCTTGGGTGTGCTGATGCCTTCTCCCTATAGTTCCGATCATTCAATTACTGATGCGATCGACCTTGCCCAGAATTTAGGAATTACGACAGAAACGATTCCTATTCAGCCAATGATGTCGGCTTTTGATCAGAGTTTGGCGCATCTATTTGCGGGACAAGCTAGTGATGTCACTGAGGAGAATTTACAATCGCGGATTCGGGGGAGCTTGCTCATGGCGATCTCCAATAAATTCGGGCATTTGCTAATTTCTACGGGGAATAAATCTGAAGTGTCTGTGGGCTATTGCACTCTCTATGGAGATATGAATGGTGGTCTAGCAGCGATCGCTGATGTTCCGAAAACGCGAGTATTTTCGATTTGCGAATGGCTGAATCGCACTAATTCTCCGCTAGCAATTAAGCAGGGTGTTGCGGAAGTAATTCCTGTAAATATCATTACTAAGCCCCCTAGTGCAGAGCTAAAGCCCGATCAAGTCGATCAAGATTCCCTACCGCCCTACGATATTCTCGATGATATTTTGCATAAGTTAATTAATCTGCATTTATCGGCCACTGAGATCATTGCCTCTGGACATGACCAAGCAACGGTTGATCGCGTAGTGCGTCTGGTCAAAACTGCCGAATTTAAACGTCGTCAAGCTGCTCCTGGTCTCAAAATTACCGATCGCGCCTTTGGTTCTGGTTGGAGAATGCCGATCGCCAGTAAGGTTACCCCTTAAGTAATAAGGTGCGGCGCTTCGTACCGCACCTTATTTAAAGCGATCGCACTGGCACTTGATGAGCGCTGAGATATTCTTTAATTTCCGAAATGGTCAATTCGCCATAGTGCAGTAATGAGGCTAGCAGTGCAGCTTCGGCATGACCTTTTGTGAGCGCTTGAAGAATATGCTCACAATTACCTGCCCCACCTGAAGCAATTACAGGCACTTCTACTAAATCCGCAATTTGGCGCGTCAGTTCAAGATCGTAACCAGCCTTAGTTCCGTCAGCATCCATACTAGTCAGCAAGATTTCACCTGCACCGCGATTAACGACTTCCTGCGCCCACCAGAGCGCGTCTATGCCTGTATTCTCGCGTCCACCACGGACATAGACATCCCAGCCTAAATTCTGGGGATCGTTTCTGCGACGGGCATCGATCGCCACGACGATGCACTGATTGCCAAAGCGATCGCTACTGCGGTTAATGAGATCAGGATCGTGAACGGCAGCAGAATTCATGCTGACCTTATCGGCTCCTGCTCGTAACAGTTCGCGAATATTGTCGAGATTGCGAACACCACCGCCAACTGTAAGGGGAATAAAAACCTGTTCAGCAGTGCGATAGACCACATCTAAAATTGTGCCGCGATCTTCATGGGTAGCAGTGATGTCAAGGAATACCAGTTCATCGGCCCCTGCTTGGTTATAAGCCTGTGCTAGTTCTACGGGATCGCCAGCATCCTTAAGATCGACAAAGTTCACTCCTTTGACGACTCGACCTGCTTTTACATCAAGACAAGGCAAAATCCGTTTCGCCAGCATAAGCCCTTCAAATATTACATAATCACGGTATGAGTGAATATTTTACCTTAAACGGAAAGGGTGGCGTGAAGAGTCGTCCTTTGCTTATTTGAGAATTACGATCTCACCACGATCACTTGCTTGCCGATATTCCTCACCAAAATCACAATTTGCTAATTCTCCTAGTTGAATATTCTGCTCAAAATTGGGAATTTCAGGATCAATTTCGAGCGATCGCAGACATAGGGACAATCGGGTGATTTCGATGGACTCCTCGACCACATCACAGCCAAAGAGATTATGCTGCAAAATATGTGCGATCACTTCCGTGGGATTCCTATGCACAAGGACTTCAGGATGGGGAGAGAATTTGGTCAAGAGATGATGAATACGCTCATGTTCAGAAATTAAAAACTCTAGCGCCGTAGTCAGAAATACGCCTGCACCACATTTGGGATGCACAATTTTGATATTGAGTAAGCGCTCTTGATATGCCTTGCAATATGCCAAGGTGTCTTGAGCAAACTGGCGATCGCGATCATCATCTTGATCTGCTAAAGACAAATGCTGCTGTAAAGTGCGAATAACAGACTCACTTTGGAGAATCACCTTGCAAGGTAGCTTGGGAGTACGTCTTTTGCTGAGATTGCCCAGATCCTTACGATATTGCGACAATTCTCTAATGGAATCATCAAAAAGAGCCGTCAGAATATGGTGCGTCACATCTTCGCTAAAGTCAAACCGCGTAATCTCCTTAATCTGCCGACTTAGCTCATCCCCCACAAATAGGGCCTGATCTAAAATGTGATCGTTTGCAAATAAGCCCGATGGATAAGCCTTAATCGGACTGTGGTAATTGGAATTCCCCTTTTGTACCCAACGAAAAATTGCTTTGTAATTTTCCCAAATATGTTGCTCTACATAGGGATTTACAAATTCATAAGCATCTTTAATCAGATGTTTAGGCAGTAATCCGCGATCTTCACAACAAGCGACAAATAAGATGCGATTCAACAATTTCTGGGCTTGATAAATTGCGATCGTAATCACATCTTCCGTATGAATTTGCAGATGTGCGTCCAAACTGTTAGTCTTAGAGGCTTGAGCCAGTAAGAGCAACCGATAGCGAAAATCCTTGATTAATTGACTGCGAATTTTGTAATAGTGACTATAAAAATTTTTAAGAACCTCGGTTTCAAGTTGGTGGGATTCCTCTAATAGCTGGGTAGTTCGGGAGCGATCCTCACTGATAGCAATACCTCGCAAAAGTGTCCGCCGTGATAGTAAAAAATAAAAAGCCTTCAGTTGTCCTAAATCCGCCAGTGATTCCCATGCAAACCTTTGGCAAAACAGTCCTGAAACATCGCGATGGTAGAGGCAAATCTCACGGTAGTCAAGCACGATCATCCATTCAGTTGTCTCATGCTGTGGCTCAGGCTTGACGATCGCCCCTTCCTCGGCAGCATTGACAATAATTTCAGCAATAACATTAACTGAAGTTTCCGTAAAAAAACCCAATGCTGGATTGGGGTGTAGCTCTAGTTCCCAATCCAAACCTGCCGTCTCAAAGGGTGATTTATACCCCAAAATATCAACAAAAATATCGTGTAAGAACTGTGCTTCCGCAATTAGATTCGAAGGTTCATAATCATTAGCAAAACCTAACCATCGTTGAATAATTTGAAAGCGATCGCCCAAGTCTCTCGGAAAGCCAAAGGAACTAACCCGCCTCGCGAGCGGCTTAGGATGAAACAGAGAATAATATGGCGATCGCTGATTCATTCATCTTTGACAGCATTTTGAATTTGTTTCTTTTCTGCCTCTACCTCAGCAAGCAACCTTTCACGATCTTCAGGAGACATTTCTTCGAGTTGCTTTGCTAAAACTGCCTTTTTATAATCATCAAGTTGCTGATTGTAAGTCATGGTTTGCGTAATAGCCCGAAACACATAGGTTGAGATCCAAGCAAGCAACACACCCACAAGTACAACTTGACTCCAAACGCCTGCATTAGTTGCATCGAAACCATTAGCACGAAATACCCAAAAGGCGATTCCACCAAATCCGAAAAAAGCAACCATAATTGCTATGGCATCAATGCGGCGCATAATCTTCAATCTCTCAAATACTGATTTAAAGTCATTTTTAACTAATACTTTAAATAGTGCGTGCTTCGGGACGGAAGTTAAAGAAGGGTGATAGGACTAATAAACCAGGGAAAAAGAAAAATGCCAAAAAACAAATGAATATTCTTTCAATCGAACCAGTTTTGTACCAACGAGCCTTGAAGTAAAACAAAATGATTAGAGGTAAAACAAGCAAATATGTACCTGCGATCGCAGCATATACAATGGCAGCAAGTATTGGAGAAGAGAGAAGAAACGACATATTTCTATACAGGATTGTGTAGGTTTATCTGTTAATAGATTGTAACAGTTTAGTAATCACTCAACTCACAAAATCAAGATGGAGCTTTGTTCATCTTGATTTCATGGTTGTACAGAATCTAGAAAAATTTGTGTTTGATTTTAATTTGCTAGAGTGCTAATATAAGAAACGCTGAAAATTTTACCCGAATACATCCCTAAGACTGTGGCACCTCAACAACAAAAGATTCGGATTCGTCTCAAAGCTTTCGATCATCGCCTGCTAGATTCTTCCTGCGAAAAAATCGTCGAAACTGCTAATCGTACAAACGCGGCTGCTGTTGGTCCAATCCCCCTGCCAACACGCCGTCGTATCTACTGCGTTCTCAGATCTCCCCACGTAGATAAGGACTCTCGCGAACATTTTGAAACTCGTACCCATAGTCGGATTATCGATATTTATCAACCCTCAGCCAAAACTATTGATGCTCTCATGAAGCTCGATCTAGCTGCTGGTGTTGATATCGAAGTAAAACTCTAACGTCTAAATCTTCAAGCAAAGCCCAGAATCATGAAAGTATTTAATATTGCTTTCATAACTCTGGGTTTTTCTTATTAAATTAGGACTTACGCAAACCGAACGAATTTCTTAGAATTGATGTAGATGTGGTGCGGGCTTCGCCCGCACCACATCTACCCAATGCGTAAGTCCTATAAAACAAAAAGATAAGGGAGTCGTATTACACCTCCCTTATCTTTTTGATTACAAATTCACGCAAATATACTGCTAGTCGTCTACGTCATGGGCAACCGTGGTTTTATTTGTAATGGGAAAAGATCCATCTCCCTTTACTGAAGCAGGAAGTTTCTGGTTTTCTGGTTATTAGTAAATATTAGTGAAATATATACGGAATAAAAATGCTGAAAAAGCTAAAGCTTAATCATCTGCTTACTTTTGCCATTGCGGCGATCGCTGCCATCATGTCAATGACAATTGGGCAAGGTTGGGAGCCTGTAGTAGCTCAAAATCAGTCACAAACTCAAGTGCAGAAGCAAGCACAAAAGCCTGCGGAAGCAACCCTTCAAACCATTAGTTTGCAAAATGCAGGTTTACAGTTACAAGAGGTTGCTCAAGGTGTATATGCACTGATTGCTAGTACTGATTTTCCACCTGTGAGTCCTGCGGTCGCGATCGCCAATGGTGGGATTGTCATCGGTAGTGAAAGTGTATTGGTGATAGACTCATTTCAAAACTCAGATTTAGCTGAATTATTGATTGCAACGGTGAAATCACTGACAGATAAGCCCATCAAGTATGTATTGAATACCCATTACCACTTTGACCATACAGGCGGTAACGTTGCCTTTGTCAAGCAAAATATTCCTGTAATTGGACGTGGTGTAATTCGTGAGTATATCCAAAGTGGCAAAAATAATACGAATGGCATTACCCCTCCAACGGTCATTGTCAATAGTCAGACTGATATTTGGTTAGGCGATCGCCAAGTCCGCATTGAACGTGTCGATGGACATTCGGCAGGTACGGATCTAGTTGCCTATGTCCCTGATGCTAAAGTTCTATTTACTGGTGATATGGTTTTCAATAAGCGGATTCCCTACACAGGCGATAGCGATATTCGTCAATGGCAAGGTAGCCTATATCGCTTGATTGCCACTTTCCCCGAAGCAAAGGTTGTCCCTGGGCATGGTGATGTCACTGATGTAACGGGCTTACAAGCACAGCAGGCTTATTTCAGTTGGTTAGAGCGCACGGCTTTGGAATGGAAAGCGCAGATTTTAACTAAAGAGCAAGTATTGGAGAAATTTGCGAAAGTACCTGATGCTTACAGAGATTACAAATTTAAGGACATCTACCCTCTCAATTTAGAGTCAGCCTATGAGCAGTTTACTCGTAGCAAGATTATTCCTTTGATTCCCTAAATTACAGGCAGAAAACCTATTTTAACAGCTTTTACTCAAATATTTGTAAATAGGCTATTTCAAGAGATCAATTTACCCGAATAAAATCTTAAATAAGACCTCAACAAGTTTTCTGCACCAATCAGCCCTTGTTCAGATAGATTTAGATAATTTAAAGATAGTATTGATCCCTATTGTTTCTAACATTTAGGTTTTTTTATTAAAAATTCCAAGGAAATTATAAGAGTGAAAAACTTGTTTTTAGCATAATTTAGCTTTATTAAAATCGTTACTAGGAAATCTAAAGCGTGATTACCATACTTTTCTTGCAACTGCTCGGGGACTGTGATTTCTGCTATGCCAAGTTCGCTTTGCAATTTTTTCTGACTATAACCATTGCGACTGTTGGTTTGTCCTTCTGGTCTGGATTCATGCTTCTTCTACCCTTTTTAGCCTAAACTCCAGTCACGTTAAATATTTGCCAAACATTGGAGTAATGTTTGAATTTGGCTAGTTGTATGGGTTGCCATCAGAGTCAGACGGATTCGTGCAGTTGGAACCGTCGGCGGACGAATTGCAGGTGCAAAAAAGCCATTCTGTCGCAGTTGTTGGGAAATATGCATGGTCACATCTATATCACCATCACCAAACTTGAGCGCGATAATCGGTGAATCAAACGCAATTGCATGAATTCCTAAATCCTGTAAGCCTTGTTGCAAAAATTTGACATTTTGCCAAAGTTGCTGACGACGCTCAGGTTCCTTTTGCACCAGATTAATTGCCGCGATCGCAGCCCCAGTATCCGCAGGTGAAAGAGCAGTGGTATAGATCCAAGTCGCTGCCCGATTGCGTAAATAGTCGATTAATTTTGCTGAGCCAGCGACATACCCACCTAAACTTCCCAAGGCTTTGCTAAGGGTTCCCACTTGGATTAAATCCTGCTCAATTGCTAACGATTGAGTTAGACCACCACCGCGATCGCCAAATACGCCTGTTCCATGAGCCTCATCGACGAGCACCATGCAGTCATAGCGAGCAGCTAAGTCCATAATTTTCCGTAATGGGGCAAGGTCGCCATCCATACTAAATACGCTGTCAGTTGTAATTAGACAACGGCGGTATTTGGCGCGATTTTCTTGCAGTTTGGCAGCAAGGTCAGCGATATCGAGATGTAAATAATTGATCGACATTGCACCACTTAGTAATCCGCCTTTTTTCAGACAAGAATGGTTATATGCATCGCCTAAAATCAAATCGCGTGCGCCGACAACTGCGGAGATAGCTCCTAAATTTGCTAAATAGCCTGAGCTAAAAACAAGAGCTGCTTCAGTATTTTTGAGATTCGCGATCGCTTGCTCTAATTCCTCGTGTAAAGCCAAATGACCTGTCACCAAGCGCGAGCCCGTCGAACCAGTGCCATACATTTGCGTCGCACTCATGGCAGCCTCAATCAAACGGCGATCGCCAGCTAACCCCAAATAGTTGTTACTGGCAAACATCAGCATTTCGCGCCCATCAATGGTCGCGATCGTTCCTGCCTTACTGGTGATTGTTTGCGTAGAACGATACCAATTAGCTTTATGAATTGAGGCTAAATTGCGATCGAGCCAGTCGTAGGGCGTAGATATGGGTTCATTCTTCACACTTCTTTACAAATCAGTTTAAAATTGGATAGAAGGATAAGTGACGCATCGCGCCATTGATCCTACCGTTATTATCAAGGTTTAAAAAATGACTGTTGCATATCCTCGCAAACTTCGTGGACAGCTAAGCGCCCAAGACATTCTCGATCAAGTGGTGCGTCAGCGTGAAATCCACATGGTAACGATCAATCGCTACCGTTTTAATGAGCAGCGTAGCTGCAAAGACCTTACCGACTTGATTGAGAGACTAGATGGCAAGCCAAGGGATTTAATTAAAGACTTATCGCACCATATTGCCGATGAATCTCGTCATGCCCTCTGGCTGACCGATCTACTCTATGAACTTGGTGAAGAGATTGGTACTCCCCCAGGTACTTCCTACATTGATGAGTTTGAGCGCCTGATTAGCTATGAAACCATCGGGAATGATCCAGAAGATGGAATCATTGAGTCCTTAGCAGCGATCAATGTCACAGAAAAGCGCGGTTGTGAATACTTTGCAGCTCATGTGCGATCGCTCCAGAAGACAGAGCAAACCCCCGAAAATATTAAGATTCGCGAAACTATCGAAAGGATTCTTCCTGAAGAAGTGGCTCACGTTCGTTGGGGCAATCGCAAGCTTGCGGAAATTGCCAAAAAAAGTGAAGCTCACTACGCCAAGGTTGATACCGCTAAGCGCAAATATGCCGCGATCGAGCAAGCAGCCTATGAATCAGGAATGGATGTTCTTGCTGGTGCTGAGGTTCGCCGCATGGAGAACTTGATGAAGATTGCCGATACATTGCCAATCTGGCAACGTCCTCAATATATCATCGATCAACTGCCTAAGACCCTATTATCGCCTGAATTGCAAAAGGCAAGAATCGAGCTTGCTCGCAAAGCATGGGGAAAAGACCCTTCTTCTTTTGTGGAAAAGTTTATTCCCATGTTCTTTAATGCCAATCTCAAAGATACAGCGCATAAGGCTGGAACCTATTAGTCCAAAAGAGAGTGGTGCTTTGCACCACTCTCTTTTAATTTGCTTTAATTTGCGAAATGCTGAAAAGCCGATCGCATTTCTAATCCATCAATTTGATTGCCTTCAATAATCTCGCCAATAATTGCCGAATTTGGTAGTTGATGCACAAATGGTTCGGCAAGTTTAAAGGGCATACATAAAATAAGTTCAAAGTCTTCTCCCCCATACAAGACCCAATCTAATGCGCTATCGCCTGCCAGAATACGGATAGCTCGATGAATTGGTAATGAACGCCAAAATACTTTTGCGCCGACTTGACTAGCTCGACAGATTTGGGCGATCGCATCGGCTAGCCCATCGCTGCTATCCATACCTGAGATTGGGAAGTCCTTTAAATGATTATGTTGTTTAAGCAATTTATGTAAAAGGGCGATCGCATCAAAACGCGGTGTTGGACGTTGATGATATCGACAAATTGCTTGCCCTAGCTCTTTCCCCGCCAAAATCCGATTACCAATTTTTAAGGGCGCTAATAGTTTCTCTTGTAAGTTTTCATCCAATAGCATTTCTAACCCTGCCTTGGAAAGACCATGCAGTCCTGTCACCACGATGGCATCGCCCACTTTTGCAGTATGCCTATGGATAACTTGACTTTGGCGAACCTGTCCGAAAGCAGTTACTGATAATGTCCGCATTGGCGATCGCACAGTATCCCCACCGACTAATTCTGTGCCATAGGTTCGTAAACATTCACTAAAGCCACGATAAACACCTTCAATCCACTCAACCGTGGTATCAGACGGTAAGCCCACAGACATGACTAACCCCCAAGGTTTAGCGCCCATTGCGGCTAGATCTGATAAATTCACAGCAGCAGCACGCCAACCGACATCTTCAGGACTGGTAGTGCGATCGCTAAAATGCACACCATCCACCAACATATCCGTAGTGACGACCATCTGATGCTCAGCTAAAGTCCCCCCCATCGGTGCGGCATCGTCGCCAACAACTGCACTACAATATTGCCGAAAGATTTTCAGCAATCCTTGTTCACCTAAATCTTTAATCTTTTCTGTCATAGTTTCCCAAAGAACAAGGGGCTTAAGCCCCTTATTCAATTATGGATAGAAAGTTAGCTTTGGTAAAGCTAATGACTCTTCCCAACCCATCATGATATTCATGCATTGTACCGCTTGGGCGGCTTGACCTTTCATCAGATTATCGATCGCTGAAACGACAATGACGCGACCTGTGCGCGGATCGACTTCCACACCGAGATAACAGAGATTTGTACCTAAAGCCCATTTCGTTTGAGGGAAGATATTTTTGGGTAATACCTGTACCCATTCAGAATTGCGATAAAAGGATTTATAGATCGTGAGAATATCGTCCTTAACTAACCCGGGGTCGCGTAATTTGGCATATACCGTCGATAGAATGCCGCGTATCATCGGAATTAAGTGCGGAGTAAATTGTACTAGTACCTCTTGACCCGCCAGATCACTACAAATCTGTTCTATTTCAGGCGTATGGCGATGGTTTGCAATTCCGTAAGCTCCCAGAGATCCGTCAGCTTCGGCTAGCAATAAATTGGTTTTCGGTTGACGACCGCCACCTGATGTTCCTGACTTAGCATCAATAATGATCGTACTAGGATCAACTAATCCCTGTTTGAGCAAAGGTTGTAAAGCTAATAAGCTTGCCGTTGGATAACAACCTGCACAACCGACAAGATTGGCTGTAGCAATGCGATCGCGGTAAATTTCTGGCAAACCATACACAGCTTTAGAATTGACCTCGCCATCGGTGCGTGTTTCTTTGTACCAAGATTCATAGACTTGCAGATCGGTAAAGCGATAATCGGCAGACAGATCCAGTACTTTGCAGCCTTTAGCTAATAGCCTTGGAGCAATTTTGCTCGCTAGACCATTTGGTAATGATAAAAACACGACTTGGGCGCGATCGGCGACCTCTTCTGGTTCGAGATTTTCGATTGGTAAATTTACAGCATGGGAAATATGTGGATAGAGATCCGCAAAATTTTGACCAACAGAACCGCTTCCACCCATATAGGTAATGTCCACTAATGGATGTTCTAGCAGCAATCTGACCAATTGGATGCCACCGTAACCTGATGCGCCAATAATACCTACAGGGATACGATTCTGTGCGCTCATAAATTTACTCCATCAAAATATTAAAAATGCTATGCGAGTTTGGGGTAATAACTTAGCACAAGCCAAGTATTTAACCTCAATTCATATTTGGCAAATACTGGATTTGTGATCGCTAAAAATATGCAGTGTAAAGATAACGCATCTGTATCGTATGTAATCACCGTAAATTGGAAAATTTGTTTAGGTAGAAACATTTGATGCATAATTGCAAGTTTTCAATTCCATTCCTTGCAACTTAGTCTTAGCCCAGCAATTTCTTGGAGTAATGAAAATATACCGATAATATGGTGAGGTCTCCTAATTCTCAAAGTTGTTGAAATGAAATTTCGGTATTATAGCAATGAACATTTTCCTAAAGACTGTCAAATCACCTAAGTGAGTGAAGAAATATAACTTTAATTCGTGTGAAGTTTTGACAGGATGGATATTAGCTGAGAAAAATAACTAGCTAAAATTAGTGTTCTAGCTATCTATATTGAAATCACACCTAGTAATTTACCATCAATAAAACATAACAAAATATAGCCAAAAATCTGATGCTAACTTTAGCGAAAACAAATAGTCATCATTAAGAAAAAGTGCTTTTAAGTGATATAGCTAATCTCTGTTATGATAATCATTGTTAGAAATAAGTTGGATCTTAGAATTATTTCTTTCATATTTCCATACATTTTCTATATCTGTATAATTTCATTTTGTTATAATTTTGGGAAATTCCTAATATTTCTAAAGACATTTTCAAGTATTTTCAAGTTTTAGGTAATATTTTTGTACAATGTGTTTAAAAATGTACGACAATAAGAAGATAACCCTTTAGTAGATAGAATCACCAAATTTGTCAAATCACTCTTTTTAGGTTTTAAAGAGAGATTTTACAATTTTGAAACCTTCAAATTTCTGATAATACTATGACAGACATTGTAACTACTCCTTTAACAGGAAAGGCTCTCCTTCAAAAGGCAAAAGAGCTAAATAACTTGCCTAAACGTGAACAAGCCAAAAAATGTGGTTATTTCACTAGGGGAAAAGATGGCGTAGACCGAGTTAATTTGACAGAATTTTACGAAGCTGTACTTGCTGCTAGAGGTTTTGCCATTAATCCTGAACAGAATAAAGATGGTCGAGGGCGCGAACCAACTTTCCGTGTTAGTGTTCATAAGAATGGTCAAATCGTGATTGGTTCCACCTATACAAAGTCAATGGGGTTGAATGAAGGGGATGAGTTTGAAATTAAACTAGGATATAAGCATATCCACCTGATTCAGTTGACTAATGATCAACCAGAGGATGGCGAAGAATAAATATATCGATCTACTTCTATATACAAGTTACGTTTAAGCTTATAGTCTGTAAAGCATATTTATGAGAAGACTAAGACTTGTATTTTAAGTAACTATTTAACTAGTAAAACTAATCGAGAAGATTGATGCTGCTTAATATGGAGTAGTTCATTTTCTCGTTTTTTTATTTATTCTGATTTTTATCAATATAACTTTTGCTTTCTAGGTTTTTGTTTCTATGCAGCTTGTCGATACACATGTCCACATTAACTTCAAAGATTTTCAGGATGATCTCAATGCAGTGCGCGATCGCTGGTTAGATCACTGTGTCACCAAACTCGTACATTCCTGCGTTAGCCCTGATGAATTTCCTCAACTGCAAGCGATCGCTGATCAATTTCCTGAGGTTAGCTTAGCGGTTGGACTACATCCTCTTGATAAAAATCTCAACACAACTGGCTGGAATCCTGAAATTGGCGATCGCATTAAGTCTTTGGCTAGTAGTGAACCGAGGGTAGTAGCGATCGGGGAGACTGGCTTAGATTTTTTTAAATCTGATAACCAAGCTGCTCAAATCGAAGCGTTTAAATCACAACTACGCACAGCACGAGCACTAAATTTGCCCGTAATAATTCATTCGCGTGAAGCCGCAGTCGCCACCCGTCAAGTATTGCAAGAAATAAATGTCGAATTGCCACAAGAACCTATTCGTGGGGTGATGCATTGCTGGGCAGGTAATCCAGAGGAAACTCAATGGTTTGTGGATCTGGGAATGTATATCAGCTTTAGTGGTGTAGTCACATTCAAAAATGCCCATGATTTGCATGAGTCAGCAAAAATTGTACCGAATGATCGCTTGTTAGTAGAGACCGATTGCCCATTTCTCGCACCAGTTCCAATGCGTGGCAAGCGCAATGAACCTGCCTATGTGTTGCACGTTGCTGAACATGTCGCTAAGTTACGAAATGTAGATTTAGAGACTCTTGCAGCTCAAACTACTGATAACGCTTTGAAGCTGTTTGCCATAGCTTAAGAATATTTACAAAATAGCTAGAACGATTGTTTTGTCAGCCTTTGCACTTGTCATTGTGCTTAGCGGTGCTCATAAGCCCATCCCACATACCGCTAAAATTGATTTATGCAAATATACCTAGATCATAGTGCTACTAGTCCTGTACGCCCCGAAGTCATTGAGCTGATGACAGAAGTAATGCGATCTCAATGGGGCAATCCCTCTAGCCTCCATGCGTGGGGTGAGCGTTCTACCATGGCGATCGAACGGGCGCGGTTGCAGGTGGCAAGTTTATTAAACGCCGATCCTGAAGGGATTATTTTTACTTCTGGGGGAACAGAGGCAGACAATATGGCTTTGATGGGGATTGCACGGCTATATCAAACACCACAGCACATAATCATCTCATCGGTGGAGCATTCTGCTGTACGTTTGTCTGCTCAGTACTTAGAGCAACATGGTTGGGAAATTACCAGATTATCTGTTGATCGCGATGGGAAAGTATCACCACAAGATTTAGGTCGATCTCTACGTCCGAATACAGTACTGGTGTCAGTAATTGCTGCTCAAAATGAAGTGGGGACAATTCAACCAATTGATAAGCTTGGTCAAATTTGTCGTAATGCCAATGTGCCATTTCATACTGATGCGGTGCAAGCGATTACCAAAATGAGCATCAATGTCCAGACTTTACCGATCGATCTGTTATCTCTTTCCGCTCATAAGTTCTATGGTGTACAGGGCATTGGCGCGTTATATGTTAATCCGTTAATTATTCAAAAAAATGGACTAGTTCCTCTCAACCTAGGTGGTGGACAGGAACGTGGTTATCGCTCAGGGACGCAGGCTGTTGCCGCGATCGCAGGATTAGGACTTGCGGCTGAACTAGCCGCTAAGGAATTAGTGAGCGAATCACAACGTTTGACAAAATTGCGTGATCACCTCTATGCATTACTAACTGATATTCCTGATCTTATTCCCACGGGCAGCTCTAACCGCTTACCCCATCATCTGAGCTTTTACCATAAATACCTTGATGGTCGTCGGCTTGTGCGTGAACTCAGTTATGCAGGGATTGCGATTAGTTCTGGTTCGGCATGTAGTAGCGGCGCGATCGAGCCAAGCGCAATCTTATTAGCAATGGGATATTCGGATTCCGAAGCTAGAAACAGTATCCGCATCACCCTCGGCAAATCCACCACCGAAGCCGATATCGAGTGGACAGCATTAGCAATACATCAAATTCTAAGCCGAGTTTAAAAAATATAGCTATAAGTAGGTTTGCCTGCGGAGCAGGCAAACCTACTTATAGTCGTAAATATACTTATGGCACGACGAGAACAGGACAAGGAGACAAGTTTATAACCTTCTGGCTTACGCTATGCTCCTCAGGATGTTCTTCTGTCAAGCTAACTCCCCGTGAACCCATAACAATTAGGTCAGCATTAATTTCATCGGCAAAATCGCAAATTACAAAAGCAGTCTTGCCCTCAGCAACTTTGGTATGAACTGAAATACCGACTTCGGCAAAATAAGTCTTGACTTCTTCGATTAAATCTTGGGATGAAGTGCGATCACTATCTTTAGCATCAGGTTCAGTAACCGACAGTACATATAGTTGCGCCTGATATTTCTGTATCAGATTGATCGCGATAGCTACAGCTTGGCGGGTTTCTTGACTTCTGTTTAAAGGGAATAAAACAGTTTTGAACATAATTCCTACCTAACACTGCAATTCAGTCAAAAAATTTTGGACTTGAGAAATTTTTATTCTCTTTATTCCATTTTAATGACGAACGGGTCGCAAGGATTTAATTTTCTTAATTTTTAACATGATAGTTAACTATAGCCAGCTTTACTCAATCCGCTAATGGCTAGATAATTCTACTTAGAAACTATATAACGAAATCCTGACCTTCGCTAAAAATACTGATTACGGATCGCGATCGCCATTGCACTAAAGAGAGAAAATTTATGCCACAAGAATCAAACTTACACAATTCAGACACAGCAACTTCCGTTACATCTGTCACAGAAGAACCTGTTCAAGAAAAGATTACTCTATGGGGAGAGATTATTAAAGGTTGGCATTGGGTTGTATTTATCTGGAAAATGATGGGTAGCTTTGGCGGAATTCGTCAATTATTAAGTTCTATAAAGAAGACCGTGATCATGTTAATTAAACGATTATTAATTCAGTTGCAAACTGACAAACGTTAGTACAGCGCTTTGCATTTTCTTAAAACTCAGAGCAACCTTCAAAAAGCTTGCAAATTAAGCTTTTTGAAGGTTGCTCTAGACCACACAAAACCTAAATAGGTTGTAATACTTAATAAAATAGATAGGGATGCAAAGCCTTCCTATCCACTTTCTCGACAGTAAACACCAGACTTTACTACATCAGTGCTAACATTGCGAGATATATAAAGAGAAAAAAGTCAAAACGGAAGAAGAGTATAGATGGATGCCGTAACAAAAATTATCCCTTTTTATGGCAGGGAAATTAAATTAAGAATTGGTACGTTTGCGCCCCAAGCTGGTGGCTCAGTATTAGTCCAGTGTGGGGAAACCGCAATCTTAGTGACAGCGACCAGAGGTCCTGCTCGTGAAGGTGTAGATTTTGTACCCCTCCTTGTTGATTACGAAGAGCGTTTATATGCGGCAGGTCGGATTCCTGGTGGTTTCCTGCGTCGTGAAGGTAGACCACCTGAAAAAGCAACTCTAATTTGCCGTTTAATTGATCGCCCGATGCGTCCTTTATTCCCTAATTGGTTGCGCGATGATGTGCAGATCGTTGCCACGACAATGGCGATCGACGAAAAAGTGCCCCCCGATGTCTTGGCAGTAACAGGAGCATCGATCGCAGCTCAAATTGCAGGATTGCCCTTTAGTGGACCCATGGCGGGTGTGCGCGTTGGCTTAGTTGGTGATGAATTTATCATTAATCCAACCTATGCAGAAGTAGAAGCAGGCGACCTTGATCTAGTAGTGGCTGGTACTTCTGAAGGGATCATCATGGTGGAGGCAGGGGCAAACCAGTTGCCTGAAGCGGACATGATTGAGGCGATCGATTTTGGCTATGAGGCTGTGCAAGAGCTAATCAAAGCCCAACTTGATCTAATCCAAGAGTTAGGGATTGCGCCACCAGACCTGACCCCTCCTGAAACCGATTCCACTCTAGAAAACTTTATTGCGGATCAAGTTAAGGATAAAGTTGCCCAAGTAGTTGCTAGCTGTGAAAGGGATCGCAATGTCCGTGATGCTAACCTCGATGCGATCAAAGCCGAGCTACTAGAAGTAATTGCCGCGTTGCCCGATGAAGATCCTATCAAACTAGCATCTGATAAGAAGGTGATTAGCTCGACCTACAAGGAACTGACCAAAAAACTGATGCGATCGCAGGTGATCGAGCAGAATATCCGCATTGATGGACGCAAACTTGATGAAGTTCGCCCCATCTGGACAGAGGTCAGCGTATTGCCTCGTGTGCATGGTAGTGGGCTATTTAACCGTGGGCTAACCCAAGTCCTATCGATCGCCACCCTTGGAACTCCTGGTGATGCACAGGAGCTTGACGACCTGCATCCTGATGCCAAGAAGCGCTATATGCATCATTACAACTTCCCGCCCTACTCTGTGGGTGAAGCTAGACCGATGCGATCGCCAGGTCGTCGTGAAATTGGTCACGGAGCCCTAGCCGAACGCGCCCTTGAGCCTGTATTACCCCCTAAGGATAAATTTCCCTATATTCTGAGAGTTGTATCCGAAGTCTTGTCCTCCAATGGTTCCACCTCAATGGGTTCCGTTTGCGGTTCGACCCTTGCATTGATGGATGCAGGTGTGCCGATCTCTAAACCTGTAAGCGGTGTAGCGATGGGCTTGATCAAAGAAGGGGATGAAGTTCGTATCTTGACTGACATTCAAGGGATCGAAGATTTCCTTGGTGACATGGACTTCAAGGTCGCAGGTACTGATACAGGTATCACAGCGCTGCAAATGGATATGAAGATTACTAGCATCTCCATGAATACAGTGCGTGAAGCGATCACCCAAGCCAAAACTGGTCGCGCTCACATCATGCAAAAGATGCTGGAAATTCTTCCTGAGCCAAGACTACAGCTATCACCCTATGCGCCACGCTTGCTAACAATTCGCATTGATCCAGAGCAAATCGGCATGATTATTGGTCCTGGTGGTAAAAACATCAAGGGCATCACCGAGGAGACTGGAGCCAAGATCGATATTGAAGATGATGGTACAGTGATGATTTCCTCAATGAGTGGCGAAGGTGCGCTCAAGGCAAAACGCATCATCGAAAATATGACCCGTCGCGTTGGTTCAGGTGATGTCTATTTGGGTAAGGTCACAAGGATTATTCCCATTGGTGCGTTTGTTGAGTTTCTCCCTGGTAAGGAAGGAATGGTACATATTTCCCAATTGGCGGAAGGTCGTGTGGGCAAAGTCGAAGATGAAGTGGCCGTTGGTGATGAAGTCTTGATTAAAATTCGCGAAGTAGATAGTCGCGGACGCTTCAATCTCACTCGTCTGGGTATTCATCCCGATGAGGCAGCAGCAGCAAGAGCAGCAGCAGCAGCTAATACATAAAAAAGAGAAGGGTCGCTTAGCGACCCTTCTCTTTTAGGACGAGCGATCGCAAAATACAAGTAGCAGCGCGAAGCACTGCTACTTGTATTTTGGCTACAGATAATTACACCTAGCGACTTACAGCTTATAGTCACCTGTATCAGGAAATAGTGTAAGGCGGCGCAAGCGCCGCCTTACACTATTTGGGTTTCAAGAGTCGCACAGCTATGCTAAAAAGGAAAAGGCGTTTAGGGGGTGTATCCAAGTAATGATTGTTAAAGAATTAGATCGTCTAGAACCAAGCGATAAATTTGAGCAAGCAGGATATTATGCTGAATCCCAACTTGCTTTTTATCTCAAACGTGAATTTAAAGATGATCCACAGTTTCTAATTTTTAATAATCTGCGGTTAGTAAATGCTGATGATGTTAGTCAGATCGATCATTTGGTATTACATCGTTATGGAATGATAATTATCGAGAGTAAAAGCGTTACTACTCGTGTTGAGGTTAATGAGCATGGTGAGTGGAAGCGTTGGTTTAATAACGCTTGGCAAGGAATGCCATCACCAATTTTGCAGGCACAACGACAGGGGAAATTTCTTAAAGATTATTTAGAGAATCATGTTGAGAATCTTCTAAATAAGAACCTTTTGGGCAATCAAACCCATTTTATGAAAATGCCAATTGATGTTTTGGTCGCAATTTCTGATGCTGGAATTATCAATCGTCCTCAGAATGAAAAGCTCGATCTTGTTTGTAAGGCGGATCAAGTTCCTGATAAGGTTAAAGAGATCGCAACGGAATATCGGAAAAAAGATAGTCTCTTCAACCTTAGCTTAGAGATTCCCTATGAGTTTGCTAAAGATGAAATCCCAAGAATTAGTCAATTTTTGGTAACTAGCCACAAACCAGCCGCAACTCACAAAAAAACTGTTTCGGTTGCGCCTAAGGGTATTCAGAAACCAGAAATCAAGACTAAGCCGATCATTAAAGAAGCAAAGCCAACTGCAAAGAACATCTGTTCCCATTGTCAAAGTCTGAATCTGTCAATTTTGTATGTTCATAGTTACTTCTTTAAATGTAACGATTGTGGCAAAAATACAGCGATTAAAAATTTATGTCCATCCTGTGGCGATCGCGAGAAAGTCAGAAAAAGCAGCCTACAGTTTTTTACTGAATGCGAAAAATGTCGTACTTCACGCTTATTTCATACCAACTCAACAAACACCTAAAACTTAGAGAGAGGGTTTGCGTAGCAAATCCTCTCTCTAAGCTCAAAATTAAAAGCCTTGCTACGTAAGGCTTTTAATTTTGAGCTTTTAAAATTTGCCAGCACTGAGAAAAAATATGCCACCAAATATAGCTTCGACTTCGCTCAGTCAACGCAGGCTGAGCGAAGTCGAAGCGACTGTCCTATGATGCGGTTAGTGAGGAGCCGATACCTTGGAAGAAAGCCCATGATAGAAAGAAGTTGCTAATAAAAATAGCTAGTAAAGCGGTAACAACTGCGGTAGTTGTAGACTCACCCACACCTTTTGCACCACCTGTAGTGGTTAAACCCCATGTTGTCCCGATTACAGCTATCAACAAGCCGAAAAAGCTCGATTTGAGTAAGGCAGCGATCAAATCCCAAGGCTTGAGTAAATCCTGCACAGAATTGAGAAACATGGTCGAAGAAATACCATACATCGCATCTGAGAGAAATAAACCGCCAGCCATCCCTGTTAAAAAGCCCATAATCGTGAGGATTGGCAACATCAAAATACAGGCGATCGCGCGAGGGGTTGCCAAATAATCAATCGGATTTGTCCGCAACATATAAAGCGCATCAATTTGCTCAGTCACCTGCATTGTGCCGATTTCTGCAGCAAAGGCAGAGCCGACCCGTCCTGCAATAATCACAGCCGTCAACACAGGAATTAACTCACGGCTCAAAGCGATCGCTAAAATCCCCCCGATCGCCTGTTGAGCGCCAAAGTGAATAAATTCGCGGGCAACTTGAATTGTAAACACCGCACCGACAAACGAAGCCGTAATCAAGGTAATCAACAGAGATTCTGTGCCAACTATAGACATCTGCTCGATTGTATTGCGCCAATGGAAACGTCGATAGATCAAGATATGGGTGATGATTTGTCCGACGAGTAGACAACTTTGTCCCACTTTAATTAGCCAACCACCAAAATTGCCCATACCCTAAAGTTCCTGTTTTATTGTTTTGATCCTATAGTAAAAGGGTATTGGAGTGCTGCCCATCCTAAACCAGCAGAAGATTTCCCTACATAAGAAATGGCGCTCTGGGTTATCTCTCATCTAAGGAAATAAATGTAATGTCCAGTTACAGGGTTGCTGAAGATCGCTAAACTTACCAGTGAGCCAGTACCAAATTGCGAGCCGAGTCCGAAAGAAACCAACCATCAAAAAAGAATCTTTAGGCACTGCTACTCCATACTTCTTACCATCAGTAACTATGGCATACCAATGCGTATCAGTACCTTTGACGACTAAGAAAGAACGATAGAAGATTTCTTGATATTGCAGTGGTAGAGCAAAGACAGCATAAACATTATGCTCACCTCGCCAAGGTTCTGCCACAATCTTAACTGGATAAAATTTTAAGCTAGTTGAGTTTCTAATTTCTGTCATCGTCGAACATAGAGAAGAATTTAGGTTTAAGTTCTCTGGAATTTTAGGTGAGAAGTTTGTCATCAGTATAGACACAGCACCTGTGCTTAAAGCTCTGATCGCCGCCACCAGAAATTTATGGAAGGCAATCGGTAGCTCTGCGTGGATTAGGTTCAGGGACTTTATGGATTAGCTTGATAAGATTGATATGATTGGCAAGACTCACTGATAAGGTTCATTGACAAGGCTCAAGGCGATTGATAAGACCAATGATCGCATCTACATATCTGTTTAATTCCCTCAGTCGCAAGTTGCTATTGTTAATGATGATACTGAAAATCACTTCAGGATAATGTTTAGGTTTAGCGTACCCTGATAAGGCACTTACTCCCGTTAATGTGCCAGTTTTAGCTTGAAGTGACAAAGGATTTGATCTCCACCGATTAGTTAAAGTACCATCTGCTGTGCCATCGACTTTTGAAACTGGCAAAGAATTACGGAAAGTACGGTCATCAGCCACATTATACAAAAGTTGGGAGATCGCTCTAGGGGTCGTCAAATTACGGCGCGACAGTCCAGAGCCATCCGCTAGCAAAACATTATGAGAACCAATCTTGCTCGCATCTAAATATTCTTTGAGCGAAGATATGCCACCATTTACACTATTGAGGGAAACATGGTCATAGAAGCGATCGCCTAGGGGCTTTTGAAATAGTTTGGTATAGAATTTCTCACCTACGGCTCTGAGTAATAGTTCGGCATAAAGGTTATTGCTATCCTTATTGGTAGTTGTAATCAGTTGCGAGAGTGGTGGTGAATAGACGATCGCTAGGTCTTGGCTCGGGGAAAGCTTTGGGGTAATATTTGTGAAGGGTTTGATTTTAATTCCTTGTGCATCCAGTTCTTGACGCAATAGTTGTAAAAAATTAGCTTCAGGGTCAGGAACTGTCACACTACCATCTTCTCGTTCTGACTTGACAGAAATTGCACCACTGATGATCAGTACTTTTTGACCATAGGGACGGACAACACTCAAAGCATGATTAGGCATCATATACAGCATAGAGTCATCACTGGCTGTGTAGGATTTATTCTCCACCAGCCAATCTTTAGCCAATGCAGGATTTTCCCATTCAAAGATTGCGGGTTGACCAATTGTGTTAGGTCGGATAGACCAATTCAAGGAATTTTCATTAATCGTGAAGGGTGATACCTTGGCTGCATAATATTCTTGGAGATCTTTCCATTCCCAACTATCTACAAGTTCGTCACCCCTGCGAATAGTTCTTGTCCAAATCCCTCCATTGATCTGCTTGATCCCTCTATTTTTGAGTTGAGTGACGAGGGATTTTAATCCTGTCTCTGAGTTAAAGCTGGGATCGCCCGAACCCACCAACCATAATCCATTTTCTAGAGTACCTTGAGGATTGGGCAAATCATTGGACATCAACTTGGTTGCAAAGCGATAGTCTGATCCTAAAGCTTTTAAAGCAATCGCAGTGGTAAATAGTTTGGTATTAGAGGCAGGAATGAAATAGCGATCGCCATCAAGATTGGCTAATACTTTTGGTTTCGTCTCATTAGTTTGAACAAATACCCCCACTCGTGAAGCCTGTAATTGTGGAGATTGGGCAACTTGAGACAATTCCTGTTGCAACTGCGCGGGACAAATGCGATCAGGATTAGCTTGGATTGACAATGGCGCAATCAGAGGAATTGCAACTAGGGTGATCGCTGAAAATACAGAGCCTTGGAGACTAAGCTTCCTCATATGGCAAACAAAAGGCGAGGAAAAAGACTGAAGTGGCATTTAATAAACAAAGCAGAAAGAACATGTATAGATTTCAGGTTAGTATGATTGTGCTTCAACATTACTAGGACTTACGCAAACCGAACGAATTTCTTAGGATTGAGGTAGATGTGGTGCGGGCGAAGCCCGCACCACATCTACCCAATGCATAAGTCCTAATTATTTGAGGTTGCTATATTAGCTATTGTGGCGTTAATAAGATGATTTGTTGCTGCTGGAGCGATCGCACATCTACTAAAGTTGCCTCAACAGTCTCTAGGATCTGCGCGACAGTTTGACCCTGATTTTGCCCTTGAGATTGACTATGATCAGTTGCTAATAGGAACTTCCATGCGGACTCACTGATTTTCACAAGTTGATAGTTGTAATCAAAGAAATGAGCACTATCGCGCCAGCCATAAATACAGGGACTTGGCTCAGGAATGGCTCTTAGTAATTCCTCATCAACTTGCCAATTCTTCTTCTCAAGGGGTGGACGTGCTAAAAAGAACTCATAATGGGAAATTGTCTGTGGATCGAGAACTTCGATGAGGCGATAGCGTTGGCGCTCCGTGAGATGTTGCGATCGCGCAATTAAGTCAGGAGCTTTACCGATCAAGCGATTTAAGTCCCATACTTGCGGATTAGAGAAACCAAGAAATTCCAAACCTGAAGCATCAATTAATTCAAAGAGAGTATTCACATTGTAATTAAGCTCTTGGGGATGTACATACATATCCGCAAAACAGGCATCCTGTTGATTTTCTGCTGCCCAACGTTCAGTTTCACGACGACGGAGCGCATTCGTCTCAGGTAGATTTGCAAATATCTCTCTACCAATTTTCACACCATCGACATAATCGCCACGCTTATCACCTTGTAATAAAGCGATCGCTTCCTGCATCAAGCGAATTTCCCAACGTCCTAGTTCGCCATATACAAAAATATGTAGCAATCCTCCAGAAGCAAGCTTATTTGCTAGAGCCTGTATGCCACGGATAGGATCGGTGGTATGGTGAAGAACGCCTACGGAATTGATTAGATCAAACTCTCCTTCTAATTGGTCAGCATCAAATAGACTGAGGTGATGGAATTCGGCTCTGGTTGCTCCTGATCTTTTACAGCGTTCTTTGGCAACGGCGAGGGTTCCTTCGCTAAGATCGATACCGACAACATGGGCTTCGGGGTTTAGATGGACAAGATATTCGGTGCTTACGCCTGAACCACAGCCTGCATCGAGAACACGAATATTATTTTTAGAAGGCTTTTGTCCAGTACAGAAGTTGTAGGCAGCTTGCCAGTTCCATCGCCAGTTATATCCAGGAGGTGGTTCATCAAGGAGAGGTTCTGGTGGAAAGGGGTAGGTGTTGTAGAGTTTGGCAACGGCTTCGCTGACTTTGGGATCGGACATGGGTAATTTTTTAGAATTGTTTTATTATTGGTTTAATATTTTACGGTTAAAACCAGTTATTAGGACATTCAAAATGGCTCCCGTTCGTCTATGTGGTGTTACCAAAAAATTTGCAGAAAATACGGTTCTTCGAGAAATTGATCTAGAAGTAGCCGATCGCGAATTTTTGGTCTTAGTTGGTCCCTCAGGTTGCGGCAAAAGTACATTATTGCGGTTAATCGCTGGCTTAGAAGAAGTAACCGACGGCTCCATATACCTAGGCGATCGCCAAATTAATCACCTTCCGCCCAAGGTTCGCGATATTGCGATGGTATTTCAAAGCTATGCGCTTTATCCCCACATGACCGTCTACAACAATATTGCCTTTGGCTTGAGACGGCAGCGATCGCGTAATTTGTCACCCCTTGCATGGCTATCACCCACCAGTAAAAAACAAAAGGCTGAAATCGATCAACGGGTACAACAGGTTGCCGAATCCCTGCAAATTTCCCATTTACTAAGCCGCAAACCCAAGGAACTATCGGGCGGACAAAAACAACGTGTGGCTCTTGGTCGTGCGATCGCCCGCAATCCCCAAGTTTTTTTAATGGATGAGCCTCTATCCAATCTCGATGCTCAGTTACGCAGTGATACGCGATCGCAAATTGTGCAGTTACAAAAGCAATTACAAGTAACGACTATCTATGTGACCCACGATCAAGTGGAAGCAATGACCATGGGCGATCGCATTGTCGTTTTAAACAAAGGTGACATTCAGCAAGTAGATACTCCTTTAAATATCTATCGCCAACCTGCCAACGCTTTTGTAGCTGGATTTATGGGTTCTCCACCGATGAATTTTCTGTCCGTACAGGTTGATAGCAATGGAAATCTGTATGGTGAGAGTTTGCATCAGCCAATTTCCATTAATGATTTATCCCTTAATCAGATTGAACGCGATCGCCCTTTTACGCTAGGATTCCGTCCTGAAGATTTACAACCTTCAAATGCTGAGAATGCTCAGTTAGAAGGTATTGTTGAACTAGTGGAAGCACTTGGATCAGAAACGATTGTATTACTAAAAATCGCGGATACAGAAATTAGAGCAAGGGTTTCCGCCGATATTAGTTTGGAATATGATTGGCAAATAGGCGATCGCAGTTTTTGGCACTTTGAATTGCATAAACTCTACGCCTTTGATGCCGATTCAGGGATTACGTTGCATCATCCCTATCAAAAGTTTTGAAAGCACTGTTTCGCCGCGCTTTTAAAAATCTAAATTGCATAAACTTTACCATGAGATGAATTCAGGAAACTTCTTCGCTAGTTCTGTAATCGCAGGACAAACTGTGGCATTATCAGTACGATTCTCTAAAGTATTCCAACTAAAGGGAGCAGATTGTGCTGCTGATAGCCATAACAATTTTTTCGCACGAGTCATTCCCACATAGAGTAGACGAAATTCCTCTGCTTGTTTGAGATAACTACATTGTTTCCATGCTTCCTCAGCATTGGGAACTCGCTCATGATGCACGATCGCTCGAATCTGCGCTCTTGCCACTTCAGGCAAACCAAAATCCCCTAGAAATTTGGCAGATTCAGGAATATAGGCTTCCCCTGGACAAATGCGCTTATGTAAAAAGGGCAAGAAGACCACATCCCAATCTAGACCTTTAGCTTTATGTAGACTAATAATCGTCAACTGTCCCGCAGCCATATAGCGCCCTTCCAGATTCTCATCTTCCACTGCTTCAAAGTTCTCAGACTCGACAATTTCCTTTAATTCCGCAATCACCGTTTGCATGGAGTAATTGCCCACAAGTTGTTGATTGAGGCGATCACCTAATTTATCGGCTGTCGCTAATAGTCCCGCTTCATCATCATAGAGAGTAAAGGCAATAAATGGAATCAGGTTATAGAGAGGAAGTTCAGTTTTGGCTCGGAGTAAAGCCTTACATTTAGATTGAGCATCTTGAGCAAGTGACGTTAGTGTAGGATCTAATAATGTGGGATAGAGAAACTGTTCGGGATTGCTAGCAAGAGCATTTAAATCTTGCTGTGATGAAATTTTGAGGCGATCTTTGAGAACTTCTAGAGCAGATTTGAGATTATCGGGCGAATGGGGACGCTCTATAAATTGCAAAATTGCCAACATATCTATTGGTACACGCGATCGCCGATCACTCTGTTCCACATCATAGATTTTAATGTCATACTCCTTGGTCAGCCATGCTAAAGAATCCGCCACGAAGCGTCCTTGATTATGTTGGCGCACTAAAATCGCCATACTGAGTTTAGGATCTTGTTCATGCAGTTGCTTAATCCGTAAACCTATCAACTCAATTTCATGCTCAATATCATCAACTGTATTCGGTAAATAAATTTCTACACCCTTGCCAATGGGTTCAGGATTAGCATTTGTCTGTGGATCGTTGGCATCTACAGGATGTATTCTTTGTTGACGGAAGGGTTTTTCTAATTTGGCATATTCGGAATGATTGACCCAATGCAAAACGTAATTAGCGGCTCGCATCACATTGACTGTGCTACGTCCTGCTTGATCGAGGGTGGAGAGTTGGGAGTTAAGTTGGCAGCGATCGCAAAATTCATTAAAAAAACGCGGATCGGCTGTGGTGAATGTGGAATTAATCGCTTGATTTGGATCACCGACCCGCATCAAATTTTTGATATTTTCTTCAAGGGGAGACAAGGCAAGAATCTCCAACAAATCCGTTTGTAATGGTGAAGAATCCTGTGCTTCATCCTCAAATACTGCAAAAACACGCTCTTGCCAATATTTGCGAATACTGTCATTTTTTAAGACTCGCAACGCGCCTAAAATCATATCGTCATAGTCGATCGCCCCTTCTTGCCTTAAGAGTCGCTCATAGGTTTCATAAAGTCCTGCGGCAATTTCTAAAATAGTTCCACCATCGGAAGATTCGGCTTGGCGCAAATCTTCTGGCGTTAATTCAGAACTCTTTGCCGTTGCGATCGCTTCTCTCGCTAAGCTCGGCAAAACATCAGTGCGTAATACAGTCTGTCGTCGCAAGCGTTCCGTATCTTCCCCATCAAAGCTTCTGCCTTCTAGAAGTAGATCGTATAATTTGGGATTCTCTTTCACCCAAAGATTTGTCGCATTGCGAATTAAGCGCTGTTTTTGAGATTCAGAAACAATGATCGTTTCGCCTGCACCAAATCCTGATAGATCACGATGGTTGCTCGCAATGGTATATGCCAAGCTATGCAAAGTACTAACAGTAAAAGCACTCTGGGGCAATCGCAAATTTTTTAAATGTTCTGATACTTTTTTGCGAATGTTGCTGACGGCCGATCGCGTAAAGGTGACGATTACTAATTGCTTTTGGCGATGTAAATTGAAATTAGCGATCGCGATCGCGGCGGCAACTGCCATACCCGTTGACTTTCCTGCCCCTGGGACTGCGGAAACGGCAAGCTCTCCACCCTGCCAGTCCGCCATTGTTTGCTGACCCTTACGGAGTGTTTTGCGTAATTCATTGAGAGCTTCGGACAAGACCATAGATGATTTATTGCAAATTTATGTTTATTGTTCTGAAATTTTTAGTGCAGTCAATTCATCTAAAGATAAGCCTGTCAAATCACAAATAGTGCGATCATCCATCAAATTCAACATTTTCTTGGCAATCTCAAGAGCTTTTTGTCTTGATCCCTGCTGTAGTCCCTGCTCCAGCCCTTGTTCTAGTCCTTGTTCTAGTCCTTGTTCTAGTCCTTGTTCTAGTCCTTGCTCTAGTCCTTGGCGAATACCCTGCTCACGACCTTCACGCAGAGCTTGCTTAACAGCTTTTTTTACCGCTTTTGTAACTGCTCCACGCTGATCTTGAATGAAAAACTCACTTTTTTCTTGATCATCTAACTCATCAAGGGTGAGGTTAGCTTGATTGGCAATATAAAATGCCTTTCTAATTTCAGGAATGTTACCCATGACTTCAGGGACATCATCAAGGTAGCGAGCTTTGTTCATGAAATATAGCCATTTATCAATGATAGTTACTAAGTCTGATAGCTCTTTTGTAAATTTGGGCAGTTCTACAAAAATCAGTTCGATGTCATAGATGGGGTAATCAATGAGGAAATCTTTTTCTTTTAAAATGAATTTGGAGATAACATTACCTAGCTCAGGAAACATGACAAAATCTGTAATAGTCAAGGCAATTACAGGATTGAGGAGGCTGTAGTCATGTCCAGAGCCAAGTTGGGTGGAATAGGATTTAGCAGCATTGTATAAAATCCTTTTCTCAAATCCTTCAATGTTTAAGACTTGCATCTCAATGATTACAGTACGCTGTTCGCCTGTTTCTGCTTCAATGATTTTGGCTTTGATATCTAGATAGGTTGATTTGAGTCCCCGAATTTTTGGCGCAACATAGGGATTAATGATTTCTATGTCTTGGATAACAGGTTGAGCTTCATAGATCAGTGCATTAAGGAAGCTAATTAATATATCTTTGCTATCTTCGGAACCGAAGATTTTTTTGAATGCAAAGTCAATTTTAGGATTAATGAAGATCATAGATTTAATTACCAGTTAATTACCAGATTTTTAGACTCACTCTTCTTTACTTTTGCGGTGTTGCTATTTACTTTCGCGGAAGAGGGCGAAAATGTTGTCTAGGTTTACAGGGAGCTGAGTCATGGTGATATGTAAAGCGATTTAGATCTACATGAATATTTTATCAATTCCGATCGCTTAAACAATACGATACAATATCGAAAAAGTTGCCGAGGTTTTCTAAGTTTAGGTCTTCTAAAAATAAGCTTGGTTAGAATAGGAGTTAAGTTGTCAAAAAATGTAGCACTACTATGGGACTTGAAAGACATTAAAGAGCCTTGATCAGGATAAAGGGATGACAGAAATATTAACAGAAGTAGATAAGTCGGCGCGATCGCTCTACGAACAATGGGAACAACTGGTATTTCAATCACCATATTTAGCAGTGATCAAAGCCAAGGAACTATTGCAGGAGGGACAAATGACAGAAGCCTATAACGTTTTAGAGAGTTTAGCGGAATCAATGGGGCGATCGGAAAGGAAAGCTGTCAGCAGCCAATTGACGCGGTTAATGCTGCATATCATTAAATGGCGAGACCAACCTGAAAAACGTAGCCCTAGCTGGATGATTTCGATTCGTTCGGCAAGGCGCGAAATTGCAGATAGCCAAGAAGAAATGCCAAGTCTCAATCGCGATTTTTTGCTTTCGATTTGGGATAAATGTTTTGCCGCAGCTAAACAGGATGCGCGGGATGAAATGGGCAAAAAGCCCCTAACTACGTCCTTAAGCTGGGCTGAAGTATTTGAAGAAGTCTATACAATTTGGGAAGATTAGACCCAAGGGTAAAATTGTGAAGTGCGAAATATTTCACTAAGTCGCTACGCTTAATAGACATCAACTATACTTCCACTAATCAATACGATACAATATCGAAAAGTTACAGAAATTTTTCAAGTTTATGTCTTCTGAAAATCCAAATCAGTTCGCTTTGACGATCACCTTTACCGATCCAGATTTGACCAATGAGGAACGTGATGATGAGTTGGCGAATTTGTTAGAAGACTTAAATGCTAATTCTGCTATCGAATCAGTTGCACGCTTACGCGATCCTAATCCGCCTGATGGTAACAAAAGTGGTGGGGCGCTATTAGATTTATTAAAGGCAGATGCTACAGTTCCTAATGCATTGAAGGTATTAAAATTTTTGGGTGATCGCCTTGGCAATAAACCAATTTCCTTGGAGGCTGAGGTGAATGGTGTGAAAATGAAGGTCAGTGCTTCTAGCCAAGAAGAAATCAAGTTTGCGATCAATGAAATTAACGAATTTATCGAGAAGCATAAGGCTTAGACATGGGGCGATACGCGCTACTAATTGGCATTAGCAATTACACTAAGGGGCTTGATCCTTTACCCAGTGCGGTGAAGGATGTCGATGCTTTGCGGCAAGTTTTGCTAAATCCTGAGATTGGCAGCTTTGCGGATGGGGATGTGGTGGTATTGAAGGATGCGGAGAAAGGGGCGATCGAGACAGCGATCTATCATTTGTTTGCCAATCGGAAACCCGATGATCTGTTGCTTTTGTATTTCTCTGGTCATGGTGTGACCGATGATCGGCGCGATTTTTATTTTTCGGGGACTTCGACAAGTAAGGAGGCTTTGCCGCCAACTGCGGTGTCATCGGTGTATGTGCAGAGTGAAATGGACAGGAGCAGGTCACAACGTCAGGTAGCGATTTTGGACTGTTGCCATAGTGGGGCTTTTCCTAAGGGGATGAAGGCGAAGGATATCGGCACGGTGGATATTAAGCTAGGTGGTGAAGGTCGGGCGATTTTGACGGCTGCCGATTCGAGTCAATATGCCTTTGAGCAGGAGGGGTTTGAGTTATCACTCTATACGCATTTCCTTGTGGAGGGGCTGAAGACGGGGGCGGCGGATCGTGATGAGGATGGGGATGTGTCGGTGGATGAGTTGCATGTATATGTGGAGGGAAAGGTTAAGAGTGTCAATAACAGTATGTCGCCAAAGTTTTTTGGACAAAAGGAGGGACATCGGATCGTGCTTGCAAGGGCGGCGCAGGACGATCCTAAGCTGAAGTTTCGGAAGGAGGTTGAGAAAGTTGTTAAGCGGAGTAATGGCAGGATTTCAGCTATTGCTAGGAGTCTATTGGTTGAGAAGTCGGAAGGAATTGATTCCCTTGATGTTGAGGCGATCATTAATGAAGTTTTACGACCATATCAGGAATATACGAAAAAGCGTAGAAAATATGAAACTGCATTAACTCAAATGATTGCAGAAGAGTTTCCCTTCAGTGAAGTTACGCAGGAAGAATTACAAGAATATGAAAATCATTTAGGTCTGCGTGATAGCGATTTGCAAGAAATTAAGAATCGGATAATTGGGAATAAGCAAGTTGAGTATGAGCAGAGATTGCAACAAGAACAAGTACAAGCTGAAGCCGCACGTCTGAGACTTCAACAAGAAGAGGCGGAACGGCTGAGATTGCAACAAGTTGCTGAAGCGGAGAGGCAGAGACAAGAAAATGATCGCCTAGAGAGGTTGAGGAAACAGGCTGAGGAAGAAGAACGGCTAAAACGTTTACAGGAAGAAGCGGAACGAGTCAAAAATCAACAACAGAGTAAACCCGCTCAACCTGAGTTTGAATTTGAATTTGTTAAAGTTCGGTTAGTCAAAGAGAGTGGTTTTCTTGGTATTGGTGGTGGTACAAAAATTGAGCTAGATCGCAAAAAGGGAAAAGTGCAGTATATCCGTGAGAATCTGGGCAATGGCGTAACGCTTGATCTAGTAAAAATTCCTGCGGGTAAATTTAGCATGGGAAGTAATAAATACAGCAGTGAACAGCCAATTCATGATGTGAGTATAAAAGAATTTTGGATGGGAAAATGTGCAGTCACCAATGCCCAATGGTATGCAGTGATGGGAACAAAGCCATCGGATCTTTCTGATGTAAAGTTTCAAGGCGAAAACCAACCAGTAATCAACGTTTCGTGGGATGATGCTACAGAGTTTTGTAAAAAGCTCTCTCAAAAAATCAATAAAAAAGTGAGGTTGCCCAGCGAAGCTGAATGGGAATATGCCTGTCGTGCTGGAACTACCACAGATTTTCATTTTGGCGAAACGATCACACCTGAACTAGTGAACTATAATGGTAACTATCCATACGGTGATGCACTAAAAGGAGAATATCGTCAGAAAACAGTTGATGTCAATTTTGCTAAATTCAGTCCGAATGCATGGGGCTTATATCAAATGCATGGCAATGTCTGGGAATGGTGTGAAGATGTTTGGCATGAAAATTATAACGGTGCGCCCAATGATGGCTCTGCATGGTTAACTGGCGGCGAACAAAACAGACGCGCCCTGCGTGGTGGCTCGTGGGGCAACAGTGCGAACCTTTGTCGTTCGGCGCTTCGCAACTGGTACGTTGCAGTCGGTAGGATCGACATCATCGGTTTTCGGGTTGTTTTGTGAGTTTGCCTTTTCGCGTGAGGACTTTTTCTTTACACTTTTTCCCTTTTTCCCTTTACCCTCTTTCCTATATACTTTCTTTAGCGCCTGTGGCGCTTTTTTTATTTTTTAGAAACTAAATACGAAATAAGAATGAGTACGCAAACAGTTGATTTACCAGTCATTCAAAAAATGTATGATCTGATCAAGTGGTATATTCCGATTATTAATAGAATGCCTAAGCATCATAAATTTGGAATAGGTGATAGAATTACTAACTATCTTTATGATATCATGGAATCTCTAATTATTGCTAGATATACAAAGGATAAAATATCTATTTTAGAAACCCTCAATGCCAAGCTAGATATACTCAGGTATCAATCAAGATTATTATTAGATTTTAATCTCATTAAAACAGAAAGATATATTTATATTAACAGCCAATTACAAGAAATAGGTAATGAAATAGGCGGTTGGCTAAAATATCAAAAAAACAAAAAGTAATTAAAAAATTTTGATTAGTTGTAACAAAATCAAATTATAAAATTAGCTTGTAATTTATTATGAAACGAATTGGCAATCTTTGGGGAGAAATTATTAGCTATCAAAATATTATATTAGCTGCCCAAAAAGCCCAAAGAGGTAAACGATTTCGTCCCAATATTTTAGAGTTTAATTATAACTTAGAAAATGAAATAATAATCCTCAAAAAAGAATTAGAAACCCAAACCTACATCCCCAGTGATTACAAAGTATTTCAAATCATCGATCCTAAACCGCGTCAAATTTCGGCTGCACCTTACAGAGATCGAGTAGTACATCACGCTCTCTGCAATGTTATTGCTCCTATATTTGAGAAGTCCTTTATCCCAGATTCCTATGCTAACCGTAGAGGACTTGGTACGCACAAAGCCCTGCGCCGCTTTATCAAATTTGCTCAGATTAGTCGTTACGTTCTGCAATGCGATATCAAAAAATATTTTCCGACAATCGATCACACAATTCTCAAACAAATCATTCGCCGCAAAATTAAATGCCCCAAAACCCTCTGGTTAATTGATCTAATTATTGATCGCAGCAATCCCCAAGAGCCAGTTCTACTATACTTTTTAGGTGATGACCTATTCTCTCCAATTGTCCATCGCAAAGGCTTACCCCTCGGCAATCTCACCAGTCAATTTTTCGCAAATATCTATCTCAATGAATTTGACCATTTTGTAAAAGAACAACTTCAAGCTAAGCGATATGTGCGTTATGTCGATGATTTCGCCATATTTTGTGATGATCCAGACTTTCTCAAATTTGCCAAGCTAGAGATAGAAGTATATCTTGCAAAAATCAGGTTAAAACTGCATTCAGGTAAAACACAAATTTTTGAAACCAAGCATGGTATAAATTTTGTGGGATTTCGGATCGTAAACAATCAAATTCGTGTGATATCTAAGAACATCAGGCGCGGCAGAAAACGTCTTAACCGACTACGCAAACAGATAAATTTAGGTAAAACGCATACAGACCAAATCCAGCGCTCAATCCAAGCATGGAAAGGACATCTGCAACATGGGAATACATGGCAGTTGCAGCAACAGTTATTTAGTGGTCTTGAGTTCCCTCAAGATCCTAGAGAGGGTGCAAATCCATAGCGCCCTGCGTGGTGGCTCGTGGAACAACAATGCAAACAATTGTCGTTCGGCGAATCGCAACAGGAACGATGCAGACAATAGGAACAACAACATCGGTTTTCGGGTTGTTTTGTGAGTTTGCCTTTTCGCGTGAGGACTACCAATAGTCAGAGTCATTGCATGGGAATGTAATGAGAGTACATGGTGGCAGTCCAGATTTGTGCCTGTGGTGTTGGCGACAGCATCCAAATATCAAACTGAGTCAGTTATTTTAGTAGGGCAACCGAAAGATTAGCTGACTCAATTCAGTTGAATTACACCTGTTAGATTTTGTGGTTTAGATTGCTATGATGATTAATAGCTAACTAGAAAAATTAAAAACGAATCAAAGTTTTATGTCATCAGCGCTCAGTGTAGAAAAAATCGTCTCCGATGCCAAAGAGACCGCTAGCAAATTAGGAATTAAAAAATTTGATATTTACGGCGCGATCGTCGATGAAACTAGCGCTGAAGTCGATAGTGGCGCACCCAAACAAGTATCTGCATCCAATCGCGCTAGCATCACCGTGCGCGTCTGGAATGATGAGGGCACTGTCGGCGTGACTTCCACCACCAATATCGATCGCGTTGGCTTAGAACTTGCCCTCCAAAGCGCCCATGAAGCCAGTCTCTTTGGTGCTAAAGAAAATATTCCTGATTTTAGTCCCGAAGCGATCGCTGATATCCCAGCACGCGAACCCCAGACTGCACCTCAAACTGCGATCGAGCAACTCGTAGAGACACTTTTGGATGCTGAAAAGGAATTGTTAGATGCACATCCTGCGATCGCAGGGGTTCCCTATAATGGACTTTCTCAACGGGATCTCAGTCGCTTCTATCTCAATAGTGATGGCGCAATGCGAAATGAAAGTAGCTCCTATAGCTCCATTTATCTGTATACTAAAACTGAAGAGGAAGGTAGAAAACCTCGCAGTGCTGGAGCCTATCGGGTCAGCCGAGACTTCGCCAGTTTAGATGTCAAGGGTTGTATTCACGAAACTGCTGAGAAAACAATTAGTCATTTGAATTACGACAAAATCAAATCTGGCAAATACTTAGTCGTATTTTCTCCCGAAGCATTTCTGAGCTTGATTAGTGCTTTCTCTAGTCTCTTCAATGCCCAAAGTATTCTTGATAAAAATAGCCTCTCCACACCCGAATCGATTGGTACTCAGATTGCCTCACCCCTTCTAAATGTGAGCGATGATGAACTCCATGTAGGCAATATTGGCGCATCCACTTTTGACGGTGAAGGAACTCCTACTCGTCGCATTCCTTTAATTGTGAATGGGGTTTTGACTAACTTCCTGCATAGTACTGTAACTGCAAAACGCTTAAATGCTCAGCCGACAGGTAATGGTAGTGTTGGTGCAAAGGTTTCAGTCAGTCCCAACTTCTTTCATATTGAGCGTAGTGAAGCCGCTAACTCTAGCAATGAGAAAGTCTATGACTTGGCAACAGTTGAGAATGTAATTTTGATTGATGATTTGCAAGCGCTCCATGCGGGTGTACAAGCATCACAGGGTTCTTTTTCGTTGCCCTTTGATGGTTGGCTCATAAATAAAGGCGTACATATTAGTATCGAGTCCGCAACCGTCGCTGGTGATATTTTGGCATTGCTCAAAGCGATCGTTTATGTCGAACCAGATGTAAAAATTACCCCGTCAGGTGTAGCACCTCAAGTTTGGGTGGAAGGATTATCAATTACAGGCGAAGCATAATCTTGGAGCTAGGCTTATTATTTATATTTGCAACCAGTTTTTGTTTATTTAGCTCTTGACTTCAAGATCAACAGTAGAAGAAAACTTTCACCCCGCTCGATATATAGCTGTTTCAAGCAAGAACTAGAGCTTCGGCTTCGCTCATCCAGCAATATACTTTGGATGAGCGAGGTCAAAGCCTCCGAATTTGATTGAACGCAACAAACCGATCGTGCTAAGACCTGACCACAGTACCTTGGCATGGATACCAGAGATGACAGGGAGTTGGGCAATGCCGTTATGTCACGAACGGATCAGTAGTTTTGAGATAGCCGCCCAAAACAAAAAAGTAAGAATCACTTTGTGATTCTTACTTTTTTGCATTTTAGTCAAACTGACTTTACTTAATGAATAGCATCTCCTGATAGGTAGGCAAAGGCCATAGATCATCAGCAACTTCAGATTCTAGAGCGTCAACATATCCACGAATTGTATCCATCAAAGGACGCACAGTTTGAGCAGTGAACTGCATATGCTCTTCAGTAGAAGCAAAGTCGTGCTTAGCCAAAGCATCACTCAACTTGCTAACACCATCGATCGCCAACTTGGTAAGTGAAGAAACCTTATCAAGAGCTTCTTTATCAAAATCAACACCAACTTCCTTGAGGCTTAGAGCAGTAGTTGCTAATTCAGACAAATAACGAGTTGCCGCAGGATAGACCAATGTCTTCACAATGCTTACAACCAGCTTCGCTTCTACGGCAATAGAGTTAATGTATTGCTCAGCATAAGTCTCAAAGCGGCTAGCCATCTCTACAGGAGAGAGTACATTCAACTTGCTAAACAAGTCTATAATTTCAGGCTCTTTGAGTACAGGCAAGGCATCAGCAGTGGTACGGAGATTTCGCAGACCACGCTTCTCGACTGCTTCCTTATGCCATTCTTCAGAGTAACCATTACCATTAAAGATAATTGCTCCATGCAGTTCTACTACTTGCTTCAGTACTGTAGTAATCGCAGTATTTAAGCCCACTCCCTTAGCAAGTTCAGCTTCTAGTTGATCTCCAACCCAGTTGAGAGAGTCAGCTAAGATTGTATTCATTGCAACGAGAGGACCAGCTACCGATTGCCCAGAACCAACAGCACGGAACTCAAAGCGGTTACCAGTGAATGCAAAGGGAGAGGTACGGTTGCGATCGCCAGGGTCAGTAGGCAAAACAGGCAAGGTATCTACACCAATGTGCATCTGACCTTTGCCAGTGGAACTCTTGAGATCGCCTTGACGGATTTGCTCAAATACATCCTCAAGCTGAGAACCGAGGTAGACAGAGATGATTGCAGGAGGAGCCTCGTTCGCACCTAAGCGGTGGTCATTGCTGGCAGTTGCCACCACAGACCTGAGTAGAGGACCATACTTGTGAATACCACGGATGACTGCACCACAGAACACCAAGAACTGAGCATTGGAGTGAGGGGTATCACCAGGATCGAGCAAGTTGCCTTGAGTAGCGTTACCAACTGACCAGTTAACGTGCTTACCAGAACCGTTAATACCTGCAAAGGGTTTTTCATGGAGCAAGCAAACAAAGCCATGCTTCTTCGCAGTGAAACGAAGCATGGTCATGATCATTTGTTGGTGATCAGTAGCTACGTTGGCTGCCTCAAATACAGGCGCAATTTCAAATTGTCCAGGGGCAACTTCGTTGTGACGAGTTTTTGCAGGAATACCGAGGCGATATAGACGCTCTTCAACGTCTTGCATGAAAACTTGTACACGCTCTGGGATTGCACCAAAGTAATGGTCATCAAACTGTTGACCCTTGGCCGAAGGCTTACCAAATAAGGTTCTACCTGCAAGCAGCAAGTCAGGACGAGCATTGGCAAAGTTGGCATCAACTAAGAAGTACTCTTGCTCAGCACCACAACTAGAGTTGACAGGAGCAATGCTAGTTTCACCCAAGATTTTCAACACTCTGGCCGCCGCCTTGTTCATTGCAGCGTTGGAGCGAAGAAGAGGGGTTTTCTTGTCAAGAGCTTCACCAGTCCAAGACACGAAAACTGTAGGAATACAAAGTGTAGAGCCATTATCAGTTTCCATAATGTATGCAGGGCTGGTGACATCCCAAGCAGTGTAACCTCGGGCTTCAAAGGTAGAGCGGATGCCGCCATTGGGGAATGAAGAACCGTCAGGTTCACCTTGGACTAATAATTTGCCTGCAAATTCTGAGATTGCCGATCCATCGCTTTGGACTGAAATGAAGCCATCATGCTTTTCAGCAGTAGCATTGGTTAGGGGATAGAAGACGTGGGCATAGTACAGAGCGCCCTTAGAGATGGCCCAATCTTTCATTGCTAGGGCGATCGCGTCAGCTACTGAGCTATCAAGGGGGTCACCAGTTTGAATGGTTTTCTTAATGGATTTAAAAACTGGCTTAGGCAGGCATTCCTGCATTTTGCTCAGAGTAAACACATCGGTCGCCCACAATTCTTCCAATCGCTTAGGAGCTTTTTTAGGCTGTGGCTCGCGATTGGTAATTTGAAAAATGGCTTGAAGGCGCGACTCGTTTCCGCTCATGGTTGTTCGTAGGGATATTGTCAAGTTTTTCTAATCATACTCAAGATATATTTATCAAATAGCTAAAAAAGATACCGATTTGATCGCACTTGATTGGTATTAACGCGCACAAAAAATTTTGAAAAAGTCAGTATCCATTTATTTTTATGCTTAATACATCTATATATCAAGAAAATGATTTTTATATATGTATCTAGATATTCTCTGCACTTATAAAACTGCGATTTGGGGATGATTTAAAATGTTCTCTAAAAGATGTTTCGCATAGCCAAACCTCTCTCAAGAGAAAACCTTGCTGAGCAAGGTTTTCTGCTCGTGTAAATAAAAAAAGATGATTTGCTTAGCAAATCATCTTTTTTTATTTACACTCTAGTTAGCCAGTGATGATAATCTGGCAAGAGCCCCTGAACAGCCTTGCTGTATAAATCACGGAGTCTCTTAGTAATTTCGCCAATAGTGCCATCTCCAACAGGACGGTGATCGAAACTCGTGATCGGCGCAAGCTCAGTCGCAGTACCGACAAAAAATGCTTCATCGGCAATATATAGCTCGGTGCGGTCAATTGTACGCGATACGGTTTCTAGTCCTAATTCTTTGGCAGCTAGCTCAATGACTGAACTGCGCGTAATACCTTCAAGAATATTATCGGTAATAGAACTAGTAATTAGCTTTCCTTCTCTCACTAAAAAGAGATTCATCGCACTTCCTTCTGCAACATGACCTTCATTAGTCAAAACGACAACGTCATCAAAACCTGAAGCATAGCCATCAGTCTTAGCAAGGGCTGTATTTACATAAGCACCATTAACTTTTGCTCTTGCAGGAATCGCATTGTCATCTAAACGTCGCCATGAGGACACACCGACTTTAATTCCGTTGCTAGTGTCGAGATAGCCATCCATTGGCAAACTGAACAAACAGAAGTCGTCATGGGTATGGGGAACCTTGAGAATTGGTCCAATTCGGAGGTCAGCTTTGTAGATAATCGGGCGAATATATGTAGCTGAGTTACATTGATTGCGATGTAATAGCTCAGTAGTAAGGTTAATCATTGTGTCAACATCAAGAGGATGTTGCAAACCAATGATGCGACAACTTTGGATTAGACGTTCATAATGCTCTTTTAGCCGAAACGCTGCTATGCGGTTTTCTTCAGGTAGCCAATACGCCTTAATCCCTTCAAAAACAGCCGTACCGTATAGAAATGCATGAGTGCGGACATTGATTGTGGCATCTTCGAGAGGGACAAATGTTCCGCGTATATAGGCGTACTGTGAAGTCATGATTTAACACATCTGGATCAATTATTTTTCTATCATATAGCTATGACAAATTAAAACCCAGAAATTAATTTTGACGTAAAGCCTCAAAGATAATTTCCTAAAAGTAATTTCCTAAAAGCAAGCACTGAGGATAAAAATCTGTGAACAATGTTGACTACCTTCGCATCAGTTTGATTGATCGCTGCAATTTTCGCTGCACTTACTGTATGCCAGAAAGCTCGGAAGTCGATTATATTCAGGTTCAGGAAAGCCTTACCAACACAGAATTAATTAACTTATTGCAAGAGGTATTTATTCCATTAGGGTTTAAAAAATTTCGATTGACAGGGGGAGAACCTTTGTTGCGGCGTGATTTGGTGCAACTAGTAGAAGCGATCGCTAATCTTGAAGGTATGGAAGATCTATCTATGACCACTAATGGCTTTTTATTAGAGGATCTAGCTAAACCCTTATACGAAGCAGGTTTAAGACGGATTAATATTAGTCTGGACTCCCTTGATCGTGATGTATTTCGCCAAATTACGGGACGTAACCTCTGGGAGAAGGTGTGGGCGGGAATCTTGGCGGCTTATGGAGTAGGTTTCGATCCCTTGAAATTAAATGTGGTAGTTGTGCCAGATGTGAATGATCGTGAAATTTTAGACTTAGCCGCCCTCAGTATCGAACGCCGTTGGCATATTCGGTTTATTGAGTTTATGCCCATTGGTAATGACAGCTTGTTTACCCATAAGGGCTGGGTGGATTCAGCAACTTTACGGATGCAAATTAGAGATCGCTATGGCTTAGCAAATGGCAACTGTAAGGGCAACGGCCCCGCCGATGTGTTCCAAATCCCTAATGCTAAAGGGACTTTAGGCTTTATTAGCCAAATGTCTGAATGTTTTTGTGATCGCTGTAATCGGATGCGGCTCTCAGCAGATGGCTTATTGAGACCATGTTTATTAAATGAATCGGGGCAGATCGATCTCAAAACAGCCTTGCGTCAGGGTAAACATTTTTCTGAATTGCGGATGGCTGTGCGGGATTTACTTAATTTAAAAGAAGAAATCAATTTTAAAGAACGCGATCGCGGTACTGGTGCTCAAAAAAGTTATGTGCGTACCATGTCACAAATTGGCGGCTAAAGGTTACTTGCGGATTCGCTCAGCCAACGTTGGCTGAGCGAACCCGCAAGTAATATAAGGCTCGCTAAGCGAGCTTTATTTGTTTATTTAATTGTAGAAATACAAAATATCCCTTCGGCATCAGTAACCACCATACCGTATGTGTAGCGGATAGCTCTAGGTCTACTGATTTGCGCTTACCCCTTTCGGAAGTAATTGCCATTTCGGGGATACTAGACCCACACGGGGGGGAATAGGATGGGTCTAATATTAAAATACAATAATTGACTTATATTTGCAAGAGTTTATCAAAAATTTTTTAGCGCTCTGAAATTTAATGTTGTGATTTGATTCCTTGATTAGCCTGTCCAATTATCAAGAGATGATAACTTTTACAAGGAGTTACGGCATAACGTATTCGGTATCATTAAAGATTGGGAGTTTCACCATTGTTTGGTAATTTTTGGGATCTCTCACCGAAGCATAAGCTGAGTTTCGCATTTTCTCTCAATCATATTATTAATATTTATGACTTCTTCGTTGAATTATTTGATGTGTGCCCCTGATCACTACGATGTAGACTATGTGATAAATCCTTGGATGGAAGGCAACGTCCACAAATCTAGCCGCGATCGCGCTGTGGAACAATGGCAAAAACTATATGGAGTCCTCAAGGGTTTAGTTAATGTAGAGCTAGTGCCCCCTGCGAAGGGATGGCCAGACATGGTATTTACGGCAAATGCAGGATTGGTACTAGGTGATAAAGCTGTATTAAGCCGTTTCCTCCATAAAGAGCGTCAGGGCGAAGAACCCTATTTCAAAGCATGGTTTGAGTCGAAGGGCTTTACGGTGTATGAGCTGCCCAAGGACTTACCCTTTGAAGGTGCAGGTGATGCTCTATTCGATCGCGCAGGTGGTTGGCTATGGGCTGGTTATGGCTTCCGTTCGGAACTAGATGCCCATCCCTATCTCGCCAAATGGTTAGATGTCGAAGTCCTATCTCTACGTTTAATAGACAATCGCTTCTATCATTTAGATACCTGTTTCTGTCCCTTAGCTGATGGCTATTTACTGTACTATCCACCAGCTTTTGATTCCTACTCTAATCGTTTGATTGAGATGCGGGTTCCAGTGGAAAAGCGGATTGCCATTGAGGAGGCTGACGCAGTTAATTTTGCCTGTAATGCTGTGAATGTCGATCGCAATGTTGTGATGAACAAAATTAGCGATGGCTTAAAACAGCGCATTACCAAGGCTGGCTTTAATGTAATTGAAACACCGCTTACGGAATTTCTCAAAGCAGGTGGAGCCGCTAAATGCTTAACCCTCAGAACTATTGAAGTTCCCATCACTGGTGACCAAGATGTTCTTGAGCCTAGTGGCGTTGAGGCTAGAATTGTAGAGCTAACGGGACACCTGCTTGATTCGGGCATTATCAATCGGGCGCTCGATCTAGTTACGGATAATGGTGGTAGCTTCCAAGTTTTAGAATTTAATCTCGGTGAACAGCGACAAAGTACATCCTTAGCCAGAATTCGCATTTCTGCCCCATCCCATGACCTTATGGAAACAATCATGGGTGAATTGATTGAAATTGGTGCAGTCCTACAGGATCGCGATACCTCCAATGCAAATCTTGAGCCAGTCCTTCAAGATGGCGTTGCTCCAGATGACTTCTATGTGACCACCATCTATCCCACCGATGCCTGTGTCGAAGGGGAATGGATTCGTTGCACCAATCAACGGATGGATGCAGCGATCGCAATTAGTCCCGATGGCAAAACTGCCACCTGTAAACTCTTGCGTGATTTAGTTGTTGGCGATCGCGTTGTAGTTGGTTACGATGGCGTGCGGACAGTGCGTAAACCTGAGGCACGAGACAATGCTAAGAAAGAAGAATTTTCCTTCATGGGTGCGGGTGTATCTAGCGAACGTCGCGTCGAACTGGTGGTCGAACAGATTGCATGGGAACTGCGCCAAATTCGCGATCGTGGCGGTAAATTAGTTGTCTCATGCGGTCCCGTAGTTGTGCATACTGGTGGTGCTCCTCACCTTGCCTACTTGATTCGTGAAGGCTATGTCCAGTCGATGCTCGGTGGTAATGCGATCGCTGTTCATGATATGGAGCAGTCCGCCATGGGAACTTCCCTTGGTGTTGATCTCAAGCGTGGTGTCAGTGTTAAGGGTGGACATCGCCATCACCTCAAAGTGATTAACTCTGTCCGTCGCTATGGCAGCATTCAAAAAGCAGTTGAGGCAGGCTTTGTCAAGTCTGGCGTAATGTATGAATGTGTCAAAAATAATGTTCCTTTTATTCTCGCTGGTTCCATTCGCGATGATGGACCTCTGCCTGACACGGTGATGGATTTGCTAGAAGCCCAACGCCTCTACAGCGAACAAATTCGCAATGCTGATATGATCTTGATGCTGTCATCAATGCTTCATTCCATCGGTGTAGGCAATATGACTCCCGCAGGTGTAAAGATGGTTTGCGTAGATATTAACCCTGCCGTTGTGACGAAACTCTCTGATCGCGGTTCTGTAGAGTCTGTCGGCGTAGTCACCGATGTCGGGCTGTTCCTCAGTCTCCTTGTTCAGCAATTGAAAAAGCTCGATAGCCCTGTAGCGATCGCGGTCTAATTCAAAAAAAGCCCTGCAAAAGCAGGGCTTTTTTATAGACTATCTCCCTTTCCATTTTGGTTGCCAAAGACGTATAGATAGGAAAACTCCTATTCAATCTGATGATTCAACTTGCTACACCTGTCTCCTAGTATGTTGCTCGTTAATTATCTATCCTAAATATCCTCAATCTTTAATCTTCTTTTGTTCATGCAATACAGCCTTTATCGGGATTGAATTTAGAAACAGATTGGTTGGCGATTCTTGATCGTCGTTCTGGTTTGCCACCAATCAGCACTCAAAAATCACCATACAAATATTTCAGAGTCCCGTAGGAAAACCAATTACAGTAATTGGGGATAATACCAATTCAAAAATTAGTTTGCCAATAATTTGCTGTACATAATACATTTGAAGATCTGATAAGCCCAACATCTTTAACGTGAATTCGATGAAATTTGAGGACTAAAAGCCTTAACTGAGATCTTACACCATTCAAGAAAAGAGGTTGCAGAAAGAACAGAAATTTGAAAAAAAGTAGTAGTAGTAAATTAAATAACGATTTTGGAAAGCATCGTTAAGCACGCCCAATGGCTAGTGTATAGTCTTCTGTGTTTGCTCCAAGTGTGTATCAGAAAGCAAGTCTGAATGCCATATTGGGAATATTTCTTGAAGCACAAGGACATCCCTATCCAGAACATACAGAGGTGAAATCAGCCACAGCATTAAGCCGATTTCTCAATCACTGAAGTTGCCAACTGCATCCATCAGGTCAAATATTGCATCCCGTCCATTCCCTAAAAATCTATATAAGTAGCTAGACATAAGTAAACTAAAAACCGAGAGTTTTGTTCCGCCCGCTAAGCGGGCGGAACAAAACTCTGGTTTGGGTTTTAATTAAGTTGAGCTACTTACATGTTGACGAAAGTCCTGTAGTTTATCAATAATCATGGCTGTAGATGTCTCTTTACTTTTCATCTACGTTAGGTTTTCATCTACGTTAGGCAGTTTGTATATCTTTTTCTCTGCCTTTCTTACATTTTTTAGTCTAAACTCCAGTGAAGTTGCCCGACCCTAGGCAAAGACAGTCTCTTAATTTTGAGGATACTTGGGAATTTTGTCGTTTCCAATACAGTTAGGCAAGACAAAAAGAAACTTTACTGTAAAAAATCTATGTTTTATCGATGTAACTCGATAGTTCTACCATTGATTGGTTGAATTGGTCGAGCATCAACTGGATACATATTGGTAAAAGTTTCGATTTGCTCTTCAGAAACAGTCATTGGTTCCACAAGAACATGCCATTTCACATCTTCACTGCATGGTGGAGTTGTCAAAGAACCAGCATAGCTATAATAAGCTCTGCCCTTAGGTAATAAATTGACAGCATTAATTGTGTGATCGCTAACAGTATTTGTCTTGCCAACTTCTGGAATATTATTCCATACTTCCTCAATCAAATCATTTGCTTTACCTTTATTCAACAAAACACCTACTACCGCTAACTTTCCTGCGGTATTACGATGAACTAGATGCAGTTCCAAAGCTGAAGCCTTGTTGTTGATTTCATGTTCACTGGGAGTATGGAAATGGAATTGAATTAGTGAATATTTTTCGCCATTAATGTTAATAGTACTACCTTTAGCATAGTTCACCTGAATAGTGTGACCATTATTAAGCGTAACCAAAGGAGAAGGCTTGTAATCGAACTTGATACTTGTAGGGCTACTAATCACTGCATCTTTTATATTGATAGGAGATTGCACTTTACCTAGCTCACACAGCGCAAAATCTTTGCTCAATGAACCCCATTGAGTAGGATTTTCTACTCCTCCATACCCCCAATGTATATTTACTTCTCCCGCAATAACAGGTGACGAAAATAGCAAAAAAGTTCCTATGACAATAACTAGTAGCAATGCCACATTCTTGCTGTGATTTTTTTTAGTCTTACTCATGACAGTACTTGTTTTCCTTGACTCTAAGTTAATATTCAGATTATTTAGGATTTGATTAGTACAGAAATACTTTAGAGTTTTAAGTAAGTGCAAATCGCTGTAAATAGACATAAGAAGATATTAGAGTCTACATTTTTCCTTGAGCAAAAGCAAAACTCAAATACCTCACTAAACTTGTTTTTGGGCTTTTGAACAAGCATGTGCTTTTAAAAAACGGAAAAACAAAATATTACGTAAAATTTCAGATGAATTTTTTGAATACAATTATTTCCGAACTGTTACTAGACAAGACTAGCTAAGCTTGCTTGAATTCTCAGGATATGCCCTATTACAGCCCTATTTATGTGTGACAAACACAAATTCAACTGCATAATATAGCGTTTACCAGTCTAGTGAAGTACAGCTTTGTTTCCCCAACTTTGGCGTGGAAACAAAGCTATGTACCTCGCTTGCTTGAAAATGCTATACAATTTAAGCATTACCGTGATGTATTTAATCGTGCTAAATTCCTACAATTTTTTGCAAATGTGATTACTCAGATAATTTGTGTTAATTACTCTTAACTGATTTGTTAATTGCTAAGTATTTTTGCTTGTAGTACATGCCACTATAAAATGAACTTAGTAGTTTATTAAACAATTTAAGAATAGATAAGTTATGTTGCTAACGCCTGCTTTATTTGCTCAGCTTGCACAGGGAATGGGCATATTTGTTTTGGTATGTGCATTGATTACAGGATTGGCTGTGTCGCAGCAGTGGAGTTGGCGCTATCGTATGGTAGGGGTGACCCTATTTTCAGTAGTGCTAGTTGTCGGGCTATTTTCCCTCAGTTTCGAGCCAATTACCCGTACATCTATTCAAGGCTCTGCCCCATATAAGCTGGTTTATGATCGCTTTGGTTCCCAAGCAACGATCGCTGTTGAGTCAACCATCACACCTGAACAACTAGCGTCAACTCTAGCCCAAGCTAGTAACAACCTATTTTCACCTGGGCGTAATGGTCAAGGTGAAGAACAACTGACAATTTACGCAAGAACCATTGTGCATCCCCAAGAAGGATTGTCACAGCCCATATATCTTGGTCGGGTTAAGCGATCGCTCAGTTTACGCAATGATCCTAATATTGAAATTGAAGTTTTTTCAGATCAATTCGCTAAGCTGAATCAAGATACAACTTCATAGCCTTGAGCTTACTTAGAAGCCAGAAATACTTTTGAAAGTAGCACGATAAAATACTTTCAAAAGTATTTCTGTAATTCTCAAAGTCTCAATAGGCTGTAATGTAATTAATTTATCAATCCATGCTGATAACCTTTAAATAATAAGTAAAATTCAGTACAACATCAATTAAAGTTTTTAGAATATAGCAATAATCATCTATAAAATTGAATAATCTAAGAGATTGTACTCTTAAAATATAATCTCTCAGATTATTTATAATTTTTATGCAATTGCCGTATAGCTAAACTTTTTGTGAATTATGCAAAAGAATTTTGCTGAGACTCTCTTAGATCTATTGACAACTGTAGATCACCTTAAGACATCAGAAACTCTCAATAGTCAACAGCAAGATAGTCTAGAAAGCATCAAATTTCTTGGGGAAAATCTAGGCAAATATTTTGATAATGCGGAAAGAGAGATATCTAGCCTCAAACAAAGACTCAAACAGTTATACCAGTCTAATCAATACACAGATGCGGAGAACGGAAGGGAAATTGATACGTTACTTGCTTTAATGTTTGCAAGGCTGCGACAGTCGATTACTGTAGATGAATTACTAGAAACAGTAGTATTTGAAGTTCATCAATTACTACAAAGTGATCATGTAATTGCTTATCAATTAAGTGATCACTTTTCGGAATCTAATAGTCTATTTGTTGAATATGAAGTGGTTAATGATCAGAATCGATCGCTATTAGGTAGGAGTCTCCCCACAGTTTATACTGATCCCGATTGGCTAGAGAATTACCAAAGCTGTCTTAGCCAAGTTATTAATGATATCAACTTGCCAAATATTGATCCAAAGGTTAAAGAATCACTTATTCCTTTAGGTGTAAAATCAGCTATCGCGATCGCGGTTCCTAGGGGCAAAAAATCATGGGGGCTATTAATCATTCACAAATATGAGATTGCTCGCGATTGGCAAACTTGGGAAATTGAACTACTCGAAAAATTGGGAACCCAGTTAGCAATCGCAATTCACCAATTGAGATTATTAGTCAAATCTGACTCGATCAAATTAGAACAAGAACAGATTATTGAGAGATTGCGCCATAGCCAATTGCACGACTCGCTCACAGGACTTCCTAATTATGATTCCTTTATGGATTCACTCAATCTTGCATTTGCAAAATTACAAATTACTTCTAATCATAATTTTGCGATTCTCCTTATTGATTGTGATCGATTTCAATCCATTAATCATAACTTCGGTATATCAATAGGTGATCAGCTATTAAAAGGAATAAGTCAAAGGCTAAATGTTTATCACAAAATTAATGTGTCTATTGCTAGGGTTAATAGTGATGAGTTTGCAATTTTAGTTGAAAATATTGATAGTCAAGAATCAATTATTGAGCTAGCTGAGACAGTTATCGAAAGTATTAAACAGCCATTTATCATTGAAGATAATCAAATTTTTACCTCTGTGAGTATTGGCATAGCAATTAGCAACTTGGAATATATTTGTGCCAATGAAGTTTTCAGAGATGCTAATATTGCTATGCATTACTCTCGTCGCTTCGGTAGAGGTAAATATGCACTATTTAGTACTAGCATGAGCCAAGGTGCAAAAGTACGTTGGCAATTAGAAAATGATTTAAGACACGCCCTTGAGCGCCAAGAGTTTCACTTAGTTTATCAACCAATAGTTTCACTACATCAGCATCAATTAACAGGATTTGAAGTTCTATTACGGTGGTTACATCCTCTACAAGGATTAATTTCTACACAGGAATTTTTAGTGATCGCTGAAGAAACGGGTGACATTGTTGAGATTGGCTATTGGGTATTAAAAACGGCTTGTAACCAGTTGCAACAATGGCAAAAGACTTTTTCACATATTCCAAAACTTACATTGGGAGTTAATGTTTCCACTTTGCAAGTTGTTCAGTCTGATTTTGTTGAACGTATTCAAGAAATAATTAACGAACGACAAATTTCCCCTAATTTAATCAAGCTAGAAATTACAGAATCAATCTTGATGAGAAACTTCGAAGTATCTTCACAAAAACTGGAGCAACTGCGAGAATTGGGGGTACAAATCTATATTGATGATTTTGGTACTGGATTTTCGTCCTTTAGCTATCTCAAAAATTTACCGATCGATGTTTTAAAAATTGATCGGAGTTTCATCAGTAAGGTCTCTACTGACATCAAGAGTCAAAGAATCGTTCAATCAATACTAAGGCTCGCCAATAGTCTTGGTATGGGAATTGTCGTTGAAGGAGTTGAGACATCTGAAGAGCTAGATTATTTTGAAACCTCAGGAGGTAGCAGTATCGAGGTACAAGGTTACTTTATTTCACATCCACTAGATGCAGAAAAGGCAACCCAGTGGATTCAAACAACAATCTAAATTTTAAAGCAATAAATTTTTTTGCGTTAAGTTTTTAGATTGCCACAAAATGCTTTTTCCTTGATTTACAGCCAATTTAGGTTTCAATTATTTTGAAAGCACCTCTTATCCGCGCTTTCAAAAATTTCTCTGGATATCAATTTAATTTAATGCAAATCAGTCAATATCAAATAAGCATTTTAAGTAGGAATTACCCAAATCGAACAACTTTATTACCCATTGATCAACAATTCTCATGATGAAAGTAAGCTAGCCAAACCGTGGATATAGGGATATTGTTAATGACTTCAAGATGGATGCAAGGCAAGAGCATGGCATGGAAGATGCAGCCCTAAGCGCTTTCAGTGAATTTTTCAATCAAAGTCCATCATTATCACGTTCAACATTTTGTTCCTCCTACTTCACACATTGTTGGAGTTGGTCGATGATAAGTACAAATTATTGTGAGACCATTTGCCTACATGCAAAAACTTTTTTAACGATTTACGAGCTTTGACTCGGTATCTTATTTGCGATAGTTGGGATCATCTTCTGACTTTTATGATTCAAGGCTTAGAGCTTGATCTCCCGTCTAACAGTAGTTAAATTTTCATTTAAGGTTTGGGTGATGATTCCCAACGAATAGATTTTACAAGCCTTCTTAAGATTGAAACCTTATTTCAAATCTTCGCTAAGTGAATATGGCTGTGCTACCTAATAAACTTAAAAGTGTTGCTTCATAACACTTTCAAGTTTATTAGGACTTACGCAAACCGAACGAATTTATTAGGATTGAGGTAGATGTGGCGCGGGCTTCGCCCGCACCACATCTACCCAATGCGTAAGTCCTATTTATAAGGGGTCTTAAGTAAGCATAAAGAGCTGTATTATCATTTTTGTTGGAGCAGGTTAATACTTTCTCTAATTGATGTAACTGAATTATGCAATGCGCTAGTTTCATCAGATGTTAATTGCAGTTCAATTATTTGTTCAATCCCGCTTTTTCCTAGCTTTACAGGTACGCCAATACATAAATCAGTTAATCCATATTGTCCCGTAAGATATGCCGAGGTAAACATGAGCCGATGCTGATCGTATAGAATTGACCTGATCATGGCACAAGCTGCTGCTGATGGGGCAAAATAAGCACTAGTTTGCATTAATTTGACTACCTCGGTTCCACCATGTAGAGTTCTTTGGACAATACTAGCGATCGCATTCTGACTCATTAACTTCGTAATTGGTACACCATTCACAGTTGAGAACCTTGGTAATGGAACCATCGTATCCCCGTGCGCTCCTAAAACCATAGCGCGGATATCTGCATCAGAGATGCCAAGCTCCATCCCAATAAATGTCTGAAATCTGGCTGCATCTAAAACACCCGCCATGCCCATCACTCGATGCGGTGGCAACCCACTAACTTGCCATGCTAAATAGGTCATGATGTCGAGGGGATTAGTCACTACAATCAAAATTGCGTCAGGAGATTGAGCGATCGCCCTAGGAATGACATCTTTAACAATGGAGGCATTAATCCGCAATAAATCATTTCGCGTCATGCCCTCTTTACGCGTTACGCCTGCGGTGAGAACAATGATATCTGCATCTTTTGTATCGCTAAAGTCATTTGTGCCGATGATTTGGCGAGCATGATTAACGATCGCTCTTGCCTGTATTAGATCTAGAGCAATTCCCTGTGGTTTACCTTGCAAAATGTCATACAGCACCACATCCGCTAAATCATTTTCGACGAGTCGATGGGCGAGAGTTCCGCCAACATTGCCAGATCCAATGATACAAACTTTAGGGGATCGCATATTTGGTAATGGCAATGTCAACATAGAATTTCCCTAATGATTTGGCGACAAGCTTTTAAAGCTTGTCTTAAAACTTGATCGTGCGACGATGTGCTGCCACAGATTCAACCAGACCGATCGCCAGAAAATTAGCAATCAATGCTGATCTTCCATAACTGAGCCAAGGTAGAGGAATGCCTGTTACAGGCGCAACATTGATGTTCATTCCAATATTTACAAAGGTTTGAAACAGTACAAAGGAAAATACGCCGATCGCTAATAGGGAACCAAAGTTATCCCGAGCATTCACCGCAATTACCAATAACCGCCAACAAATACCGACAAACAGCAACAGGACGCAAATGCAACCGATAAAACCAAACTCCTCACCGATTGCCGAAAAAATAAAATCAGTATGTTGCTCAGGAATGAAATTTAATTGAGTCTGAGTGCCCTTGAGCCAGCCCTGCCCCCAGAGCTTTCCTGCACCGATTGCAATCCTTGACTGAATTACGTGATAGCCTGCGCCAAGAGGATCTTGGTTGGGATCGATAAACAGTAACAAGCGTTTTTTTTGATAATCATGGAGAATATTCCAGAGCAGGAGTCCCGCTTGACCTGCGATGAGATTGACCACCACTGCGATGACAGTACTGACAACTCGAAACCAAGGTAGAGAAACCCATGCGGTCACCCCCATGAGAATTACCCAAACAATCCATGCAGGTAAATAGAGTGAAAATAATACTGCCGAAACAATTGGTGAAAATATCAGCGCTAGCCAGCCGCCACTTGCCCCCGCCCAATACAACATCCCAATTGTAATTGCCGCAAATACAAGAGCCGTCCCTAGATTCGGTTGCAAGAAGATCAAAATCCAAGGTGGCAAAGTCACCCAAGCGACCTTAAAGGCATCGATAGGATTCTGGATAGGACGATCGTGCATGACGGCTGCAAGAGAAATAATAATCCCCACCTTGGCAAACTCCGATGGCTGGATATTAAATCCTCCGATGGTAATCCAGCGCTCTGCACCGAGAGCAGTTGTACCGATCACTAGTACTAAAATCAAAGAAATATTGGTAATAGCATAGGTAATCCAGTGCAACCGCAATAGGCGATCATAATGAAAACGCGCGATCGCAAACATTGCCGTTAAACCAACTACACCTGTTACCCAATGCTGCCACCATTCCGTGCGCTTAGAGCTATAGTCGGAACTGTAGATGGCGATACCACCTAAAACTGTCAATAAAATGGGAAATAACAACAACATCGGATCGGCATCGCGCCATTCCCTTTTTATATTTTCCCAATTTGGCAGTTCTAAACCTTTTACGATCATATGCTGCTACTTTTGCAAAACTAATATTCCCATCATGCCATTGGCGATCACATAATGGGTAGCACTGGAAAAACCTGCGGCTTTAGCGAGTTTGACCTGCTCTGCACCAATCGGAAATCTGGCTAAACTTGATGCAATATAGGCATACTCGGAAGTCATCGCAAAGCGATTAGCTAGGGGGACAACGATGCGATCTAGATAAAAATCTTGAAAAGCTTGCATCAAGCGATCACTAGGGCGATGAAAGTCTAATATTGCCGCCTTTGCACCATCCTTTAAAACTCGATGTAACTCTGATAAACACTGAGGAATATTTTTGACGTTGCGTAACCCATAGGCTAGAGTTGCCCCATCAAAGCTATTATCACCAAAAGTTAGGTTCAAGACATTCCCCTCTTGCCATGTCAAACTCTTTTGAATTTTTGGCAAATATTTCCTCGCCTTGTCCGCTGCGATCGCTAAAAGTTCCTTAGAAAAATCTACACCAATCACTTGCCCCGTTGGAGCTACCTTTTGGGCAAGTAAAGCCGTCATATCTCCAGATCCACAACAGAGATCCAGCCATGTTTCTCCCTGTTTTGGTTCGCACCAAAGCAAAGCCATTTTTTTCCAGATCCGATGCTGACCTAAACTGAGGAGATCATTAAATTGATCATAAACTGGAGCAATACGATCGAAAATCTGTTGGACATCAGTTTCCGAAGGTTGAGACATGGTATTACCTAAAAATTTTTTAAATAGTTATAGATAGTTACAGAAATCATCATATAGCGCTTTTCAACCACCACATGTTTAGTGGTGTGGATTTGCTAGACCACCAAACATGTGAGGGTTGCAATATCAGCACAATCGCTGAGCGAATTCATAGCCGAGAATTTTGTCCTCATGCAACAATAGTAAGCAATAGGTTCATTGTCGGCAGCAAAATTTTGCCTAACTATGCAAAAACTTTGGTTTAAAAGCAAGCGATCGCAACCATTGCTAACAGCAGAAGATATTCCAAAATCTTCTCCAGCAACAGAGGTTTCTCCACAGACATCCACTGATCCTGTCCTCAGTAACTCTGTAACAGTAGGTCAAGAGACTGAGAAATTCACATTAACGAGGCAGGGAATTCTAAAATACTTTTCCCAAATCCCCCAAAAATCTCCAAAATGGCAAGTTTCCCCTAATTTGGTGATTTTAATATTGGGATTAGGTGGAATAACTATATTTACAATGCTAGGAATGCAATATCTAACTGCTCCTGAAGCAACACCTGATAGCACTCTTACCTGTAGATCCAAAATCAGTGGCGATTGGCAAACCCCTATTGGCAAATTAACATTGCAAGAGGAACGTGGAGATGTGATTTCAGGCAAATATGAATATGCCAATTTTGATCGGGGCAAGATTAACGGTGAGTTTACAGGCAAATTAAATAACAATGTCATTAATTTTGATTGGCAGGAAACTCCCAAACAGCAACCCAAACAACAAGGAAAAGGGATTATTATTTTTGGTGAAGGCTGCAAAGAATTTTACGGTAGCTATGGGACTGGCGACAGTACTAGCAACTTTGGTAGTTGGCAAGGCTCGCGTATATCAAAATAAAAGCCAAAATATTGATTGATCTGAAAAATATTGAAAAATGGTTAAAGTGATTTGACAAGAAGCTTATTTTATAATTACAGCGTTTTGCGCTTACTTAAATCCTAGAAGTATTTTTGAAAGTGGTGCGAATCGCCACTTTATAAAAATACTTCTGTACTACTCAAAGCCACAAAAGGCTGTAATACTATTCAAAACACTATATTTGAGGAAATATTCCTTTTTAGAAATTTAGAAAAAGAAACTGTTGACAAATAGGGACGTAAACCATGGAAATTTGCGATACCAAATCAGAATCATTTACATTAATCGAAAAGCTAAATGAAATTGGAATTGCGCTATCAGCGGAAAAGAATACACCTAAGCTTTTGAAGATGATTTTGAGCGGGGCAAAAACAATTTTAAATGCTGATGCAGGAACACTTTATCTGGCAACCGAGGATAAGAGATATCTGCAATTTGAAATAATGATGAATGACTCTCTTGGCACTATTCCCGTAAATGAGCCGATTCCCTTTCCTGCTTTGCCTCTCTATGATGATGATGGTAAACCCAACGAGACCATGGTGGCAGCCCGCGCTGCACTTGACAAAAAAACGATTAATATACCTGATGCCTATGTCGCTGAGGGATTTGATTTTGCAGGGACTAGAGCTTTTGATACCAGAACGGGCTATCGATCTCAGTCATTTCTCACATTGCCCATGCTCAATCATGAAAATGAACTGATTGGGGTATTGCAGTTAATTAACGCGAAAGATCCAGAGACAAACAAAATCATTGAATTTTCGCAAACCTCTCAACGCATTGGAGAATCCTTAGCATCCCAAGCTGCAATCGCTCTGGCAAATAACAAGCTGATTGGTCAATTTCGCGAGCTATTTGAATCCTTTATTAATCTCATATCTGAGGCGATCGATAAAAAATCTCCTTACAATGGCAAGCATTGCCGCCGAGTCCCGACATTGACGATGATGATCGCCGATGCCGCTTGCAAAGCGGACTATGGAATTTTTAAAGAGTTTTCTCTAGATGAGGATGAACGCTATGAGCTCAGAATTGCAGGATTGCTCCACGATTGCGGAAAGGTGACAACCCCTGTTCATGTGATTGATAAAGCAACTAAGTTAGAAACTATTTTTGATCGCATTTATTTAGTCAATACACGCTTTGAAGTACTCAAACGGGATGCGGAAATCAATTTTCTTAACCAAAAAATTGCGGCGATCGAATCGGGCAATCTCAGCATCATTCCCGATCTCGAAGCAGCTTTGCAACAAAAGCTAGCTCAATATTCTAGTGATCAGGATTTCTTACAAGTCTGCAATATTGGAGGAGAGTTTATGCACGATGAGTATAAGGAACGTCTTCAACAAATTGCTAAATATCGCTGGATTGATCCCCAAGGTATAGATACTAATTTCCTCAGTGACAATGAAGTTTATAACCTGAATATTTCAAGAGGAACTCTCACCGCAGAAGAACGCAAAGTGATTAATGACCACATTGTGGTTACGATTGAAATGTTGGAGCAGTTGCCCTACCCCCGTAATCTCCGCCGTGTGCCTGAATATGCAGGTGGTCACCATGAGCGCATGGATGGCAAGGGCTATCCCAAAGGCTTAACCCGTGAGCAAATGTCTCTGCCAGCAAGAATGATGGGAATTGCTGATATATTTGAAGCCCTGAGCGCCAAAGATCGCCCTTATAAGAAAGGTAAAACTTTATCTGAGTGTCTCCATATCCTCGGTAAGATGAAACTGGATAACCACATTGATCCCGATCTATTTGATCTCTTTGTTAGCGAAAAGGTCTACCTGCGCTATGCCCGTGAATATCTTGATCCCGATCAGATCGATGAGGTAGATGAGAATAATATCCCTGGATACACACCACCTTTTGCTTATTTTCTCGGTACTAGCTAAGGGAGGTGCGGTAAGATAAAGGACTAATTTCTTATGGGGTATATTTGCCTAATCATAAAAATTAGGTTATTTATCAAATCGCAGAAACCTAATTTTTTGCCATATTTTTTGCCATAAGAATGAGACGATGAAAAGCGCTTTGCGTAGTTTCTTTTTAACCCAAAGCATTGTTGCTCAAAATTTTCAAAAAATTTGATTTTGTACTTACTTATGTTCGCTCAGTTTCGCTCTCAATATCCACAGGGGCGCATCCAGACTGAGATGCTCCCTAAAATAGATGGTCTCCATGCTTTTAGGGCGATTGTGTCTCAGGGTGATGCGATCATGGGGACGGCTACGGCTGTCGATGGAGATCTGGAATTAGCAGAAGATCGCGCTGTGAAGCGTGCTTTGACGATCGCAGGTATTGCCTTCGATAACGGGTTTGATAGTAACTATAGCAATTATGCAGGGCGATCGCCAATTTTGACACAGATTTCGCGCGAACCTGCGTCGGTAAATTCTCTGCCCTCTGCCAATTTGAATAACCTAGGCAGTTTAGGAACGGGACATCACACAACGACGCACACAATTCAGTCAGAGACAGCATTAGAATATGTCAATGAATATGGAGTGAATGACTATGCAACTGATGATAATTTGCCATATGTGCCTAGTGAACAAACCCATCGCTCCCACGAAGAAATTGTAACTCGTCCTTCTGAGCTTGTCCCTAGCAAATCGTCAGACCCTATAATCGCACCAGAGCCAATTGATCTATCCGATGCAATTTCTAAAATTGATGTGGAGATGGATCGACTGAATTGGACAAAACCACAGGGGAGGGATTATTTAGTCCGTACTTTTGATAAAAAATCACGGCAGCAATTAACTAATGATGAGTTATTGCAATTTCTCAGTTATCTTAAGTCCTTGCCAACCCCCTATCGCCAACCAGCCAATAATGACGATTTTTTCTAAATTAGCGCTTCAAATAAATAGATGAGCCTAATTACCTAATTATTTATTAGGATGTGTTATTGCAACGCGATCAATCATCTAAATAAGCCGCATATGCTCTTACAGCAGCTTGATAATCGATCAAACTGCAATAAATTTTGAGAAAGTGTCATAAGTCAACACTACCTCAAAATTTATCGAGTTTTACTGAAGCGCAAAGCACTGTATGCTTTGCGTATTTTGATTAATCCCAGACATTCCACCATAATGAAATCTCTTAATTTTCAAGAAGAACTGAGCTTACTCATCCGTGCTAAATGTCCGATTATTTATGTCGTGACATGGGAAGAAGAACGTGCGGAGAGGTCGATCGCCCAAGTTGCTCAAGAATGCAGTCCACCAAGACAAATGCTCTATTACGATTTGGTGCGGGGCTTTGAGCATAATCAGGAGGGTAAAAATAATTTACTACAAGCTTTGCAGGTTGCTGAAAATAGCGATCGCCAAACAGCTAGCATTTATGTTTTTCGCGATCTACATCGTCGCTTAGCTTCACAACGCCTTGATGAAATTTTTGTGCGTCAGTTGCGGAATCTGTATCGCAGCTTTCGCAATACTCGTAAGACTTTGATTTTACTCAGTCCACTTCTGGAAATGCCCTCTGAACTAGAAGAGCAGATGGCAGTGCTCTATTTCCCTTTACCTGAAAATAAAGAAATCCGAAATATCATCGAACAGATGATTCCTGCGGAACAGTTGCGCTTGGGAGGGAATAGCCTCGATCAACTGGTGAAAGCTTGCATGGGGATGACCCGAGATCGCATTTGCCACACCCTATCCAAATCCATCGTCCAGAAGCATTATTTGAATGAATCCGATATTGATCGCGTTTTGATCGAAAAACAAAAGCGAATTCGTCAAACAGAATTTTTAGAATTTTTCACACCCAATGAAACCTTAGATAGTATCGGTGGTTTAGATAATTTCAAGCTGTGGTTGATGCAACGTCAGCTAGCCTTTTCCGATGAAGCGAGAGCCTATGGGTTACCGAATCCAAGGGGAGTTCTGTTATTAGGAATTCAAGGAACAGGGAAAAGTCTTTGTGCAAAGGTGATCGCCAATCTTTGGCGTTTACCATTGTTACGACTAGATGTGGGGCGTTTGTTTGGTAGCCTAGTTGGACAGTCTGAAAGCCGTACCCGTCAAACGATCCAGTTAGCTGAAGCCCTTGCCCCTTGTATTCTCTGGATTGATGAGATTGATAAGGCTTTTGGGGGAATTGCCAATAGTATAGGGGATTCGGGAACTAGTCAGCGTGTACTGGGGACTTTGTTAACTTGGATGCAGGAAAAATCGAGTCCAGTCTTTGTGGTTGCCACGGCAAATAATATTCATGCCCTACCGCCTGAACTCTTACGAAAAGGGAGATTCGATGAATTGTTCTTTATCAATTTACCAACCCCTGAGGAACGTAAGGAAATTTTCCAATTACATTTGAAACGATTCCGACCTATGGAATTGCGTAATTTTGATATTGATAGAATGGCTTCCATCTCTAAGGAGTTTAGTGGAGCGGAAATCGAACAGGCGATCGTAGAAGGCATGTATCGTTCTTTTCATGAGCAGAGGGATGTCACGACTGAAGACATTATTGGCGCAATTAAAGAAACCTATCCCTTAGCGAGTACTGCAAGAGAACAAATTAGCTTTATGCAGGCATGGGCAAATCAAGGGAGAGCGAGAAGTGCTTCGCAAGGCGAGAATAATTCACGAGGCAAAATAGTTAATCAGGGGAATAATAATTCCAATAGCTCAATCGATATGAGTGTGATTAAGCAAGCAACTAAACCTGCAATCGAGAATTCAATTGACTTGTCAATAGTTAAAACCAGTGATCTTACAACCGTTAAGAGTCGTCCTCTACCACCTCCACCTCTGCCGCAAATAAAATCTAGCTCAGACTCATGACTTCCCATTCCACCGACTCCTTTGATAACCCTGATTTGCCACAGTTACAGGCAATTAAGGCGCATTTGGATTTAGTACTACTTGCCTTGGAGGCTTTAACGGGACTGGGTTCCGATGAGATATTGGCGGTTGCCGAAAAGCTTGGTTTAGAGGAAATTTTAAGCGATCGCATTACCCTTTGGCGGTTGCGACAGGCTAGCCCCCTTCGTAAGGGTAAAGGACGGAAAAAACTAGATGTGGATGAAGCGAGAGCAATGACTCTAATTAGTTGTACCCTAGCAGCTCAACAACAATTTGCTATTCGCAATGCTGTAGCCCAGTTAGAAAAATGCACTGCTCTCAAACGCCCTCCCTATCGCGAACCGATCCTTGGTGACTATCTTGATCGCTTTAATACATTGTATCAAGAACGGATGGCGGAGGAGGATCAAGCAAAACCTGACGCAATTCAAAGATTAGCGTTAAAATTATTAATAGATCTACTTTTTTACAGTTCCCAAATCGGGTCGCGCCGCCTTTGGGTTGCCCTATTTGAGAGAAGTCAGAATAGTTAGTATTATGAGCTACTCCTCGTCAGAATCAAATACCTTCAGTCGTCGCTATGAACTCCCAACCTGCTTACTAGAAGTCTGGACAGAGCGATCGCCTTTATCTGACTGGCAAGCACAAATTGTGGCACAGAATTTACGCTTTCGCTTGCAACTAGCGCATAATCGCAGAGTAATTACGGGCAATCAACAACAAATTGCCAATCTGATCGAGGTAGTAACTAGCTATTGCGATCGCTGGCTCGCTCAGGATGATATTGAAACTCTTGATCACGTGATTGTAGTTCCGAAATTATCAAAACTAAGGCTAACCACCTTACAATTGTTTGATCTGTATGAAAGTATCGAATTATGTGCTAATGAGTTTGTGATTTTGCCGAATGTGTTACTAGAGGTGCACCGCATCAATCTCAATTGGCTGAAGATTATGGCAGGGATAATCGCGATCATTGGAGTCAGTATTGGTGCAATCCGTTTGATTTATCCACCTTCTGGTGAACAACCTAATTATCAAATAGCCTCTACTCCTAATGCCGCGCCTCCTGAGCAAGCCGCCCCCCCATCTGCTATTAGTTCAGCCCCAAAATCAGACAATAAATTAGCTCAATCAGAAAATAATGCCAAAGTTGCGGCTTCATCAAAGTCAACTAATCCTACAATTCCAAATTCTGAGATCATACCTGTTAATCCAAATGTTCCACAAACCGAACAGCTAAACAAGCCTGAGTCAAAGCCTCTTGAGAGAACTGATAAAGTAGCGATCGCTACTGAGCCAATGAATAACCCGAACAGCAATGTTGATCGTTACCGACAAGGATCTACTACAGGTTCTTCAGTAACTAATGATGGGACAACCGCAGCTAATGCTATACCGCAGCGAAGATTAGAAGTACCAAATAAGGATGTTTTGCAAGCACCAGTTAGTTCTGAAGATGCGAAACTTGCTCCTTCACCACCTACGAAATTTTCAGTTCCTGAGGTTGCATCCCGTTCTACTAATAATACGACCACTAATACTGCTAACATCAGTGTTTTACAAATTAAATCGGAAGTTCCTAGCAATATCACGGCAAATCTAGCCTTTTATTTACAGTCTCAACGCATTGACCTCATCTCTAATGGCAGAATTACGCTCGATCTTGAGATTACAGGCGATCGCATTAGCAATATAGCCACAGATAATCAAAACTCAACCTTAAAAGAGGATAGTGCGATCGCAGAATTAGAAAATATAATTCGCAAATGGCGATCACCAAGTTCCACAATAGGGAAAGTCCGTATAGTCTTGCAGATACAGAATTAATAAGCTCTCTTTTGGAAAGCGTTTGTTAATCATCGATAATTTTGCATGGTATTGATATATCTTCATTCTGTCTATAGACAGCGCAGACTCTATAATATCCGTCAGCGATTACTACTTTGCCCAAGTTAGAATCACACGCTAAAAGTATTGGTGAAAGCTTTTCTCCTTTTCTACTCTTGGCTAGATTTTTCTCAACATGAGAGTTAGAAGTACCAAGTAAATATAGACTAGAAGCACGAAAAATATCTTTTATTATTTTTCTCTTTTTCTTTTTGCTTTTCTCTATCTTTACCTATAAATGTTCCTGAATCTTAATTCTTAGACTTGAGCATACACTCTATCAAGTAAGAGGTTCTATAAGTAATGATCGCAATGATTTTCGGAATTCAGAAGATAGGTAATGTGCCTGTAGAGGCTGCCAACTTTGCCAAAATACATTTGCATCTTCTTGAATTGAATGCTCAATGCTGGGAAGTGCCTTATCTAAACTTTCCTTTAATGTAGTTTCTAGAAAATTACGGAGAACTACATGATCTTGGAGGGTTCCCAAAATTTCTTGGATCTGCTTAAACTCTTGCACTCTTTCACGATATGAGTCAGCATAGAAATCAGCAAAAAATTCTGTCTGATAACGTACTCCTTTAATTTGCTTACGTAGATCGTGCAAAAAATGACTGAACTTCCTTAATTGTTGATGCAATTCGTCAGAATTCTCAATCGGAATTAAAGAGACTGTTCCAGTTTGTATTGTTGTCCCAACCAACCATCCTGAGTGGATAAAAAGCTGACAAATCAATGGTAATAGTAAATCTGGCAAAATTTCAAAGACTAGTAAATCACCAACTTTTGTATAGTTGGGCTGGGCTAGCCAATCTTGCATAGATTGTTTGAGGGTTTGGTAGCGATCGCTTTTCAATATTTTCTTTAATTTCAGAAAGCTCTGACCTCGTTTCTGATGTAAATGATGAAGTACTTTCTCAAACTTATCTTGCTCTGATTGCTGCAATAGAGGATGATAGCGCGTGATCAGATCTTGCTTTAGGACATCTAGATCTCTTGTTTCTCCTAAAATCCTAGCGATTTTGCCAATTGAGGAATTATTTACTCTGTGAGGTAGGGTGATCGACTTGCCAAATACTTGAATAGCGGTTCTAAAGCGACGCATTCCTACTCGCATCTGATGCAAAGCTTCAGGATCTTGATCTTGGAAAACGGCTTCCTCTTGATCAACAAATCTTTGCAAGCTCTGCTGGATAATATGGTACGCATAATCACTAACTAATAGCGATCGATCAAAATGACTATCTTTCATACAATTTGACCTTTCCTAACTGATTCAAAAAATTAGAGATTGCGAAAGAACAATTTATAAATAGATGAGGCTAAGTAATTTAAATATGGCATCATCATCTCTTTAGGAGTCCCAAAATTAGTTTAGGCATTCACGCCAATTCAATTCCGCAGTCACAAAAATTGCTTTAACGTAAACTTTTTGGCTATCTTTGTCAACTCCAGACACAATCCAATTTAAAGGTTTTCCATGTCTGTTTAGTTCATCCTGAATAGCTTGATAGAGCGTTGAAACTGTATAGTGATTATGCATATCAATTTCAAGCTTGATTAATTGCGTATCCATAACTAAATATCTCCAATAATAATGGGAATAGTGCAAATCTATACAACAATGCCTCGGTTTACCATGAATGTAATGCTCGCAACTGGGGCGTTTTTTTGGATTGGTGCGTTTCCATCCGAGTTAGTACATCATCTAAAATTGTGATTGCTTCAGCGATAAAGGTTCCTTTGTTTAGCATAACGCACTCAGCCCTTTCTGCCATGGCAGCATCCGTCATTTCACCACGAGAAGGCGCACCATCCTTAACGAGGCTTTCTAATACTTGCGTTGCCCAGATTACAGGAACATGAGCCGCTTCACAAAGCCAGAGAATCTCTTCCTGTATTTCGGCTAAACGTTGATAGCCAATTTCTACCGCCAAATCTCCTCTTGCAATCATCACTCCAAAGGAATTCTTTCCTGCTGCATGAATAATCAGTTCTGGCAAATTAGAGACTGCGATCGCTGTCTCAATTTTGGCAACAATCGCAGGACTTGAAACTCTTCCATCTAATCTTTTTTGAAGTTCCTGTTGAAGTAGTTTAATATCCTCAGATCTTTGGACAAAGGAATAACCAATGATATCTGCATGAATAGCAACAAAATCTAAGTCAATTAAATCTTTCTCAGTTAGTGGATTAAGTGGAAGAATTGTATTTGGGAAGTTCAATCCTTTCTCAGGAAGAAGTTTGACTCCCTTAGGACTAGCATGGGTAACTTGTAGCAAAATCCCCAAACGTCCATCAGGCAATGGATGCTGAGTATCAATCACTCTCGTCCGAATCTTGCCATCATCAATATATACAGTAGTTCCTATTGTAAGTAGATCGAGGATTTCAGGGACTGTGCAGCAAGTCTGAAAATATTCTACTGGAATTACTGAATAGTTAGCATTTTCAGGTTCACATCGTGACAGTAAAATATGATCGCCTCTAAATACCCGTTTCTGATGAGGTGGGGTAAAAACTTTACCAGTGCGGATTTTAGGACCGCTCAAATCCATCATTACTTTACAGCACAATTCTAATTCTTGTTCTGCTTGACGCACATGATTGATCATCCTTAGCCAAAGTTCTGGTGTGTCATGGGCACAATTGATCCGCACACAATTTGCACCTCTCTGAATAATTTTTTTCACCAATTCATAATTCGTAGCCGCTTCAGTAGGTAATGTCACCATGATTCTGACTCGGCGGCGAGGAGTTGCCTTCCCAAATAGGTCTTCTGTATACTTTTGGAGCAATCGATTACCTTCAAAAAAAGATTCAATTGGGGGACGAATTTGTTGATGAATAGTTTTGGAACTGCAAATTAATTCTAGAGTAGCAATTACAGCATCCAGATTTGGCATAACTCTAGCTTCAATTCTTCCTAATGAAGATAATCCCCAAGGCATTAATGCTGCTTGGAGCGATCGCAGATCATGCCGCCTTAAGGCTAAATATTGGGCTAGATTCAAAGCACTGATGAGAAATTCTGATCGCTGAATATGTGACTGCCATTGATTAAAAGTAATCTTTGCTTCACTAATAACTTGTGATCGGAGGGATTGAAGAGTAGATAATAAAATTTGTGGATTATCAAGATTAAGCGATTCAGGATCAAACTCTGAAGTTGCAGTAATCATAAGAAGATTCCTTTGGAACTGAAGATATAATAGCAGTCCATAGAATTGCTTTTCTATATATGTTATGTATTTAACAAATTGACACGTTTAGAAAATATCATCTATTTTTTGCGAAAGCTTATACTTAGATATAGCTAGCTTTTAATTCTTTTGTATAAATTATATATGAATTACAGCGCTTTACACTTAATTAAAAATTCATAAATATTTCTATATTCTTCAAAGCCTCAATATGCTGTTTCTTGTAGATTAGTTCATAAAAAGAGAGACTCACTTTGTGAGTCTCTCTTTTTATAAGAATTGCCAAAATTGAAACTTATGAATTAAGTTGAAAAATGAAGCTGACTTTATCACCCTTGCCTAGAGAAATGCGATCGCCAGCTCTCAGTTTATGACGATTGCCAACAGCTAGGGGCAAATTATTGATATAACTCCCATTAGAGCTCCCTGTATCTTCAAAATAAAAAGATCCACCCTCAGCGCGAATATCTGCATGAATCCGCGAAACGATGTCGGAATCAGGAAAGCCAGAAACATCAATATCTGGTGGAATTAACGTATTTGGCTTACCGATATGTATCACAGGTAAATGGGGAGGTATTTCGATAGTTAGGTCAGTCTGAACATGAAGTAACGAAGCCGCAAATTGCTGTAACTGTGTTTTGGCACTTAAAGAAGCAGGAATATTGGCAGGTATACTTACAGGTGTTGTACTTGGCTCAACAGCTACAACTAGTCCTTCCTCATACATATTGGGAACAATTTGTAACTCTGGGCTATTCGCAGCTAAGTTTGCTGCAGCATTGCTTTCAGTTGTCTCGTCGGGTAGAGAATTAGACATATCGTTGGAGATGGGGATAACGGGGATAACTTCGGTTGATAGATTAACGGTTGGTGAGGGATCATGTGGGTCACTACCTAAATTAACTTCTAGCGGATGACTCCCAACTTTAGATGTACTCAGATTAAATCCACAATGACCACAGAACTTTGCATCTGATAATACTGTTGCATTGCAGCTAGGACATTGCACGCTTTTGACAATAGGTAATGGCGTAAAGCAGGCTTCGCAGTTTACTGCTCCATCAGGGTTGGAATGAGCACAATTAGGACAGGTGATCATAAGAACGACTTAAATAAATGCAACTTAATATAGAAAACTTGAAATAAGATTAATAGCAGGAATGAGATAAAAATTCCTGTAGCAACTAACTTCTAAGCATTCGGTTCATTAGGCGTTTGCAGTACAGTTTTGGAAGCAATACGGGTCTTTTTGCGATCAGCTTCACTGAGCAATGTCCCTGATTGGAGACGGGTAGCGTTATTCTGCAAGATGGTCGAAGCATTTTGATCACCCATTTGCAATGCAGTTTTTGCTGCAGACTGCAACATTGTTGCAGCACCAGAACGATCACCTTCTTGCAGTTTTTGTTCCGCGAGTTGAGTCTGTCGATATTTGGCTAGAGCCAATACATAATTTTGCACTTGTGGATCGACCTGTGGATGCAATTCTTGAACTAGCTCGGCGGAGATCGCCACGGATGGTGACAAAGTATTAATTTGTCCTTGTGAGGGTATATCATAACGGACTTGAGCAGACAAAATCGGAATTTCTGGGCTATCTTGACAACTCGCAATATAGCTAGCAGGGCTGATATAGAGATTAACTAGCACTACACGCTCTACATCTGTCATCAAATCTCCCAGCCTAACAATAATGGCATCACCTTCAGTTTGGTAAGATAGCTCGATGGTATCTGGGGCAACTTGAGCGATCGGCTTTAATTCGGCAAGCCTGACATGGGGGGCAAGTTGTAAAATCAAATAGGCATTGGTAAGGCTGATCGCTTGCACTCGCTTTAATAATTTCTGAAACTCTGCACCAGCCGCTTCAGGTGATGGAATATATGCCATTGCTCCACCTCCAGCATCAGCAATCCGTTCTAATACATCTTGATTCCAGCTATCGCCAAAGCCGAGGCTATGCAGAGTCATGTTGTATTCTGTAGCCAATCGTGAAAATTGGAAACAACGCTCATTATCACCATGCTCATTCTCGCCATCTGTTAGCACAAATAGCTGACTAACAGTGCCATCTTTGCCCTTACTGGTTTCCTGTAAACCCATTTTGATCCCTTCATCAATGCAAGTCCCTCCTGACGCTTTGAGGGATTGGATCTTCTCTTTGATGGAAGTGATTCGCTCGACAAGCTGATTTTCGACTACCACCTTAGCCTTATGGTCAAAACCAATTACGCTAACGCGATCCTGTGGATACATTTGATCCACTAGATCTTGGGCAGCCCGTTTGACCATCTCTAGGGGCTGTCCTCCCATGGAACCACTATGATCTAATACAAGGCACAGGTTTAAAGGAGCATTGCAGCTATTACTAGCAGAGCTGGCGGATACAGCGATCGCTAATTGGCGCTGACTACTGCCTTGATGTCTATCGAGATGGTGATCATTTAATTTACAGGTCAGGTTTACGCTCATTTAAGCTTCTATTCCTAGAATTTCACGGGACTTTTCTAAAATTTCATCGGGGTCAAAGGGTTTAGTCATATAAATATCTGCCCCAACATCCTTGCCCCGATCGCGATCAAATTCTTGCCCCTTAGCAGTCAACATAATAATGTAAACATCGCTTAAGCTGGCATCACTTTTGACAGTTTGGCATACTTCATACCCATTCATCTTAGGCATCATGACATCTAAGAATACTAGGTTTGGTTTTTCCCTCTGAATTACCTCTAGTGCATTTACACCATTGGTTGCAGTTAATAGCTCTACGTCATAGTCCTCCAACTCTTCTAAGGTTTGCTCTAATAGCAAACGAATGTGAGGCTCATCATCAACAATCAATAGCTTCTTAGACATTTTAAGACTTTGAAGTGTTTCAAAACTAATGTATCACTTACAGCGTTGTGCACTCAAAAATAAAATGAAAATGCTTTTTATTTCGGGATTGTAAAATTTGCAAACTTCTCTGGATCTGTAGTTATTTACTAAGTAGATTGGCATAATTAGATTGGCATAATTTAAACCCAAAACCAGAGGCTTGGGTTGCTTGCTTAGCAAGCAACCCAAGCCTCTGGTTTTGGGTTATTTATGAATAGCTACTTAGTAAATAACTTCAAAAATTTCTACTAGATTCTTTTTACCTTTGATGGGTAAAGTTCCAAACTCGCGAAATTGAAAACTAGCCTTTGTTGCATCATAAACACCACGTGTTACTAAAATTTGTCCGCCTTGGGCTAATCCTTGCAAACGTGAAGCAATATTCATTTCATCACCGATCGCTGTATAGTCCATATGCTGAGGTGAACCAATATTACCCACAATCACATCTCCAGAGCTAATCCCAATTCCTGTGATAAAGTTTTCCCGAATCCAATCAATTGGCAACTCTTTGATACGCTTTTGCATGTTAATTGCAGCTGTGATCGCCCAATATTCCCGATCCGAGATCACTGAAGGCGCACCAAACATTGCAACGATCATATCACCTACAAACTTATTGACTGTCCCCTGATTCGTAAAAATCACATCCACCATTTGAGTGAAATAATCATTCAAATATGCAACTAATTGCTCTGGTTCCAATTCCTCACATTTTGTAGTGAAATTACGAATATCGGAAAACAACATAGCAATTCTTCTTTTATTAGTAGAGAGAGTTACCTGCCCTGCATCATTGATCACGGCTTGAGCAACCTGAGGTGATATAGCGGTTTTCATTTTGCCTACGGCAAAATGAAAACTCAAAACTCTTAATGGGACTTATTTTTTGTTTTCAAATGAGTACACACTCATTTGAAAACCGCTATAAGTATCTTTCTAAATTGTTTTTGACTCTTTCTTCTTGTAGTTTGCTTGCATGTAGTAATGCATTCTCAATAGCTCCAGAAGCTTGAGTAACTAGCGCTGTAAATAATTTAAGATCTTTAGATGTATAACTAATCGGCTCAGAGTTACTGATATTGACGACACCTAAAATGCGATCTTTAGTAAAAATTGGTGCACAGATTAACGCATAGGATTCAATCTCATTCACAATATAGCGTGGGTCTTTAGTAGCATCATTGACTAATTCAGGGTTACCAGTACTAAAAACATATCCTGCAATTCCCTGATTAGCAGCTAATTTTAAACTTCCTATTCGTTCAGCAGTACCTTTAGCAGCAATAATCTCAAACGAATTATCATGTTGATTATGGAGCATGACCGATGCACTCGTACATTTGATCAGCCGACTCGCTTCTTCTATTACAAGAGACCCAATTTCCTTAACATCAAGGCAGTTTGCCATTTTACTCGCGATCGTATAGAGCAGACTCATCTCTCGGTAGTTATCTAGAGTATCTGCTGCTAGAGTTTTCCTTTCAAACTCGCGCTTAACTATATAGTTTAAGAAATCAGCGACCTGTTTAGTCTTTTCAGCCCCAATCACCCAACCTAGTACTTCTTCATCTAATAAAACTGGGATTTTACTGACATTGTTTGAGTTAAGATCATGATTAACTTCAAATTTTGTTGCTTTCTCTAACTCAAAGCCAAGATCTGCAACTAGGACTTCCCCTTTTTGATCTTGAATTGAGATTGGGAAAGCAAGTGTTGTAATTAATCCTCTCAATAGGGACAATACTTCTCCTTTTAGAAGAATCTTGCTGAGATTGATGGATGACATAGGTTAAGAATTGTATAGTTATTACATTTAAAACTAGTGCCGCTTGGTGCTACTTATTCTAATATCATAGTAAATAATAAAATAGCATCAATCGTCATAATGCTTAGAAACGCAATGTAGCAATTTTGTTTCACTGAACAGCAATACATTGCTGTGCACTCTAAATCAAACAAAGAGATTGTTTTAAAGATCTTATTTGCAACATTTTCAGACAATTTCTCAGTTCGGTTAATCAATATTTAAAGGAGGATTGCCGTGAATAGATTGCTTAAGATAAATAGCTGAATTTTGATTAGGAAAAGGTTTATTGAGCTTACCTTTGCTAGACTGAGATCAGCTCTTGAGACATAAATAAATTAAGGAAACGGGTAAGTTTAATATGCCTTACTCAGCAGAGATCAGTCGTCGCCAACCTAGTTGTTTTCTGTTTCTGATCGATCAATCAGGATCGATGGCGGATGCATTTTCTAGTGAAAGTGCAAGTAAGGGAACAGCCAAAGGAGCAAATGAAAGCTTGCACAAAACTAGTGAACCGATCCAAAAAGCTCAGGCAGTAGCCGATGCAGTAAATCGTTTGCTTGACTCTTTAGGTCAACGCTGTGTGAAAGGTAATGAGATTTACAATTATTTTGACGTGGGTGTCATTGGTTACAGCAGTGAAGTTGCCTCAGCACTCAATGGCATTGCTGGCGATCAGGTGATCGCACCTATTAGCAAAATCTATGAAAATCCAGCCGAATTGGAGAAACGCGCCCAAAAATTACCCGATGGGATGGGTGGTTTGGTAGAAGTTTATAACGACTTTCCAATTTGGTTTAAGCCAGTAGCCAGTGGTGGTACGGCTATGTGCAGTGTATTAGCGTTGGCGCGTTTGCTCTTGGAGGAATGGATTGATAAACATCCAAATAGCTATCCACCAACGATTATTAACATTACCGATGGAGAATCGACTGATGGTAATCCTACTGAAGAAGCAATGCTTCTCAAAAAATTGCGTACTTCCGATGGTGCTGTTTTGCTATACAACATTCATCTTTCTGCTGAGTTTACACAGCCAGTTTCTTTTCCTAGTACTGTGGAAGTGCTGAGCGATCCCTATGCTCGTCTAATGTTTGAGCTATCGAGTCCTCTACCCCATGCAGCCCAAAAAGCAGCTGAGAAAGAAGGTTATAAAGTCACTCCTGAGGCTAGAGCTTTTATGTTCAATGCTGATCCTGTCAAGCTAATTCAGTTTCTCGATATTGGTACTCGCACTGACAACCTTAGATAGAAAAAGTTGTATTTATTCAACACAATTACTAAAAAAATTACTTTGCACCACTTAGATAGAAAATTGGCACTTTGTGCCAATTTTCTATCTAAGTGGTGCAAGTACTGTGGCTGTAATCGGGACAACACCAGCTTCATCACTATTCAATGCGATCGCTGCGGCATGGGATAAATCAAGACTGCGATCGCCAATGTAGGGACCGCGATCATTGATTCTCACAACCACTGATCTATCATTTTGGCGATTCGTAACTTTGAGATATGTGTCAAACGGCAAGTTGGGATGAGCAGCAGTAAAATCCTGTTGTTCAAACTGTTCGCCTGAGGCAGTCTGTCTACCTTGAAAATAAGGACCATACCAAGAAGCAATACCATCAATTTTTTCGTTAGTAACTGTTAATTGATACATTTGCTTTTGGGCTTCAACAAGTGTCATTGGTTCTGCCCCAACTGCAACTCTAAGATTATTAATCCACTGGGTTAGACTCAACGATGGATTTACCACCTCGGATTTAGGGATTCTAAATAGGATTGTATTCTTATATTTACCAAGGTATTCACCATTAACTACCAGTGGCTGAAGTTGACTGGGATCAAAGTCAAGTGTGTTGAGAATAACCGCAAGTTTAGCTGTAGATATTGCTGCACTAGGCAAGTCTTTAACCTCAAATGTAGGCTGCCGATTGACCATAATTATCCATTCACTAACGGTCTTTGCCTGAAATTCGATGAGGTATTTAGGCTTAGTAACATTTGATGTTCTATTGCTGGAATGGTTATTTGTCAATGATTTCTCTGGTGGAATTTGATTGAGATCATAGTTAATTTTATTGTCGGTTATATCTGTCGCAAATATTGGAGATATGATACTAGGAGCCAGTGAAATCAATGATATCGCCCATAATTTAGATAGACTTGACATAGATTGTAAATATTATTTATCAAAATTGTTAGTTAAGCAAAGGTAGACTTTAGACAATCAAGTAAAAACTTATTTTCAGATTCCTAAATCGACATTTGGGAATAAATATTAGGAATAAACAAAGCTCTCTTTTTCTAAAAAAAGTTTGATCTAAAGTCATTAAAATGTCTGAGAGTAATTACCTTCGTTTTAACCTACGATATTTACGGGGATCATAAATCATCCCTTAGAAAGATATAAAAGTAGAATTATTCTAATTGCTGCAATACTTCAGTTAAAACTTGTTAAACATCCCTTCCGTTATCGTATTTAACTGCTTAATAATTATTGCTATTTATAGTAGTTCTAAATAGTCTATAGAAGCGCACACCTAAGGTGTGCGCTTCTATAGATCAAAAAATCTACAACTGATTTAGGATTGCAATTTAATGCTTGAAATATATAAAGCAATCCTAAATTAGTTGTAGATTTTTGGCTTCGACTTCGCTTAGCCATCTATAAACGATGGCTGAGCGAAGTCGAAGCCACTTACATCTCATTATGGGATAAACATAAAATATGGCGCACAGCTTATTTGCAAGGTTTACTGAGTGCTACACCTTTTCTCAACTGGCTGTAACTTATCGCTACTAAATGAATCCATTACCTACACAAAACCCACCACATTAAATTCTTTAGGACTTACGCAAACCGAAGGAATTTATTACGCATTGGGTAGATGTGTTGCGGGCTTTGCCCGTAACACAATTACATTTCATGACTACCTTAAATTTTTAATTACCTTATACACACACAAAATAGTGAGCTATTTGTGTAAATAAATTTTTTACAAGATCATCTCAATCGTTTGCACATGCTCTAGGGATCACTACAAATTAATGTTTTTTATAGCAAGTCAAGCAATTTTGCGGATGTATAGTCGATTTATTGTTGATAATTTCTTGTCATGTCTCGGATAATTCCTCTATAGCGTGGATTGCTAACTCAAACCTAGCAATGCCCGCTATTTTTATTATCACCAAATTTCCTAGAGAACAGATATTACTTTCAAAGATATATCCTAGGATTTGTTGACGGCACCATTAGGCATGGTTGTACCTCTGAGTATAACGTTGGTAAGTTTAACCATTATTTTCTCACCAAAACCCACTTTTGCTCCAGTCAGGTTTGCGCCAGTCAAGTCTGCGCCACTTAGATCTGCACCAATTAAGTTAGCTCCGCGCAGATCTGCATTTTGGAGATTTGCTTGAAATAGATTGGCTCTAAATAGATTAGCCCCTTGCAGATTAGCCCCTTGCAGGTTGACACGGTGGAGAAATGCATCAGTTAAGTCAGCATTATTAAGATTTGCATAGCTAAGGTTCCTACCTTCAAGATATTTTTCACGTAAATTTGCTCCATGGAAATCTGCCCCAGCCAGATCCGTCATTTTCGGACGCGGTTGGTGCTCAGATGAAGGATGATTTTGAGGTGGCTCAGGTTGTGGATGAGTGTGTTTGCTAGTTTGCTGACGTGATTGGTAAGACTGATAAGTTTGATAGGAATGAGCTTGCGATCGCGATTGATAGGAGTGATAACGTTCCGAAGTGCGTTCTGATGTTTTTTGTTGAGAATAGCCTTGAGAAGCGCTCTGGTACTTACTGTGATATTTCGTTTGATGTTGATAAGTTTGTTTATTCTGATGCGAATGTCTATGGGGAACTGACACTTTCTGCTCCGCAGCTTTTCGCAAGCTATCCCTTGCATAGTTAATTTCTTTAAGTTTTTCCTGTGCTTGCAGTTGTAGCTGCACATTCTCTCTGGGTATGCGATCAGGATGCCATTGCATAGCCAGAGCTTTATAAGCTTTATTGACATCCTCTAAGGTCGCATTAGATGTTAAGCCGAAGAGTTGGTAGCATTGAGCGATTTCCATAGTTTGTCGATTCCACAGCGACAGAGATTTCGATTTTACGCTGATAATCGATCCCAAGTGTATCAAAACAGGCAAGTTTTACAGCGCTTTGCGCTTTCTTAAAACCCAGAAATATTTTTGAAAGTGTTGCAAAACTTCACTTTCAAAAATATTTCTGTACTAAAAAGCTACAACAATCCTAGATGTGAGTACCTCAGTAACTTTAATTCGTTAGAGAGTTACAACTTGGGATTTCTTAGTTTATGCAAAATAGTCCAAAATCGATTGATTAATCGTTTCTTCACCATGCATATCCAACTTTTTTACCTTTGTGGAATCTGGAGAAAGAAAGGTCGCATTAAGAAATGACCAATCACCTTCATAAAACTCTTGGGGCGAAATAATTAGATGTTCTGAGTAGCTTTTTACTCCAGCAATGAGTGTTTCAGCTTCTAAAAATCCTTCACGGGTTAAACAAACAACGGGCACGCCCACACGCAGAGCTTCTGCTAATGTGCCATAACCTGGCTTCGTGACGACACGATCGCATATCACCATTAGATCCACAGGACGCAGGCGATCGCAATTGGCTTTAGTCAAATTTGGTAAATCTGGGGCACAACGATCAAAGGTGATAAATTGCCAATCGGGAAACTTGAATAAGTTTTGATACGGAATTGATTGTAAACTCAACCCACCAAAGGTCAATAGCGCTGTCGGGCGATCTCCGTCCAAATCAAATTTCTCACGTAGATATTCAGGTGAGTGGTTCGGTTTTGCGCCAGTTAGTCCCACATTTTGAATATTGGGAAAACTAGTCATAGGTTCCGCAAAGGGTAATCGAAATAGGCGATCGCAATAGCTATAGGTTTCCGATAGGCGATCAGCAAGTTCGGCATACTTCCCACCCCAATCACGATAAATAAAGTCCCAGCCAAAGTTGCCTGCCATCCAACAAGGAATCTGCGCTGCTTTAGCAATTTCTGTAAGCATGGGAGGGATATCCCCAAAAATTAAATCAACCTTGTTCTCTTGCAAAAATCTCACTTCTTCGGCGATTAAGTCAGGCTGCTGCTCATAAATTTTTTGCCACGCCGCGAAGGTCGCCTCTTGATCAGTAACTAAGCTATCGATCTGGATTACACCCACATCAAACACCTGTGGATGATACACAAAATCCCCTGCTATATATTCCTCCAATAACCAAAGCGGAGCTGTTGTCGCAATGATTAACTTAATATCAGGCGATCGCTGTTGCAGATCAGCAAGGACAGCCGCGGTGCGCGTCGCGTGACCAAAGCCATGATTGGTGATTGCAGTATATAAAGTGGGCATGAATTTAATTAAGCTTATTGTCTTTTTTAGATGGTAGTGCTAAAGGCAGAACTTAATTTATTCATTCCTTGATCTAGAGATTCTGATTTAGAGATTCATTGTTGGATTGCTGCAACAATGGTAAAGCCGAACTCACTGCCACTTGCTCAGTTGCATTCAAAATTTTTGCTTTTGTCATTGCTCCAAGTTCACAATCGGCTTCAATGCTATCTGATTCAGAGCTACGCAAACTGACAAGATAAATACTCGTTAGCGTCAAAATCACACCAATCCATTGCACTAAAGTCAAGTTTTCACCAAGAAAGAGACTACTAAACATCAGTGCAAATACTGGTGTAGAAAAAGTCAGTGCGCTCAAGGTGGTCAAACTTCCTGATGAGGCAAAAAAGAAAAACAACCCATAGGCGATCGCACTACCCATAATCGCCATATATGCCATTCCTAGCCATCCCCAAGCAGAGATATCCTGACATTGATGCTGCTCAATTTGGTTAGAAATCATTAATAGAGGTAAGCCACCAATCACCATATGCCAACCTGTTGCCATCACTGGATCGGCATAGCGCACTACAGGTTTAATTAAAATTGTGCCGATTGCCATTGACAATGATGCCCCCAGCATAAACCATTCTCCAAGGGTAAATACACCTGCCTCTAAAACAGTAGTGAAATCTCCGCTTAACAACGCAGTCATGAGTTCCGATGGTAAGCCAATTAAGCAAATGCCAGTTACCCCTACAAATAAACCAAAGGCTGCTCCGATACCAATTTTTTCCTTGTATAACACTGCTGCGAGTACGGCAACTGCTAAGGGTTGTGAATCAATAAGCAATGATCCAAGCCCTGCATTAGTTCTCACTAATCCCTGCGCTAGGAACCCCTGAAACATCGTGCCATCAACCAATGCAAACAAACTAATCCATAACCATGCTTGCCAACCTTTAGGTTGACTTCTGCCAAAATAAACACCTCCAAGAATTAGTAAAAAACCTGCGGGAATTAACCTAACTGCCGCCATAAACATGGGACTAGTTTGTGGTAATAAAGCCTTCATCACGACCATAGCAGTTCCCCAAAGGAAAAATGGTGCAATTATGAGGGGAGACTGACGAGTTATCTCTTTGGGACTAGTTGGCGTGGATGAATGCATATTTGGTAAGTGGAATGCAAAGTTTGATTGCGAAGATACTAACAATTTTTAACAATAGTATCTTGATCAAAACCTAGAATTTTGAATTACAACCAACAAAGTGATGAGAATCCATCTTAATGTAGAGTTTTAGGAGTAGCAGACGCAGTAATCATCCTAATTTCTCTCAATAAGTTAGCAAAGATATTTCTACATAAGTGACTTGTTATTAGCTAAAGTATCTGTGGCTTCGACTCAGCTCAGCCAACCTTAGCAGAGCGAAGTCGAAGGTAGATAACTTTGGTGAGACATTTTTTATCAGCAAGAGCCTAACGCCAGTTCGAGTTAAGCTTGCAAATTTTATAAGCCAGAAATCAAAAGACCTGCTTAGCAAGTCTTTTAATTTCTGGCTTTGAGAGAGGGTCTGTGTAGCAGACCCTCTCTCAAAGCACACAAGCCATAGCTCGTTTTAAATTATCCCTAACTAGCATTACCTTACTGATAATGGAAATTGCTGCTGGGGCAAGTTAGCAGAATTCAGCTATTTATCATCAAAATCTAAACTTTTGTGAAGTGCTTGCCCTGTCTAGGTTACACTGATTTATGATGTTGACTGATCCTCGAAAAGCTGTCTGGGAGAAGATTTGATGGATTCAATCAAGAATTGCGGCAATAAGTAATTAGAAAAAACTGCTCAAATCCCTATAAATTAACCGTTGTGTATATACACAAGTGGCAAGTTGCTATTAAAATGATCAAACAGAAGTCATAGTCAGTGCGGCTTTCATCAAAAGCAATCGCACAAATATTTCTTTGAAATTAAACTCATACTCACAAATTATCTATATTAAGGGGAAACCTATGAACAAAGGTGAACTAGTTGATGCTATTGCTAAGAAAGCTGCTGAGAAAGGCGTATCAGTCAACAAAAAGACTGCTGACGAAGTTCTCTCTGCAACCCTTGAAGTAATCATCGATACTGTAGCTAGCGGAGACAAAGTAACTTTGGTGGGCTTCGGTTCTTTTGAAGCTCGCGATCGTAAAGCCCGTGAAGGACGCAACCCTAAGACTGGCGAAAAGATGGAAATCCCAGCTACTAAAGTTCCTGCTTTCTCCGCTGGTAAGTCATTCAAAGAACAAGTCAGTCCTCCTTCTGACTAATTCTGACCTCAAAAGAGGATGCGCTAAGCG
>Ga0209990_10000096_pt1 | contig 85528 bp, 73 predicted proteins | sample NOAtaG_6_FD_187304 | JGI IMG/M metagenome (GOLD analysis project Ga0209990, IMG submission 187304) | Freshwater lake microbial communities from Lake Erie, under a cyanobacterial bloom - NOAA_Erie_Diel5S_2200h metaG (SPAdes) (version 2) | ecosystem: Environmental > Aquatic > Freshwater > Lake ... | reverse complement strand
GAAGTCCCGAAAGTCCCACCCTCAGGCCTTCACCCTGATCGAACTGCTGGTGGTCATAGCCATTATCGCCATCCTCGTCGCGCTGCTGCTGCCGGCCGTACAGCAGGCCCGTGAAGCTGCCCGGCGTACACAGTGCAAAAACAACCTTAAACAGTTCGGCCTGGCCCTGCATAACTACGAAGGCTCGTTCGGCATGTTTCCGCTGACAAACTCCCAGAACTACCTGCCCAATATGCAGGGGTTTTCCCCCCAGGCACGACTGCTGCCGTACATGGAACAGGTCAATCTGCAAAACCAGCTCGACTTCACCCAACCCGCATTCACCGGCCCGTTCAATAATCTTGTCCCCAATCCTGCATTCGCTGCCGCCTTCGCAACTCCGCTGCAGGTTATGCTGTGCCCCAGTGATCCGGCCCCCACTCTGAACGTCGGCGCCGGCGGGGCTGTCTATGCCGGTGTCAACTACATGATCAGCTATGGCAGCGGCACCGGCGCCAACTATGACCTCCGCTGGAGAACCGACGGCTTTGTTTATGAAAACTCAAACGTTCGCATGCGGGATGCCACCGACGGCACTTCCAATACGGTGATGATGAGCGAAACCGTTCGCAGCACCGGCGCCGATGTCACACTGCCCGCCGGCACACTGCCAAAGTTCAACTACCAGCTCACACTCAATGGCTCCGCCGGAGTCAACTCGGCACTGCTGCCGGTGCAGGGCCTGCAGGGCACCGGCGGCGGCTGGGTAAACAGCTCAGCCGGAGTCATCATGAATCCCGACCTCGCCACCATCTGGCCACAAAAAACGGCCTGGCGAGGTGCCTCCAGTGCGGCACTGCGAGGTCGCGGAGTCTCCTGGGCGCACTCCGGGGCTGTCAGCACTCTCACCAACGGCTATACCACTCCCAACAGCAAAATCCCGGACGTCGTGGTACATTTCACCGGCTTTTTCGGCCCCCGCAGCTGGCATACCGGCGGCGCTCAGGTCCTGATGGGTGATGGCTCAGTCCGCCTGCTCAGTGACAACATCGACACTTTCATCCACCGCGGACTTCACAGCTGCAATGGCGGTGAAGTGATCGGTGAGTTCTGACCGCGGCAGAAACTCTGGGGCAGAATCCTGCTGCCCCCCCGGCATCTGCACTGCCTTCAAATTCAAACTCCCCACCCAATGATCAGGTCTCACATGTCTGCCTCCTCATGGCCCGATTACCGCGCTGTCTGGCGCTGGCACTTCTATGCCGGGCTCATCTGCGTTCCCTTCGTCATCATTCTGTCACTGACCGGCTGCGTGTACCTGTTCCGTCCACAAATCGAAGCCTGGACCGAACGCAGCTACAATTCACTCTCGCCCGCCACCAGCCCTCTGCCCCCCGCGAAACTGATCGACTCGGCACTGCAGGCCTTCCCCGGTTCCGTATTCAGCAGCTACGAACTGCCGGCAAACACACAGTCTGCAGCACGAGTCGTCGTGGCCACAGACAGTGGCAGCCAGCGAGTCTATGTGCATCCGGGCACCGGAGTCGTACTCGGATCAATCCCCGAGGACCAGCGAATCATGCGACTTTTCTTCAGACTGCACGGCGAACTGCTGATGGGAGATCGTGGCTCAAACATCGTGGAAACCGCTGCCTGCTGGACCGTCGTGCTGCTGCTCTCCGGCATCTGGCTGTGGTGGCCACGCTCCGCCAGGGGTCTGGCCGGAGTTCTCTATCCGCGTCTGTTCGCAGGCTCACGGTTATTCTGGCGCGACCTGCACGCTGTTGTCGGGCTGTGGATCACAGGCCTTGCCCTGTTTCTGCTGCTCACGGGTCTGCCATGGGCAAAATTCTGGGGCGATTACTTCAAAACCGTTCGCCAGATCACCGGAACCGCTGTCGCCCGACAGGACTGGTCCAACACGGCGGAACGCCGGCCCGCAGATGCTGCCAAAGCTGCTGCCGGCGGCGAACATTCCAGCCACGGGGGGGGCCACGGCGGGGGCCACGGGGGACACAGCAGCTCCGCCGGTAAGCCCGCCGGCCCGGCGCCCGATCTGACGCATATCAACCACATGGTCGCGACCGTTCAGGCGTTGCAGCTGGATGCTCCCGTCATCGTGGCGGCACCCGGAGGACGCACAAAGAAATGGACCGGAAAATCCGACACCGCCAATCGACCGCGCCGCGTCACTGTGGACCTCGACCCGACCTCCGGACAGATCACCGGGCGACAGAACTTTGCCGATCGACACTGGATTGATCGCGCCGTTGCTTACGGCATCGCCGCTCATGAAGGCCAACTGTTCGGCTGGGCCAACGTCGCACTCGGACTGCTCACCGGAACCGGATTGATCCTGCTGTCTGTCAGCGGCGTTGTGATGTGGTGGAAACGCCGCGATGCCGGTGTCCTGGGGGCTCCCAAAGTCCTCGCTCAGCCGCAGCTGTCCGCAGGACTGCTGGGTATCATCCTGCTGCTGGGACTGTGCTTTCCCCTGTTCGCCGCATCTTTGTGCATCGTGCTGCTGCTGGAATGGCTGGTACTAAGGCGAATTCCCTCGATCAGCCACTGGCTCGGTCTGCAGTTACCCGCCACACCAGCAGGAGCCCGGTGAAGTATGAATCGTCCCATTCAACTGCTCGCCGGACTCCTGCTGCTCTCCTCGGGCTGCTCCGACACACCCGCGTCGGCAGCTGGAGGAACTGCGGGGTAACTGCTGATTGGATCAGAAACCACCCGCGAAATTATGGTTCACATCGGTCGCCGATCCGGAAACACCATCACCGAACCGGGCTTTGGCACCACAGACGATGCCGGCGAATTTCAACTGCTGCTGCCCGACGCTCACGGGCCCCTGCAACTTACCTGCTCAGACCCCACAAGACTGCCAGACCTGCAGATTGAGACAGCCGACGGCAAACCGCAGATCCCGGAACTCGGTTCGCAGCCTACAAACGGCAGCCCACAGCCAGATTGTCCCGATGGATCACCTCGCCAAACGGAACATGCCCCAGCGCTGACGCAATCTGGTCCGTGCGACGTCCCCGAATGCGGCGAATTTCATCAGCCGAATAATTCGCCAGCCCCCGCGCAAACTCCACACCATCCGGAGACTGCAGGCCTACCAGCGAGCCGGACTCGAATTCACCCAGCACGTCACGAATACCTACCGCCAGCAGTGATCGGCCCGAATCACGCACCGCACTGACCGCCCCGTCATCCACCACCAGAGTTCCCGCCGGCGGAGCCCCAAAGGCAATCCAGCGTTTCCAGGCCGGCACAGTTTCTGACCGCGCCATGAACAGCGTCCCCACAGGCTGGCCCAGCCGAATATCATCCAGAACAGTATCACTGCGACCACTGGCCAGGATCACGGATTCACCCATCCCCGTAGCCGCCAGAATCGCTCGCAGCTTCGAGCCCATGCCACCTCGCCCCCGAGTACTCTGTTCGCTGGCCACCAGCTTCAGCAGCGATTCATCCGGACGCTCCACCACCGAAATCACCCGACTGGCAGGGTTCGAAGGTGCACCGTCATACAGTCCCGCGATTCCCGAAAGAATTACCAGCAGCGGATCAGGCAGCAGCGTCGCCAGCATCGCAGCCAACTGGTCATTATCCCCCACCGCAATCTCACGAATACTGACTGTGTCATTCTCATTAACGATCGGCAGCACATCAAAATCAAACAACGTGCGCAGCGTGTTGCGGACATTTAAATAACGCTGACGATTGCGGAAATCGTTGCCAGTCAGCAGCAGCTGAGCAGTGCGACGGCCGCTGCTGGCCATGGCATCAGCCCACGTCCGCATCAGCGACGGCTGACCAATCGCCGCCGCCGCCTGCAGCTCCGGCAAGGATTCCGGTCGCCGATTCAATCCCAGAATACCTATCCCCGCACCCACGGCACCGCTGGACACCAGCACAACTCGCCGCCCCGTCTGCTGGATCCGATGGATCTGATCAGCAATACACTGAATCCGAGGAATATCCAGCCGATCCGCGTCCGTTGTCAGCACATTGGTGCCAATCTTGACGATCACGGTCCGGGAAGCCTGAAACGCATCCTGCTGCGGAGTACTCATGACAAATCCAGCGCCAGTTCCGATCAGATGATTCGAGTTGAAGTGCGTCGCATCATATTTCGGACAGGGGTCGATTGCGAGATGACATCAGACCGGACGCTTTTCCAGAAGTTTCCTGCCAGGCCGAGCAATCAGCACGATCGCAACTGCTGCCAGCAACACAGTCACTCCCGGTTCCGGGACCGCCGTCAAATCAGACTCCAGCACAATCGGCCCCAGGCTGACAGTAGCTGCAGCACTCGCTGTGTTGTCACCCAAAAACAAAAAATTCGGCAGAACATAAGGATTGATCGGGCCGGCAAACGCGGAATAGTCACGGAGTGCACCGGTCAGCACCTGCACGCCACCCTGGAACAACCGATAACTGTTACCCTGAACCCGCAGTCGATAGCTCTGCTGCGCCACCGTGCTGGTCATCACACCCTCGCCAAACTGAAACAGAGGCGAATCCCCCTGCGCCTGAATTCGATCGGTCCAGAACCCCAGCTCAATACCGCGCAGGTCTGCAGACAACAGCGTCAGACTGAATCCCGCTCGATTCGGATTCAACGCGTGATTCTCTGACTGCACACCCAAATCAAGTGCCAGCTCGTACCCGGCCAGACGATCCAGTGCCGGAAATGCCGGATTCTTCAGTTGCTGATTCACCAGATAGTTGCTGTAACCAGCCTTCACCACCACATCCGTCGACAACTGCACCCCGGCAGCTACAGGAGTCTGCACGGCAGTACCAAGGGAAACAGATGCGTCCGAGGCAAAGTCCAGCCACGCCTGCGTCGCCGGCAGACCAGCACCGGAATACAGCGGGATGACAGCAGCCAGCACCGCCGATGAATTCAGGCTGAACAGCCACATCACAGGCAGCATCGCACCTGCCCGAAACATCACGCGGATGGTGTGGGATGTCATCGCAGCCCCGATAAAGAGTACCAAAACATGAACGTCAACCTGACGCAGGCAGGCCGACAAAGCAGCCAGCCTCGCAAAATCACGGGATTTGTCAACTGTATCCCGGCATCCGCCAGTCAGGAACTGCCTGCTTTTTGTTCCGCCACAGCCAGACAAACGGATAAAAAACTGTTGCAGCCAGCCCGTCGGAACATCCCGTTTTCCGCATGATGCCAGTGATGAAACATCGGTGTCGCTGCCCATATCTGCAGCACCCGGAACTGAGTCAGATCGGCTGCAAAAATACAGAACACCTCCGGAATCAAAACCGGCAGCGCAGAAACAAAATGAACCACCATCTCACTTGAAACACCGTGCAACAGTACCATGGGCTGCGCCGTCAGTACAAAAGCTCACCAGCTGCTCAAGCCGCGAAAAAACCGATGGACTGCAGCAGGCGTTTGCACCATCCCGTTGTAATTCAGCAGTTCGCCACATACGGCGGACGATGGTGCTGCTCATGAGCTTCTTGACTAAGTATCAGCCGCGGTTGCTGCAGCCGGTGGACCGGACGAGGAGCCTTCCGCATGTGAGTCCACTGATGAATCTGACTGGTCATCATACCCACACCCTCGCCCCCTGATCTTCACTTACGTCGCACGCTGAATCCTCCTATGATCCGCCACACGGGAGCGCTCAATTCCGCTGTGCAGTCACAACCACGGTTGCTTTCCACCGCGATTCTGCTTCGATGCCAGTCCGGAAATCATCATGGACAACACTGACGAAATCCATCGAACAACTGCCAGCGGTCATTACACTCTCAGATCCACGGCGTTCTGGAGCTTCCTCTGTACCCAGTTTCTGGGTGCCTTCAATGACAATTACTTCAAACAGATGGTGCTGCTGACGTGCGTGGGTGCCGGAGCAGCTGCGGCACAGAATTCTGCCGTCGCCACCGACCCGACGGTCCCCGGCCTGCCGTGGAAGGAAATCGCCATGGCGGCGTTCGCCCTGCCCTTCGTTCTGTTCTCCGGCCTCGGCGGATTTCTCTCCGATCGACTTTCCAAAACCAGCGTCATCGCGGGCTGCAAGCTGGCTGAAATCGGCATCGTCGGGATCGGCCTCGCCATTCTGCTGATACCCGGACTCAGCACAGCCGCTCAACTGTCCGCTTTGATCTTTGTCCTGGCACTGATGGGAACTCACAGCGCCATCTTCAGCCCGTCCAAGTACGGTGTACTGCCCGAACTGTTTCGCGCCGACTGTCTCCTGCCCGTAAATGGCGCAGTACAGATGACTACGTTTCTGGCTATCATCTTCGGCACCGTCTGCGCCGGGATCGCACTCGACCTCATCCGCAGCCAGTTGTGGATCAGCAGCCTCGTGGCGCTGCTGATCGCCACGGCCGGCACCGCCAGCAGCCTGCTGATTCCTCGCATTGCGGCCGCCGACCCGCAACTGCAGCTGCGATTCGAAAACCTCGCACTCCCCCGCTCCGTTCTCACCATCCTCTTCCGCGATCGACACCTGCTCCGCGCAGTCCTCGTGTACTCCCTGTTCTGGTTTTTGGGCGGTGTTGTCCAAATGGGAATGAATACGCTGGGCGAAGCCTCGCTGCAGCTCAGCAAAACCCGCACCAGCGTTCTGGTAGCCGGAATCGGTTTTGGAATCGCTGTCGGATGCCTGCTGGCCGGGCTGGCCGGCCGGGGCAGTCGTCGCTGGACCGTCATCGGTGCCTGGCTGCTGACACTGGCACTGGCCGCCACAGCCCTGCTGGGCAGCGGACAGTTCGGAAAGCCGGCCAGTGCCGGGCGAGCCGCCGGTGAAGAATCCATCACCGCCAGCCTGTTCGCCTGCGATCTGCTGGAATGGCTGCTGCGAGCCGACATGGTCGTTCTCGGAATTGCCGCCGGATTGTTCGTTGTGCCCGTACAGGTCTTCCTCCAGGCCGCTCCACCCTCAGAACTGAAAGGACGCGTTCTGGGAGTCCAGAATCTGATGACCTGGATCGGCATTCTGCTGTCCGCCGCATTCTCACTCATTGTCGGCATCAGCCTGAAACTGGCCGTCGGTCCCGATGCCGACAAACAGCACCAGTGGGTCCTGTTCGCGCTGCTGGCCGCCATGATGCTGCCCGTAGCCGCGTTCTATCGGCTGCCCGACCGCTCCCCGGTCGCCGCTCAGACAAACTGAAACTGCTCTGCCCAAAGCTCCAATTCCGCAGTTTTTCTCCATAGCCCCGGCAGTCTGCATGACAACCCGATTCCCCGGGCCTAAAATGAAACGGACATCCCAACCGAAAATCCGCGTTTTCTCGGATCTTTGCTCCATGCCCGACGCTGCCCTTCTGGCAAGTCTGACCCTGCTGGCCGGCCTGTTCCTGCTCAGTCTGGAAATGTTCGTACCCAGCCTTGGGCTGCTGCTGGTCATGTCCCTGATCTCCCTGGCAGTGTCCTTCTGGTCAGCCTGCAAAGCGTGGTGGGGGGTGTCACCCCACTTCTTCTGGTCCTATGTCCTGCTGCTGCTCGGTGGCATTCCCACCACATTTTTCGGATCCATCGCGGTGCTGCAGCGGACCAGCCTCGGCAAACGACTCACTCTGACTCCTCCACCGGATGCCGGGAAACCACCCGCCAATCCCTTGCAGGAACTGATCGGTCGCACCGGTATCGCTCAGACACTGATGACGCCAGGAGGCATGGTCGTGATCGACGGTCAGCGACTGCACGCCGAATCTACCGGAATGCCCATTGAACCCGGCACCGCTGTCCTCGTGGTGGCCGTCCGTGCCTCAAGAATCGTGGTCCGCAAGTCCGGCGATGTCCCGCAGGCCCAGGATTCGCCCGCCCGGCAGTCAACCGAACCGCTTTCTGACCGCACGGTTCTGCCCGCAGCGCTTGACTTCGACATTCCGGCGGAGTACACCCAGTGACCACAAACTTCAGCACCGACTCAGGGAACACACCATGAATCTTCCGATCCTGCTGGCACTTACCAGCACTCAGTGGTTCATTCTGACCGTACTGCTGCTGTTTATTCTGGTATTTTTGGGCATTTTTGCCCAATTCGCCAGTCTCTGGCTGCAGTGCAAGATGACCCGCGCCGGCATTGGCCTGGGTGACCTTGTCTTCATGCGGTTTCGCCGCGTCAACCCGGCCCTGATTGTTCGCAGCAAGATCATGGCCGTACAGGCCGGACTGAATCGCAAGTACCCGCTCTCCGTCCAAAATCTGGAGGCACATGCCCTGTCCGGCGGCAACGTTCCCAATGTGATCCGTGCGCTGATTGCCGCCGACAAAGCCAGCATTCCCCTGGACTGGAATACCGCTCAGGCCATCGACCTTGCCGGTCGCGATATTCTGGAAGCGGTGACCACCAGTGTTTACCCCAAAGTCATCGACTGTCCGGACCCCAAACGCAACCAGGGAACACTGTCGGCCGTAGCAGCGGATGGGATTGAACTCCGGGTCCGCGCCCGAGTCACCGTGAGAACCAACATTCGGCAGCTGATCGGCGGAGCCACTGAGGAAACTGTGATTGCCCGCGTCGGTCAGGGAATTGTGCAGGCTATCGGATCAACCCCCTCCTACAAACTGGTCCTCGAAAACCCCGACTACATCTCCAAAACAGTGCTCGAACAGGGTCTGGAGGCACAGACTGCCTACGAAATCGTCTCCATCGACATCGCCGACATCGACGTCGGTGAAAACATCGGAGCCAGGCTGACCGCAGATCGAGCAGAAGCCGACATGCGGGTCGCTCAGGCCAAAGCCGAACAGCGTCGCGCTGCCGCTCGCGCACGCGAGCAGGAAATGGTCGCTCGAATCCAGCAGAATCGTGCCGCAGTGGTGCTGGCCGAATCTGAAGTTCCTCGTGCCGTCGCGGAGGCCTTCGGCAACGGAAACCTCGGATTGCTGGACTTCTACGAACTGAAGAATGTGCAGGCAGACACGCGGATGCGTGAATCCATCGCCGGTGATGGCACGACCAGAGCCGGTGGAACCACTGAGGCCTGAGTGATCGACACGCGATTACCAGGGTATTTCTGAACTGGAGCAGCAGATGAACTTAATGCAAATCACTCGATGGCTGGGACTGGCACTGATGCTGCTGGCTCCAGTGGCACAGGCAGATGAATGGCAATCGCTGTTTGACGGCAAAACTCTGGAAGGCTGGGACGGTGATCCGCGAATCTGGAGCGTCCAGGACGGGACCATCACCGGACGCACCACTGAAGAAATCAAACTGGACAAAAACACATTCATCATCTGGCGAGGCGGCCAGCTGGACAACTTCGAACTGGAGCTGGAATACCGGATTGTCAACGGCAATTCAGGTATTCAATACCGCAGCTTCGAACTGCCCGACGGCAAGTGGCGTATCGGGGGTTATCAGGCCGACTTCGAAGCCGGTCAGACCTATTCCGGCATCCTCTACGGGGAAGCCTTCCGCGGCATCCTCGCCCAGCGCGGACAATCCACCGAACTCACTCGCACAGACGGAAAGTTCGAAGTCAAAGTCACCGGCAGTGTTGGTGAATCCGCCGCTATTCAGGCAGCCATCAAAAAGGAAGACTGGAATAAATACCGGGTGGTTGCCAATGGCTTCAACTTCCAGCATTTCATCAATGGCCTGAAGACTGTCGACGTTACCGATAACGATCAGCAGGACCGCCGCGCTGTCGGACTGCTGGCACTGCAGGCCCACGTCGGTCCGCCAATGACCGTGCAGTTCCGCAACATCCGCCTGAAAAAACTGCCTGCCCCCAAAAAAGTTGCGCTGATCGCCGGGCGCCCCAGCCATGGCTACGGTGCTCACGAACACAAAGCCGGCTGCATGCTGCTGGCCGAAGCGCTGAACAGTTCCGGACTGGGTATCGAAGCCACCGTGTATACCAATGGCTGGCCCCAGGATGAATCCGTACTGGATTCCGCTGATGCGGTCGTCATCTATGCCGACGGCGGTGGCGGACACCCCTTCAACAGTCACCTCGACAGGATCCGCCAGATTCAGAATCGCGGTGTCGGCATGGTGGCCATTCACTACGGTGTGGAAGTTCCCAAAGGCCCCTCAGGCGACGCCTTTCTGAAGTGGATCGGCGGCTACTTTGAAACCGACTGGTCGGTCAATCCGCACTGGACCGGCAGCTTCGCAGAATTTCCCACTCACCCGATTTCCCACGGAGTTAAGCCTTTCCGTATCAACGACGAATGGTACTACCACATGCGATTTGCAGCCGCTGATGCTGGTGTGATACCGGTCCTGACTGACCTGCCTCCTAAAGACACCCTGGTGCGTGCAGACGGCAGCCTGTCCCGCCCCGACGGAGCTCACAGCAACAATCCGGCAGTGCGGGCCGCGGTGCTGGAGCGAAAAGAACGCCAGACGGTGGCCTGGGCCGTAACCCGCCCCGATGGCGGACGCGGCTTCGGATTCACCGGAGGACATGATCACTGGAACTGGGGCAACCGCGACTTTCGCACACTCGTGCTCAACGCAGTTGCCTGGACCGCCCACGCCAACGTCCCGGATGGTGGAGTCCCCTCGAAGGAACTGACCGTCCAGGACCTGATGGCCAATCAGGACTACGACGTACCGGCGGACTTCAACCCCGCCCGCATCCAGGCCATGCTCGACGAATGGAAAGCCTTCCGCACACGCTGATTGCGGACTCCCGGGGCCACAAAAACAGCTCGGGCCCTCCGGCCCTGGCTGCCCCTCGTTGACACGGCGTTTTACTCCGCCGTTTGTGCCGTCCCACCGCACAAAGTTCAGCAACCGGAACAGAAACGGTTACCGATGACAAACGCAGCATCCGGCTGTGACGCACCGATCCACCGTCGCTGGAAATCTGCCGACTTTCAGCAGATCACCCCGGTGCCCTGCCCCTGCGGACAAGCTCGACGTGCCTTTGCCGGAATGCCGGAGTTTCCCGGAACCCTGCATATCACCGAAATCTCAGAAGACGCCAAACGACACTATCACCGACGACTGACCGAAACCTACGTGATTCTGGAATGTGGTCCGGACGCCGCCATGGAACTGGATGGTGAACGAATACCGGTGCAGCCGCTGCAGTCCTTCGTCATCCCGCCCGGGGTCCGGCACAGAGCCGTGGGACGCATGAAAGTACTCATCGTCGTCCTCCCCGAATTTGACCCGGCAGACGAATGGTTTGACTGAAGAGTGCACTGCGCGAATTCGCACACCTGGAATTCGTCACCTGCCGCAATGCCGGATGCGGGCTGCGACACAGTCAACAACCTCGCTCGGCTTTTCGCCCAATTTTCAGGATCCTCGCGTCGAGATCTGCCGGCCAGGTCTGCCCCCCTGCCCGCCTGCCCGCCAGCAGCCGGTACTGCTCCTGTTTTCGGAATTGGCACGTCAACTGCACCGCTGCAGGACTCAGACCTGTTGTACTTCGGAAAATTCAGAGCAGGACATCAGCCATGCGCAAAAATGATCCGGTATCCCACGTCATGACAAAGGACCCTGTCGTCCTTGAAGCAGGCGACTCACTCTCACGGGCCAGAAGGCTGTTTGAAGAGACCGGGGTGCATCACCTGCCGGTGGTTCGCGGCGGTGAACTTGCCGGTATCCTGTTGTGTCAGTGGCGCGGTCCGCGATGCGGCCGTAATTCTCAGCCAGGGTGGCTTCCACTCCGTCCCCGTCGTCGATGGCACACGACTGGCCGGCATCGTAACCTCCTCAGACCTCATCCATTATCTTGTCGAACAGTACGGACACTTGTCCGCCGACACTGAAGGGGCCGCAACACGCGTCACCTGGTACTGTGAATCGTAACTCCCCGCTGTCTTACTCTGCCCCGTTGCAGCATGCAGCGCCGGAGTTTGCATCCCAACCGCTGCAGATTCCGCCCTCAGCTTCGGCCTGTTGAAGGCTCGCTCCGTCTCGCTATCATGCGGATTGACTGAGCCTTTTTCGTTCTGCCGGAAGGACTGCCCGTGCGGTTGATTGATCTTCGAAGCGACACAGTGACTCGCCCCACACCGGCCATGCGCGAAGCCATGTTCAGGGCCGATGTTGGCGATGACGTCATGGGTGAAGACCCCACGGTCAATCAACTGGAACGCATGGTGGCCGACATGTTCGGCTGTGAGGCTGCTGTCTTCGCCTGCTCGGGCACTCAAAGCAACCAGATGGCTGTGCGACTGCACTGCATTCCCGGTGATGAGCTGCTGATCCACGAAAGCAGCCACATCTGCAATTTTGAAGCCGGCGCACCCGCGGCACTCAGTGGCGTCACCGTCAGAACGCTTGGAGGCGGTGGCGGGATGCTGGATGTCAGTGATCTCGAAGGACGCGTGCGGGTTAACGATCAGCATTTCTGTCGCACTCAGCTGGTGTGTCTTGAAAACACCACAAACCTCGGTGGTGGTAAAGTCTACCCGCTGGAACAACTGCAGCGAGTCAGTGCATGGGCTCAGGCTGCGGGACTGAAGCGACATCTGGATGGTGCCCGACTGTTCAACGCGCTGGTTGCCGGAAACTACACCCCAGCCGAGGTGGCTGGCTGCTTCGACACCATCTCAATCTGTTTTTCAAAAGGACTGGGGTGCCCCGTCGGCTCAATGCTGCTGGGCACTGCAGCCGACATGGCAAAGGCTCGCCGGATCCGCAAGCTCTTCGGGGGAGGACTGCGACAGTCCGGAATGCTGGCTGCAGCGGCAATCCACGCGCTCGAACATCATGTCAATCGACTGGCCGATGATCATCTGCACGCCCGGCAGTTGGCCAGTGGCCTGCAGCAGCTCAATGGCATCACGGGGATCGCATCCGCCATTGAAACCAACCTCGTATTTTTCGAACTGGCACCGGAAGTCGGAACAGCCGTGCAGTTCGCCGGAGCCATGCGAGACCGTGGTGTTCTGATCGGACCGATGGGTGGCCAGCGAGTGCGCGTGGTAACCCACATCGATGTGTCGGCGGATGATGTGCAAACAACTCTGACGGCAGCCGCGGAAGCGTTGCGCCAGGGTTTCCGGGATCGCCCGGTACAGGGCAAGGGCCCATTCTCCCGCTGACCGACACAGTTTGCCGCGGCTGACCCCTCGGCGGACTGCGGCAGTTTCCACCGCTTCCTCCAACAGCTCCGGCAAACTCTGCCGAACTTTGCTTGGCAGCCGCACAGGATCCGATGCGGCGGGCTGGAACCGGACACGCCTGCGTCTGCCCCAAACGACACAGCCGGTATGATGCCGCGCTGTCGCTTACGCTTGTGAAGACAGCCCGGTTGATCAGCAGGAATGTCGTAATGTCGCTCGCAATTCGCACTCGGTCGCCCTGGCTTCTGGTTGCTGCACTGGCTGTCTGCACTGCTGGCTGTGGCCGCCAGGCAGCTCCGCCCACTGCAGCAGACGACGAATTACTGGCGGAACTGTCCACTGAATCAGTCGCCGACGCGCCGGCTCAGGACGACTCAGAACCCGTCGCACGCCCCGTCCAGCGCCCGATCGTTGTCCGCAGTGCCAAATCCAGCCGACCAGCACAGGATGTACTCCGCAAACCCAAAGGCGAACGACTGGAACTGCGACTCAATCGTGGCGATCGGTTTCCCCTGATGAAGACGGTCGAACAGACTTTGATGCAGAAGTCGGAAACGCATCCGGCATTCGCCAAAACTCGCCTCGAGCTCAGCCTCGCCATCACCGTGCAGGATGTTCAGCCTGATGCTGTCCTGCTGGGAATTGTGTATTCCCGAGTGGTTTATGAGCACGACATCAGCGGCCGTCGCCTGCGGTTCGATTCGGCCGCGCAGCAGGACTCCGTCCCATGGGACGCCATTCCTTATGCCGGCATGGTGGGCAACGGTTTCTCGTTCTGGCTTGGTCGTGATAATCGCATCCGTGAACTGGTGGGGTATCGCGAATTTTTGGAACGCTGCGTGGAACGAGTACCACTGGAACGTCGCCAGTCACTGCTTGCCGAACTCAGCGGTCGCTTCGGAGATGACGGTGTGGCCAACTTCGTCGATGACTCAATCGGCCTGCTGCCCTATGACAGCAGCGTCGACACTGAGGCTCGCACACTGGTCATGCCCGGCGATGTCTGGACCAGGGAACGTCGCCTGATGCAGCCGGTTCCCGTACACCTGACCAGCACCTACACACTCACATCGATCAATGAGCGGACGGCAGAGATTGAGATTGCCGGCCGTATTGCTTCGTCCGAAGCCGTCAATTCAAACGGGCCGGGACGAGTCCGAATATCCGGTGGTCGCAGCGAAGGGACCTGCATTGTCGATCGTGCCACAGGACTGCCACTGGAAGTTTCCGTAACTCGCACCATGTCACTGCGTGTTGCCACGGAGGAGGGTGTGGAGGTGCAGCAGGACAAGTCGATTGTGACGACAATCCGCGCCTTCCCGGAGTTCCGCGGTGAACGCCAGCCGGCTGCTGCTCCCAAACCCGCCGCCATTCGCCGGGTCAGTGAGGTTCAGGAGGCTGGCGGAACCGTTGCAAATCCGACAGAATCCAGGGAAGACACAGGCCGGGCAATTCAGGCAGTCTACCCGTAAAGGTCTCAGTCATGCCAAAACAGCGAAACGGGCGTGGTTCCCACACAACAAGCCGTCGATCATTGCTGCAGGGACTGACAGCGGCAGCCAGTGGTTGCCTGCCCTGGGTCGCTGCAACCGCAGCCCCCCGTCTTTCACGCTGGAAAGTCGAACGTCCGGCCATCGGTGCCATCGGACTGCGTTATCAGGGATCCGTGATCGCTCAAAAGGCACAGGCTCATGGCGAACTGGCGGCACTGTGTGATGTGGATCGGCACGTGCGGGAACAGGCACGGGCAGCATTCGGCAGCACCGCCGCCATCTTCGAAGATTACCGCGAAATGCTGGCCAAAAAGCAAATTGATGTCGTGCTGATCGGGACTCCCGATCACTGGCATGCCAAAATGCTGATCGATGCCTGCCGTGCCGGCATGGACGTGTACTGCGAAAAACCTCTGACACTCACTGTGGACGAAGGGCGCGTCATTCGTGACGCTGTCACCGGTACAAATCGCGTCGTGCAGGTCGGCTCATGGCAGCGCAGCGATTCCCGTTTCCGACTGGCCGTTGAGATGATCCGGGCCGGACGCATCGGGAAGCTGCAGACTGTCGAAGTCATCCTCGGCAAAAACGAAGCCGGTGGACCTTTTGCAGTGCTGAATCCCCCCAAAAACCTCAATTGGAACCTTTGGCAGGGACAGACACCCGAAGTCCCCTACATCGCCGAACGCTCACACTACACCTTCCGCTGGTGGCAGGAGTATTCCGGGGGCCAAATGACGGATTGGGGTGCCCATCATGTCGATATTGCACAGTGGGGCATCAACTCGCTGCCCGTCAGATTTCGCGGTCAAAGTCGACCGGCACTGGTCACCAATGGCTACAACGTGCCACTCGATTTTTCCGCCGTCGTGGAATATGAAAACGGTGTGGTCATGACCATCAGTGACACCGGTCGCAACGGCATTCTGTTCACCGGGACCGAGGGACGAATCTTCGTGAATCGGGGCACACTCGACGGCGCCCCGGTTGAACAACTGGCTGCCGCACCACTGCCGCGCGATGCGTTTCAGGCCTATGCAGCCGACAATCTCTCGCGGCCCGAACGATCCGGAAAACTGGACGCGATCATCAACCATATGGGCAACTTCTTCGACTGTGTCGAAAGTCGTCGCCCCACACTGTCAGATGTGGAAAGTCAGCATCGCAGCATCAGCACATGCCATCTGGCAAACATCGCAATTCGCCTCGGCCGGGAACTGCAGTGGGATCCGCGGGCAGAGCGATTTGTGAATGCTGCCGACGCGGATAAACTGCTCACCAGACAACAGCGGGCGGGATTTGAAGTCGCATAGCTGCGCAGCAAAAAAAGCTGAATAACGGTCACGGAACAGTACGGACGAACGGATACGGGGCATGACAACGGCGGGGAAATCAGGCTCAAGTTACACGGGCGAGGACATTGAAGTACTGGAAGGGCTTGAGCCGGTCCGGCGACGCCCGTCCATGTACATCGGTGGCGTGGATTCCCGGGGACTGCATCACCTGCTCTGGGAAATCGTAGACAATTCCGTCGACGAATTTCTTGCCGGCGAATGCAATCGCATCGTCGTCACTCTGCACAAGGACGGAGCCTCCTGCAGCATCCAGGACAACGGGCGAGGCATCCCCGTTGACAAGCACCCCAAGGTGAAGAAGTCCACTCTTGAGGTCATCCTGACAACACTGCATGCCGGAGGCAAATTTTCTGACAAAAATTATGCGCGCAGCGGCGGTCTGCACGGCGTGGGATCGTCGGTCGTTAACGCACTGTCCTCAGAAATGATCGCTGTCGTGCATCGCGACGGATTTGAGTGGAAGCAGCGGTTTCGTCGCGGAGTCCCCCAGGGGTCCGTCGAAAAAGTGCGCCCGTTTCGCGGCCGCGGCACGACCATCTTTTTCCGCCCGGATGACGAAATCTTCCGCCGCACACAATTCAATGCCGACACCATCCGCCAGCACCTTGAAGATATCTCCTATATCCACGGCGGACTGACCATCGTGTTCTGCGATGAGCAGAAAGGGGAAACTCACGAACTGCATCATCCCGAAGGAATTCTGGCCTACATTGAAAAGGTCACAACCGATACCGGCCGCAAGCCGGCGCACGAACAGATCTTCGCCGTCACTCGCGATGACCGGGATGCCAAAGTCGAAGTGGTGCTCCGCTGGACCGATTCCACCGAAGAAAACGTCCGCAGCTACGTCAACGGCATCAGAACTCATGCCGGCGGAACTCACGAAAACGGACTGAAGTCCGGAGTCGTCAAGGCGGTGCGCAACTACATGGAAGTGCATGACTTCAAACCGCGTGGAGTCACACTGACGTCTGAAGACATTCGTGAGGGTCTGATCTGCGTGCTCAGTGTCTTCATCAGCGATCCGATGTTTCAGGGGCAGACCAAGGATCGGCTGAACAACCCGGAGACATCGGCGGCCGTGGACGGTGTTGTCCGCCCGGCACTCGAAAACTGGCTGAACAACAATCCGTCACTCGCCGACGCTATCCTCGGACGCATGGTCCTCGCGGCTCGAGCCCGCCAGGCCAGCCGTGAAGCGGTCTCGGAGGTTCGACGGAAGTCGGTCGGAGTTCGGAAGACAAACCTGCCGGGCAAACTTGTGGACTGTCAGTCACGCAACACCGAAGAAACCGAACTGTTTATTGTCGAAGGAGATTCGGCCGGCGGTACAGCAGTGATGGGGCGTCAGTCTGCGACTCAGGCTGTACTGCCGCTCCGCGGTAAAATCCTGAACACCGAAGCCATGTCCACCTCAAAGATTCTGGAAAACAGCGAAATCCGCGACATCATGGAAACGCTGGGAGCCGGCATCGGCAGCAATTTCGATGTGCGACACCTGCGTTATGCACGCATCATTCTGCTGATGGATGCTGACAGCGACGGTTACCACATTTCCACACTGCTGCTGACGTTCTTCTTCCGACACATGCCTGAACTGATTCGGCAGGGACGACTGTATATCGCCCAGCCACCGCTCTATCGCATCGAAGTCGGCAAGGAAGTCACCTATGCCCGCAACGATGCCGAGAAAGAAGAGTTGCTGGCCGCATTGCCCGCCAATCGCACGGCCACTGTCCTGCGATTTAAAGGGCTGGGCGAAATGAACGCCGCCCAGCTGCGCGATACCACTCTGGATCCCTCCGCCCGAGTCCTGCTGAAGGTCAATATCGAAAGCCAGCTGGAGGCCGATAAAACCTTTCATCAGCTGCTGGGCAAGGATGCCAGCGAAAGATACCGAATCATCATGGACGATGCCGGCTTCGCCGACGACCTCGATGTGTAACGGGTCCTCCGGATTGTGGCCCGGTGAAAAACAGCCGCACTGTTCAACTCCGCTGTGTCCGAATGGCATGCTGCAAACGCCGGCCGGATTGTCTGCGCCTGAACTTCCACGCTAATCCTCTTCGAACTCGAGCATCCTCAGGAATGTCATGAAATCCGGGGCGATTTCCCGCAAAAATTCCTCAGGCTCCGGGCCCTCCATCTCGACGTGCACAACGGACGGCTCTCCCTGCGGACCACATTGCACATAGTTAAGACCAACACCCCAGTGCAGGTCTTCTGCGATCAGCAGAATTGATTCCGGAATTCGCGGCTGACCGGACCACGCGGGATGGATCTTTCCGTCAAGTGTCGCCCACCATTTCAGATAGAAATCTTCATCCAGAAAAGTCTCAAAAACATCCCAGATCGTCTGCGGCATTTCCTGCAGAGATGCATGGGTCCCACTGCCGGGAGCGATGCCATGCAGCAGCGGCAGTGGACAGGATTTGAAGTCCCAGATTTCCTTGCACGATCGAACCGACCGAAACTCCCGATAGTGCCGCACGGACAGGTTTCGGTCAATCAGCCCCCCCCAATAATCTGACGACGGCCTGCCGGGCAGCCCTTCGCCGTGAATCAGCCCGCCCCCAAATTGCCAGCACAATCCCCGCAAACACCCCGTTTTCCGGATTTCTCTGGCTGCTGCGGTACGTTCGCGACGATTCCACCGAGCCCACAGCGGCAGCAGGGACACCACACCCCGATTCTGATATGCTGCAGCCCGTCTGCAGGGTACCGGTCGGTGGACCGTCCGGGGGAAACAGAGTTGTCAGCGAATCAGGGTGTCGCATGAAGTCAGTTGCTGTGTTGCGGGTTTTCAGGATCGGTGTGTTTTCGCTGTGCGCTGCTGCACTGAGTGGTCTGGTGATCGCTGGTGACTGGCCTTCCTGGCGCGGGCCCAATCGCGATGATATCTCCACTGAAACTGGACTGCTCAAATCATGGCCGGAAGGTGGCCCCCAAAAAATCTGGGAGACTCGTGAAGCGGGCCTCGGATACTCTGGCTTCGCCATCGTCGGCAATCGCCTCTACACAATGGGATCTGACGGCAAAGAACAAACCTCCGGTGACTTCCTCATCGCCATGGATGTGGAAACCGGGAAAAAGGTCTGGGAACTGAAGGTGGGCCAGTATCTGGAGAACGGCTGGGGCGGCGGGCCTCGCAGCACTCCCACGGTCTCCGCAGACGGCAAATACGTTGTGGCCATCGGTGCTCAGGGTGACGTCGTCTGCGCCACGACGGCCGATGGCAAAGAAGCCTGGCGCGTCGCCATGAAGCAAACCGATGTCGATGATCCAAAGAACCTGGGTGGCTCTGTCCCCAGCTGGGGTTACTGCGAATCCGCTCTGATCGATGGGGACAAAGTCCTGTGCACACCCGGAGGTTCCCTCGGAACCGTGGCCTGCTTCAAACTGGACACTGGTGAAAAGCTCTGGCAGTCTGCGGAAATGACCGAGACCGCGCATTACTCCTCCATCATCGTCGTCAGCCATTTCGGGAAAAAGCAGTACATCCAGCTGACCGCCAGCAAGCTGTTTGGACTGGACGAAAATGGCAAGCTGCAGTGGCAGGCCAATTTCAACGGCCGTGTCGCTGTCATCCCGACTCCCATCTACCGCGACGGCAGCGTTTACGTCACAGCGGGCTACGGCGCCGGCTGCATGCTGGTTAAGGTCTCAGCCGACAATCAGGTCACAGAAGTCTATAAGAACAATGAGATGAAGAATCACCACGGCGGAGTCGTCCTCGTAGGCGATCATCTGTATGGACACAGCGATTCGGTCGGAATTATCTGTCAGAAATTTGACAGCGGAGAACAGGTCTGGACCGACAAAAAACGCGATGGCAGCAAAGGTGCCGTAGCCTTCGCCGACGGCATGCTCTACTGCCTTTCGGAAAACTCGGGCGAGTGTTTTCTGGTGTCAGCCACGCCGGAAGGCTACACCGAACATGGTCGATTCACCCTGTCGCCGCAGACGGAACAGCGTAATCCCCAGGGACGTGTCTGGACGCATCCGGTCATCTGCAACGGACGGCTGTACCTGCGTGACCAGGAGATCATCTGCTGCTACGATATCAAGCAGCCGTAAGCCACGCTCCGGACACCGCCCGAATCGATCTGTATTTACCACAAAAAAGCGGCGAAATCCGGCATTTCGCCGCTTTTTTTCTGGCTGACAACAGGGCCTGCACTCGAGAATTGCTGTTGGTGGCGCCGTGTTGTCGCCGGCTCAGAACCCGAAAGGCCATCAGTGAACAAATTTCTGCTGTGCCTGACACTCCTTGCTCAGTTCATGGCCTGCAGTTCTCTGCTGGCCGCCGATGAACCACTCGACCACTTCGAACGCAGCATCCGCCCACTGCTGGCTCGACGCTGCTGGTCCTGCCACTCACAGCAGTCCGGCAAAAGCGAAGGTGGCCTGCTGCTGGACGATCAGCAGGCCTGGCTCGCCGGTGGCGACTCCGGACCCGCTATCGTTCCGGGAAACGCAGCCGACAGCCTGCTGCTGCAGGCTGTCCGATATTCCAGTCCGGACCTGCAGATGCCTCCCTCAGGCAGTCTCTCACCAGACGAAATCGCTGCTCTTGAACAGTGGGTGACGGCCGCTGCACCCGCTCCCTCAGGCCGGTTATCCGGACCGCTCAGCGATCCCGCAGATCCGGTCGCCGGGCGCAGCCACTGGGCATGGCAAACACTGGGGTCCCCTCAACCACCCGTCGTCATGAATACCCAGTGGCCTCAAAGCCCCATTGACCGCTTCATTCTGGCGGAGCTTGAGGCCCGCGGCCTGCAACCGGCACCTGACGCTGAACCGACCACCATCCTGCGACGCATTTCGTTTCAGCTCACGGGACTGCCACCCTCACCCGAACATCTGCAGCGTCTGCAAACCGGCACCCTCGAATCTGCACTCCCCTCGATCGTCGATGAACTGCTGGCCAGTCGCCAGGCAGCTGAGCACTGGGCACGCCACTGGCTGGACCTCGCTCGCTACGCCGACTCCAACGGACTGGATGAAAACTTTCTGTTTCGCGAAGCATGGCGTTATCGCAACTGGGTCATCGATGCATTCCACCAGGGCCTGCCCTTCGACCAGTTCCTGCTGCAGCAGCTGGCCGGCGATCTATTGCCATGGCAAACACTCGAACAGCGCGATCAGCAGCGAATTGCTGCCGGATTTCTGTCCGTCGGGCCCAAGGTCCTGCTGGGAGTTGATCCGGAGCGACAGAGGATGGATATCGCCGACGAACAGCTTGATACCGTCTGCCGCGTTGTGCTCGGACAGACACTCGGCTGTGCCCGCTGTCATGACCATAAGTTTGATCCTTTCCCCACCGCCGACTACTACGCCATGGCCGGCATTTTTACATCCACGCAGGTCATGCAGCAGAGGTACATGCTGGGTGAGCAGCGAGTGATGGAACGGCTGGCAGGGCTGGGAGCGGACGGCCAGACGCTCAATGACGCCTATGAACAGTACTGGCGCGACCGGCCCGGCCTGCAGCAGCGACTGCAGCGGGCTGAAGCTTCGCTGCAACTGCTGCAGGCCGGCGAATCCGCAGCCATCTCACAGAAACTCGCCGACGATGCCGACAGTTTCACAGCAAGTGCCCGCGACGCCGCCATTCCCCTGCCCGACCGCGTCATGGCTCAGCAGCAGCACGTTGCTGAACTGAAAAAATCCTTCGACAATCCACCCGCCATACCTCCACGAGCCATGGTGCCGGTCGATCATGACGCGCCCGTCAGCGAACACATTCGGCTGGCAGGTCGCCACAGCGATCGCGGTGCTCAGGTACCACGGGGCTTCGCCCGCGTTCTGCTTGACGCTGACCAGCCGCCCCTGCCCGCTGACAGCAGTGGGCGTCTGCAGTTCAGCCACTGGCTGACCAACCCGCAGACTCGCGCAGGAATGCTGGCCGCACGTGTGCAGGCCAATCGAATCTGGCACCACCTGCTCGGAACCGGACTGGTCGCCAGCGTCGACAATTTCGGCCGCACCGGTGAACTTCCCAGTCATCCGCAGCTGCTCGATTACCTCGCTCGCCGATTGCTTGACAATGGCTGGTCGCAACGCGACCTGATTCGCGAAATCGTCCTGTCGCGCACCTTCAGACTCAGCTGCAATACCGCAGACGGTCGGCTGGAACTGCAGGATCCCGCAAATCGACTGCTGGGACGCGGACGCCGAAGGCGACTGACCGCTGAAGCACTCCGGGATTCCGTTCTGCTGGCTGCCGGCCAACTGAACCTGCAGCCAATGCAGTCCACGGTAGACTATCTGGGTGACCAGGCAACCGCCGTAGGCAGCAATCCGATCCGCCGAAAAACGGATTACACCTGCCGCAGCATTTATCTGCCCGTCATTCGCAATGATCTGCCTGAAATCTTCGAAGCCTTTGATTTCGCCAACCCACACCTTTCCACCGGTGCCCGCACCGGCACCTCAGTACCGGCACAGGGACTGTTCTTCCTCAATGACGCCATGATCATGGATGCGGCCACAGCAACATCCGCCAGTCTGCTGCAGCAGCACCCCTCGGCCACAAATCAGTCGCTGGTGGCTCACGCCTTTCGCCGAATTACCGGCGCCGAAGCCGCTGCTGATGACGTGCTGGCCATGCAGCAGTTTCTGGAACTGACCACGTGTGAAATAACCGCTGCCGGGGCCACGGATGGCAAGGCAAAAGCCCTCGGACTGCTCTGCCACGCAATTTTTGGTTCCAGCCGTTTTCAGTTTTTGGATTGATTCATCCGAAAGAATTTCGACATGCAGGCCTGTCATCAGTTCCGGCAACCGACATCGCGACGCAGTCTGCTGCGCACGTCGGCCTGCGGATTTGCGCACGTCAGCCTCGCCGCTCTGGCAGCCCAGGCAGCTCCGTCCGACGCGATTTCGTCTGCTCTGCCACACCGTCCGGGTCTTGCCAAACGAGTCATTTTTCTGTTTATGTGGGGCGGTCCCAGTCACGTCGACCTGTTCGACTTTAAGCCGCTGCTGCAGCAGTTCGATGGCCGCGAGGTCAGTGCGGAAGCGTGGAAGCACGGCTCGCCTCCCGGCGGAAAAATCCTCGGATCACCCTTCAAATTCCGTCGCTGCGGAGACAGCGGCGTGGAAATCAGCGAACTGTTCCCGCAACTGTCCCGGCATGCGGATCGCATGTGTGTGATCCGCTCCATGCACACGGACGGATCCGCTCATGGTGAAGCCCTGCTCAATCTGCACACCGGCAGCTCCACATTTCTGCGCCCCAGTGTCGGAGCCTGGATCAGCTACGGACTTGGAGCTGAGTCCGCCAACCTGCCCGGATTCGTTACCATTTCCCCACCGCGAGGACATGGCGGAGTACAGAACTACGGATCCGCGTTCCTCCCGGCAAAACACCAGGCCACGGCCATCGGAGCAGCCGAGATTCCGGTTGCCAAAGCCCGCATCTCCAACCTCGGCAATGATCGCGTTCCCCGAACGCTGCAGCGACAACAACTGGATCTGCTGCAGTCTCTGAACCACAGTCATCTGCAGTCGACCGCAGCAGACCCGGGAATCGAAGGACTGATCTCCAGCTACGAACTGGCTTTCCGCATGCAGACCTCGCTGCCCGGTCTGCTCGGACTGGAAGATGAAACTCCCGCTACCCTGGCCATGTATGGCATCGGTGATGAACCCACCGACAACTTCGGACGACAGTGCCTGCTGGCACGCAAACTGTCTGAACAGGGGGTGCGGTATGTCCAGGCCTCCACCGACTACACCTGGGATCACCACACACAGAATAATGCAGGACTTCGCCGGGAATGTGCGCGAGTCGATCGGCCGATTGCAGCCCTGCTGCAGGATCTGGAACAACGCGGACTGCTGGATGAAACACTTGTCATCTGGGGCTCCGAGTTCGGGAGGACGCCCACAGTTGAAAATGGTGATGGCCGAAATCATCATCCGGCTGCCTTCAGTATCTGGATGGCCGGTGGCGGAATTCGCGGTGGACTGACGTGGGGAGCCACTGATGACTTCGGATTCCATCCCGTGGAACAACCCATGCACATGCATGACCTGCATGCCACAATTCTGTACGCCCTCGGACTGGATCACACCCGGCTGACATGGCGTTATGCAGGTCGTGACTTTCGACTGACTGACGTGCACGGCAACCCGGCCGTCGATTTGTTCCGCTCCGCCTGATTCCTCGCACGCTGTGCATCGCTGACCATTCGAAAGCCAGACTGACATGCGAAATTTCCTGCCTGTCCTTTGCTCACTGGTGATGCTGCTCTGTTCATCGGCCACAACGGCTGGCCAGGAACGGATGAATGTCCTGTTTATTGCAGTGGATGACCTGAATCACTGGGTCGGACATCTGGGGCGCAACCCGCAGGCTAAAACTCCGAACCTCGATCGACTGGCCTCAATGGGCATGACTTTCACCAATGCTCACTGCGCCGCACCGGTCTGCAACCCATCCCGCACTGCCCTGCTTTCAGGACTGCGCCCCGGCAGCAGCGGGATCTATGACAACGGCACATCCTTTCAACTGGCAGTCACCAGCGAGCAGTCACTGGTCACTCAGTTTCGAAAAGCCGGCTATGAGACACTGGGCATGGGCAAACTCTGGCACGGCGGACTGGGATTCGAAGACCAGTGGACTGCCACAGGCGGCAAAGAACGGGCCGACCGACCCGGCGATCTGCTGGACAACCGCAGCATCGGCGGAATCGCCTTTGGTGTCCTGCAAGGCGGTGATGAACTGGTACCGGACACGGCCATCGCCGACTACGGCATTTCTGAACTGCAGAAACAGCACGATCGCCCTTTCTTTCTCACTCTGGGATTCCACAAGCCTCATATGCCGTGGAATGTGCCACAGAAATACTATGACCTGCACCCACTGGACACTATTCAGTTGCCACCAACCAGAACCGATGACCTCAGCGACGTACCGGCAGCCGGAATCAAAATGGCCGCACCGGACAGGGATCATGCCGAGATTCTCAGATCCGGACGCTGGAAGGAGGCTGTTCAGGCCTATCTCGCTGCCATCAGTTACCTCGATGCCCAGGTCGGCCGAGTTCTGGATGCACTGGAAAAATCCTCGTTCCGAAACAACACCATCATCTGCCTCTGGGGCGATCACGGCTGGCACCTCGGTGAAAAACAGCACTGGCGAAAATTCGCCCTGTGGGAAGAAGCCACGCGTGCTCCGCTGATCTGGGTTGTGCCCGGCACCACAAAACCCGGTGCAGCCTGCAGTCGCCCGGTCGACTTCATGTCCGTCTACCCCACACTCTGCGAACTTTCCGGCCTCCCTGCACCAGCACACGTCGAGGGAACCAGTCTGGTCGGACTGCTGAAGAATCCCGACAGCGCATGGCCTCATGCAGCAGTCACCACCTTCGGACAGAACAATCATGCCGTGCGCACGGACCACTGGCGATACATCCGCTATGCCGACGGCTCCGAGGAACTCTACGATCACCGGAATGACCCGTACGAATGGACCAATCTGGCCACCAGACCGGAAACTGCTGACCAGCGTCAGCAACTGGCCACTTTCCTGCCAACCCGAAACGTCCCGGATGCAAAACAGAATCAGCCAGCAGCGGCCGGAAAGGCGGGAACCAAAGCAAAGGCTGCAGCAAAAAGAAAAGCCGCAAAGAAAGCTGCTGATCCCCAGTCAGATACGGATCAGACACCCAATCGGAAAAACGTGCCAACAGATCAAAACGTCTCCAGTCGACCGAATGTCCTGTGGCTGATCGTGGAGGATATGTCCGCAGATTTTTCCTGCTATGGTCAGCAGGATATCCAAACCCCAAACGTCGATCGCCTCGCCGCTGAAGGCACGCGATTCTCCAAAGCTTTCGTCACCGCACCCATCTGCAGCATCTGTCGCTCCGCACTGATCACCGGACGTTACCAGACCAGCATCGGAGCCCAGAATCATCGCTCAAATGTCCCTGCACACCCCATCCGACTGCCGGACGGTGTGCAGCTGATTCCGCAGATGCTGCGACAGGCCGGATACCACACCAGCAACATCTCCCCGGAAGAATTCCTCCGCTCCGCCGAAGATGCCGCTGCCAATCCCCAGGTATCCATTGCCAAAACCGACTACAACTTCCAGTGGGACCAGACGGCAGCCTTTGATCGCACTCACTGGACCCAAAGACCGGACGGAAGCCCGTTCTTCGCACAGGTTCAGCTGCACGGCGGAAAACACCGAGGTCAGGGAAATGAGGCCGCATGGCCAAAAAAAGCCGCCAGTGTCCTGGGTTCTGTCACACCGCCGTCCGAACTGCACCTGCCCGCGTGGCTGCCCGATGATCCCGTCATGCGGGAAGACTGGGCCCAGTACCTCGATACCGTGCGCTGGACTGACCGTGAAGTCGGACTGATTCTGGATCGCTTGCAGGCTGCCGGCGAACTGGATCGGACTGTCATCTTCTTCATGACCGATCACGGCATCAGCCATGTTCGCTGCAAGCAGTTTCTTTACGACAGTGGAACTCACGTCCCGCTGATTGTCCGCGGTCCAGGCATTCAGCCGGGCCTCGTTCGTGACGATGTTGTCGAACACATTGACCTCGCCGCCACCACACTCCGACTGGCCGCAATCAGCAAACCAGACTGGGTACTGGCCCAGGACATCCTCGCCCCCGATTATACCCCCAGACAATTCGTCTTTGCCGCTCGTGACCGAGCCGATGAAACAGTGGACCTGATCCGCAGCGTCCGCGACAACCGCTTCAAATACATCTGGAATGGGTTCCCCTCCAGACCATATCTCCAGCCAAATCGCTACAAGGACAGCAAACCCATCCTGCAGGCCATGCGCAGACTGCATGCGGAGGGAAAACTGAACCCCGAGCAGTCACTGATCATGGCTGACACCCGCCCTGTCGAAGAACTCTACGACACCACTGCCGACCCCTCGGAATTCCGCAATCTCGCAACCGATCCCGCACATCAGACACAACTGAAACTGATGCGGGCTGCACTTCGAGACTGGCAGAAACGAACCGATGACCCGTGTCAGCCGGAATCCAAAGACGTTTACCTTGCAGAAGTGTGGGCTGCCGCCGGAGGCACCGGAAAACGTGCCAACGCAGATGTCTATGCCGAGAACGTGCAACTGATGCTGCAATGGATGCAGGAGCGTCCGCCGCTGACCGGACCACCAGCCAACTAGCCAGCCGCGTCTGCATTCGGATGACCGGAAACATTCCAGTCATCGAACGGATCCGGCAGCCGCAGCCATGCCTCCGGACCACCAGCATACTCCGCGTCCGTCAGCAGACAGGCATTCAGGGCTCGCACCAGCACACCCTGATCCGGATGCTGGCCAATAATGACCAGCTCCTGACGACGATCACCCCACGGTTCCTGCCAGATCTCCCGCAGTTGCTCAGCGCCGTCGTCCTCGCTGCGTTCTTCCTCCGGTATCGCTGCTGCCCACAAACCTCCCGGTTCGGCTCGCACCACCTGACCCGCCTGCGACCAGAACCCGGAAACGTCATGGCGAGATGCCAGCCAGAAACATCCTTTGGAACGCAGCACACCCTGAGCCTCCGCCGATTCCGTCCAAAAGCGATAAAAACGCTCGGGATGAAACGGACGACGAGCCTCGAACAGGAAACTGCGAATTCCGTATTCGTCGCTTTCACTGTGCTCAAGACCACGCGGCACCGACAGCCAGCCCTCTGCACCCGACGCCGAATCCAGACTGAATAACCCAGTGTTCAGCACCTCCGGAACGTGCACCTGACCAAACTGAGTCTCCACAATCCTGGCATCAGGATTCAAATGACAAATCAGCTCACGCAGCCTCTGTCGCTGCTCAGCACCGACCAGATCCAGTTTATTGAGCACAATCACACTGGCAAACTCCACCTGGTCCGCCAGCAGATGCGAAAGATCCCTCTGATCCTCGTCGTTCGCCTCCAGACCACGATCACGCAGCTCGTCTTCGCTCTGAAAGTCCTGCAGAAACGACGCCGCGTCCACCACTGTGACCAGAGTATCCAGCCTTGCCAGATCACTCAGTGACTGCCCAAGGCCATCACGAAAGGTGAATGTTTCCGCCACCGGCATCGGCTCTGAAATGCCGGTGGATTCAATCAGCAAATAATCAAATCGCCCCTCACGCGCCAAACCTGCGACCTGCTCCAGCAGATCCTCACGCAGTGTGCAGCAGATACAGCCATTCGACAGCTCGACCAGCCGATCCGCCTGTCTCCCCAGGGCCGATTGTGCACGAGCCACCTCTGCGGCATCCACATTCAGCTCGCTCATGTCATTCACAATCAGCGCGATTCGCAAACCGCCACTGTTCGCCAGCAGATGCTTCAGAACTGTCGTCTTGCCCGCTCCCAGAAATCCCGAAAGCACGGTCACAGGAAGTGGCTTCGACACAACTATCGCCCCCACAGGCGGTTACCGCCCGCTCTCAGGAAACGCACGCTCGCCCCGGGTCAACGCACAACATGAATGCGACGAGCCGAAATGACCAGCCAGTCATCATCATCTTTTCGAGCCGTACCCTCGACCTGCACAAGCTGCATCTCCTGCAGGTCAAACAATTGGCGAGCATCCAGGGGCAGTGGCTTGCCATCTGCCCCGCAGAATTCCACTCGCGCCATCACACTGTTGATGTCACGCTTGCAGAACGGACAGTCATGAGGGTTGTGGTCTGCACCACCTTTGTGCTGCGCGTCATCGGTGCCGAAAGCATCCGTCACGATAAACGACGCCAAACCATCCGCAAAAGGCGGAAACTCACCAGCATTAATCTTCGCTCGGATCACCCACAACTTCGCTTTGTCCGCATCCTCGGCAGATGCAGCCTTGCGAATGTCCGGAATCTTCACCTCACCCTGCAGCGAAGCCTGCGAAACAAATTGCTCGCGGGCAGCAGTGACTGCCGGATCCGCCTGACCGCATCCACAGAGCAGAAGCATACAGAACGACAGGACACACAAACGCCCCATGACTCTTCTCCCGAATCCTGTCCGCAATCACTCAGCCTTCGGAGCATCTCCTGCGGGAGCCGCAGGAGCCTCAGCCGTGGGAGCACCCGGAGCAGCATCGCCAGCCGGGGCAGCCGGAGCATCAGCAGCAGGAGCATCAGCAGCAGGAGCCTCACCAGCGGGTGCGGCAGGAGCATCAGCAGCAGGAGCTTCACCAGCGGGGGCTGCGGCTGGCTCTGCCGGAGCTTCACCAGTAATCGCCGCCTTCAGCGCGACCATCGCAGCGTCAATTTTTCCCGAAACGTCCTTGTACGTCGATCCCTCACCACCATGCATCGTCTTGTCAACTTCGCCAAACGCATTGAACAACTCTTCGGCGGACGATTTCACAATCGCCAGGCGTTCCTCAGGCAGCTTCTCCTTCTCGGCCAGCTCCTGTACCACCTCAATGATATGTCCGACCTCATGCAACGGATCATGAGCTTTGTCTGTGTCGTCCGCCGCAAATGCATCACGAATGGTGTCCCGCAACTCGGTCAGCTCCGTCAGCGCGTCAGCCAAAGTCTCCGGATGATGATGACCCTCGCCGTGCTCATGCGTGTCCGCCACCGGAGCCGGAGGAGCGTCCTGACACCCCGGAACCAGAACTGCCGACAGAAGTGCCAGACTGGCCAGCGACTTTGAAAAACGAAGCATGGTGTTTCCTTGCGATGAACGTCAGACGGAACAATTGACACAAAACACCAGGCTGCGGGCGCAAACGCCTGCAGACTGGTGCGATCCCCGCTGGATCGATCCTGCACGAAAATGCTAGCACATCAGGACACACCAGAGGTATGCAAACCAGATCCGCAGCGATCGAATCAGCGACATTCGAGAAAACAATACGGATTTCCCATGGCTTTTTCGTGAAAAATCCGGCGTGTCACCCGTCGTTCCCGAAATCAGTGGTGATGGCTGGCACTGCCAGCCGCCAAAATTCCCTGCGGCTGACCACCGACCTTCGACTTACCCCGCACCTGCAGATCCTTCAAGGTCATCACCCAGATCGTCCCGTCACCCGGGTTCGCAATACAGGCAATTCGACCCTCGCTGTCGAATGCCACACTGTGATGCCCGGAATGACCACTCACCCGACTGGCACCCACCGGCAGCATCTGACGGACCTTCGCATCAGCAAAATTGCGATTACCGTCCGGATCCAGATCAATAATCGCCAGCTGTTCCTGCACCTCACCCTCCGCACGATCCATAAACACAAACGCATATCGCTTGCCACCGGCTGCCAGCACAATCTCAGGAGTCACCAGTGACAGGCCATCAGGTACAGTCAGCGGTATCCTGATCAACTCCGGCTGCGCCGCTGCAGCATCCAGCAGACACAGTGCCGACTGCTCCCCACTGCCAGTCACAAAAACCACATAGTTGCGGTGGCACACAAAGGCCCCCGTCCGCAAGGGCTTCCCGGTCTCCGCATCCTGCCCCAGACTGATGTGAGTCGCCGGGACCGCCGCCTCTCCCTGCGGAGCACTTACGTCCGCCGGCACCCAGCACACACCGTCGGCCGGAGCAAAGAACACCTTGCCCGCACAAGTTGCTGCCCCATGCAGCACACCCGTCGGCAACTGAAATGACCAGTTCGATACCTGCCCGCCCGGCTGCGGAAGCTCAACAACATCGACCCGCCCCTGATTGGGACCACCACCATCAATCCACGTCGCAAACACCCGACGATTTTCCACCGGCGCCATCGTGATATGGCCACCACCGCCACTGAAAAACTGAGCCGCCCCCAGCCCCTCCTTTCCCAGCCGCTTCGGATCCACCACCGTAAATCCATTCTTCCTGTCATTCGCCACATAAAACCGCCCGCCACTGACATACAAATGCGCAGGATTGCCCTGCTCCGCATTCAATGCCGAAACCAGTACTCGCGGCGCAGCCGGATACTGCCAGTCAAAATGATTGCCATGCGGTACCCCCCGCACACCAATATCCAGAGCAACCCAGCCACTGCCGGAACTTCCATCTGCATTGCCTCGCACACCAGCCAGCACGACCTCGTCAACGCGATCCATCTGCACCAGACTCTGCTCACCCGCAGTCAGCTTCGGGAAATCGCGAACCGGCGATGCAGTCACTGTCCACGCCTGCCCCTGAAACACTTCACCCCAGTACAACCCACCAGTCTCGTGATCCTGCCAGATCAGCCGCGTCATCCGCTCGCCGTATCCCGCCCGCTGCGCGAGGCATCTGCCTGTCGAGCACATCAGCAGCACTACCACCATGCAGACACCACATACCCACCCCCGTCGTACACCCGCCATGCCTGCCACTCCTGCAAAACATTCCACATTCACAAAACCACTGCACCGGAACTGCACTCAACGCACTCCCGCTGGCTCAGTCGCCAACGGCCACGGCACACCCTGACCGGACTGAGCACTGAATCGGCCCCCTGCATAACGCACTGAGTACCAGTACGTGCCGTCAACAGCCTGCCGCAGCCACACATATTGGCGATCTGAGGCTCCACTGGTAAAGACCAATGGCTGACCCGCAAGATCGGGGCTGCCAGCCAGATCCGGCTGCATCCGAAAATACTTTTCCAGCAGCGAATCGTCCGCAGCACCGTAATCGCCCGCCCGGCTCCACTGCCGACCGCCCTCACGCCACTGCTGCGGAGCTTCCGTCCGCGGCTCCGACAGCGGAGTCGCGGCATCGCCGCCGCTGCAGCCCACCTGCAGCAGCAGCAACCCGCAGCTCAGCAGCATTCCGACATAATGACAACGTCCGAAATTTGCCGGCTCCCTCATCCCTCAGTACTCCCCGATCACCCGACCGTCATCCCGGGCAAACACGTTCCGAAAGACAACACGGTCCACATTTTCACTCACAAATCGCACACTGCCGTCACACAGCGACAACTGCGCACCACCCGCGTGCATGCTCCGCGGACCACTCACGACATCACCATGAAAAATCGCATCCGGAGTCCGAGAATTGGGCGGCAGGTAGCCATGCACCAGAGTCTGATAACCGGTCGCACTGATCCAGGCACCCGCCCTGCGACCATCCCACGAAGCGGCCGCGGCAGCTTCAATCTGTTCAGCCGTCACGCCGCACGGTGCCCCCAGACTGACCCGCTTCATCTGCCGCTGAGGATTCACCAGCGCCGTCGCAGATGCCACCCGATTTCCAAACAACCCCTCAGCCATGAAGACAGTGTTGCTGGTCCCGTCCGTGATGTCCCGCATCTTCGTATTGGAACCGCGCCAGAACAGGCCATCATTCGGTGCACTGCAATAGTTGCGAGCAGTCCCTGAACCTCCATTCAACAGATAATTTCCACCCGCCCAGCGGAAACCAAATCCGTCCGTCAGATACGGATCCCCGTTCTCACTGGGGCACAGCAGCACCGGAAGAACTCGGCCTGCTGCTGCTGAAACCCGCGGATTCACCTGCGGGTTGAAGGCCACACCCACAGTCAGTGGCTGCTGGAAATCAATCAGCGAATACAGATTCCCCTGCTCATGAAACGGCAGCAATTGTGCCTGCGCCGAATAACCGTACAGCGATGTTCCCGCCTGCAGCGGAAATGCCGAATGCGCGTCGTGATAGTTATGCGCAGCCAGTGCCAGCTGTTTCAGATTGTTCCTGCACTGCGTTCGCCTTGCGGCCTCACGCGCCTGCTGCACAGCCGGCAACAGCAGAGACACAAGAATTGCGATGATCGCAATCACAACCAGCAGCTCAATCAAAGTAAATCCTCGAACTCGACTTCGAGCCCCCGAAATCCGCTCACCAAACATGACTGGTACGCCCCCTGATCATGGAAATGAAATGTGCGAAACAAACACCAAACGTGCGTGGAAATGCCTCGTCGCGGCCCGGCAGGGCACGGACTGGTCGGACCCGAAACGCCATGCACGGGCCGCGAACGAGGTCTCCCACGACGCAGATCTTCTCTGCAGAATTGCGATGCCAGGTCGACACGGCCGCCAGGGAATCTCCACCATGGCAGGGTCTGCACACATCACGGCATCAATCGCGTCAGCAACATTGACGCAGACTCACGCAATTACGCCACAGGCGGCGCTCTGGCCGGAAGTGCATACACCGGCTCTGCAGGCGCTGCAGCGATCGTCGGACATACGACCAGCCGCACTTGCCCAACAAACTCACTGAAGGAAAATATGGCGACAGCACATCGAGGTGCCAACAGCACCTGACAGATCGCACACGACGCACACTCGTGCGGACGAGCAGTCCGCGATTCGCCGGTATCGCCTTCATGCTTGTGCCAGGGACACTTAGAACCAGCCCGGGCCGCTGAATGCACCGCCGAGCCGAAACCGCAGTTCACCCGGGCTGCACCGGCGCACGAGACACCTGAAATGGCAGACGATTCCGCGTGCGAATGGCCCGATCCGCAGCAATGGTCAACGCAACCAATCAGCTGATGCAGCTGAGGTGCGAAAGCAGGAAGCAACAACTGCAGAAACAGCAGCGTGCCACCAATCAGCAAGTTGACTTGCCTGGACATGCTTCCTGGGCCAAAGGAAGTGAGAATTGATTACGGCCCGACCAGTTCCCGAATCATCTGCGAGTATCGGCTGAAGTCAAGCTGACAACCCGGGATTCGTGACGAATTTCCGCGAGTCGACTCAAAAGGGCTGAATCGGCGAGATCCGAACGTCCACTCCCTGCGAATAGGCCGCATGATCCGGCCCCCCGGACAACACCAGCCCCGGAATCAAAGCACCAGTTATGGACTCACGAATCCGACTCTCACTCACACACTGGATGCGGTACGGATCATGATGCACCTGTCCCGTATACAGCCGCCCACGACGATCAGCACAGAACAACAGGTAACGCTCCACCAGAAAATGCTCAAGAGTGCCAGGCAGGGCCGCCCACGGCTCCTCACGAGAAACTCGAACTGTGATGTCATAATCAACTCCACCACGTCCGGAACGTCGCCCGTCATAAAACAAACATCGCCCGGGCATCGACTCCCCCGCCGGAACGCTTTCCCGCAATTGCAGCGACGCGTTGAAATACGGCAGGTTCCAAAAAGTCCGCGCAATGAACACGGCCAGCCGGTTGTTGGCATCCAGACTGAAAAACCACACGCCGCGCCGGCCATCCCCGGAACGCACATAGGTACGGACGTTGGTCTCCAGAAACCATGACACCCCCGGTACCGGTGGCGACCACCACGGACGCACAGCTTCCATCGAAAATGGCACCAGTCCCAGCCATGCACTCCCGTCAAATGTCTCAACCTGCAGACCTGCCGGCAGATGACGCTGCAACAGCTCCGCCGACACCCGCCAGTGCAGGAACGTCAGTCGACTCCACCGCTGATACCCCGCTGTCTGCCCCGAAGATCCCATTGTCAGCACTCCAGATCTCGAACAACTCTCAGACCTGCATCCCCAAACCCCATCAACTGATCGAACGCCCTGCTGCCGTCCCCGCCATCAGCCCCTTCCAATAACGCAGACTTTAACGACTTTTCGCATTTCTGCGTGGAAAAATGCGAGCATTGCCACCAGCAGCCGGAATTTGCCGGAACACCGCTCGCCACCTGTCAACTTCACTGCCTCTCCCGTCCGAAAGACACACACCGCCGGTTGTTGCAGACACTTCCCCCCATTCTATAATCCGGGAAGCAGTGAAACTGCGAAGTCTGCAGCGGTTCGGCCACAGAGGCTCTGCTGCAGTTGCGGTAAGCTGCCTCTGATCCAGTGATCTCCTGATGGTCTTTCAGCGAAAGGAGCGTAAGTTGAACGCTCTGCTTCGAATTCTGGGCCTGCCGGCCTACTTTCTGGCACTCGTCCCGGGCATTGCCCCGGTGATCAGGGCTCTGTCCTCATCCGTAGGACAGAAGCTGCTCATGGCGACATCCGGCCTCTCACTGGTCGGCTTCCTGGTCGTTCACCTCGCCGGGAACCTGCAGCTGTATGCCGGCGAAGACGTCTTCAACGCCTACGCAGCCAAACTCCACAGCCTCGGACCAATTCTCGGCATTGCCGAAGTGGGCCTGTTTGCCATGTTCGCACTGCACATCGGCCTCGCAGTCTCAACAGCAGCCATGAACCGTACGGCTCGCGGCAGTGCCTACGCCATGAAACAGACAAAACAGGGGCTGTTCGTTCTGCCCGCCGGCGGGGCATCCAGCTGGATGATGGTTACCGGAGTTTTGATTTTCATTTTCCTCGTGTCACACATCCTTGACATGAAGCTGAAAAAAGGTCTGGGGGTCGACTACTCGGCCGCACTTGATGCCTCCGGTGAAGCCACCAACTCCTTCCAGGCAGTCAAAGCTGTCCTGCAGCACCCCGCCCACGCCGTCCTCTATATCGTCTGCATTATCGCTCTCGGAATCCATCTCAGCCATGGGATCCGCAGCGCACTGCAGACTTTCGGACTTCATCATCGAAACTGGAATTTCATTTTCCGCTGGAGCGGTTTCCTGCTGGCATGGGCGATTGCCGGCGGGTTCATCAGTGTGGTTGTCTGGGCCATGGCCGTCAGGAATTCGTAGATCAGCCCACTCCCAGGCCACACCGGGCGCTTTCTTCACCACCATTAGCACAGTCTGAGGAATTCCGATGTTCCGCGTCGCAAGTGATACACTGAACTCGCGAGTCCCTGCGGGGCCTTTGGAACAGAAGTGGGATAAACACCGCTTCAATCTGAAACTGGTCAACCCGGCCAACAAACGCAAGTACAGCGTGATCGTGGTCGGAACTGGTCTCGCCGGAGGTTCGGCTGCTGCATCCCTCGGGGAACTGGGCTACAGCGTCAAGGCCTTTTGTTTCCAGGACAGTCCGCGACGTGCCCATTCCATTGCGGCCCAGGGTGGTATCAACGCCGCGAAAAACTACCCCAACGATGGCGACAGCATCTGGCGACTTTTCTACGACACGATCAAGGGTGGCGACTACCGGGCTCGCGAAGCCAATGTCTATCGCCTGGCTCAGGTTGCCAACAACATCATCGATCAGTGCGTGGCTCAGGGAGTCCCGTTCGCCAGAGAGTATGGAGGAACGCTCGCCAACCGTTCGTTTGGCGGTGCCCAGTTGTCCCGCACATTCTACTGTCGCGGACAAACCGGACAGCAACTGCTGCTGGGGGCCTACCAGGCCCTGATGCGGCAGGTGTCAACGGGTCGAGTGAAAATGTTTGCTCGCCGTGAAATGCTCGAACTGATCGTCTCCAACGGCGCCGCTCGCGGTATCGTCGTTCGCAATCTGGAAAACGGAAAGCTTGAGGTTCACACCGCTGACGCTGTTGTGCTCTGCACAGGCGGTTACGGAAATGTTTACTACCTCTCCACCAACGCCAAGGGCTGCAACGTGACAGCCACATGGCGGTGCCACCGACGTGGCGCCTACTTCGCCAACCCCTGTTACACTCAGATTCACCCCACGTGCATCCCCGTCAGTGGGGACTACCAGTCCAAACTGACGCTGATGAGCGAGAGCTTGCGCAACGACGGGCGAGTTTGGGTGCCAAAGAACAAAGCTGACCATCGCCCGCCGGGACAAATCCCTGATGACGAGAGGGATTACTACCTCGAGCGCCGGTATCCGTCCTTCGGCAACCTTGCACCGCGCGACATCTCATCGCGTGCCGCCAAGGAACGCACTGACGCCGGTTACGGTGTCGGTGAATCGGGGCTCGCTGTCTTCCTCGACTTCCGCGACGCAATCGCTCGTGATGGAGAAGACGTCGTACGAAAGAAGTACGGCAACCTCTTTCACATGTACGAAAAGATCACAGCAGAGAACCCTTACAAGGTTCCGATGCGGATTTATCCCGCTGTGCACTACACCATGGGCGGCCTGTGGGTTGACTACAACCTGATGAGCAATCTGCCCGGACTTTACGTGCTCGGTGAAGCGAACTTCTCAGACCACGGTGCAAACCGACTCGGAGCCAGTGCCCTGATGCAGGGATTGTCCGACGGCTATTTCGTGATCCCCTACACCATCGGCGATTATCTGACCGGTGTGAAGCATGGGAAACTGGCGGAAGATGCACCTGAGTGCCGAGCGGCATTGCAGGACGCCGAGGCTCGCATCGCGAAACTCCTGTCTGTCAACGGCCGTCGCACCGTGGATTCATTCCATCGCGAACTGGGATTGCTGATGTGGGATTACTGTGGCATGGCACGCACCAGGGCCGGCCTCGAGGCCACAATCCCCCGTATCAGGGCTCTGCGAGAAGAGTTCTGGACCAACGTGCGAGTCCCTGGGGAGTCCGGCACGCTGAATCAGAGCCTTGAGAAGGCCGGACGGGTGGCCGACTTTATGGAATTCGCAGAGTTGCTGGCTGTCGATGCCCTGCACCGCAACGAATCCTGTGGCGGTCATTTCCGTGAAGAATATCAGACGGAAGACGGCGAAGCCGCTCGTGATGATGAGAACTACAACTACGTCGCTGCCTGGGAGTTTCAGGGGGCGGGGAATGAACCCGTGCTGCATCGCGAACCGCTGGTATTCGAAAACGTCAAGCCATCGACCAGGAGTTACAAATAATCATGAGCAGCGATACTCTGAATCTGACTCTGCGAGTCTGGCGTCAGGCGGGACCGGACAAGCCCGGTGGCTTCTGCGACTATCAGCTTGACGGCGTCAGCACCCACATGTCCTTCCTCGAGATGCTGGATGTGCTGAACGAGAAACTGATTGCCGCCGGTGACGAACCGGTGGCGTTTGATCATGACTGCCGCGAAGGCATCTGCGGCATGTGCAGCCTGATGATCAACGGGCAGGCCCACGGTCCTGATCGAGGCACCACGACCTGCCAGCTGCACATGCGACGGTTTTCCAGCGGCGAGACGATCACAATCGAGCCGTGGCGTGCCAAACCATTCCCTGTGGTGCGCGACCTCGTCGTCAATCGCTCGGCCTTCGACCGCATCATCCAGTCGGGTGGCTTTGTTTCCGTCAATACCGGTAACGCACCGGACGGGAACAGCGTTCCTGTACCGGGGAACCGGCAGGAAGTGGCCATGGACGCGGCAGCCTGCATTGGCTGCGGTGCCTGCGTTGCTGCGTGTAAGAACGCCTCAGCAATGCTCTTCGTCTCCGCCAAGGTATCACAGCTTTCCATCCTCCCGCAGGGTCAACCGGAACGCAGCAGTCGCGTACTGGGTATGGTCGCTCAAATGGACAAAGAAGGCTTTGGGTCCTGCACGAACACTTCGGAGTGCGAAGCAGCCTGCCCCGCTGAAGTAAGCGTCTCGCACATTGCCCGACTGAATCGCGAGTACATGAAGGCACTGGTGTTTGCCGATCGTTGATATCTGACATGATCCGCTGGGAATCACATTATGAGAATCCGCCGCATTCAGTTGGCCTCCGGTGAAATCTGCCATGCTTTTGAGCGACCGGACGGCTCGCTGGAGCGACTGCAGGGATCAGTAACGACCGGTTTCTCGCCGACAGGCCACAGCATCGCCGGTGGAAAGTTGCTCGCCCCGGTGGAGCCGACTGCCATCATGTGTATCGGACTGAATTATCGAAGGCACGCTGAGGAAGGCGGGCAGGCGATTCCCCAGCATCCGGTGCTGTTCATGAAAACCCCATCCACACTGCAGAACCCGGAAGATCCCATTGTGCTTCCCAGAAAACTCCGCAGTGACATGGTTGATTATGAATGTGAACTGGCGGTGGTGATCGGTCGCACCTGCCTGAATGTGTCACGAGAAGACGCCTTGAAGTACGTCCTTGGATACACGTGCGCCAACGACGTCTCTGCACGAGACTGGCAGCGAAACGGTGGCGGTGGTCAGTGGTGTCGCGGCAAAACTTTCGCAACATTCTGTCCGCTCGGTCCCGTGCTTGTCACCGCAGACGAAATTTCGGACCCTGGGAAACTGGGAATCCGCACCATCCTGAATGGTCGTACCATGCAGGACTGGAACACCAGTGACATGATTTTCGATGTACCAACCCTGATCGAATTTCTCAGTGCCAGCACCGTACTCGCCGCCGGTACTGTGATTCTGACAGGCACACCACACGGCGTAGGATTCGCTCAGAACCCGCCACTGTTCCTGCAACCCGGTGATTCAGTCAGCATAGAAATCGACGGGATCGGACGACTGACGAATCCGGTTGTGGAAGAAACCGTCTGATTTGTTCAGGCAGAGTGCGCAGACCGCTCGGATTGTTCTGATCGCGGCAAGTTTGACTTTTCGGAAGCCCTGCTGGTTTCGTTCCGAGAAAAAAGGAGGACATCCCTGTCCGTCCGCACAAGCCTGAGCCCGCTGCGGTCGACCTCCCTTCGAGGCGGAAGAGTAAGGGATTGTCTGACTGCTCCGCAACAGAGTCGGGCGATTAGTTATGGAATCTGTGGCAGAATTCCGCTCAGCCGAATCAGTTCCCGCCGCGGGGGGTACCCGACACCTGCTTGTCGGTGTCGTTGCAGTGCTGCTGTGCCTCGGAGTCCAGATGGTGCTCAGCGCCAGCCTGACATCCCGCCCCGGTGACCGCGAGTCGGTATTCCTGGGACGCCACCTCACGTGGCTGCTTGTCTCAGCAATCGCTGCATGGCTGGCTTCCCGGGTGAGCGCGACACAGCTTCGCTCCCTCACCTGGCCCGCCTTCTGGCTGTTTTTCACAATGCTGATCATGGTATTAATACCCGGTATCGGAGCCCGTATCAATGGCGCTCAACGATGGCTCAGAATCGCCGGTTTCTCACTGCAGCCGTCGGAACTGGGACGGTTGATACTGCCGATGGTGGCCGCAAATCAGATCCTGAAACTGCAGCAACAGGAAACGCCGGGAATCAGCAGTATTCCCCGCATTCTGCTGCCACTCGCCCTCGTTCTGCCGCTCGTGGCGGTGGAACCGGACCTCGGTGCTACCGTGTTTCTGGCACTGGGATATCTGCTCGCTCTGTTCTTCGGTGGCTGGCCCTTCCGTTGCTTCTTCCTCTGTGGCACTGCCCTGCTGCCATGCACAGGACTACTGCTGCTGCTCAAACCCTACCAGCTCAGACGAATCAGCGGGTTTCTTGAAACATGGCAGGATATCGGCTCAGCACCATGGCAGGTCAGACAATCCCTGTACGCCCTCGGGGCGGGAGGACTTCAGGGGACAGGAGTGGGAGGCGGCTGGCAGAAACTGAGCTATCTGCCGGAAGCCAATACCGACTTTGTATTCGCTGTGATCGGAGAAGAACTGGGACTGCTGGGAACGCTGACTGTCTGCGTGCTATGGATCTTTGTTTATCTCTGCGGACGCCGCGTACTCAAATCTGAAGCTGAAGATTCGTTTCGCTGGGTGCTGGGAACGACGCTGCTGTCTCAGCTGGTTCTGCAGGCGATGGCCAACATCGCTGTGGTGACAGCGATGGTCCCGCCTAAAGGTGTTCCTCATCCATTCATCAGCTACGGCGGCACAAATCTGCTGGTCAGCCTCGTGGCGATCGGCCTGATCCTCGGCCCCGGATCTCCCGCACAAAGCTCGGCACGACTGACTGTCAGTCAAACAGATAACTGACCGACTCATTGCGGTGCACACGGCGGATCGCCTCACCCAACAGCTCGGCCACCGAAACCACATGCAGCCCCGGAAGCCGGGATTCCGCTGGTATCGGACAGGTATTCGAAACCACAATTCCGTCCACACGGGACTGCTGCAGTCGCTGCACCGCAGGACCGCAAAGCACCGCGTGTGTCGCACCCAGGTAAATTCGCTTTGCACCATGTGCCCGCACGACCTCCACCGCGCCGCAGATGGATCCGGCCGTCGTGATCATGTCGTCAAAAATCAAAGCAGTCTTGCCCTCAATCGGACCACCAATCAAATTGGCCTGCCGGGTTTCCAGAGCATTCGCACGCCGCTTGTCCACGATTGCCAGCGCACCACCCAGATTCTCCTTGTGCTGCAGTGTTCGCTTAATGCTGCCCTCGTCCGGACTGATGATTACCAGCTCGTCCGGAGGAATCGCCAGAGATGCAAAATGTCGATCCAGGATCGGTGCTGCATACAGATGGTCCACGGGCACATCAAAAAAGCCCTGAATCTGAGCAGCATGCAGATCCATCGTCAGCACCCTGTGAGCACCAGCCTGAACAATCAGATTGGCCACCAGCTTCGATGTGATCGGTACCCGCCCCGAGTCCTTGCGGTCCTGACGAGCATACCCAAAGTAGGGGATCACGGCCGTGATCCGCGATGCGCTGGCTCGCCGACACGCATCAATCATCACCAGCAGCTCAACCAGATTCTCGTTGACCGGGGGACACGTCGGCTGAATCAGAAATACGTCGCACCCGCGGATGTTTTGGTTCAGCTTGACGCTGATTTCTCCATCCGGAAAGTTGCCGACATCCACTGCACCCAGAGAAATCCCCAGGTACGAGGCGATCTCGCGAGACAGCTCCGGATTGGCACGCCCACTCAGTATTGTCAGATGTTCATACATACATTTCGCCCGCTGATACCGGGTCGCGAAAATCACGACACCGCACCCGCTGGAAACAGCCGCACTGTACAACCGCCCTCCACCACATGCTGACGTATCAGGCCCGCACTGTCAATCCGGGGAAGCTGCGGAACCCAGAGAAACCAGCGTGTGCAAATGAGCATTCTCGGCAGATGTCAGGGAAGGTCCTACCGGAGTCGCCGTCAACCGCCGGGAAAACAGCTCGTCAACGTCACTTCCCGCCCCCCGCGGCCGATCCCGATACGCTGCCGAATATCCCAGCAGCTCCGAATCACCACAGGTCTCAAGCACCTGAAACTGAACTGCATGCGGCTCTGTTCCATGCGGCACAAACATGACCTCGTCCGGATACCGCTCCCCGGCAATCGTCGGAAAATTCACATTCCAGAAATGCCCCGCAGGAAGGCGATATTCAGGACGCAGCAGCAGACTCACTGCCTTCGCCGCCTGACTTGCCAGTGCACCCCAGTCGATCGGAAAGTCGCTGTGGATCAGACGCGACAACGCTATTGCCGGTACTCCCAGCAGCGCGGCTTCGCGAGCCGCTGCAGCTGTGCCTGAGTAAAACAAATCCACACCCAGATTGGCCCCGGGATTGATCCCTGCCACCACACAGTCCGGCGGGTTGTCGGCCATCACATGCCGCAACCCCACACGTATGCAATCGGCCGGCGACGAATGCACGATCCGAATGCTGCCAAATGGCTCCACCTCACGCCGCTCCACACGAATCGGATTTTTGGTATCCACCGCATGACCTCGGGAACTGTGACAGACAGCCGGAGCCACGACTTCCACCGTCCCCAAAGGCAACAGTGCCTGCCACAGCGCCTGCAGGCCCGGCGCATCAAAACCATCATCATTCGTAATCAGAAATCGCATGTCCTTAACTTCCCCTCAAAGGAATCTCCTGCCCCGCTCAAACCGCTGCCCGCGTCTGCGCCAAACCCCGCTGACTCAATGCCCGCTCCACTGCCTCCAGCACTTCCGGGGACAACAGTAACTCGCCACCCGCAGCACTTTCACAAATCTGCCACGCTCGCTTCGCACCACACAATGCAGCAGTAATTCCCGACTGCTGCACCGTCCAGGCAACCACCAGTGTCGTCAGGGATACACCCAGTCCATCCGAAATCTTTCGCAGTTCGTCCACCAGGTCCTGATTCCGCTGCCACTCCTGCCCCTGGAACATCGGATACTTCCTGCGACCATCACCGTCAGCAAAGACATGCTCACGGGACAATCGCCCGGATAACAAACCCTTCAGCAAAGGCCAGTACACACACACCGAAATACCCTCAGAACGACACCACGGCAGCACTTCCGACTCAATCTCACGCTGCAGCATGTTGTAAGCCGGCTGAATAGCAGTCAGCGGACAGATCGCATGGAACTCCCGCAACTGTGCCAGCGACAAATTTGAAGCCCCCGCTGATCGCACCTTCCCCGACTGAATCAGTTCAGATATCGCCCCGGCAGACTCCGCCAGCGAGACTGCCGGATCCAACGCATGCAGATAATAAAGCTCAACCGATTCCCTCCGCAGTCGATGCAGCGATCCGTCACACTGCCGCTTCAGATCCACAGACGAGGCCGCGTGAAACTGACGGCCGTCCGATGTTCGATCCAGCCCACCCTTCGTCGCTATCACAACATCCGCAGATCGCTCAGATAACACCTGAGCAATCAGTTGCTCACTGATGCCGTACGACCATGCCGTGTCCAGAAAATTAATTCCCGCATCCAGCGCCGCTCGAAGCGTCGCCAGACTGTCATCCACATTCACGTCCAAACTGGTCAGACCGGAAACCGGCCAGCAGCCCATGGCCACTGTCGAGACACCCAGCCCCGTCCTTCCCAACTGCCTGTACTGCATCTCTCAGCTCCGCCGCCAGCCGCACCAACAGAACACACCGTCAACGCAGTCGTATGTCCACACTGGCACTGTGAGCAGTCAGGCCTTCCTTCGCTGCCATCAGCCGCACGCCATCCGCCTCCGCCTCCAGCGACAGCCTGTCGTACTGAATAATTGAACTGCGCTTCAGAAAGTCCGCCGAAGCCAGACCATTGGCAAACCGAGCCGTACCGCCGGTCGGGAGCACATGCGAAGGACCAGCGATATAGTCGCCAAGTGCCACAGGAGTATAATGGCCCAGAAAAATCGCGCCCGCATTCTGAATCTGAGACAGCATCGGTTCCGGGTCATCCATCGAAATGTGCAGATGCTCCGGAGCCAGTTCGTCCGTCAGCCTGGCAGCCTCGGCCGCATCCCGCGCCAATATCAGCGCCCCATAGTCCCGCAGCGACTGCGCCGCCAGACCGCCCCGATCCAGTTCACCAAGCTGGCCCCTGAGCGCATCCTCAACGGCATCCAGCAGCGGCTCATGCCACGTAATCAGCACTCCCGATCCCGGACTGTGCTCCGCCTGCGATATCAGGTCAGCTGCCACAAAATCCGCACGCGCAGTTGCATCGGCCAGCACGATCACCTCACTCGGACCCGCTATGCTGTCAATGTCCACATCACCAAACACATGCTGCTTCGCGAGGGCCACAAAGAGGTTGCCCGGACCAACAATCTTGTCCACTCGAGCAATCCCCTCAACACCATAGGCCAGGGCAGCTACCGCCTGTGCCCCACCAATCCGATACACCTCAGTCACACCAATTTCATGACACACCGCCAGCAGGTCAGAATTGTACCCGCCCCACGCCGTCGGTGGCACCACCACCGCAATCTCACGAACACCTGCTGTCAGCGCAGGCACCGCCGTCATCAGCACCGTCGAAGGATACGCCGCCGCACCACCGGGAACGCAAATCCCCACACGACGCATCGGCAAATGCCGCTGCCGCAAAATCACACCACCGCCCCCCAGACGACGCTCCACTCGAGCGTCAGCTGGCAGAACAGCCCGCTGAAACTCAGAAATGTTCTCACGAATCCGACGCACCGTCTGCAATAACACCGGATCAGCCTGACGCACCGCCGATCGCAGCTCTGCATCAGTCACTCGCATCGAATCCAAAGTCAGTTCGACTCGATCCAGCTTCCGAGTGTACTCCAGCACCGCACCCAGACCCTCGCGACGAACATCCTCACAAATCCGCTTCACCACATCCCGCGGACTCAATGCCTCACCAAACAACTCCAGAGTCCGCTGACGCCCCGATTCCGATACCACATCCCCACGCGGACTCAGCTTCTGACGCAACTGCCGAAACAACTCGCTGGCATCAGACTGCCGACAATCGATTCTGGGAATCAGTATTTCGCTTGACATGCGTGCACTTCACCTGTGAATTCTGTTGCCGGAAAATTCCCGGACACACCCGCTGACACCAACCACCGCGTTTCCTCGCTGTCCGCCATTAAAGCCGGATTTTGCTGGATTTCAGTCCCGCAACTGCCCCCAACAGGCGTTTTCCGCCAAGTGGCAGCAGCATCATTGTTTTCAAACCCTCTGTACCGTATGCTTTCCGACAAATCGGTCGACAGGTGAAAGTCCTTCGGAGAACCCACATGCATTCCTCACGATTCCTGCTGTGCTTCCTGCTGCTGTCCGCAACCACTGCCGCTCAGGAACTCACTGATGCTGACAAAGCCCTGATCCAGAAGGTTCAGGAAGCCGGTGGCCAGGCCATGCCACTCGCCAAAAACGATACTCGCCTCACTGTGGCCTTTCATCTTGCCGACAAGGATGTCACCGATGACACCCTCGCCATGCTCAAAGACGCCGCCAGCATCCATTCTCTGAATCTTCGCGGCACAAAAATCACTGATGCCGGACTTGCACACCTTGCGGGACTTAAGGGACTTACCCGCCTGCACCTTGAAAAAACCGCCGTCACCGACGCCGGGCTCGCCCACCTCGCTGCCCTCCCGGCACTCGAATACCTGAACCTCTACGAAACAAAAGTCACAGATGCCGGACTGCCCCATCTCGCGGGAATCAAATCTCTGAGACGGCTGTTCGTATGGCAGAGCGGAATCACGGAAGCCGGTGAAGAAACCCTCAAGGCCGCCAACGCCGAACTGCAGATCGTTCCGGACTTTCGCCGCGATCGCGAACGCGAAATCGCTGAAGCTGGTCGCGCCGCTGAAGATGCCGGCAAACTCGTGGAAGAACTGGCCGCTATGGCCGAAGCCCACAAAAAGACCGTGGCTGACACAGCCGCAGCCAGCGAAGCTGCCGCCAGGGCACACGCCGAAGCACAGACCGCACTCGATACCGCCAATAAGGCTCTCGAAGCAGCCAATGCCGCAAAGACTGCCGCCGACAAGGCACTGGCTGACCTGAAAGCCAATCCGGACTCACCGAAAGATGCCGTAACCGCAGCCGAAGCGGCCGCCGCTGAGGCCCAGAAGACTGTCGAGACCGCAACCGCAGCCGTGGAACCCCTGAAAAAGCCCGCAGAAGAAAAGAAGGCCGCTGCCGATGCCGCAAAGAAAGCCGCTGACGACGCTGCTGCCAGGGCCAACGAACTGAAAACCAAATCCGACGAAGCTGTCAAAAAAGCAGCCGAACTCAAAGCAAAACATGACGAGCTGAAGGCAAAACACGCCGAACTCATCGCAAAACCTGCTGCCGGCTGAACACCCCAGTCTCCATCACCCGCAAAGGCGATCCGGCTCAACAATCGGATCGCCTTTTTCTTGCACACTGCAGGATGTCACCCAAATGCAGACCCTGCCCCTGCCCCCACGCTGGCCGGAACTGCAACAGGTCGCGCGCCAGGTTCGCAACCTCGCATGGGCCCCATACTCCGGATTTCAGGTTGGTGCCGCACTGCTGACAGACTGCGGTCAGATTATCGCCGGCTGCAACGTCGAAAACGCCTCCTTCGGACTGACGATCTGCGCCGAACGAACGGCTGTCTGCCGAGCTATTGCCAGCGGTTACAGACAGTTCTCCGCTATCTGCGTGTCACTCTCCGGTAATCCCGTACCCTGTGGCGGCTGCCGACAGTTCCTGATGGAATTCAATCCGCAGATCCCCGTATTGCTGGATAACACCGATCAGCCAATGGGAACACAGCCGGACTGCGTCAGCCTCTCTGCTCTGCTGCCCCGCGCCTTCCGATTCGAACGCTGAATCATGCCGTCAGCGCCGCCGACGGTTGCGACGATCACGCTGCACACCCCGTCGCCCCCCCGCAGATAAACCCATACCCTGCTCCAGCCGATCCAACTCCAGCAGACGACGGTCAGCATTGAAAATCGGCAGCGGCAGGGATTCCGCCAATTGCATCGCCCGCTCAAAATCAAGATCCAGCTTCGCCCTGCCCTCACCCCTGAAAATCGGCAAACCACGCTGCACGGCGATCAATTCACGGCGCGTCATTCCGGCAGGAGCCTCAGGCCAGGGACCGGAAAGTTCTCGCCACTCAAAAAAATGAGGCAGAATCTTCAGCATATACCCCCAGTACAGCGGATGGTCCGTCTGCAGCACAAATCGCCCGCCTGGCTGCAGCGACCTGTGCACAAGACTCAGAAACTCCGGTGTAATCAGTCGTCGCGACACCTGATCGCGGCGATACCACGGCTGCGGATGATAACAATGCACCTCAGAGATCGATCCCGCAGCCGTGTGATTCAACAGCAGCTCACGCCCGCCAATCACGGCCCAGCGAGTATTCGAAAGCCCCCGATGATTGGCCCGCCTCGTCGCATATCGAATGACCACCGGCAGAATATCGACGCCCAGAAAATCACATTCCGGTCGCGCCAGTGCACTCACCAGCATCGAACGCCCATTGCCGCAGCCAATATCGATTACCCGAGCCGCGTTGCGGCCAAATAAATGGGCCCAGTCCAGCACACCATCCGGCATTTTCTTCAGCGCCGTACGAGCCCACTGCTCCTGCGGCAATACCACCCCGGGAACCGGAACACCAAACTCATCCTCTGTACTGCCCGCCACCGGAATGTGCTCTGACATCAGACAAACAAACCTCATTTCATCGAAATCACACTCTGCTCACTGACAGCAAAAACACGATCCGCAGGCCCCGGTTGCAACACTCGGCCATCCACAAACCGGCTGAATGCCGGCAATATCAGTACCTCACGCCGCAGCAGAAAACATGGCAGCCGCAAAGAATCCCGCCCTGGCCCTCGCAGCCGCACAACCGGATGCAGATGCCCCGCAAGGCCCGCTCCGATACAACGCTCCGGATCATGACACAACTGCAGCCCATCACTGACAAATGGCTCAGACACACATGACATCCGCCACTCGCCGGGCGGATCTCCGGCCGCTGCGTCATGATTCCCACGCACCAGCTCAATACTCAGCTCGGAATGCTGCTCACGCCACTCCACCACCTGCCGAATCATCTGCTCGCATCGGCCCCGGCGAGCATGCAGCAGGTCACCTAAAATCACCAGACGACCAGCCCCCGTCCAGGCCAGCAGTTGTGACAGTCGGGACAGCGTTCCCGCTGTCTGATCAGGAACCGGAATCGCCGCTGCGCGAAATGCAGCCTCTTTGCCAAGATGCAGATCGCTGACCAGCACAGTGCCGGCTGCCGCATCCCATACAGCATGCTCCGGCAGCAGCTGCAGCCTGCGACCACCCAGCAGCACAGCCGGACCAGACACCGCAGGCGGTTCAAACCCGGTGACCACAGCGGCCGCCGGCCGCAATAACGCGTCAGTACTCATGCTTCATACATTGCTCGACCGCACCCACGGCAGATCACGAAAACACCGGTCCGAATGCGTACCATGTCCTGAGCAGTGACCCGAGTACTGCAGGCAGAACAAAAATCATCCTCCAGACAGGCGACGGCAGCAGCACCATGAGCCGCACGCAGACGCCTCCACGTCGCCAGCTCAGATCCCGGAACCACCTTCTCCGCCTCGGAAATCTGCGACTGCAGAGCCTCAATCTCGGCCTGCAGTTTCGGTTTCTGCGCCTCGTAGTCGGATTTCGCCGCCTGCGCCTGCTGTCGACGCTTCTGCAGCTCCGATTCCAGCTCCTTCAGTCGCCTTTGCGCCTCGTCGACGGCCTCCAGACCCAGCAGACCCGCTTCCTCAATGTCGCCGCGATCCTTCTTCGCATTGACAATCTGACCTTTGATAATGTCATACTCTTTGTTCGTGGAAGCTGTATTCAACTGACCTTCCAGCTTCAGTATCTCCGCTTCCTTTGACCGCAGCCTCAGATTGGCCTCGTCAGCACTTCGCTTCGCATCCCGGATCGCCTGCTTCTGCTGCTCTGCCTGCTGTTCACCCGCAGTTACCTGACGATCAGCTGCCGCAACTCGACGCGGCCCGTCGGCCAGCCCCGCTTCAGCCTCCGCCAACTGCTGCAGCAGACCATGCAGGACCTTCAAACCGGCCGACGTTTCCGAAGCCATATCAGTGCTCACTTTCCATAAAAAATCACCCGGCCGCCACGCCCGTGTAGTAGCCCGGTTCAGAACCAGGCTTCCACTTGATGTTGCAGCCAATACTTGCACGCTGCTCACCCGAAACCTCAAGCCCCGCCAGCACCGCATCACACGCAGCTCGCAGATCCGCACCCGTCACCGGCACCCCGTTGCCAGGCCGACTGCCATCAAACTGCCCCCGATACACCAGAGCGTGGTCACGGTCAAACAGGAAGAAATCCGGAGTACAGGCAGCACGATACGACATCGCCACCGCCTGCGTCTCATCGTACAAATACGGAAAACTGTATCCCGCAGAAACAGACTCCAGCCGCATCTGCTCAGGACCATCCTGCGGATGAGATCCCACAAAATTGCTGCTGATCCCCACGACAGCAACCCCACGAGCCGCATACTCGGAGGCAAATTGAGCCAGAGCCGCCCGAATGTGCACCACAAACGGACAATGATTGCACATAAACACAACACACAATGGCTGGCCGGCAAACTGCGCCCGACTGATCATCTGCCCGTCAGTGCCCGGCAGCGAAAAATCCGGCGCCTGAGTCCCCAGAGGCAGCATTGTGGATGCGGTCTTCACCATGACTGTCAATTCCCGAAGAGATTCAGCTCAGCCGGCAGCTTCCAGTTCCTGAATTCGCCGGATCAATGGACCGATAATCGGTTCCGGAACGAAATCCTTCAATCGATCCCGCACCCGTTCCCGCGTCATTTTCGCAATCTGCCGAATCAAAGAACTTGAGATATGTGCGAATCGCTCATCCGACATCAAAAATACAGACTCGATCTCGTCGTCCAGCACACGATTCGTCAGTGTCATCGAGAATTCCGCCTCAATGTCTGACAGAGTCCGCACGCCACGCAGCAGAATTCGACTTCCACAACTGCGGACAAATTCCACCGCCAGACCATCAAACCCACGCACCTCCACATTCGGAAAACCACTCACCGCCGCACGACATAACTCGAGACGCTCACCCGGAGAAAACAAAGCATTCTTGTCCGGATTGATCCCGATACCGACTGTCACCTGACCAAATATCCGCGCGGCACGCCTGATGATATCCAAATGACCAAGAGTCATGGGGTCAAAACTGCCCACATAACAGGCCGAAGAGTTTGCAGAAGACATGAATCTTCTCTGTCAGACGGACAAGCCCCGAAACCACCACGCCGACGGCTCCCCAGCATAACGGCTCAGGCTCGTTTTTTCAGCACGACAGCCTGCGATACTGAGAAATTACCGATCGCTCGAACCCACAAAACCCTCAGTTCGCCAGCAGTCCCTCGGACCCACGCTCCCCAACGGCATCACCCGTCAGCTCAAACGGACGACGCGAAACTTCCTGCCCCGAACTCTTCAGCACCACCCAGTACTGTCCCGGAACCAGTTTTTCGGCCGTCAGATAATTAAACTTCGCATACAACTGATCACGCGTCACAAACTGACCGGCCACATCAATCACCCTGTCCTCCGCATCCTGAATCACACACTCCACCCACAGATCCTCGTGCGGAGGATTCAGGTTGCACTGGGCGATAATCGCCTCGCCCGCAGCAAACTGCGATCGCCGGTTCGCCAGCTGCCCTGCCATCACCATACTGCCGATGTCAAACGAAAAGAACTTGTCCTTTTCCCGCAGCGGCTCCTGCGAATTGATCATCTGTCGAACTGTCGCCGAATCCATCGCACGCAAGGCCAAAGGTGCGCCGTTACTGCGAATACCATACACATCCAGTCGGTAGTCCGCCTCCACAGACCCCACTGCCACCACCAGTCCAGCCGCCAGCCAGATACCAGCCAGCGGAACCATCACCGGACGCCGCTCCAGCAGCATCGCCGCCATCACTCGCGGCCTGCCCAGCCACTCCCAGCGAATTCGCAGCTTCGCCACCATCGCCCTGATCGCTGCAATGTCGCTCTCCTGCAAAAACGCCAGATAACAGGTCGTGCAAATGAACGGGAAAATCCACAGTCCCAGTGCGAAAATCGTCATCACATGAAATGCAACACCCATCCCCAATGCAGCAAACCTGCCCAGTGGACGCCATGCGAGGAACGGAAATGTCACCTCCCACACCACCGTAATATATCCGCTGACCATCAGCATCGCCGGTGAAAGCGCCATCAGTTCGCCAATCGGATTCGGCCAGTTCCAGTTGCTCACCAGCCAGTAACGCATCTGTTCACCACTGAAAAACGCCGGAGTCTGCACCTTGGTAATCGCAGCACCGAAGTAAATCGCGGCAAACAGAATCTGAATAAGCCTCGCCGGCCAGACAGGAACGCGAACAGGCAGAACTGACAAACCACCGCCACCAGCACGACGCTTCAGCACCGCATCCACCGACCACACAGCACCGCAGTCAGATATCGACAGTATCAGCAAAACATGGGCTGCAATGACCGAATACTTGGTCATCGTCCCAATCGCGTCCAGCATATTGAAATAGATGTAAAGCGGTGCTCCAATCAGAAACGACAGGCGAGTTCGAAAACCAAAGACACCGCAAATCAAAGCAAACAGCATCACGCCATACAGAGCAGCAGCAAACTCCGCAGGCAACTCAGGCAGCAGACGACCATTCCCAAACAGTTCCGCCAGCTGCTGCGGACAACCGTCCGCTGAATACAACTCACGAACCCGAAAAAAACGACGAAACATCGGGATCAGTGCAACCGTCGGAAGACACATCCGCACCAGTGCCAGCCCATAAGGAGCCTCCTCTGCAAAAAAGAACTGCTCCAGACCGGTAAACAGTGACTTCACACCCTTCTTCACCGACATGCCAATCTCCCGCACCTGATCACCAAACCAACTCACCCAAATGCAATCAATTGGTCAGTCCACCATCCGCAGTCGAAAACGACGAATTGGATTCAGACGACATTCGCGGATTGAAAAATGTGTTGTAGAATGGCGATGCACCCTGAGCCTGAGTTCGCAGGCGAGGATTGTCAGCAATCGACTTCAGCCCCTGAGCAACATACCAGTCCGGATTCGACTCTATCAGGGACCCGTCAGCCGCACAGATCGCTCGCAAATTGAAATACGACTGCTGATCTTTCGGTTCATGAAAGTAGTTTGACCACAGCCGATCCGGCACATTGAACTGCTTCGGCCATACCTCCTGAACCACATACACCCGATCAATCGGCGGGTGATCCGTGTGCGCCAGCACGTTGCGAATATGCCGCGGAGCCAACTGGTTGCTGACATCATAGTTCACTCGGTCCACATGCCCGAATGGCTGAAACGCTCCCCACGGCTCCTGAACCCGGTAATAGTTCCCGGCCGAATCCTCAGCTATGAAATGCGTGCGATTATCAAAAGCCTGCCAGCCGCAGAACATGTCCCACACCACAAAATATCCCAGCGTGTCGCCCGCTGCAGGGATCTTCAGGGCATGCCCGACAATTCCCCAGCTCAAAAGCAGCAGATAACCGCCTATCAGCAGTCCCGCACCCCAGCGCCGAAGCCTCATGACACACCTGCCTTCCATGGCCAAAACTCTCACGACTGCAATCTCATAATCAGTCCCCTGACTCTGTTCGTTTTGCGAAATTCGGTCAAGATCGGACTGCCTCCCGCCCCCCCATCACCTCCTCAATTCCGCAATTTTCTCGAAGAAAAATCGGGAAACTGTGCGAAAAGCGAGCGTTCCCGACACAGCAGACCTGTGCCGGACCGCTATTCTGCCAATCGTCGGCTGCCACCAGCCGGTATTGCTCCCTGTCCGTCGGCAAACACTCCCATGCGCACCGCTCATGTCATCACCAGGCTGATCATCGGCGGCGCTCAGGAAAACACCCTCTTCAATGTCGATGACCAGCACCACCTGTTCGGCGACGATGTCTGCCTGATCACCGGCCCCGGAGCCGGCCCCGAAGGCTCTCTCGAACAGCAGGCACGCAATCGCGGACTCAACCTCATCGTGCTGCCCGAACTCATCCGCAGCCTCAACCCACTCCAGGACCTGCGAGCCCTCAAAGCCATCCGCCAGACACTCAGACACTTCCGCCCCCAAATTGTCCATACACACAGTTCCAAAGCCGGAATCCTCGGACGACTCGCCGCCCACCAACTGAAACTGCCCGCTGTCCACACCATCCACGGAGCCTCCTTTCACTACGGCCAACCAGCCCCACTCCACTTCGCATATCGCCAGGCCGAAAAACTGGCCGCCCGCTGGTGCCGGCATTTCATCTCAGTCTGCGATGCCATGACCAGACAATACGTGCTGGCCGGAATCGCACCCGTCGACAAATTCACCACCATTTACAGCGGTATGGCTGTCGAACGATTTCTGAATCCCGCTGTCCCCCCTGCCGATATCCGCACCCAACTCAATCTGTCAGAAAAAGACATCGTCTTTGGCAAAGTTGGTCGACTGTTCAACCTCAAAGGACACAACTACCTGATCGAAGCAGCCGCCACTGTCGCCAGTCGCATTCCCAACGCGAAGTTTCTGCTGGTTGGTGACGGCACCCTCCGACAAATCTACCAGCAGCGAATCCAGCAGCTCGGACTGACAGACCGGTTCCGGTTCACCGGACTCGTTTCTCCCGATCAGGTGCCGGATTTCATCCACGCCATGGATGTGGTCGTGCACACCAGTGACTGGGAAGGACTGCCGCGAGTTGTCCCTCAGGGTCTGCTTGCAGCAAAACCCGTTATCGCCTTCGACATCGACGGCACTCCGGAAGTCTGCATCGAAGGCGTCACCGGGTGCCTCGTTCCACACCGCAATATCGAGCGGCTTGCCAGCGCCATGATTCAACTGGCACAGGATTCCGCTCTGCGAACCACACTCGGCAACCGCGGTCGCGAGATGTTCACACAGCAGTTTCGCCATGAATACATGACCGCTCGCATTCGCGAAGTCTACCAGAACGTTCTCGACCAGCACCGCTGATGGATCAGGCTCCCACAGTCAATCATTTTTTCGCAGATGCTGCACCCACGCCGGAGGCAAATTGATCCAGATGCTGTCCCGACTGATCCGACTGCGCCGGCAGTGACCGGCCATAATGTCGTCAATCTCAACAATCCGGCGCCGTTCCGCACCCAATGTCAGCAGCTTTCGCACCGGACGCACATACATGTACTCAAAGTAACTCAGAACACCGCCCGCCCTCAGCAGCCGAAAATACGCGTCCGCAATCTCCCGCACCAAAGCCGCTGGAAAATTGTTCAGCGGCAGCCCCGAGATGACAAAATCATACGGCGAGTCAGCCACAAACTGCTGAATCGGCATCTGCACAATACGACACTGCGAATGCACCGCAGACCACGCCGACTCTGCCTCAAACCGATGCTGCAGAATTTGCACAAACTCACCATTTAGTTCCACCAGATCGAACACGTCGCCCGGACGCAGCTGTCGCACAATGCAATCCGTCACCGGGCCAGTCCCCGGCCCGATTTCCAGTACCCTCACCGGTGCTGCACCCGCCGCACGCGAGGCCAGAAAACGAGTCATCGCAGCAGCCAGAAATCGGCTGCTTGGAGCAATCGCACCCGTCGTTTCAAACTGCTCTCGAAACTGACGAAAGAAAGCACCGTATCCAGCAAAAAATCCAGCCATAAATCGCTCTGAAACTGCTCGAATTTCCCCGACACGCAAAAGCCCCGTTGTACCGCACCGGCTGGCCACAGAAAAGCACCACCCCGAGATTCATTCGCATTTCACCAACGCCTGAGCAATACTCCGGATCAGCCCGCCTATTCAACCACTCACCGGAACTCGCCCATGCGCACCCTGCCCCCTTGCACACTCCTGCTGCTCATCCTGCTGACACTCACCGGAAACACCCAGGCTCAAACTGCTGAACTGCCCGGGAATCGCAGCACATGGAACGGCTTCACCCGCACCGATTTTGAACTCAATGGTCACCCCGTCACCGTGATCATCCCACGACAGCCGGCTGACGGTCGGCCATGGGTCTGGCATGGTGAATTTTTTGGACACCGGCCCATCCCTGACGTCGCTCTTCTGGGACGAGGCTTTCATATCGTCTACACACGCTGCAGTGATCTGTTCGGAGCCCCAGCAGCGGTCAGCCACTGGAATCAGGTCTACCAGACACTGACCAGCAATCACGGCTTCGGACCTCGTCCCGCACTCGTCGGTACCAGTCGCGGAGGCCTCTACTGCTACAACTGGGCCGCGGCCAATCCCACAAAAATCTCCTGCATCTTCGGTGATGCTCCGGTCTGCGACATCCGCAGTTGGCCCATGGGACGCGGAACAGGCAAACGCAGCGATGCCGAAGTCCGCAAACTGCAGACCGTCTACAACATCACCGACGAAAAAATACTGGCAGACAAAGCCCTCAGCCCCGTCGACCATCTGCAGCCACTGGCAGCAGCATCAATCCCGCTTCTGCACATCAGCGGAGATGCTGACGACATTGTTCCCATTCAGGAAAATACCCTGCTGCTGCAACAGCGCTATCGAGCACTGGGGGGCACCATGGACGTGATCGTCAAACCCGGAATCGCTCATGTGCATGGACTGGATGACAGCACACCGATCATCGAATTCATCGATAAACACGGGCGGCAGGAAAAAAATGCGAGAGGGGGGAGTTGAACCCCCACGCCCGAAGGCACAGGATCCTAAATCCAGCGCGTCTGCCAATTTCGCCACTCTCGCAATTTCTGCTGCCAAAGACATCCTCGCAGGGCAGGACTGCGTTTTCAATACGACACGGACTGCAAACCGCGAGTTCGCGGGAATCTGAACGAATCCAGCCCGAAAACCCTGAAATCAGCTACCCTCATTCGCTCCCCGCCCGGAATCAGCCGAAAGAGCATGCTCGAAGAGCCACCAGCGAGCCCCCGAGACACGCTCACGAAGCCCAAACTGAGCCTTCGCTGTTCGACTAAGAATCGCCGCAATCTCAACCGGATCATCACTGACCTGAAATAACCCCAGATCCGCCGCCGAAATTGTCCCCTCAGACACCATCACATCACGCAGGTACGCCAGCAGCGGATTCCAATACTCCGACCCGGCCAGCACAATCGGAAATTCCTCGATCTTGCGAGTCTGGACCAGAGTCAGAATCTCAAACAGCTCGTCAATCGTTCCAAATCCACCCGGCAGTGCCACAAATCCGTACGAATACTTCGCCAGCATCAGCTTGCGAATGAAGAAGTATCGAAAATCAACGAACACATCCAGCCAGCGATTCGGGTGCTGCTCAAACGGCAGACGAATGTTGCATCCGACACTGCGACCGCCAGCCTCACGCGCCCCCCGATTCGCCGCCTCCATAATCCCCGGACCACCACCCGTCATCACCGTAAATCCCTCTGCCACAATCGCAGCACCAATCCGGCGTGCCAGCTGGTAATAACGATGACCCTCAGGAAACCTGGCCGAACCAAACACCGTGATGCACGGCCCCACAAAGTGCAGATGCCGAAAACCGCGCAGCATCTCTGTGAATGCTCGCACCAACATCACCAGTTCACGCCAGCGCGACTGAGGCCCCTGCAGGAATTTCTGCGGTCGAGTCGTATTCCACGGAACTTCAGCAACAGTCCGTCGATCCGATTGCAAACCATCCTCGTCCATGCTTCGCTCAATTCCTGTCAGCAACGCCCACTGCACTGTCCTGCTGCAGCCACTCTGCCATGCTCTCCGCCAGGCGGCCAGCCAGACTAAGTCCAGCAGTACGGCGAGTCAACAACAGGACTCCGTCAATCAGTGAAACTTCACGAATGACGGTCACCGGACTTCTCAACTGAAGTTCTTCAGACAGCTTCGAAATCTCCACACGCTCCGCCTCGCGGTAAAGATGCCTTAGCACTGCAGCACACTGGTCCACGTCGACACCCAGCAATTCCTGCTGTCGCCGATTCGCAAACACGGCCGCAGCAGCCAGACGCTGCGGCATGCAAAGCACCGCGACAAGCTTCTCCTGCCATGAAAGATCCGTATCCATATTCCCAAACGCATACGTCCAGACCGCAGGCAAACCCTGTGCCAGTCGGTACTGCACCTCCGCTGAATTCGAATCCGCAACCGATACCACACGATCCCCAAGATTCTCAGACAGCCGTCGCAGAGTCAGCCACTGGATCAATCCCAGTACCGCACCCGCCAGGACAAACGCCGAAAGCCAACTGCCGGTAAATCCCAGCCAAAGAATCATGGTCACCAGCCCCAGTTCCATCGGCCACGCAACCAAAGCCAGACCAGCCAGACCAAGAAAGGAAAACTTCGTCACCTGCCGCTGATGCTGCAGCCACTCCCGCAGCCACCGCCTTGCCTGTTCCTTCTTCATACCAAGCCCCCCTGGTCCCGACCGCCATGCTTCCAGCGATAGACAGCCGACACACCCTGCCCGGATCGCACTCCGGACCACATTGAACGATCCCATAACCCCGCCGTCGGATCACTCCGCTCGCCCGGATAGATCACCGGGATCCCGTCATCCTCCGAAAACTTCACCTCCGCAACAGACACGAAGCCCATCCAACAAAAAGCTCGGTGAAGCATCCACCATCCAGCCGGCATAATCAACAGCAGCACGGTCGCTATTGGCAAAAGCAGGGGACCAAGCTGAAAAAACGGCTGAAAACGCGGCCAAAGCACCGCCCAGAACAACATCAGGACTACTGCAGCAAGACTCAGCCACGGCCCAAATGGAAATCCATCCTTCCGCAGCAAAAGCAACGGCACTGCCATAAACATTATCGCCAGCAGCATGGACAACACAAACACCACCAGTACCGGCTGCCAGCCAATCACGCTGCCAATCATCGCCATCAGCACCACGTCACCAAATCCCATCGCCTCACGACGCAGCACACAGGCGCCAATCAATCGCACCAGCCACACAATACCACCGCCCGCGACCAGACCTGCAACACTCACAAAAAAACCATGCAAATGAGGATAACCCGCTGCAAACGGCATCGCATCCCACGAAAACATCAGCCAGCTCAGCGAATCCGGAAGCACCGTCCGCAACGTCGCTGCCACACTCGAATCCTGAAACCACACTGGAACTATCCAGCACTGACCGCTCACAGTATGCACCAGGATCGAAAACAGCATCAGCGGAACTGTACTGCCGTCCGGAATGATCCACAGCTCAAGATCTATAAACGTCGCCACTATCAGGCAACAAACCATCGCCACATGCAGTCCATAACGCACATGCAGCCAAACAACCGCTGATGACTGCGGAAAAACCGCCCACGGTCCGTCGGCGGTCTGCAAACCAGCCGTCCCAACGCCTCCCCAGAAGTTCACCGGCATCTCACACTGGTACAACACCACAAACAACACCGCCGTCAGCAGCTCCACCAGCGGATAACGCACGGATATCGGCAGCCGACAACTGCGACATCGACCACGCAGAATCAGCCAGCCCAGCAGCGGAACATTGTCATGCCAGCGAATCGCCGATGAACACCGCGGACAACCAGACGAATGACTGTTCAATGACCATAACTGATCCCGCAAACGACGCTTCACCGGGAAACGATGAATGCAGACATTCAGAAAACTGCCTATGCACAAACCCAGCACAAACAAAAAAAATAACACAAACTCACGAGGCAGGTCCGACATTTCAATGACTCCGGTCCCTGGGCAGCTCGTCAGACAGATGACGAAAGATCCGACGCGCCACCTGATCGGCAGACTCGCCGTCAGAATGCACTGTCAACGTCGCAGTCTGACGATACAACGGTTCCCGTACCGCCAACACCTCAGCAACCTCCACGTGCACCGGACGCCCCGTCAGACTGGGACGGCCGGCAGCCGCATGCTCGCGACTGAGCCGTTTCGTGAGCGTCGCAGCAGAAGCATGCAGCCATACCACAGGTCCGGCTGCACGCAGACGTTCACGGTTCTCCGGCAACAAAACAGCTCCCCCGCCAGTGGCTATCACCGTCTCTGATCCCCGCAGCAGCTCTGCCAGCACTTCCGATTCCAGCCGCCGAAACTCAGCCTCACCCGATGACTCAAAAATCTGACGAACTGTCACCCCGGCCCGCTGCTCGATCGCCCGATCACAATCCACCCACGACCACCCCAGCCGGCCGGCCAGCCGAGGTGCGACGCTGGATTTTCCACAGGCACGATATCCAATCAGACTGATCACCATCAGGACTCACCACCACTTTGGTCCGGACTGACTATCGTTCGCGCTGCCGCATTTGAACGCCGCAGAGTATCAGCCATGTAATCCACTGGAGCCTCATAGCCGGTGAACAACGCAAACTGCATTGCCGCCTGCCGTATAAACATCTCCACACCGCTGACGACAGGACAGCCCCGGTTTCGAGCCTCCTTCAGCAGCAGCGTCTGCTCCGGATTATACACTGTGTCAAACACCAGAGTGCTGTCTCTGAGCCAGTGCTGTTCAAATGGCGTCTCATCCACGTTCGGATGCATTCCCACTGCAGTGCAGTTCACAAGCACATCACTGGTTTCAGAACCACGGTTCTCCCAGGACGTAAACTGACATCCCAGCTCCGCCGCCAGCGACTTGCCACGATCCCGCGATCGGTTCGTTAATGTCACCACAGCACCCTGCTGCAACAATCCATGACCGACAGCTCGAGCAGCCCCGCCAGCACCAAGAATCAGTACCTTCCGAGCCGCCAGATCGGGAATGCTGCCCGCCTTCCGCAAACCCTCCTGGATTGCGGAAATTGCCGCAGGAGCGTCGGTGTTGGTGGCACACCACTGCCCGCCGCGACGAAACAAAGTATTGGCGGCCCCCATCAGGTCCGTAGCCTCATCCATCTGCTCCGCATACTGCAATACGCCCTCCTTGTGAGGTATCGTGACGCTGTAACCGGCCACCTGCAGTCGCTCAAGCTCCTTCAGTGACTCCTGCAGACGGTCCGGCGGTACACGAATCGGCACGTAGACAGCATTCAACCCCAGCTTGCGATAAGCCGCATTGTGAATCAGCGGACTTTTGCTCTGGGCAATCGGATCCCCGATCACCGCAAAAACCGCTGTCCGCTCGCTGATATGGTCAAACCGAAACAGATTCCGCACCTCAGCCCAACTCAACTGCCCCGGAGCCATCTCACGTTCGCGACTGAAACTGGCATAGGTGAACGGCGACCCATAACGGCCACACAAAACACGACTGATTGTCCCCATCTCGCCCATACAAAAACCAACTGTCGGCACGTCCGCCGCACCCACCATCTCCAGCATCCTCACATTGTCACCAGGCGAATTCGCCATAGTCACAATCTTGATCACATCCGGATCCAGCTTCGCCATTCGCTGGTAGATATCAAACAGCTCCAGCGGAGTCTCATCGAAGTTGTGATAGCTGACGATCCGCTTCGTCTTTCCATAGCGACGAATCGAACCCGCCACATCCACTTCCAGATCCACATACTCCGCACCCCCAATGATCGCCTCCCGCAGAATCGCCAGACGCTGGTCTTCCGTGCCAAACCAGCGCCCTCGATCCGCCTTGCGACGGCAGGTCACAACCACCGGAGTCGGACGATCCTTCAGCAGACGCCCGATGTCCGGACGCTTCCGCATAAAGTCCACCCGCAACTCCACCAGCTCAGCACCCTTTTCTGCCAGGGCCCGGTGCTCTTCCATCATGGACGAATGCCGAGTTCGCCCCAGACTGATACAAATCATCGCTTCTTCCTGACTGTGCGAGTCGCCCTGGAAACAGTCAACTACCCAGCAGACCAGTCCGCTGATCGAGCCCCAGCAGCAAATTCATGTTCTGAATCGCCACACCACTGGCACCCTTCACCAGATTGTCAATCGCCGCCAGAATCACCAGCTGATCCCGATTGAATCGCACAGTAATGTCACAGAAATTCGAGTACGCTACGTCCTTCGTTGACGGAATGTGATCCACCACCCGAACAAATGGCTGCCCCTGATAGTATCGTCGGTAAACCGACAGCAGTTCTGCCTGCGTTCGCGACTGCTGCAAACGCGGATAAATCGTGCAGAAAATACCCCGATCCATCGGCATCAGATGCGGATTGAACGCCACCTGCACCTCACGCCCGCCCACGTCAGTCAGAACCTGCTCAATCTCAGGAGTATGACGATGATTGCCAATGCTGTAGGCCGTCACACTCTCGTTGCACTCTGAATAAAGGTTGGACAGCTTGGGAGTCCTGCCGGCACCACTGATGCCACTCTTCGCGTCAATCACAATTCCCGCTGGCTCAATCAATCCCTCCGCAATCAGCGGTGCCAGTGCCAGAATCGAGGTACTTGTGTAACAGCCCGGATTGGCCACCAGCCGAGCCGGCGGAATCAATGCCCCGAAGATCTCAGGCAACCCGTACACCGCCTGCGGCAGACGCCCCGCATCCGAGTGCACATGACCGTACCACTGCTGATACACACCAGGATCACGCAAACGATAGTCCGCACTGAGATCCACCACACGACACCCAGCCTCAAGCAGCTTCGGTACCGCCTCCATACTGGCAGTGTGCGGCAGACAGCAAAAGGCAATGTCACAGCGACGGCCCACGTCCTCCGGTGACAGATTCTCACAATGCAGATCAAACAGACCCGTCAGAGACGGATGAATCGATGCAATCGTCGGACTGTCGGTCTGACGAGTCGTTGCCGCAACAACCCTGGCCGTCGGATGACGCGCCAGTATCCGAAACAACTCCAGCGCCGTATAACCGGTCGCACCCAGAATCGCTATTCGAGCCATATCAGTCGCCGAACCACCGCTGTCAGAAACACGCCCGGAAAACATCCGATTTGGCAGCAAAACGCTGCGCAAACTCGCAGAAGGTCCCAGTATATCGGGCTGCGCGAGACTAAGACAGAGTGCATGCGCGGGATTCTGGCCGACAATCGCACGGAAATTCACACCACCGCTGGCACAAGGCATCAAAACAGACGTTTTTGCCCCGGAAAACCGGCCCACTGCGGCGACGGCTCTATCCCACCTCGCCCCCGTTCCCCCGACACTTCATCAATCGCGCCCCGGTGCATCGTCGGCTCAAATTCACCCCGCAGCGGCACTGACGACTCAGCAGCAGAATCCGTCACACGACGACGAGGCGCCGGGGCCTGCAGGCGAAAATCCCGGTAACCCGGCAATCCACCACGAATCCTCGAATCTTCGGATTGCACGTCCGCAGCCCCCTTCGGAACAGCAGCAGACCGCCCACCATCACCGGTCCGTTTACCCACAGCTGCAGGAATCTCAGGAGTCTGCGATCGAATCACCGTGCCCGCACCAGCAGACATCACTCCGGAATTCCGGGCCGGCCGCACTGTCCCCGTCGCCACCGGCTGCAAAGCCACCATCTCCACCAAAGAAGGCTCGCCATGATTCAAACGCGGCATCCCCGCACGAATCCACGCCAGCCAGTTTTTCTCCAGCGACGCCACTCCGGCATGATCAAAATTGTCGCTGATCGCCGCCTCCCAGCCGTCCGTTTCCGCGTCACCAAGAAACTTCAGATACGACGCCCGACCTCCCTGCTGCACTAAAAAATCCGCCAGTGCATAACCCTGCGCATACAAAATCAGCATCCGCCGCGAATCCTCAGGATACTCCTTCATCGCCAGCAACTCCGACAGCGAATAACTCTCCCGCGGCTTGCCAATCACCGACTGCAGCAGATGCAACTGCTTCTGCTGCTCGGAACTGTGCTCAAACAGCGTTGCCGCTCCCTCGTCCGCCCACCGCGGCAAAGGTCGTCGAAAATAACTCGCAAACACCGTGTGATTGACTTCATGCGGCAACACCGAATCAAGGATCCGCTCCAGACTGCCCTGCAAATTCATCCGCCAGTTCAACACCTCACCATTCACAAACTGAAAGGTCGTGGAACCACCAGCACCCATCGAGCCCACATTAACGGAAACTCGACACGGTCGACTCCATTTGGGCATCCGCCGACCCAGCCAGTGCTCGGCCAGACGACTGCGACAGACCTCCGCCGCCTCTCCCACAGCCCGCGCTGTCTCCGCACTTGCCGCCGTAACCACAAAATTCGCCGTCTCGTACTTCTCTGCGGAAACTGCCGCCGCAGAAAACAGCAGAAACACCGCAAATGCACGGCAAAACATCATTCCACACGCATCCATGCTGTGTTCCCGTCATCACCGCAACACTGCCACCGGATCCCGACGCGTCCCTGCGCCTCCGGCAGTTTTTGCCGATCTTACACCACGCCAGCCGAAAAATGCCAGACCAGTTCCAAAGCCCCCCCCCGCTTCAAAACAGCGTTCGCTGCCCCGCAGCATCGGCCGGCGGCCTGAACAGGTCCGTCCGCAGTGCCGGCAACTGCTCCGCAAGCCCGCTCCTCACCCGGTTCACCCGAAACAAAGCCGCCAGCTGCTCCGCAAAAATCCCCGTACCCCGCATCCGCACATGAAACTCACTCTGACTCAGACGCCCTCCGCGAATCGACTGCAGCCGCGACCGCACCTTCTGCTCCTCATCCGGTCGATGACGCTGAAGCCAATCCAGAAAGACAGGCTCCACCGTCAACGGCAGTCGCACCATGATGTAACTTGCCGATCGAGCTCCGGCTGCAGCCGCTCGCTGCAATACCTCAGGAAAATCTGAATCCGTCAGGCCCGGAATCAGCGGAGCAGCCATCAGGTGCACAGGAATCCCCGCAGCCGACAAACGATGTACCGCCTCCAGACGGGCTGCCGGAGCAGAACAGGCAGGCTCCAAAACCTTCGTCAGCTCCTGATCCATAGTACTCAGACTGATGGCCACGCGACACAAACCCTGCACTGCCAGAGCAGACAACAGATCCAGATCACGAACAATCAGAGCATTCTTGGTTATGAGCGAAACAGGCTGCCGAGCCTCCAGGGCAACCTCCAGACAACCCCTCGTTATTCGCAGCTCACGCTCCACAGGCTGATAACAGTCCGTCACACCCGACAGCATGATCGTGTCACAGGAATAGGCCGGTCGAGCCAGCCAGTGGCGAAACAGCCTCGGAGCGTCGTCCCGGTAAAAAATCTTCGTTTCAAAATCCAGACCAGCACTCAATCCAAGATACTCATGGGTCGGTCGAGCATAGCAGTAGCTGCAGCCATGCAGACACCCGCGATAAGGATTCAGGCTGTAACGGAAGGGAATGTCCGGACTGTCGTTCTCTGAAACGATCGACTTCGCCGCATCCCGAAAGTATTCAGTCCGCGGACGTCGCAGCCCCTGCAGAAACTCCTCGTCAAACTCCAGCTGCTCATGATCAGCCTCACGGATGACCGGCAGAAAACGATTGGCCGGATTACCCGCTGCACCTCGACCCTTCGGAACCGGCTGATCTGCTCCCGTCGTCATGCCAATCCCCTCTGAGACACCTTGACAAGTTCCCGGAAACAACGCAGTTTCTCATTCTATTTCCGATCACACCCCGCGACACCCTCAAGCCGCGAATGTTCGGCAAAATCTGCCGGGGTAATTCCCGCGCTTTCCGAAATCCCACAGCTTCTCGGCTGCAGAAACCCGTTTTGTCAGGCCGATATACACCAAAGGATGTGCCATGGACGGAGCGGATTCCTGGCTCGTTCGCACTGAGTTTCTCACTTCAAAGGCGTTGAGATGCGAAAATATACGTTGCTGAATCGGATGGCCAGCATCGCTGCATGTGTCGGAATGCTGCTCACAGGAGTTTCCTCTGCCTTTGAAGGCACTCGTGCCCCCATCGCGAAGGATGTGGAAATCAGCGCCCGAGGCACACTTCAGGGTCAGGTTCTGACCCCGGCCGGAACTCCCATCGCCAATGCCCCGGTGCGACTGGCATGGCAGGGTACTCCGGTTGCCGAAACCAAAACCACTGCCGAAGGCCGCTTCGTAATCTCCGGAGTTCGCAGCGGTGTGCACGAACTGTCCGTCGGTTCGTCACAGTCGTCTCTGCGTCTCTGGAAAAACGGCACAGCCCCGGCGAATTCCCTGCAGACTGTTTCCGTGACGGAAAATGAACAGATTGTCCGCGGACAGTTTGCTGACGGAGTCCGTGGCAGCACCAATTCCACCTTTATCACAATCGCCGCTGTCGCTGGTGTTGCTGTTGGTACAACGGCACTTGTGATTGCCGCGAACAATGACGATGACTCTGCTCCGGCATCTCCCTGATCCGACGGTTGCCTCTGCCAGAGCTCTGCAGTCCTGCCACGGCTCGCCTTGTGCGAGCCGTTTTTTATGCGCCGCAGATTCAGGCCGCAGCCAGCTCACGGAATGCAGCCTCCGCTGCCACACCGGTTGCAACAATGTCCTCGTCCGTGTGAACCGCAGAAATAAACATGGCCTCAAACTGACTGCAGGGTAAATAAACTCCACGATTCAGCAGCCCGTGAAACCAGGCGGCAAATCGGGCAGTGTCCGATCGGGATGCCGACGCCAGATCAGTCACAGGCTGATCAGTCATGAACACCGTCAGCATACTGCCCACCCGGTTGATGCTGACAGGAATGCCAACTCGCCCCGCAGCCCCGCGAAACTGGCTCTCCAGCGCCGATCCAAGCTGCTCCAGCCGAGCATATGGACTGCTGCTGCGGATCAATTCCAGCATCGCTCGACCTGCAGCCATCGCTACAGGATTACCCGACAGCGTCCCGGCCTGATACACCCGACCGGCAGGTGATACACACTTCATAATGTCGGCCCGCCCGCCGTAAGCACCAACCGGCATGCCAGCGCCCAGAATCTTCCCCAAAGTCGTCATGTCCGGCGTCACTCCGAAGAGCTCCTGAGCTCCCCCGGCGGCCAGGCGAAAACCCGTCATCACCTCATCAAAAATCAATACTGTGCCATGATGATGACACAACCGACGCAACTCCCCAAGGAACTCGCTCGTCGGAATCACACATCCCATGTTGCCCACGACAGGCTCAATGATCACAGCCGCCAGTTGATCCCCGTTAACAGCGAACGCCTGCCGTAACTGCTCTGTGTCGTTGTAGGGCAGCACCAGAGTATCAGCAGTGGCACCGGCTGGAACACCGGGACTTGATGGACACCCTAAAGTCAGAGCACCGCTGCCGGCCGCCACCAGCAGACTGTCCACGTGACCGTGATAACAGCCGGCAAACTTGATGATGCCGCTGCGACCCGTGAAACCACGAGCCACACGGATCGCCGACATCGTCGCCTCTGTCCCGGAATTCACCATCCGCACCATCTCAATCGACGGCACCATCGAAACCACCAGTTCCGCCAGAGCCCCCTCGGCTGCCGTTGGCGCCCCGAAACTGGTGCCGATCTCCAGAGCCCCCTCGATGGACTGCAGTATCGCCGGGTGACGGTGACCAAACAGATGCGGGCCCCACGATCCGATGTAGTCAATGAACCGATTCCCGTCGACATCCGTCAGGTACGCCGCGTCGCCCCGACGCATGAACGGCGGAGTTCCGCCCACCGCACCAAAAGCCCGCGCCGGACTGTTCACGCCACCCGGAATCAACTCCGCAGCACGCCGAAACAAACGCTCACTCTCTGCACGCACAGACGTATCCACAGACATTTTCAGCACTCTTTCAGCAGCCTCGCTGCCCAGGAATCAGTTGACCTTCAGTTCCAGGCCGGGACGAGCCGCTCGCAGCTTTGCGATCGTTTCGTCAGTCGCCCCAAGATTCGATATGTCCAGATACTTCAGTGTCGCCAGCTGCCCCAACTGCACCAGCCCCGCATCGTCCAGCTGAGTTCCAGCAAGGTGCAGCCGCTCCAGCTTCTGCAGCTTCAACAGCACTGGCACAGACTCGGAAGTGATCCGAGTCGCCTCAAGATTCAGCTCCGTCAGATTCACCAGTGTTGCCAATGCAGCAAATGACTCGTCCCGCACCTTCTTGATCTCACGCAGCTCCAGATATGTCAGTCCGGTCAAAGCCGCCAGCTCGGGAATCCCGTCGGCTGTCACCAGACGACATTCACTGATATCCAGAAACGCCAGCTTCTTCAGCGACTTCAAAGCCTTCAAACCGTCGTCGTCCAAAGACGTCTCACGCAGCTCCAGCCGCGTCAGCTCGCGACACTCCGCCAGCTTCGCAACTCCCACACCCGTTACATCCGCGAGGCGACAACCAAAACGTTTCAGATTCTTCAGTTTGCCAATGTCCTGCAGACCGACGTCCGTCAGCCGCGTCGCTTCCATCTGCAACTGTTCCAGTGATGCAATTCCCGTAATCACCGGCATCGCTGCATCACTGATCTCGGTGTTGTAGTTCAGGTTCAGGGATTTCAGCGGCAGCTTCGCCAGTGATTTCAGACAGGCATCCGTCGCTTTCGATTTCTCCAGCTGCACATCCACCAGAGACTGCATTCCCTCAAGGTGTGCAATCCCGGCGTCCGTGGCATTTGTGTTCCGCAGGTCGATTGCCCTGAGTTTTTTCAGTCCCCTGACGTGCTTCAGACCGTCATCCGTAAAACCGGAACGCCGCAGAATCAATGCCTCCAGATTCGGCAGCCCCGAAACAACCTGCAGTGTGCCGTCACCAAGGCTGGACGCATCCGTCAGGTCCAGTCGCTTCAGACTGGTCAATGCCGCCAGCGGCTGCATTGCTTCGTCCTTCAGACCCGGACCACCCAGTCGCAGCACCGTCACACTGTGCAGCCCGGCCAGACGCTGCAACGCGGTCGCCACATCCTGGTCTGCCGAAACGGATACCTCCGCCACGTTTCCCGCAGCATCCTTCTTCAGACTGAAGCCCGCCTGCTCCAGTGCCGCCACTGCTGCCGGATCATCCGCCGATACTGTCGCTGCACCGCCGGCAGCACCGGATCCCCCCGGAGTTCCGGAATTGCAGGAAGCCGTCAACAACAGCAACAGAACAGAAAGCAGACGCAGATTCTTCATGTGATGGACCGAAATACTGTCAATACCCGGCAGACAGCAGAACCCTGCCAACGCTGCGCAGGCTGCCCCGCTGCAGTGTAAGGCTCCCAGCACACAGCATGCAATCAGGCCGATGACAGTTCCCGCGAGTCCTGCCGGAGTCTCGAAAGGGAAAGTCCGCCCGGAGCATCCCGCCCACAGCCCCCCCCCATTCCCGGTTGCTTCAGCCGCACCTTTCCGTCACCATATTCCCCCAAGCCAGTCTTCCCAACACCAAACCGATCCGGAGCCTCCGGTATGGCCCGCCTGACCTTCCGCTGCTGCCTGCTGCTCACCAGCCTCTGCCTGCCACTGCCTGCTGCTGCCGATGAACGCATCCCCCACGCTCAGGATCGCCCGCCCGGACCCGCACTCGCACCGCAGGACGCCATCGCTCGCATGACCGTCCCCCCCGGGTTCTCCGTCGAACTCATCGCCGCCGAACCCGATGTTGTCAATCCCACCGCCATGACCATCGATGAACGAGGTCGCTACTGGATCACGGAATCTCTCGAATACCCGCGCCGCTCACCCGGTCCAGGCAAAGACCGCGTCCGAGTCCTCGAAGATACCGATGGCGATGGCCGCACCGATCAAACCACCGTCTTTATGGAAGGTCTTAATATCCCCAGCGGAATTGCCGTCGGACACGGCGGGGTCTGGGTAGCCAATGCCCCGGATCTGCTCTTTGTCCAGGACACCGACGGAGACGGAAAAGCTGACAGTCAGGAGGTTGTCGTCACAGGCTTCGGTCGGGATGACACCCACGAGCTTCCAAACTCACTCACCTGGGGCCCGGATGGCTGGCTCTACGGACTCAACGGAGTCTTCAATCCATCACACATTCGCTACGGACCATCAAACCCCAATTTCAAAGCCGACAGCGAAGGCTGGAAATTCACATGCGCCATGTTCCGTATCCATCCGGCCACACGCGAATTTCAGGTGTTCTGCGAAGGTACCAGCAACCCCTGGGGTATCGCTTTCGATGATGCCGGCGAAGCCTTCGTCAGCGCCTGCGTCATCGATCACCTCTGGCACCTCACCGAAACCGGCTACTACCACCGTCAGGGGGGCCCCTATCCGCCCTTCACCTGGAAAATTGACAGCATCGTCCAGCACCGTCATCAGAAAGCAGCCTATTGCGGGATCCACTGGTATGACAGTGATGCCTACCCGGAACCCTTCCGCCGCAAACTCTACATGGGCAACATTCACGGCGGCTGCATCAACAGTGATCGAGTAATACCGCAGGGTGCAACCTATCGGGGTGAACCGGAAAACGATCTGCTCACCGCCAACGACGCATGGTTCATGCCCGTTGTGCAGAAAACCGGACCGGACGGCTGCCTCTGTATCCTGGACTGGTACGACCGATATCACTGCTACCAGGACGCGAATCGAGACCCCGGCGGAATCGATCGGCTTCGCGGCCGACTGTACCGCATTCGCTACCAAAATACTCCGCACTCCCGCCCCTTCAATCTCGCCACGGAGACGGACCAGTCCCTCCTTGAGATGCTCAGCAGCCCCAATGGCTTTCGCCGCGACACCGCTCAGCGACTGCTCTCCGAAAGACTCCTGAAAAACCGCTCCCCCCAGTTGCAGCACAGCCTGCACCGGCTGGTGACAGACAACCCGCAACGAGAAACACGACTCCGCTGCCTCGGGATCCTCAGCGTTGCCGGGATGCTCGAAGAACCCCTGCTGCTGACGCTGCTGCAAGATTCCGAGCCCATCGTGCGTGCGCGATCCATTCGCGCCGCTCGCGAACTCCGCACACCATCCCCTGAATTGCTGACTGCCGCCCTCAAACGATCCTCCGATGCCGCACACTCCGTTAGACTCCAGACCGTCATCACCGCAGCCCGTCAGCCCGCGGCTGCCGCTATGCCGGTGCTGGTCAGCGTCCTCGCGCAGGCCGATGATGACCACCTCACTCCACGCATCGTCTGGAAACATCTTCAGCCCCTGCTGGAACAGCAGGCCGCCCTGTTTGTGGCCGAAGTTCGCCGACAAAATCCCGCCGGCAAAGGCATCCCGGCCTCCGTCCTGCAACTGCTGCCGCGAATCGCTGAACGAGTCCTTGCAGCGGCCACGCCCGATAATGCCTCACTCGCCGCACTGCTTGATCTGCTGCTTCTCGATCCCACATCGTCAACCGCCGCTGATCAGTGCCTGCAACTGCTGCTCAGCCGACTGCGTTCAGGAGAAACCACCGCAGCAGCCGCTGAAAACCTCGGACAGCTGCTGCGACAGCCACTGCAGAAAGCCGTGACGGAAAACAGCCCCGTCGCAGTCTCAGCTCTCCAGCTGCTGGTCGCCACTCAGTCCGCAGATGCCACCAAACTCGCTCGGCAGAAATTTGAGCAAGCCACAGACCCCGAACTCCGGCTGCAACTGCTGGATGCTTTCATCATCGCCCGCACCCCGGATGCAGAAAAACTGGCCCGCTCGCTGATCGAATCCAACCCGCAGCCGGAACTGCTCCGCAAAATTATCCTCGCCACCGGTCGCATCCGCACTCCCGAAGCCTCCCGACTGCTGCTGGAAAAAACCCCGACACTGCCCCCCGATGTTCGCCCCGCAGCCATCGAAATCCTCACGGACCAGTTGCCGTCTTCCATACAACTCATGGAACTCGTACGCGACGGCAAAGTCGAGCCCGGTAATATCAACTCCAACCAGGCCCGCAAAATGCTGCTGTTCAAAGACCAGTCGCTCATGGACCTCGTCACCAGACACTGGGGCTCCGTCAGAACAGAACGTGACCCCGCCAGACAGGAACTCATCGCTCGCATGCGCAACGAACTTCGCGTCGCACGAGGTAACCCCGTCGCCGGTAAAGCCGTCTTCGCAAAAGTCTGCGGTCAGTGCCACAAAATGTACGGTGAAGGCGCTGATGTCGGACCAGATATCACACGCAACGGCCGAGCCTCGTTCGAACAACTGCTCTCCAATGTCTTTGACCCCAGCCTCGTGATCGGTGCCGCCTACCAGGCACAGACCATCGTCACCACCAATGGCCAAATCATCACCGGACTGCCCGCGGAAGACAATGACCAGCGAGTCGTTCTGAAAATCCAGGGAAATCGGACAGAAACCGTCCCGCGAAGTGACATCGAACAACAGGTCACCAGCCCACTCTCACTCATGCCCGAAGGTCTCGAAAAACAACTTCAGCCCTCCGAACTGCACGACCTTTTCGCATGGCTGACTCTCGATAAACCACCCACCGACCCCAACGCCAGATTCCTCCCCGGAGCACGCATCGAACCTGGAAAAGCCCGCAAAACTGCCGATTACCCCCAATTCGTCGAACAGCTGCTGCCCGGATTCTCCGTGGAATCGTCAGGAGAAGGCGGAATTGAGCTGCTGGAAAATCACTTTGGTCGCCCCGCCCTGAGAACTCACCCACCCGACAAAAATCGCCCCTGCAGATTGTCAGCCACCATGCAGCTGCCAGTCGCCGCAAAAATCAAACTCCGCATCTCCGTCGCCTCCCATGAACAGGGCGACTGGCAACTCGATGTCAAAATCAACGGACAACAAAGACACAAATCCATCATCCGACCAAACCAGAATCCACGCTGGAAAGACCTCGAAATTGATCTCTCTGACCTATCTGGACAAAAAGTCAGTATAGATTTATTCAATACTCCGAATGATTGGTCCAATGAATTCGGGTTCTGGAACTCCGCAGAAGTGGTGTCCGAGTAGGGTTATACGTTCTGAAGTGCTGCGGATCCGACATTCCCTTGCCCTGTTTTGCCGGTTATTTTTGTGGGAACTCCCTTTTGGCTGTATGCTCGTGATCCCCTGCGCCTGCAATTCTAAGCTTCGCCTTCGTTTCCAATGGCAGTGCCCCCATGATTTCGCAGACTGTTGAGTACTCGCTCCGCGCAATCGTCGTCCTGGCCCAGAATGCCGGCAAAGCCTGCACTGCCAAAGAACTGGCAGCCGTCACTCGCGTCCCCGGACCCTACCTGTCCAAGCTGATGCAGTCCCTCGTTCGCGGCGGACTGGTGACCGCACAGCGTGGACCGAATGGCGGATTCCAGCTGAATCGCAATCCCTCCGACCTGACCGTCTGGGAGATCGTGGACGTGCTTGAGCCGGTTCCCCGCATCACTGCGTGCCCCCTCGGCCTGAAATCACACTCCGGCCAGCTTTGCCCGCTGCATCGCAGTCTCGATCATACCTACGCACTCGTCGAAGCCCAGTTTCGTGGCATGACCGTGTCTCAGCTGCTCGCACAACCGGGCACTGTTTCTCCGCTCTGCGAAGAATCACCAATCATTCCCCTCACCGGACTGCTGCAAAGCGCCGTCAGCGCCGGCCCTGCCTGCGATCAGGGCAACTGCTGATTTCCTCCGGTCCTCTCTCTGCTCCTGATCGAGAACTCCATGATCCGTTCTGCCGTCACAGTCAGCCTCGTTGAACAGGCTCGTCGTGGACCTTTCGTATTTCACAATGATCTGCCGGCAGCCTGTGCCGCTGCTGCCGAACTGGGCTTTCACGCCATCGAACTCTTCGCTCCTTCTGCTCAGCACATTCGTCAGTTGCCGCTGCAGCAGCTGCTCACACAGCACGGGCTCAGCCTCGCCGCAGCCGGAACTGGCGCCGGGATGCTGATTCACCAGCTCTCGCTGTGCGACCCCGACCCCGCACGACGTCAGCAGGCCGAACAGTTCATTTCCGATATCATCGACGCAGCAGCCGAATTTCAGGCTCCCGCCATCATCGGTTCCATGCAGGGCCGCTGGACCGAAAACACCGATCGCACAACCGCTCTGTCCCTGCTGTCCGCCGCACTCCACCGCCTCGGAGATCGCGCTGCAAAAGCCGGTACGGTGCTGCTTTACGAACCACTCAATCGCTACGAAACAAATCTCTGCAACACGCTTCAGCAGGGCTGCGAACTGCTCAACGCCTGCGGCTCAGATTCCGTAAAGCTGCTGGCAGACCTGTTCCACATGAACATCGAAGAGACCTCCATTGCAAAGGCCCTGCTGGACGCAGGCACTGCCGTCGGACACATCCACTTCGTCGACTCCAACCGTCAGGCCGCCGGACTCGGACACATCGACTTCCGCCCCATTGCCGCGGCTCTGCAGCAGCTGAACTGGCACGGATATGCCTCAGCCGAAGCATTTCCGCTGCCCGATTCACATTCCGCTGCGGAACACACCATTCGCTCCTGGCAGCAATTGTTCGGCCGTCAGTCCGCCTGATGCAGTAAACGGCCCCCGACCACCACGCCGCCAACCTTCAGTCGACGATTCAGCAGCAGTACGTCAGCCCGTTTGCCCGCTTCCAGGCTGCCGATCTTCCTCTGCAGCCCCACTCGCTCCGCCGGCGTCAGCGAGGCCATCCGAAAGACAGCCGGCAGGTCGGCCGATGTGTCCGCGTGCATCTGTCGCACCATATGATCCATTCCCACGATGGCACTCGCCAGCCCGCCATTCGCAGCCCGCCCCACTCGACCATCGCTGGTGAATGGAGTTCCCGTCTGCTGATTCCCAAACATGTAGTCCCCTGCAGGCATGTCCAGCGCACGATTGCAGTCTGTTACCAGACAAAGCCGTTCCGGCCCCTTCATTCGTACCGCAAACTCCAGCAACTCCGCAGCCAGATGGCAGCCGTCCGCAATCACCTCCGTACTCATCTCAGGCTCCAGCAGCACAAACTCAGCCATGCTGCCCTGCATAGGAGTCCCCAGACGCTGACGTATCGACGGCACCGAACTCATGGCACACCAAAAATGATCCACGTGCCGCATCCCCGCCCGAAATGCCTCACGCATCTCCGACCAGCTGGCATTCGAATGACCACAGGTGACCAGACAGCGACGCCGGCGAGCCGCACGATAGAAATCCACCGCCCCCGGCAGCTCCGCTGCACACGTGGCAATCCTGACCAGACCAGATTGAAAGTACTGTTCAAATTCAATCGCCTCCGGAATTCGGCACGACTCACGGTCATGACAGCCGGACTTGTCTGCCGCAAAATACGGTCCGTAAAGGTGCACCCCCGCAATTGTGGCCGCCCCCCAATCCCGCTGCTGCTGCTCAATAGCGCCACGACAGGCAGAAATCATTTCCTGCAACTGCTCTGACCCGGCTGTCGTGGTCGTTGGAAAAATTGTCGTGGTACCGTGCCGCAGATGAGCAGCACAACTTCGCTGCACAGCCTCCACCGTTCCATCCATGAAATCAGCGCCGGCCCCGCCATGCACGTGCAGGTCCACAAATCCAGGACCTATGTACCCGCCCCCCGCGTCCAGCAGCCGCAGCCCCCGACGCACACGACGCTCCGGCCCGACATAACTGAGCTTTCCCGATTCCCATAACACCAGCCCGCCACGAATCAGCCCCGCTGGCAAAATCAGCGTGCCATTAATCACACCGTCCCACTCGGACTGACTCTGGCCGGACTGCATGCTCACTTTCCCCTTCCTCAGATCAATCCTGCCCGCTGCGACACACTCCCTCAGGAAAGATCTGCGATGATTCGCTCCGCCGCGGCCAGTTGCAGTCGCAGATTCTCCAGCGTCTCCCGAATCTCTGCCACAACCTTCTCAGGGGCCTTCGCCAGAAAACCCGGATTCGACAGCTTCGACTCGTGACCCCGGATGAAACCCCGCAGTTTCTCAGCCTCACGCCCCTGGCGGGACAGCTCAGCGTCCCGGTCGATCAGACCCTCCAGCGGAATATACCCCTCAGCATCTCCCAGCGAAAAACCGGCTGAACCCTTCGGACGGCTGATATCCAGACCAGCCGCCTCCAGCATCGTCCGCGCCAGAAAATCAAACTGCGCTGACACCGCCTGCAGCTGCTCCGCAACAGCCGGATCACACTTCATGAACAGCTTCAGCTGAGCTGTCGGCGAAATGCCGTAAACCGACCTCACATTTCGCACTGCTGCTATCGTCTGCTGCAAACGCTCAAATCGCCGCTCCAGCACCTCATCAATTCGCTCCGGCTGCAGCACAGGCCAGCTGGCCATCATAACTGAACTGCCTGCAGACTGCGGCTCAGACAATCCTCGCAATGGTGCCAGCTCGTTCAGCTTGTGCCACAGCTCCTCAGTAATAAACGGAGCAAACGGATGCAGCATCCGCAGCAGCGTATCCACCACAACCACCAGACACCGCTGCGCCACAGCCCTCTGCTCAGCACTGCGAAATCGCGGCTTCAGCATCTCCAGATACCAGTCGCAGAACTCGTTCCACGTGAATTCACGCACGGCTCTGGTCGCCTGGTCAAACTGGTAACGCTCAAGCATCTGCGTCACATCACGCACCGTCGTCGCCAGTCGGCTGAATATCCAGCGATCCTCCACCTGCAGCTGCTGCTCGCTGACAGCGGCCGCCTCATAACCTTCCAGATTCATGAACGCAAAACGGCAGGCATTCCACAGCTTGTTGCAGAAGTTGCGGCCATAATCAAACCGCTCGCTCACAATTCGTGCAACCGGAGCACCCGGGTCCGCAGTAAACCAGGGACTGGGAAACTGAAACGACTTTTTGCAGCGACTGCACTGGATCGATGGATTCGGCCCACCCAGAGGCTTCAGCTCCTGATGCTCCTTCGTCTGCGGAGTCACCGTCTGACAGTGCGGACACTCGTAACCCACCGGCAGACGCACATCCTGAGTCTCACCACACAAAGATGCGATCGTGAAACGCACCGCATCCGTCCCGTACTTCTCAATCAGCTCCAGCGGATCCACTCCGTTGCCCTTCGACTTCGACATGGTCTGGCCGAGTCCGTCAAGGATCTTTGGGTGGATATAGACATGCCGGAACGGCACATCTCCCATGTTGTATAAACCCGTCAGCACCATCCGCGCAACCCACAGCGTAATGATGTCCCGTGACGTCACCAGCACCGAGCCCGGATAAAAATAACTCAGCACACGGTTGCCGTCACCAGACCCTGAATCCGAACCCGCAAGCATCGGCGGATCATGCTGCCGATCCGGCCAGCCCAGCGTCGCGTGCGGCCACAGCGCCGAACTGAACCACGTGTCCAGCACATCCTCGTCCTGCACGAAACCTGCCGCCTCCAGACGCCGCTCCAGTTCCTCACAACCGGCATCCACACAGCACAGAATCAGTTCCTGCCCGGACTGCAGCCCCGGTGCCAGACGCACCACCAGGCTTTCACACAGCTCAGACGGCAGTACCACTTCACCATCCGCTGTCAGCTCTGCACCAAAATCCCGCAGCGCCGCAATCCGTTCCGTACCCACACCCGCTGGCTGTGACCACACCGGAATTCGATGCCCCCACCACAACTGACGACTGATGCACCAGTCCCGCTTCTCCGCCAGCCAGTCAACATACGTCCGCGAATACCGCTGCGGAAAGAATCGCACGCGACCATCTTCCACCGCGTCAATCGCATCCTGCGCCAAACGGTCCATCTTCACAAACCACTGATCACTCAAAAACGGCTCAATCGCCGTCTTGCTGCGATCACTGTGCATCAGCGGAATGATCCGATCCTCAATCTTCTCCAGATGACCCAGCGACTCCATCCGCGCCACCACGCGTTTGCGAGCCTCAAAACGGTCCAGACCAGCATAATCGCCGCCGGCAGCATTGATCGTACCATCCGGATTCAGGATGTTGATCATCGGCAGACCATGACGAAGACCACACGCATAGTCATTCGGATCATGCGCCGGTGTCACCTTCACGACACCCGTTCCCAGCGTGCGATCGGCCAGCAGCGCATCCGCAATGATCGGAATGCAGCGACCAATCACAGGTATCCGTACCTGACTGCCCACCAAATCTGCATAACGCTCATCAGCAGGATGCACACAGACCGCCGCATCACCCAGCATGGTTTCCGGTCGAGTCGTCGAGAAACTGATCCGCCGCCCCGTCGGCTGGCCCTGCTGATCCACTACCGGGTAGTTCATCGTCCAGAAGTGACCGGCCACGTCCTCATGAAACACCTCATCATCCGCCACCGCTGTCTGCAGGTACGTGTCCCAGTTCACAAGTCGCTTACCGCGATAAACCAGGCCGTCACCGAACATCCGAAAAAAGGTACGCCGTACCGCTTTGCTGCACACTTCGTCCAGTGTAAACCGCACACGCCGCCAGTCACAACTGGAGCCAATCTGCTTCAGCTGATTCAGAATCCGAGCCTCATAGTCGTTCTTCCACTTCCAGATACGACTGACCAGCGCAGCACGCCCGATGTCGTGGCGAGTCAGTCCCTCCTCCTCCAGCATCCGCCGCTCCACCACGGCCTGAGTCGCGATGCCGGCATGATCCGTACCCGGCATCCACAGCGCCGAATAACCCTGCATCCGACGCCAGCGAGTCAGCAGGTCCTGAACTGTCCCGTTCAGACAGTGCCCCATGTGGAGCGCACCCGTCACATTCGGGAGCGGAATCATGATGGTGTGCTGCCGTCGAGCCGGATCGGGCTCGGCATTGCAAAATCCCTGTGACAGCCAGTATTCAACCCAGCGCGTCTGTGCAGCCTGGGAATCGTAGGTTTTGGGGAGTTCAGAGGACATGATCTGAATTGAATTCCGGAACAGAATGCAGCGGGCTGATATCAGATGCCCGCAGCGTCCGCGGGCCGGCAAAGCCCGAGCTTATCAGGTTCGGTGCAAATCTGCAGCGCACGGCCCGCCCGCTGCCGCGAATTCCCCTGCCCTGTGATGGCCTGAAACGATTTTTTCATACAGCTCGACCGTTTTCCGCAACATCTCCCCCACACTCAGGTCCCCCGGAAACTCGCCTGGCACCGCCCCGCCCTGCAACGCCCACCGCACTCGCCGAAACAATTCCTGCCGATCCCCCGGCACCACCAGACCACCAGGAAAGATCCGCCGCAGCAGCTCCCCCACTCCACCGTGATCATACCCCACCACAGGGACCCCCACCGCCAGCGCCTCCGCCGTCGTCAGACTGAAGGATTCCGGATTGACCGACAAAGACAATACCACGTCCGCACCAGCATAAACCTCCGGCAGATCATCACGGATCCCCGGAAACGTCAGACGATCCGCTACCCCCAACTCCGTCGCCATCCGCACCAGTTCCCCCACATACCGCTCACGCCCCGACAAACTCCCAGGACAGATCGCATGCACATCCACACCGGCCTCGCTCAAGTCAGCCAGCAGTCGAATCAGATCCGCATGCCCCTTGCCACGCACCAGACGACCCGGCAACAGCAGCAAAATTCGCCCGGCCGCCGCCGGACACTGCCGCACAAATTCCGCCCGCCAGCCAACCCGTGATGGCCAGATTCGGCGGTACCGCCGGCAATCCACGCCCCGCGAAATCACCTGCACCCGACGCATGTCCCCATCAGCTGACAACCCCTCAAGATGCCGCCGAACACTCTCAGACACCGCGACCACCACATCCGCCCGCAGCATCACCCGACTGTACCAGCCTCGCGAATTCATACCATGTACCGTATGCACCACCACCGGACGTCGCTCCGGCGGCAACAGCCGCAGTGCCCACCGCAGACACCACGCCGGCAAACGCGAATGCACGTCCACCACATCCACACGCTCCCGCAGCAACAGTCGCCGCAGCTGCAGCACAGCCCACAGCCAGCGCGGAGACTTCGCACCACACAGCAGACGTACCGGCTCCACGCCCGCAGAACTCAAAACAGACTCCAGTCGCCCCCCCGCCGAACCCACCAGTACCCGCTGCCCCGACTCCGCCAGCACACGACTCTGCTCCAGAACACAATACTCAGCACCACCCGAATCCATCGCGGGAATCAGCTGCAGCACCGTCATTCGCCCTCGCTGACTCATGAGATCACCACACCCAGTTCCTGAACACACACATTTCCCCCCACCGCCCGTTTGCCCGCCAGCCACATCGGCTGCTAACCTCTTCACCTCCGGCAGGCTGCCACAGAATCGCCAGCCACCCCACCGGCTGAATTACCCGGAGAATCACCCCATGAAGATAACGCCCGCTCCGACTCCTGCACAGACCAGCCGGAACTACAGCCCGAAACCACACACACTCCTGCTCACACTGCTCCTCGCAGCACTCCTCCTGCACAATTCCGCCATCGCTCAGAATACGGCATCCGCAAAAACCGAATTCGACCCGGCGCCCGTCACCGAACAACACCAGATGATCCCCATGCGCGATGGACTCAAACTGTCCGCATGGCTGTACTTTCCACCCGGTGCAGGGCCATGGCCCGTCCTGTTCGAACAGCGATATGCCGATATCCGCGGCGAAGGTACCCGCAAAGCCGCTGCCCGACTGGCCGCGGCCGGGTACGTTGTCGCCATGGTCAACTATCGCGGCACATACCTCTCCGAAGGTCGCTGGCAGGGCTACCGAGCACTCGGATGGGGCCCGCTGAAAGACGGATACGACGTCTGTGAATGGCTCGGAACCCAGAAGTGGAGCACCGGGAAAGTCGGTACCTTCGGCTCCTCCCAGGCTGGCTACGCCCAGAATTTCCTCGCAGTCACACAGCCACCGCACCTCGCAGCTCAGTACATGGTCGACACCGGACTCAGCCTGTTTCATGAAGGCTATCGCATCGGTGGTACCACACGCCCGCTGCGTTTTCGCTCACTGGCACAGGTCTGTCGGGATCCCATGGACAATGATCGACTCCTCGAAGAATGGCTCCGGCACCCCACTTACGATGACTACTGGCGCGATGAGGATTGCTCGCTGCACTTCGACCGCATGAACGTTCCCTGCTTCACCATCGGCAGCTGGTACGACTTCATGAACCAGGGATCCATCGCCAGCTTTCAGGGTCGACAGCACCACGGCGGCGCAGGCTCACGCGGACGACAGCAGCTCGTCATCGGACCATGGCTCCATGGCAGGCTCAATAAAGGCTCACAAAATGGGCAGCTCACTTATCCGCCACACGCCGCATGGCCCGAACACGAACATATGATTCGCTGGTTCGATCGCTGGCTCAAAGGACAACAAAACGGCGTCGATGCCGAACCACCGGTACGCTGGTTCGTCATGGGGGCTGTCGGAGAAAACGATGCACCCGGAAATGTGTGGCGCGAAGCCGATGATTTCCCGCCAGCCTCCACCACCCTGCCACTCTACCTCCAGCAAAATGGACTCCTCTCTCAGCAGGCACCCGACTCCGAAATCGGCAGCACCTCATGGATCAGCGACCCTCTCAACCCCTGCCAGATCCCCGGCACAGCCTTCCCCGGAGCCGCTGATGCACGCAGCTTCGAACAACAGCCCGAAGTTCGCACCTTCACCACCGAAACCCTCTCCGAACCAGTGGAATGGACCGGCCGCATCAAAGCCGAGCTCTGGCTCTCCTCCACTGCACCCGATACCGATGTCATTGTTCGAGTCAGTGATGTCTATCCCGACGGACGATCCATTCTGATCGTCGATTACCCGTGGCGACTTCGCTGCCGCGAAGGACTCGACAAAGAAGTCCTCATGCAACCCGGTGAAATCGTCCCCGTTCGCTTCGATGTCGGCTGGATCAGCCAGATCTTCAATCGCGGGCACCGCATTCGAGTCACCATCGCCAGCACCGGAGCCCCGCTCTACGAACCCAATCCACAAAACGGTAAACCCCTCACGCTCGAAATGCCCCCCGACGCCACCACCGCCACCAATACCCTGCACCACAACAGGACCCACGCATCCAGAATTCTGGCACCGGTGATGGCGACAGACTGAGCACGGATGAGAAACACGGCTGATTGTCCGTGGTGACTGGCATCCGGAGGTCGATTGTCGGCATAGTTCCTGCATTGCAGCGCACAGCAGTGCAGCCAGTCCGTTTTGGTAAGGGCCGAAGATGAACGCCGCCTGCGTTTACGATTTCGATGTGGTGGTTGTCGGAGCGGGTCATGCGGGAGTCGAAGCCGCACTCGCCGCCGCTCGCATCGGCGCCCGCACTGCTCTGCTCACCATGAACTGCGATACCGTTGCACAAATGAGCTGCAACCCGGCGATAGGCGGAGTCGCCAAGGGACAGATCGTCCGCGAAATCGACGCACTCGGCGGCGAAATGGGCCAGGTCATCGATGCCACCGGCATCCACTTTCGCATGCTCAATGCCAGCAAGGGCCCTGCCATGCACAGTCCGCGCGCCCAGGCGGACAAAAAAGCCTATCAGTTCGAAATGAAGTACCGAGTTGAACAGCAGCAGAACCTGACCCTCCGACAGGAAATGGTTGACTCACTCGAAACCGAAAATGGTCGCGTCACCGGTATCCGCGTTGCCGGCGGTGCCCTCTACCGCACACAGGCTGTCGTACTCACCACCGGCACCTTCCTGAAAGCCATCATGCACACCGGTGAACAGCAGGCCGAGGGTGGCCGCGCCGGTGACAAAGCCGCTCACGGCATGTCGGCTTCGCTTCGCAACCTCGGAATCGAACTGCGACGATTCAAAACCGGCACCCCCGCACGACTCAATGGACGAACCATCGACTTCAGCCGCTGCGAAATCCAGCCCGGTGATGATCAGCCCGAACCGTTCTCCTTTCTCACAGAATCCATCAGTCAGCCGCAAATCCACTGCTACCTCACATCCACCACCCCCGAAATTCACGAGATCATTCGCGCGAATCTGCATCGCGCTCCCATGTACTCAGGACAGATCCAGTCCACAGGTCCGCGCTACTGCCCCTCCATCGAAGATAAAGTTGTCAGATTCGCCGAACGCGAAACTCATCAGGTATTCCTCGAACCCGAAGGTCGAAACACCTGCGAAATCTACTGCAACGGTATTTCCACCAGCCTGCCACGCGATGTTCAGGATCAGATCATCCGCCTGATTCCGGGCTGCGAAAATGCCGAAATCATGCGCTACGGATACGCCGTGGAATATGACTTCGCTCCGCCAACCCAGCTGTTCCCTACACTCGAAACCCGCACAGTACAGGGCCTCTTCTTCGCCGGACAGATCAACGGCACAACCGGATACGAAGAAGCCGCCGGACAGGGACTGATCGCCGGTATCAACGCCGCACGACGCGTTCAGGGGCGCGAGGGGTTTGTTCCTGATCGCAATCAGGCCTACCTGGGAGTCCTGCTGGACGACCTTGTCACCAAAGGCGTCGATGAGCCCTACCGCATGTTCACCTCGCGAGCCGAATATCGGCTGCTGCTGCGACAGGACAATGCGGACCGTCGACTGACGCCAGCCGGCATCGAACTGGGCACGGTTTCCGCTACTCGCGCCGACAAGTTTCGCCGCTATGAATCAGAGCTCGAACAGGCCTTTACCGCCATGACAAAGCTCCGCTCGCAGGGAGCCTCCCTCGACGAATGGATTCGCCGCGACACCCCCTGGGATCACCTCGAACAGATCTTCCCCGACCTCGCAGCACTGCAGCTCTCCTGGCAGACAAAACGTCAAATGCAGATCGAATCCCGGTACGCCGGCTACGTGCGTCGCCAGGAAGCAGAAATCGCAAAACTGCAAAAGGTTGACTCTGTCCGCATCCCCGAAACATTTGACTTCCGCGCTGTACCCCAGCTGCGTATGGAAGCCCGCGATAAATTGTCTCGACACCGCCCCGTCACACTTGGCCAGGCCGGGCGAGTCAGCGGAATCACCCCCGCCGACCTCGCCGTCCTTATGTTTGCCCTGAAACCACGGCTGTCTGATGAGTCTGCCACAGCACAGTCTGACTGATACAGCAGTCGCAGCGGAGATCACCAGCATGTCTGCAGGAGCAACGCTGATTTCTGCCAGTGTGCGACTGGCCCTGCTGTGCTATGCAGCCACTGTCGCCGGAAGACTGCTGGGATTCCGCGGACAGAGGCTACGATGCCTGTGGACAGTCGGCTGCCTGCTGTTCATTGTTCATGTCGCAGCCGCCTTCCATTATGTGCACAACTGGAGCCACCAGGCTGCCATCCGCACCACCGCAGCTGAAACCCGGCAACTGCTGGGCGTCGCCTTCGGTGAAGGACTCTGGTTCAGCTATGCCTTCGTTCTGCTGTGGCTGGCCGATGCCATCTGGTGGTGGTCATCAGCCAACAGCTACCTGCGGCGACCACGCTGGCTGAATCTCGGACTGCACGGATACCTGCTGTTCATCGCCTTCAATGGAGCCGTCATTTTTGAAGCCGGTCCCACCCGGCTGTTCGGGCTGTTGATAACAACCGTGCTGCTGTTGATAGTGGCTCTGAGATTCCGCAGCAGACCACACACGGACAGCAGATAAACCTGACCCGCCTACAGCAAAACCTTCAACGGCTGCAGCTGAACTTCGGCCTCACCGATACGCCCGTTTCGCAGCACACGCACACGCACTGTATCACCCGCCTGATGCTCACTCAGTACCTGCCGCAGATCGCTGGCCGTCTGCAGCGGACGATCATCCATGGCTACCAGAATATCGCCCAAAATGATGGCACCCATCTGGACACGGCAGCCCACCAGTCCCGCACGCGCCGCCGGTGAATTCGGATACACCTGCAGCACAACCACACCGGCAGGCAGGTCCGAAATCGAAATACCATTGTCCTCTGCCGTGGCCTCATCCAGGACAGCAATCCCCATCGTCGGAGTCTGCGGTCGCTGCGATTCTGCGATCACTGCCTGCACAGACTGCACCACATCGTTGACCGGAACAGCAAATCCAATCCCGGCAGAATCACCGGAACGACTGAGTATTGCCGTGTTGATCCCAATCAGCCGCCCCGAACTGTCCAGCAGCGGGCCGCCGGAATTGCCCGGATTGATCGCCGCGTCCGTCTGAATCAGCCGCTTCAAAACCACATCCGAGTTGCCTGCGACCTCCCGATCCAGGCCGCTGATAATCCCCGACGAAAGCGTCTGATTCATCCCAAATGGGCTGCCAATCGCAAACACTCGTTGTCCCACCTTCAGATCATCCGATGTGCCCAGCGTTACCGGCTGCAGCTCTCCAGCGGCTGCCCGAATCTGCAGCACCGCAATGTCACAGCTGGACACCGCACCAATGAAATCCACAGCAAACACCTGCTTGTTCGGCAGCTCCACCTCCAGCTCACCAATTCCACCGAACACCGACGCCTCAACCACGTGCAGATTTGTGATGATCCGACCCTGCTCGTCCCATATCACACCAGTCCCGGAGGTCAGTTCACGCTTCGCCACAGCGTCCTGACCTATCCGCTCGTAACCCTGAGTATGAATCCACACAACGGAAGGTGAGGCCGCTTCAAACAGCCGAATTGTCGACTGTTCATCTTCCGCCAGACTGCCCCGCGGGGTCACCGTTCGGGGAGTGTAATCCGGCTGATTCCTCACCGAATCAACGATGATGCGAAACGTCAGGGCCGCAGCCATGACGACCAGAATCAGCACCAGCCAGCCATTGACGGCAGCCGTCGAATTCACCGGAGGACGAGACTCAGAGGGGGGCATCGACACTGTACTCTCCTGCACTCTTCTGCGAAATGCACTGCCCGGAATTCTAGCGTCCACACCTTTCTTCGCTTCAACGTATTCCGGGAATTTTCCCCACCCGCACGGGAATGCCAAAAAATCAGGCACCCCGCGAGTGTGCGGGACAGTGGCCCCGTCTAAACTCACTGCAGTCACACCACTCAGGCAGCTGCCGGCCGGGCCAGGATTTACCACTGAACATGCGAACTGAAATACGCTGCCAGCTGGAAGAACTCTGCGGATACCCCCTTCCCGCCGCATGGCAGCAACTCATCAGCAACTACCCGCCTGCACTGCTCGCCGCCATTCGCGGCGAAGAAGATCTGCAGGACGAAGGTACCGTGGCACAGGTCGAACTGCTTGCCAGTGATTCCGCTGTCCTGCAGATCAACCTCGAAGTTCGCTGCGGTACGTTCCTCGATCCCAGGGGCCATGAATTCCGCTGGCCAGCTGCTTACCTCGTCATCGGCGAAACCGGTGACGGTGACTACTATTGCCTCGATACCGCCGCGCAAACCGTCGCTGTACTGCAGTACCGCAGTCAGGCAGTCACGTTTGAAAACGCTGCAGAATCTCTCGAAGAATTTGTTGAACTCCTGCTCCTCGCCTTCACCGAAGGTGACCCCGACGACCCCGAACTTCTGTCCGAATTCCCGGAGACTGAGCCAGATGAATGCACCGATCAATATCCGAGTCCATAAGGAACGTCGGATACTGGAACTGCAGTGGAGCGAATCCGAAACTGCCCAACTGCCCTTCCGCACCGTTCGCCAGAACTGCCGCTGCGCCGTCTGTGTCGATGAACTCACAGGACGACAGATCCTCGATCCGGAAACTGTCCCCACCGACCTCGGACTGCTCGAAATCTCACTGGCCGGCAACTACGCACTGCGAATCCGCTGGTCCGATAATCACGACTCAGGACTGTTTACGTGGCGACATCTGCGAGCCATCTCCGATGCTCTCAGCAGCAGGCCAAAATCATGAACATCGAAGTCGAAGCAAAATTCCCGGTCGACAGCCTCGTCCAACTGCAGTTGCAGGCCGAAGCACTGGGCTTTCAATTTCCCCGCGAAGCAGCACTCGAACAGGACGACTACTTCAATCATCCCGCCCGGGATTTCCGGCAGACCGACGAGGCCCTGCGGATTCGCCGCTGCGGCAGTGAACTGGTGCTGACCTGGAAAGGGCCCCGCCTTGACAGCCTTTCAAAAACTCGCCAGGAACTCGAAGTTCCATTCCCCGTTGCGCCGGAACAAATCACCGACAAACTGCAGTCACTGACTGCCATTCTGCTGGCTCTGGGATTCACCCACAGCGGCTGTGTACGCAAACTGCGACGCACCGCATCCCTCGTCTTCGAAGGACGCACCTTCCACTGCAGCCTCGATGATGTCAGCGGACTGCCACTGCACGCCGAACTGGAAACCCTGTGCGAAGACAGCCAACGAACCGACGCCCTGCAGTCACTGCTGAGACTGGCAAAACGCCTGAATCTCCAGCAGCAGGAACGTCGCTCCTACCTCGAACTGGTCCTCACATCAAACCACGACGACTCAGTTCAGCCACCACCTGAC